>Ga0233365_1001312_pt1 | contig 10661 bp, 8 predicted proteins | sample ElkDunMinimDraft_27_FD_191535 | JGI IMG/M metagenome (GOLD analysis project Ga0233365, IMG submission 191535) | Fecal eukaryotic communites from dung pellets of Tule Elk in California, USA - Elk Dung C36 | ecosystem: Host-associated > Mammals > Digestive system > Large intestine > Fecal | place... | reverse complement strand
AGGTGCTCGCCGCCCCGTCCGCGGACGCGATCGACGTCGCCGTCTGCCTCCTCGACGCCGATGAGGCCGCGCAGACCGCACGGCTCGCCGAACGTCGGGAACCGCCCGAGCTGCTGCCGCTCAACCTCGGCTTCGCGGCGTGGATGCGACGGCACGCGGTCGACCCGTCGTACGTCCCGGAGGCGGTGACGAACGACGCGTGGCCCGAGATGCGCTGGGAGCGGTGGGTCGGTCGTCCGGCCGACGACTCCTGGCGCATGACAGTCGTCGACACGTCGTCGATGCCGCCCGAGGCGGTGGCGGAGGCGGTCGCCACGTGGGCGCGGGATGCGGTCGCGGGACGCGCGCCCGTGTTCCGTGCGGGGTGGCACCTGTCCCGCTGAGCGAGGGGCGGGCGCCAGGGTCGCGTGATGCTGGTCACGTTGTGGTCCTGGCGCCCGCCCACTTCGTCGGTATTGAGCACTCTGCTTCGTTGATTGAGCGCGTGTTGCGCAGTTGGTCACCCTGATGCAACGTTGGTGCATCACATCGGCGTGTGAGCCGTGACATACGACCCGCAGCGCGAAGGAGCTCCCCGTGACCGAGCTGATGATCGGCCCCCCGGACGCACCCACCCGACCTGCTCCGTACGACCTCGGTGACCGCTACCGCGCCGGCTCCCCGCCGGTGCTGCTGACCGGCGTCCAGGCGATCGCGCGGCTCCTCGTCGAGCAGCGCGAGCACGACCGCCGCAGCGGTCGCCGTACCGCGTCGTTCGTGTCGGGCTACCAGGGCAGCCCGCTCGGCGGCGTCGACCGGATGCTCGCCGACATGCCGGACGTGCTCGATGCGCACGACATCCGCTTCGTCCCCGGGCTCAACGAGGAGCTCGCCGCGACCTCGGTGTGGGGCAGCCAGCAGCCGCTCGACCCGGCAGAGGCGACGCACGACGGCGTGGTCGGCTACTGGTACGGCAAAGCGCCCGGCGTCGACCGCGCGACCGACGCGCTGCGGCACGCCAACATGTACGGCGTCGACCCGCGCGGCGGCGCCGTGATCCTCGCGGGCGACGACCCCGCCTCCAAGTCGTCGACCGTCCCCGCCGTGAGCGAGCGGACGCTGGCCGCGCTCGGCATCCCCGTCCTCTTCCCGCGCAACGCCGCCGAGGTCGTCTCGTACGGGCTGCACGCCGTCGCGCTGTCGCGTGCCTCCGGCTGCCTCGTCGGCCTCAAGATCGTCGCCGACGTCGCGGACGGCTCGTGGGTCGTCGACCGCCCCGCGGACTCCTTCGACCCCGTCGTCCCGTCCGTCACCTGGGACGGCAAGCCCTGGACGTACGCGCAGGCGCCGATGATCGTGAACCCCGACGCCATCGTCGGTGCCGAGGCGCAGCTCGTCGGTCCCCGTACGGCCATGGTCCACGCCTACGCAGCCGCGAACGGGCTCAGCGTCGTCGACATCGACCCGCCTCGCGCCACGACGGGCTTCATCGCCGCCGGCACCACGTACGACGCGCTGCGCCAGGCGTTCGTCGACCTCGGCATCACCGACCAGGACCTTCTCGAGGCGGGCATCCGCGTGCTGCGCCTCGGGCTGATCACCCCGCTCGAGCCCGGCGCCGTCGAGCGCTTCGCCGACGGTCTCGACGAGATCGTGGTCGTCGAGGACAAGACGTCGTTCATCGAGATGCAGGTCCGCGAGATCCTGTACGGCCGGCCGGGTGCGCCGCGGGTGCTCGGCAAGAAGGACGCCGACGGCCGGCCCCTCGTCCCCGCCGACGGCGAGGTCACCTCCGGGCGCCTCCTCGCGCCGCTGCGCCACGTCCTCGGCGACCGCCTCGCCATCACGCCGCCGCGACCGAAGACGATCAACCTGCCGATCCTGTCGACCTCGCGCGCGCCGTACTTCTGCAGCGGCTGTCCCCACAACCGCTCCACGGCCGTCCCCGAGGGATCGCTCGCCGCGGGCGGCATCGGCTGCCACGTCATGGTGTCGGTCTCTGGCCGGACCGACAGCGCGATCACCGGCTTCACCCAGATGGGCGGCGAGGGCAGCCAGTGGATCGGCCAGTCCGCCTTCACGCGCACCGGCCACACGTTCCAGAACATCGGCGACGGCACGTACTTCCACTCCGGCCAGCTCGCCATCCAGGCCTGCATCGCCGCCGGCGTGAACATCACGTACAAGATCCTCTACAACGACGTCGTCGCCATGACTGGTGCACAGGACGCCCAGGGTGCGCTCACCGTCCCGCAGCTCACCCACAAGCTCAAGGACGAGGGCGTCGCGCGCATCATCGTGGTCGCCGACGAGCCGGAGCGGCACCGTCGTCGCGCGCTCGCGAAGGGCACGCTGCTCTGGCACCGCGACCGGCTCGACGAGGCGCAGCGGATCCTGCGCGACGTCCCCGGCGTCACCGTGCTCATCTACGACCAGCACTGCGCCGCCGATGCACGCCGCCAGCGCAAGCGGGGCACGCTGCCCGCGCGCAACACGCGCGTCGTGATCAACGAGGCCGTCTGCGAGGGCTGCGGAGACTGCGGCGTCAAGAGCAACTGCCTGTCGGTGCAGCCGGTCGACACCGAGTACGGTCGCAAGACCCGCATCGACCAGACGTCCTGCAACACGGACTACTCGTGCCTGGACGGCGACTGCCCGTCCTTCGTGACGGTGGAGGTCGACCCGACGAAGAAGGCGCCGCGGCGGACGACGCCGACGCCGCCCGCCGTCGCCGACCCGGCCGCTCCCCCGCTGCACGGCACGCACGACGTGCTCCTCGCGGGCATCGGCGGCACCGGCATCCTCACGGTCAACCAGGTCCTGGCGATGGCCGCGCTGCGGGCCGGCTACGACACCGAGACCCTCGACCAGACCGGCCTGAGCCAGAAGGCGGGCCCCGTCACGGGCCACCTGCGCTTCTCGGCGCGGTCGTCGTCCGGCGCCGGGCTCGAGCCGTCCAACCGGCTGACCCCGCAGGGCGCCGACTGCGTCCTCGCCTTCGACCTGCTCGCCGCGACGTCGCCCAAGAACCTCTCGTACGGCGACCCGGAGACGACCGTGGCGATCGCGTCGACGAGCAAGACCCCGACCGGCGACATGGTGTACGACGCGTCGGTCGGCTATCCCGAGACCGACGAGCTCGTCGGCCGGCTCGGCACCGTGACGCGTGGCGTCGTGACGCTGGATGCGCTCGAGGCCGCCGAGGAGCTGTTCGGGAGCACGACCACCGCCAACTTCCTGCTCGTCGGTGCCGCGTACCAGGCCGGTGCGCTGCCGATCCCCGCCACGGCGATCGAGGAGGCGATCGGCGTTAACGGTGTCGCGGTCGACGCGAACGTCGCCGCGTTCCGCTGGGGCCGCGTCGCCGTCGCCGACCCGGCCGCGTTCGCCGCCGCTGCGAGCCCTCGTACGGTCGAGGCACCGCTGGTGCCCGTGCCGGCGGTGGAGGCCGCGGGCTTCTCCGACGAGATCCGCGCGACGGTGGCGCGGCGCGCGAGCGACCTGGTCCGCTTCCAGGGGATGGCGACGGCCGAGCGGTACGTGGCGCGTGTCGCCGCCGTACGCGACGCCGAGCGCTCCCTGAACGAGGGCGACCGGCTGACGCAGGCCGTCGCGACGTCGCTGTTCAAGCTCACCGCGTACAAGGACGAGTACGAGGTCGCGCGACTGCTCACCGACTCCGCATTCGCCGACGAGGTCGCGCGCCAGGTGCCGGGCGGCTCGCGGATGACGTACAAGCTCCACCCGCCGGCCCTCAAGGCGATGGGGCGCAAGAACAAGGTCGGCTTCACGCCGCGCTCGCACGTCGTCCTGCGCGGGCTCGCGCGGATGAAGGGCCTGCGCGGCACGCCGCTCGACCCGTTCGGCTACGCCAAGGTGCGTCGGCTCGAGCGGCGCCTCGTCAGCCACTACGAGGGCATGGTCGACACGCTCGTCGCCGGGCTCAGCGCGGAGTCGTACGAGCGCGCGGTGCGGATCGCGTCGCTGCCAGACGTCGTGCGCGGGTACGAGGACGTGAAGCTGCGCAACGTCGCCACGTACGTGGACGCGCTGCGCGCCGAGGGTGTGCCGGTCGACGGGCTGGTCTGACAGACTCGACCCGTGCCGCGACTGGACCGCCTCGACGCCGAGATCATCGGGAGACTGACCCGCAACGCGCGTGCGGGCGTCGTCGAGCTCGCGGCGGCGCTGGGCGTCGCCCGCAACACCGTGCAGGCGCGGCTGAAGCGGCTCGAGGACTCCGGCGTCGTCCGCGGCTTCCGTCCCGACGTGGACCTCGAGGCGATCGGCGTGCCCGTCCAGGCGTTCGTCGACGTCGAGCTGGACCAGCGGCGCATGGCGTACGTCGTCAAGGAGATCGCGCAGATCCCCGAGGTGCTGGAGATCATCACGCAGGCAGGACGCGAGGACCTCCGCGTACGGGTCGGTGCGGTGACGCACGCCGAGCTCCAGGAGGTCGTCGTGCGGATCATCGACACCGACGGCGTCCGGCACACCACGTCGACGCTCGCGATCTCGACCCCGCTCCCCTACCGGGTGCAGCCGCTGCTCGACAAGCTGACCCGCGAGTCCGGGTACGGCCGCTCCACCCCCGCCGTCGAGTAGCCAGAGCCTTCGGCCGCCCCACACCTTGCCACTCCAGCAAACCCGCTTGGCGTTCCGGCACGCGGTCGGCTATTCCTGAGAGAGCAGCCGACGAGCCGAGGAGCACGATGACCACCGAACAGACCGAGCCCACCGACCCGACCGAGTTCTGGGAGCAGCGCTACGGCGGCTCCGAGCGCGTCTGGAGCGGCAACCCCAACCCGCTCCTCGTCCGCGAGGTCGCCGACCTGACCCCGGGCACAGCCCTCGACCTGGGCTGCGGAGAGGGCGCGGACGCCGTCTGGCTCGCCACGCAGGGGTGGACGGTGACCGGTGTCGACATCTCTCAGATCGCACTCGACCGCGCAGCCGCGCATGCCGCCGACGCCGGCGTCACCGACCGTACGACGTGGGAGCGGCACGAGCTCGGGACCACCTTCCCCGACGGCTCGTACGACCTGGTCAGCGCGCAGTTCCTCCAGTCCCCCGTCGCCCTCGACCAGGACGGTGTGCTCCGCCGTGCGGCCGAAGCAGTCGCGCCGGGCGGCACGCTCCTCGTCGTCATGCACGGCGGCTGGCCGTCGTGGGCCGAGCCGCACGAGCACTCCGTACCCCACGCCACGTTCCCGACGCTCGACGAGGTGATGACTGTGCTGTCCCTGCCCGAGGAGGAGTGGAAGACCGTCACGCTCGAAGGCGTCGAGAGTGCGTCGACGGCACCCGACGGCCGTACGGGGACCCACGTCAACAACGTGTGGCGCCTGGAGCGGTCCGGCTCACGCAGCTCGCAGAGCTGAGCGGCTCACAGAGCTGAGCGGAGCTCCGCGACGATCGCGCCGACCGATCGCTGACCCTGGTCGGCCCTCGTGCGGATCTCGCTCACGGTGAAGCCGCTCGCCGTGAGGAGTCGTTCGAGCTCCTCCGGCGGCCACCGGTACGCGGGGGTGACCGCGTGGTCGAACGCCTCGAGCACCGGTCCGTCGAAGAAGCCGACGACGAGACCGCCGCCTGGGCGCAGGACGCGGGCGAACTCGTCGAACGTCGCGGCGATGCGGGACGGGTGGTGGTGGATCGTCGAGTACCACGACAGCACCCCGCCGAGGGCCCCGTCCGCCTCCTCGATCGCGTCGATGCTGCCGATCCGGAACGGGACGTCCGGGTAGCTCTGCCGGGCATGCTCGACGAAGGCGGGGACGAGGTCGATGCCGCGGACGTCGAGTCCACGGCCCGCGAGGTGGTGCGTCCAGTGGCCGGGCCCGCACCCGGCGTCGAGCACGGGTCCGGCCAGCGTGTCCGCCCAGCTGTCGATGAGCTGCCGGTCGGAGGTGTGCACCGCCTCCATCGACCCGAGGAGCTGCGTGTACTCGGCAGCGCGCCGCGAGTACGCCTCTGTCACCGTCGTGGTCATGCGGAGCGCACCGAGGTCGCCGCGGATCCGACGCGTCTGAACGCGCTGCGATAGCCGGACGGGGTGGTCAGGAACTTGGCCTTGAACTGCCGCCGGTACGCCGTGGGGTCGGTGAAGCCCACGCGCTGCGCGATGGCGTCGATGGTCTCGTCGCTGGTCTCGAGCAGCTCGGTGCTGCGGTGCAGCCGGCGGTCGGTGAGCCAGTCGTAGAAGCTGGAGCCGGTGACCTTCTTGAAGTGACGACTGAACGTGCGCTCCGACATGCTGACCCGCCGGGCGGCCACGGCGACCGACACCGGGCGCTGGGGATCCTCGGCCACCCACTCGATCAACCGCTGGATGCGGTCGTCGTCTGCCCGCGCCACCGGGGCCTCGACGTACTGCGCCTGCCCGCCCTCGCGCATCGGCGGCACGACGAGGCGGCGCGCGACGGCGTTGGCGATCGCGGCGCCGTGGTCCTTCCGGATGATGTGCAGGCTCAGGTCGATACCCGCCGCAGAGCCGGCCGAGGTCAGCACCCGGTCCTCGTCGACGTAGAGGACGTCGCGGTCGACCCGGAGACGGGGATAGCGACGCGCGAGCTCGTCGGCGTAGCGCCAGTGCGTGGCGGTCCGGCGGCCGTCGAGCAGCCCGGCTGCCGCGAGCACGAAGGCGCCCGAGCAGATCGAGACCACGCGGGCGCCACGCTCATGCGCCTTCCGGAAGGCCGTACGGACCTCCTCGGAGGGCTCGAGGTCGACGGGCCAGCTGGGCACGATGACGGTGTCGGCCGAGTCCATCGCCTCGAGCCCGGCCTCGACCTCGAGGCGCATGCCGCCGAGCGCCGTGACGTCGGCGTCGTGCGGGGTGAAGACCTGGACGGTGTACCAGTGGTCGACGTCGAGCTCGGGGCGCTCGAGCGCGAACACCTCGACCACGATCGCCAGCTCGAACATGGACATCCGGGGCGCCGCCATCACGGCGACACGATGAGACGGACCTCGAGGCGACATGGCCGGATCGTACGACATGATGTCTTTCCAGTCACTAGTGAGCGTCCGCGGCTTCCAGCACCGTTGCCTGCATGCGGACACGATCGAACGTTCTTGACCACGAGCCGGCCCGAAGCGCGACGGCCCTGCGGCACTTCGAGGCGAGGCTGAGCTTCGAAGCCGACTGCGCGGACGTCTACGCGGACATGCTCGCGGGCGTCCAGGGATTCACGCTGCTGGACACACGCTCGCCCGCGCACTACGCGGCCGGCCACATCCCCGGTGCTCTCAGCCTGCCCCACCGGCGACTCAACCGGGACTCGCTCGACCTGCTCGGCGTCCCGGAGGACGACCTCTTGGTGACGTACTGCGCCGGCCCTCACTGCAACGCCTCCACCCGTGGAGCGATCCGCGCGGCCGCGCTCGGGCGCGCGGTGAAGGAGATGCCGGGCGGGCTCGTGGGCTGGGAGGCCGAGGGCTTCCCGGTCGCGACCGGCGACGAGCCGCAGTCCCTGGCGTCGATGGTGCGACTGGGCCGGTGAGACAGCGAGCACGGCAAGCACTGAAAGCACGGCGTCCCCGGAGCACGTTCGGCTGGTTGTGGGCGGGACAGACCGCCAGCGTGATGGGTGATCAGGTCACGCTGATCGCGCTGCCCCTGGTGGCCGTCGCCCATGCCGGCGGGTCGACGACCGACGTCGCGGTCGTCGCCACGCTGTTGAAGCTGCCGTTCCTGGTGCTCGGCCTGCCTGCAGGCGTCTGGGTCACCCGGTGGGGCCTCGGTCGCTCGATGCTGGGCGCCGACCTCGTGCGCCTCGTCGTCCTCGGGGTCATCACGGCGCTCGTCCTTGTGCAGGGCGAGTTCCCCGTGGCCGTCCTGATGGCGGCCGCCGCCCTCATCGGGTCGGCCACGGTGTTCTTCCAGATCGCGTACCAGTCGATCGTGCCGGAGGTCGTCCCTGACCGGGCGGGGTGGCACGCGGCGAACCTCCGCCTCACCCTGTCGGAGTCGTGGGGGATGCTGGCGGGCCCGGCGCTCGGTGGTCTCTTGATCGGCGTCTGGTCGCTCGGGGTGGCGCTGGGTGTGGACGCGTTGACGTTCGCGATCAGCGCGGCCACCCTCGTCGCCGTCACGCTGTCGCTCCCTCCCCCGGCCCGCCGGGTGGACTCCGCGCCTCTGTTCGCCTCCATCCGGAGCGGTCTTCGGTACGTGCTCGACCGCCCGGTGCTGCGCGGCATCATGATCGTCGGGGCGGTCTTCAACATCGGCGTCGCGATGTTCGAGACGATGCTCGTGCTCTACGGCGTCAGGACGCTCGGGCTGGACGTGGCGCACGTGGGCCTCGCCGTCGCGGCCGGCGGTCTGGGCTTCCCGCTGGGCGGCATCGCGTCCGGGCGGCTGAACCGTCGGTACGGGAAGGGCCGCGTCCTGGCGCTCGCCGGCATCCCGTCGGTGGCCGGTATCGCCGTCGTCGGGCTCGCGTTCGCACCTGTCGCGGTCGTGGTGCTCACCACCGGGATGCTGGTGTTCGGGCTGGGCCAAGGGGCGTTCGCGGTCAACGCGGTCACCCTGCGCCACGAGCACGCCGCGCCTCACATGCGCGCTCAGGCGACGTCGGTCCACCGCTTCGCGAGCTGGGGTGCGCTGCCGGTGGGGACGTTGCTCGCCGGGCTGGTGGCCGACGTGCTGGGGCTCCGCGCCGTCATGCTCGTGGGCGCCGCGATCTCGGCGCTGTGCCTGGTGCCCCTCTGGTCCGCGGACCTCCGGCGCGCTCCGTGACCGGGCGCCTGCGTGGCGGGTCAGCCCGCGACCGCCTTCTTGACGGCCTGTGCTGCCCGCAGGGTCGCCTCGTACGCGCTCGGACTGACGCCGGTGATGTTGATGAACGCGTGGATGAGGTCACCCGTACGGGCGAGCTCGGTCGGGACTCCGGCTTCCTGGAGCCGGCGTGCGTACGCGATGCCCTCGTCGCGCAGCGGGTCGAACCCCGCCACCGCCACGTACGCGGGTGCCGCGCCGGAGAGGTCGTCGGTGAGCAACGGTGAGACGCGCGGATCGAGGGCGTGGGTGGGATCGGCGAGGTAGTGCTCGCGATACCAGTCCATCTGCCGCTCGGTGAGGAAGTAGCCGTCGGAGAACTCCTCATACGAGGGGTGCTTCGTGGAGAGGTCGGTGACGGGGAAGAACAGCAGCTGCAGGCACGGCTCGACCGGCGCGCCGCGCAGCTCGAGGGCGAGGACAGCGCTGATGTTGCCGCCGGCGCTGTCGCCCGCGACGACGATGCGCGTCGGGTCGAGACCCCATGCCGGCGCCTGCGCGACCGCGTACTCCCACGCAGCCAACCCGTCCTCGATCGCGGCGGGGAACGGGTGCTCCGGTGCGAGGCGGTAGTCGACCGACAGCACGTCCACACCCGCATGGAGAGCGAGGAACCGTACGGCGGAGTCGGTGCTCACGCGGCTCCCGAGGACCCAGCCGCCACCGTGGAAGTAGACGACGAGCCCACGCGACTCCCCCGCCTTGGCGCGGTAGCGGGTCGCGGGGATGCTGCCGTGCGCGGACGGGATGAGGAGGTCTTCCTCGACCGCGAACGGCGGGAACGTGTCGGCGAAGACGAGCGACTCCTCCTCGATCTGCTGACGCGCGGCGTCGATCGGCTTGGTCGAGAAGTCCGATCCCGGGATGCGGTTCAGGACGCGGAGCGCGGCCGCGACCTCGGGCGCGAGACGCTCGCCGTCACGGTTCACCGGAGCGCCGGCGCCGAGCCGAGCGATCACCGGCTGCGGGAGCCGCGCGAAGCCGCGGATCGCAGCCCGCTCGACGCGCAGCGGAAGGGACAGGGAGCGGGAGGTAGCGTCGCTCATGGAGACTCCTTCGGGGGCGAGAGCCGCATTCTCGCAGGCCCGGCGGACACGGCGGGAGACCCTCGTCACAGCCCGACCCCTCGATTATGAGTGGCTGGGGTCCCCTGCTAGAGTTCCTACTGCTTCAAGCGACGGCTTGGGGGCACCAGGCGCCATTAGCTCAATAGGCAGAGCAGCTGACTCTTAATCAGCGGGTTCGGGGTTCGAGTCCCTGATGGCGCACACACAAGCAGGTCAGACGCGGTCAGCGTCTGACCTGCTTCTCGTCTACCCACCCTTTATCCACACTTTTCGGATCCAGGCGTGCTTCGCGGAGCGCAAGCTCAAGGGCTTCGGCCGCCGCGGGCGAGACCAAGCCTCTGCCGAGATAGACGTCCTGGGTCATCGACGGACGAGCGTGACCGAGCCGGTCGGCGACAGCGCGGGCGGTGAGCGCAGCGTCGTCGAGGATCGTGGCGGCGGTCTTGCGGAACGCGGGCGAGGTCACCCAACTGAGCGATCGCTCTCCCGCGCGTCACGGAGCTCGCGCCGAACGTTCGCCGGGTCGCGGAAGCCTCCGCGGGTGTCCGGGAACAGCGGCTGGTGCAACTTCGCACCGGTCCGGAATCGCGTCCGGAGCATGGCGACCGCACTGATCGGCAAGGCGAGGTGCGCACGCCCGCTCGGCTCTGGGTCGACTTCCGCAGCAGACCATCCCCCTTCACGCGGATGATCGTGCTGGTGATCGTCACGTGTCCGCCGACGAGATCGACGTCTGACCAGACGACCGCGAGTGCTTCGCCGATGCGTACGCCTGTGGCGAGCATGAAGAACACCAGGTCCGGGAGGTCCCTGCGCCGCGCAGAGTCGTCATT
>Ga0233365_1001311_pt1 | contig 10666 bp, 8 predicted proteins | sample ElkDunMinimDraft_27_FD_191535 | JGI IMG/M metagenome (GOLD analysis project Ga0233365, IMG submission 191535) | Fecal eukaryotic communites from dung pellets of Tule Elk in California, USA - Elk Dung C36 | ecosystem: Host-associated > Mammals > Digestive system > Large intestine > Fecal | place... | reverse complement strand
CCTGAAGCTGTTGACGGTGTTAGTGAAAACCAGATTATTAAGATACCAACCACATCGTCTGTGCAACATCAGGTTCAGGCAAAAGAAACGGTTTACGGAATTTCAAAGCAGTACAATATTGCCATTGAAAAACTGTACGATTTAAATCCTGGATTAAAAGAAAACGGTTTAAAAATTGGTCAGTTTTTAAATTTAGCCGAAACAACTTCTAAAAATACCACAGCGGTTTCAAACAATAATCAATCTGTAAAAAATCTTGCAAGTACTACGGTTATTGTTGAAAAAGGCGAGACCATTTACGGTATTGCCGTGAAAAATAATACTACTGTTTCTGTTTTGTACGAATTAAATCAGGGCTTGTTAGAAAACGGGTTAAAAGTAGGACAGCCGATCAATATTCCTGTGAGTGGAGAAGTTAAGAAAGAAATTGCTGATACATCTAAAAAGACAAAAGCAAAAACAATAGTTGTTCAACCAAAGGAGACTATTTACAATATTGCAAAAACCAATAATATTTCGCAGGAACAGTTAATGGAATGGAATCCTGATTTAAAAAATGGATTAAAAGATGGATCAACTTTAATTGTGGGATATTCTTACGAGAAAGTTCCGTTTAACGATAATTCTGCTCCAAAACCGGTTGAAAATACATCAACTCCAGTTAAAAAAGGAATTGATTTGTCATTGCCAAACGATGGATCTACGAGAGATTTGGTACTATTACTACCGTTTAATGTTTCGAATAATAATTTTAATAATCCATCGATCAATCAAAGTATAAAAGAAGATGTCTTTTTAAATATGACGTTGGATTTTTATTCGGGAGCCAAAATGGCAATTGATGTTCTAAAAGAAAAGAACTACAATTTAAACATAAAATTTGTCGATTCTAAAGAAACAAACCGCGCGTTAGATGTAAATACATTAAAAGGTGATTTCGATTTTTCTGCAACCGATGTGATCATTGGACCGTTTTTTCAGAAAAACGTAGATGCGGTTTCCGAAGCTTTTAAAAATCAGCAAACTATTATTGTATCGCCATTATCAACCGAAAAAGGAAAACCGTTTCCGCGCCAGGTTCATACTATGCCGAATACCGAAATTGTTAAGAAAGAAATGTTAGAATACGTTATTTCAAAACAAGAACGAGTGGTTGCGATTACTGATGGTAAAAAAACATCGAGCCAATATTTCAGCACAAATTATCCTGCAATAACAACATTAAGTGTTACAACAGACGAAAAAGTAAGTCCGACAGTTTTAAAGAATTTGTTATCAGAAACTGAAACCAATTACATAGTTTACGATGCCACTTCGCTGACAACAACGGTAGAATTAATCAATACCTTGAAATCGTTACAGAAAGAATTTAAAATTCAGTTGGTATCGTTAGAAAAATTGGATGTTTTAGAATCGTCTGATGTGGAAATGAACGATTTAATTGCATTGAAATATACGTTTCCATCTGTAACAAACGATGCATCAGGCAATAAAAAGGAAAAATTTGTAAAAGAGTATAAAGCTGTTTACGGCAAAAATCCAAGCAGATTTGCAACGCGTGGTTATGATGTTACATATGATATTATCACCAGAATGTTTGAATCAGACGAAGACTCTAATATTTTCGATTATGGTTCGCAACAGGTAGAAAATAAATTTGCCTACATAAATGAAAATGGAGGCGTTTACAACAACGCAGTTTACATTTTGTATTACGATAAAGATTTAACCATTAAAGAAGCAAAATAATGAGCACAAGCAAAGTAGTTTATAAAGGCGATATAAGAACTGAATCGACACATTTACAGTCGCGAACCGTAATTTTAACCGATGGACCAACGGATAATCATGGCAAAGGTGAAGCTTTTTCACCAACCGATATGGTTGCAAATTCATTGGCAACCTGTATGTTAAGTATTATGGGAATTAAGGCTAATGCAATGAACGTTAATATTGATGGATCTACCGCTGATGTTACCAAAATTATGCAGACTGAACCAAGAATGATCAGTGAAATTGTGGTAGTATTGGATATGCAGGGTGTTGATGATGAAAAATCACGAATTATTTTAGAACGATCTGCTATGACTTGTCCGGTGTTTTTAAGTCTTCATCCTGATATCAAAAAAATCGTTAGTTTTAATTGGAGGTAACATTGGAAGATCAAAACAAAGAATTATTAGAATTAGCACATACGAAAATGCCCTTTGGTAAATACCAGGGGCGTTTTTTGGTTGATATACCCGAGCCTTATTATGTGTGGTATAAAAACAAAGGTTTTCCGGCAGGTAAGTTGGGTAAACAACTGGCAATGATGTACGAAATTAAACTGAATGGATTAGAGGTTTTAATACTAATTTTCACAGCGACTTCATTTGAAAAATTGATTTTGTTTTTAGAGCATTTTTCTATTTTTTTGGTATAGATTTTCAATTTACTATTTTGTGACAAATCTTGCATTTCTGATTTGGTAAATCCATTCAAAGTATTGGTTTATTGTATGAGTATATTTTTACATAAAGACAAACTTTTAAAAGGAAAGGTGGGAAAAATAACTCTCAAAGTTTTTATGTTAAGAGTACTTTTATATATAAACAAAATGTAAAATAAGCTACTAATTTCTTCTGTTTGATTATTTTTATGTTAAGATCTATGGAATAATTTCTTTTGTGTTGCAGTACTAAGGGAATTACACTATATTTAATCCCATAATTGTTGTGAAGATATTTAAAGAATTAACGTTTTATGCAAATTTATAGTTGTTGTATATGTATAAGATAACGGATGAACTTAATATTAATGGTTTCAGTGTAAATTCAATGGATTATTTCATTGAGAGGAATGGAGGCAACAGGTCTTTTGATGGTATGGATTATTTTTGTATCTTAATTGTAATAAATAATACTGCTGTTACGATTGAAGGCATACATTATGATCTCAAGAGAGGCAGTCTTGTTTTTATAGGACCATCAAAAAAAGTGGTTTTTTGTCAGGAAGATGAAAACAATGGAAGCATTTATGCGCTGGCTTTTTCAGCATCTTTTTTTGAAAAATCTGCCAAAGATTCATTAATGCTTAATTCTGATCTATTTTTTGATAAATCTTCAAAAGTAGTGGTCACACAGGCTTCAATCCCTATTGATGAAGTACTAAAGTTGATAATTACCAGACTAGACCTCTATAAAACCAAGCAGAATAACGGATTGTATATTTCGGTGGCGCACAACTGTGTGGAAGCTTTGTTGTTGGATGGTTTGTTCTGCGTTGATGAGAAAGCATGTGAACAACAGGACGACGTTCGCAAGTTTACTTTTATTGATATAGTAAACAGATTTAGGGTTCTTTTACAAAAGCATTACCAGATTGAAAGACACGTGACCTTTTATGCAGAACTGCTGTTTGTTACACCCCGTAGATTAAGTGAAATGACGGAATCTGTTCTGGGACGTAGTGCTAAGCAGGTAATCATAGATAAAGTGGTTAGTGAAGGTATCCGAATGCTGAAACATTCAAATTTCACTGTTTCTGAAGTAGCATACCAGTTAGGTTTTAACGACGAGGCAAATTTCAGTACGTTCATAAAGAAGCATACCGCTAAAAATCCGAGGATGATCAGGCATGCAGGTTAACTTACTGTTAGCGCTACGCAACCAATATTAAAAACATACGCTTACATGTTATTTGGCTGTAAAGTTGTGAACATAGTCAGCCATTGTTTCAAAACAATTTTGTACATTTAGATCAGTGAATATAAAACCTGCTAAATTATTGGCGTATGTTTTTAAGAGTTTTAACAACTGCATTTTTACTTGGATCTTTACCCTGTGAACTATACGCACAGAATAGTGTTACACTGAATGTGAATCTGTACCCTATACAGACATTATTGGTCAATACTACACAAAAAGAGGTGAATCTTGAGTATAGTACCCGTGAAGATTACCGCAATGGTGTTGTATCAGAACAGCAAGACCATTTAACCATATACAGTACCGGTGGATTTCAGGTGAAAGTTAGTGCAGTAACTGCTGCAATTGACAATAGTGTGTTAGATAATATCACTATAATACCTTCTTCAGGATCAAAACCTTTAAATCAGTTACATGTTGTGTATACCGATAAAAATATCTCGGAATTGGAACAGCCTATAATTTCTGCAACTAAAGGTGCTATCGATAAAAATGTAAATATCAGTTATAAAGGTGCAGGTAATGATGCACTTATGGGATTTGCTAAAAATAATACTTCTACAAATCAAAGTTATACGGTGATGTATACCATTGTTTCACAGTAAAGCATACTACACATAAAACCATCGGTTAGCGCTCTTGTATCATTTCAATTGTAATAAATTTTTTCTGGAATAGCAACTTTGTAAAAAACTACAAGTTTTAAGTATATTTTAATAAGTAGCATAAACATGCTATAGGGTACTTTTGTATCCGATTTACAACAAGGGGGAAACAGGGGTAAATCAAATATAGTAAAATCTACATAAGCAACAAAGTAAAACTAACAAAAAATGAAAAAATTATTCATTGCATCTTTAATGATGGTATGCGGTATCGCAACACAGGCACAAACTAATACAGATAATGTTACATTAAATGTAAGATTAAATCCTATCCAAACTCTAGTAGTTAACGCACAACAAAAAACAGTTGATATTGATTACGTAACAAAAGATCATTATAAAGATGGTGTGTCTTCAAAACAGGCAAACCACTTAAATATTTTTAGTACTGGTGGATTTGAAGTAAAAGTAAAAGCAGGAGGTTCTGAATTAACTAATCAAGGAACTGCAGGTCCTAACGGAAACATTGATGTTGCTACAATTAATATTGTTGCTACGCAAGCTGCACAAAATTCTTTAACAGATGCTCAATATGGACAAAATGTAGTTTTATCTAATAATGAAACTGTTATTGCATGGTCAACAAAAGGAGCAAGAGATAAAAATATTGACATTGAGTACAAAGCAGCTGGTAATGATGCGTACCTTGACAAGTATGTAGCAAACCAAACACCAACTACATTTTCTACAGTAGTAACGTATACAATCTACGCTAAATAATAGCATTAAAATAATTGTTTTATAAAAGTGCTGCAATCATCTGTAGCACTTTTTTTAATATAAACTTTGTGTTTATGAAAGCAGCTGCAATATTTTTAATCGCTTTATGTTGGTGCTCCAGCATCTTGGCTCAAACAGGCGTTTCGGTATCGCCTCCGCGTTTGTATTTTGAATCTGATGCTGGTAAAAGCAGCCGACAAAAGGTAACGGTAACCAATGTGAGTGCAACCCACGTAATGAACTTGGCGGTAAGTACCGGTGACTGGCAGTATAATGAAATGGGAGAGAATCTGATGTACCCGGCAGACAGCTTGGCAACATCTTGTGCCGGTTGGGTAAGTATCAGCAAAGCAGATAGTTATTTTTCACTGAAACCGGGTGAAAACAAAGAGGTAGAAGTAAATATTACAGTTCCTAATACATTTAAGGGTGATATTGCTGCACATACCGCCATGCTGTATGTTACACAGATGAATCCGGTGGATGATGTCGACAATAAAGGTGCTAATATAAAAGTTAGTGTACGTTCTGGTATAAAGTTGTTTCACCGTACCAACGAAATTAAAAACCGCAAGCTGGAAATTGAAAATATTCTGTTTGATAAAAAATCGAATCATATAGAACTTTACTTTTCTAATAATGGAAATATTTGGGCAGACGGTATCGTGTATCCCGAATTGTTAAATGCAGCTACCGGAAAAAAAACGGTATTGGATCATATTGTATTTTACAGCATGCCGACAGACAAACGTAAAATGCTGATTTCTTTGCCTGAAAATCTTGAAAAAGGAAAATATACGGCAAATATTCTTATTGATTACGGCGATGATAATACCATAGAAATGGGCGAACTGTCTTTTACCAATGAATAAGCTTTTTCTCTTTATTATTTTCTCGTTGTTCGTTTATAATGTGAAAGCGCAGAATTTGAATGTAAACAGCAATAATTATGCGAGTATTAACTCGTACAGCGGTATTGTAAAGACTAATGCCTATGAGGTATGGTTTGATGGTAACGGAGATTTAAACCTGCCTACATGGCGGGTATCGGCACGTGTGAAACAACCTATTTCTAATGGAAATCAGATTTTTCCTGCCGATAAAATAAGTCTGTTGCCTACAACTACTTCTGGAAAATTAAACGGATTTGCCATACCAACCATTACCCAGATAGGTATGCCGTTGCAGTCTTTTCTGCAACAAGGACAGGAGGTGTTTTTGGTACCACAGTCGCAGGCAGGTTTGTTTAACAATGGGGGTGGCGTAAATTCATACTATAACTTTTATATTCCGTTCGATCTAAAGGTTGAGGGAGGAGCTTACCTTTCACAGTTTACAACTTGGTCGCAATTCACAATGATTTTGGAATTTAGCTTTTACGATAATAAAAACCAGCTACGGGGTCTGCAGGAGCGTTACTATACGCTGCAGATTGCAACATTAAGCGGAAGTCCGCAAACACCTGCTAACCAGTTGGCTATTAAAGTAGCTTCAAATGCAGTAAATGGTTTATTAGAACTTAAAACTAAACAGGATTACCTGCAAGGTGTCAACGTGAAATATTCCAGCGGATTAATGGTATCGGCAAATACAAATTATCAGTTAAAGGTAACGGCATTGCAGCCGAATTTTACATCTGCAACGGGTAATACATTGCCTTTAAATACTGTAAATCTTTCACTTATACCCGTTTCTACAAATCAGGCTTCGGTATTTCCGGTAGCATTGTCTGCAAATGCGCAGAAGATAGCATCGGGACCATCAACTCAGAGTGCACAGGTGTATTTTGATATCGTATATGCCACAAAAGTAAATGATGCAAATCTTATAAATGCAAAACCGGAACAGTACACTACTACATTGCAGTACGAGATTGTTCCACAGTAACCACAACAATTACATGTTTCGTTCATTTTTCTTAAAAATGCTGTTTGTTATTTGCTGCACTGTTGCCTGCTATAAGGTACAGGCACAGGCTGGCATGGAAATGAATGTGGAAACAAATGTTACAGCAGGTCGTCAGAATCTGTTGGATCTTACGGTAGAATTAATAAACACATCGGAAAGCATTTTTAACGGAACGTTACACATAACAACTCCTGAGGGTTTCAAAAGTATTTCGGGTTCGGAAATTCTGGTGGAATTAAAGCCGGGGGAACATAGATTTATACCCTTAAAAGTTATTAAAGGTAAAGGCGCTGCTGCAGGAACTACAGATATTGTAATAGATCTTCTTGATGATAAAAACGAATCGATACTAAAAAAAAGCATTACACAACAGGTAGAAGTTAATGACGCAATGAGCCTGCAGGCTGTTGCTCCAACGGTTTTCCTTACCAATACAAACGACTCTCTTTCTATAAAAGTAAATGTAACCAATCTGGGCAACAGATCCCAACAGGTTTTTGTGGTATTCAATATTCCGGATATTACCGGTGAAGAAAGTTTTTTTGAACAAACTGCTGTTATTGACGTTCGTAAAGATTCAATATTCAATTTTAAGTTCTGGGTACCTAAATCGCTGCTGGACAAGTCACAATTTAATGTGAACGTAGCAGCAATGAGGGGAACAGAGAAAATAGTATTCGGAAGTCTATCCATAAATGTACAGAATGTATCTTCCGTAAAGCGTTACGAAGACATCAACAGTTTGGCGTATAATCAATACTATCAGAAAAACAATGTAACAGCAAGCTACCGCACCAGTGGAAAAGATACGGGTGTGTATCAGCTGATGGGATCGGGCGATATAGATTTGCCTGCGGGATACTTGTCGGTTAGCGGAAATATCTATATGGCAGACAGCCAGAATGAACCGCTGATAAGTAACACTTATCTTGCCTATCGTTTGAATAACCATCAGGTTAAGGTAGGAAACATCAGTCAGCAGTTGGAAGTTCCGTTGTTTGGTCGCGGTGTTCAGTTTGATACTGCAGATAAAACACAGAATAACCGCATACAGCTGGGATTTATTGATGAAAATTTTAACCTTACTCAAAAAGATGCTTTTCTTAAAAGGGGATACGGTATGTATGCATTGGGAACTTTTGGAGCAAATAATCCTTCTGATCAAAAAAGTTTCAACTATGTTTTTAAAGAAGATAAATTAGAACAGGCAGCGCATCATGTAGTAGGTGTGGAGAATGTTAAGCAGATAAATAATGACTGGAACATCAGGTTAAAAGCCCATGGGGCATTCAGTCATTATGAAAGAGTAAATAAAAACCAGCCTTCTTACGCTTTTGAAGCACAGTATAACGGTTTGGTTAAAGATTTACGTTTGTCTGGAAATTATTATGTAAGCAGCAGCTACTTTCCGGGAAACCGCAGGGGAGTTCTTCAGCTACAGCAGAATTTTATGAAAACCCTGAAAAGGGATCGTATGATATATGCAAATATTTTTTATTCTGATTTTGCACCGGAATCATACACCTACAGTCTTAATATGAAAACCACCAGCTTCAGGGCAGATACAGGTATATCGCTTCCTAGGCTGAAATCGATGGGGAGTGCTTTTGGAATGCAGTATTATAAAGAAACGGGGAATGCCTTCTCATGGATTGTTCCCAATGGCTTTTTGTCGATGGAGGCTTTTCGTATAACCGAAAATTTTAACTGGTTAAGCAGCAATCAAAAGCATTCTGTGGTTTTGGGAATTGAGGAAGGTTTAGTAAAAATGTCTGATGGTGTAAAGCTTTTTCCCCAACTGAAGGTGAATTCAATCTATAGTTACAAAGGTTTTAATGTCACAGCAACATATCAGCACGGTAGTTACTTTTTGTCTGAATACTCTTCACTGCTGGCATTGGGAAAAAAACAGAGCGATTTTAACCGCTTGACACTATCACTTGCAAGCGATCATAAGTTTATGTCGAATAAACTGCTTGTAAGGGGCGGAGCAGCGTATCTTAACGATTTTATCTCGGGTGAAACACCTTCTGCTTTTCTTAATTTACAGTACCTGCCAATAGATAAATACCGCGTTTATCTGAATTCTTCTTGGTTTCATTACAGCCAAGCAACCGTTTTTAAAAATGCAGGTATGTTCTTAGTTGAAGCCGGAATGAGTATTAGTTTAGGTAGCAAAGCAGCATCTCCGGGAAGAAAAGGAACATTGTCTGCATTCGTTTTTTATGATAAAAACGGTAACAGTGTATTTGACGAAGATGATGAACCGGCTTCCGACTTTTTTATTACAATTGATAGAACAACATTTAAATCGGATTCTGGCGGACAGATTAAATACAGAAGTCTGCCATTTAATACTTACAGAATACAGCCCGTTGTACAGAATGGTTGGTTTGCCGAGGGTGCTGAGTTTATTATGAATGGTTACGATCAGAATGTTACAGTAGCGCTACATCAGAATGGTTCTTTGAAAGGAAAAATTCAATACCGTTACGACCAAAAAACAGTGAAAAATTTCGATGCAAAAGCGGGCGGTATTGTATTTACAATTACAAAAAATGGCAGTTTTGTACAGCGAATTGGTACAGATGATGACGGTAATTTTACTGCATTCTTGCCTACAGGAACTTATGAAATCATGTTGGATACCAACTCTCTTTCTGAAAATACATTTTGTTCAAATCCAAAACAGCAATTGGTAATTCAATCTGGAAAAATAACCAACGCTGCCGATTTTATTATTGAAGTACAGCAAAAACAGGTAAAAGTTAAAAAGTTCGGTTCGTAATGCTTTAATGCAGAATATTTGTGCTAAAGCTAACACTATGATCCTGAAGCCAAATAAATTTTCAGAGAAGTAACTTCTCTTTCAAGATTATTAAAGTATCTGTTAATATACCACCCTCGGCTGTAGTTTGTTTATTAATAGCAAGTGCCAGAATTTCTTCTATATCTATTGGTAAAGGCACTACTACTAAAACTGTAATACAGTATGATCTTAATTTCAAAACCTGTTTTTAAATTCTTTTTCTGCAGTAATACTCTTATCTATTTCCAAAAAAAGACAAAGAAAACACATACATATAAGAAAAATATAAGGATTTTGAATAAAAAATGTAAGTTAAATATTACCCTATCTTCTCCTGACTGATTCTAACCATTTATTGTAGAAAATGTATTAAAAACATACTGTTAAAGAATATTAAATTTGAACAAAACAGAATTGGAAATCATTACTGTTTCTAAGGTTTTAAAGATCAGACGTTCATAGTTTAATGTTTGTGAAATCAAATTAATGCAGAAAAGGTTGTTGGCGGTTATGCTTAAGTTGTTCACACTATAATTTTACAGAAGCAATACTTTATAAATAAAACAATATTGTGTAATTATGCGGATTTTATCGCCGGTTTTGTTACGGTTTATTCAGTAAGATATTCATTTATAGGGTATTCATTATTTTGGTATTTAGTTTGTTATAATAAGTGGAAATTCATCTGTATAAAAAAATCTTTCAGGCTCATATGTTCACTGTAGTTTATTTGCAGTAGTGTTTGTTGAGATTTCTTATTGAATCTTAAGCAGATGGAAGGAATAAAAATTAATAATGTAAAAGAGTTAGTGGAGATGAAAGAATTTTTAACCAAACCATTTTTAGATTTAAAGAATAAGCAGTTTTTAAGTCTT
>Ga0233365_1001307_pt1 | contig 10684 bp, 10 predicted proteins | sample ElkDunMinimDraft_27_FD_191535 | JGI IMG/M metagenome (GOLD analysis project Ga0233365, IMG submission 191535) | Fecal eukaryotic communites from dung pellets of Tule Elk in California, USA - Elk Dung C36 | ecosystem: Host-associated > Mammals > Digestive system > Large intestine > Fecal | place... | reverse complement strand
TTGAATCTTTCCAAAAGTCATAGGAGAAAATTTTCGCAGAAACTCGTCATGATTCCCCGTAAGATAAATTACCTGACAGTTTGTTAACGACAGATTCAGAATGTATTTGATGATTTCGAGATGACTTTCAGGAAAATAACTCTTCTTAAATTGCCAGATATCGATAAAATCGCCGTTTAAAATCAATATTTTTGGATCGATCGATCGTAAATAATTCAGTAACTCTTTGGCTTTGCAGCCGTAAGTTCCCAAATGTGTATCTGAAATTACCGCTACTTCAACGCTTCTCTTCATAATTAAACAGAATTTTACCGAAGATACCGCTGTGCTGTAAACTTATGGTTTTTAAAAAGTTATGTTTAGAACAACAAAACCGCTTACATTTGTAGAAAAGATTGATATGAAAAATTATATTTTATGTTTTGTACTACTTTGGCAGTTTGTTGGAAATGCGCAAAACAGATTCACGCAGATTTTACCAGAAACCGAATATATTTCTGCTGGAAACGAACTAAAAGAATTTAATAGTTATGATTTTTCGCCTGTGATTTTAGGTTTGCAAATGAACAATGTTTTTGGAACAATTGGCAGCAGCTACAAACGCATTCACGTAAAAATAACCGATGTTGAAAAAGATCAAACCAATCCGGATTTATATCATGTAAAAGGAAAATCGAAAGTTGGCAACAACATTGAAAGTTTTGCAGGTACCATTAAACTGCAAACCATTAAACAGATTAAGGATCGTGAATTAGACGATACAACGGTGAGTTTACCTACAACCTATCAGGGTATAATTTCGGGTATTTATGAATTTAAAGAACCTACAGATCGTGATCATTCCGGAGTTTTTGAAGGAACTTATCAAGCAATGTTTCAAATTACCGAAGAAGATAATAAGGTTTATTACAACGATTTGGATTTATACCGCGACAGTTACATAAACAACGTATACCAAGGTTTTTGGACAGATTACCAAACAAAAGAAGCGAAAATTTGTAAATGGGCAGATTTCCGTGTGCCTGATGTTCCGGGCGATTTTGATTTAGGAGCAGGCGAATTCAGTCCCAATGAAAAATACAACAACAAAGGCTGGAAAACCTACAACGATGCCTATTTAAAAAATGATAAAATAGCACTTGATGCAGAAGAAGCCGCTTGGTGGGAATAGTTAAACAACTTTAATCAAACTTCCGTCTTCATCGGTTTTAGTGATTTGCAAAGCAACGGGAATACGCTCTTTTAGTTCTTCAACGTGCGAAATAATTCCAACAATACGGTTTTCTTTGTGCAGATTGTTCAACGTTTCAAACACAATATTAACCGATTCGGCATCTTGCGTTCCAAAACCTTCATCGATAAAGAAAAAGTTTTTGCTTGCAACGCTGTTCGTTTGCACGCTTTCTGCCAACGCCAGCGCCAAACTCAATGAAACCTGAAACGATTGCCCGCCCGAAAGCGTTTTCACACTGCGCGTTCTGCCTTCGTTTAAATAATCGATCACTTCAAAATCGTTTGCTTCGTTAACCTGTAAACTCAATTGGTTTCGCGTCATTTTGCGGAAACGAACATTGGCATTTTCGCACAATTGTTTCAAATAAATCGACGATACATATTGAACAAAACCGGCTCCTTTAAACAAATTGCTCATTGTTTTCAGGTTTTCTGCTCGTTTTTTAAGTTGATCTAACGTTTGTAGCAATTCTTTTTTCTGATTGAAAGCTTCTGTTAAACGAGTAATTTCTGCGTTGGTTTTGGTAACGTTTTCGGTTGCGATTTTTAATTCGATTTCTGCAGTTTCAAAATCTTTCTCGTACTGATAATAAGCAGTTTCATTGAAAAATTCGTCTTTTAGCTTTGCTTCTAGATTCTGAATTTCATTATTCAACGTTTTGTAAGCAACCGTAAAATCTTCAATTTCTTTTCGAACAGCTTCCACATTCAAGTTTAAATACAGAATTTCAACAACTTTTTGTTTGTTTTCGATATTTTGATCAAACAGATTTTTGTTGAAAAGATCATTTAACTCTTCCTGATTTTTATTCAGATCGAACAATTGTTTTTCTATTGATATAATCGATGCTTTTTGAACCTGAATTTGAGTGTTTAATTGATTAAACTGTTGATTATATTGGTTAAAATCGGCTTCTGTTCTTTGATTGAATGCTTTTAAATCTCTTAATTTTTGTTCGATTTCTTCAACAGAAAAATTATTAAAATCTGCGAAATCAAGAACTTTCAAATTACTTAAATTTTGATTGATTTGCCCTTGTTTTTCAGCTTCATTTAACTTCAATTCCGCTAATTTATTTCGACATTTTACTAGTAATTCCTGCTGATTTTCTAATTGTGATCTGTGTTCTGAAATGAATTTATTTTTAAGTTCGATTTGTTTTGTTAAAACAAACGACACTTGTTTTTTCTGTTGAAAATCTTCAAAATTATCTGCCTTAAAATCTGTCCAATTAAAAGTAGCAGTATGCTGAATTATCTGATTTTTCAAATCTTCTAAACGAATATTTTCGTTAGAGAATTGATCTTGAAGCAATGTTAGTTTTTGAATTTTTTGTCGAATTTTATTAGCAAAATCCACTGACTCATTCTGCTTTTCTTCGTTCAAATCTATTTCGCTTTGAATTTCGGTTAAATTCGATGTTACGTCATTTAACGTCAAAATTTCAGGATGATCTAAAGATCCGCAAAGCGGACAAGCCTCGCCGTTATGCAAGTTGTGTGCAAAAAGAGCCAATTCTTGCTGAACTTGAAACGATTGTAGCTTTGAAGTTAATTCCTTTTTTTGTTGCAAAAAAGCATCGTTCAAAACTTTTACATCTTCTTCAAAAGTTGAAATCTCAATGTTATCACTAATTAATTCATTTTCAATTAATAGAATTTCACTTTTTAACTGATTAGTTTTTTCTTGTTGCAAACTCTGTTCTTTTGCTAAATGCTGTTTTTTGCTGAACCAATCGCCAACATTGATTAAAACAGTGGTTTCAATTTGATTTTTTGCAAGATTGCTTATTTCAATTTCGGTCTCTTTTATGGTTTGCTGCAATTGATTAACAACTTGTTCTATATCACGAACTTTAATTTCGCCGTTAGAAGTTCTATTTTTTAACTCGACAACATCAATAGTAAACTGAAGTATTTTAGCAATAAAATCTAAATCGTTTTCCTGTAAGCGTTTGTTCGGCAAATCATCAACATACGGTTTTATTTCGTTAATAGCAGCTTCAATTTTAAGTAATTCTGCCTCTGAATTTTGTAAAAGTGTATTGTCTTTTGTTAATTGATCTGATTTTTCTTGAACTTCAACTTCATATTTTTTACTGTCAACCAACAACTGATTAAAGGTTTTGTAAACGCGTTCGTAAATTTCTAACTCCGCTTTTTTCTGATCGATTGCAGGTTTTTGACTATTGAATTCTGCAAATTGCTCTTTCTTATTCTGTAACGATTCAAAATCGGTTTTTATGCTTTTTAAGTGTTGTAGTTTTTCGTTTATCGCTTTAAAAACAGTTTGTTTTTCGGTTTGAATTGTAATTTCTTCTGTAAGTTTTTCATTTAAAACTGCAATGTTTTCTTCGGAAACATCATCGTAACCCGATAATTTTCCTTCCAACTGATTTAATTCTGTCAGGTTTTTACTATTCAAAACAGAAACTTTATCTTGCAAATCATAGCGATGCAGTTTAAAAATTTCCTTCATCATTTTGGTTCTTTCTGTAGCACCCAATTCAATAAATTCTTTGAATTGACCTTGCGGAATAATAATGGTCCGTTTGAAATTATCATAACTTAATCCTACAATTTCTTGTGCATTGCTATGATTCAACGGAATCCAATCGTTATTTATCCATTCATAGAAAACAACCGTTGGCGTTTTAATATCATCAAAACGTTTAGAATTTCGCTTAAATTCACGAGTTGCACGAAATATTTTGTCTTCATAATTATAAAAATCGAACGCAATAAAAGCGGTGTCAGATTTTAAATTCATCATGTTGTAGGCGCGCTTGTCCTTTGAATTTAATCGTTCAGTTTCGCCGTACAACGCAAAAGTAATGGCTTCTAAAATTGATGATTTTCCCGAACCAACCGAACCAAAAATACCGAATAAACCTGCATTTATCAGGTTTTCAAAATCAATGGTTTGTTTTTTTTGATAAGAATACAAACCTTCTATCGTGAGTTTAATTGGGATCATAAATTAGTTTTCGTGATTATTTAAAACTTCGTTAAACAAATCCATTAATTCATTGTTTGGTTCTTGTTGGGCGTTTTTCGACTTAAAATAATCTTTAAACAGATCTTTAATGTCTTGATTCAAATTGATTTCCTTTGCCGAAATTTCATCTGTACCACTATTTTTTACTTTCGGAATTAAATGCACAATGCCCGAATGTGCCTGAAAAATAGCTTTTCGTTCATCGGTGGTTAAAAAAGTATCGGTTTCCATAGTCAATTCTACCAACGTATCAGGATTTTCAAATAACCAATTTACCGCATCATCAACCAACTGAAAGGTTTTACGAACCAACGCTTTTCCTTTGGTAAGATTTATTTTGGTAAAGTTTACAGCTTGATTTGGTTGCGCGTTGATGACAGAAACATATTTGGTTTGACCTGCTTCGCTAAAGCTATAGCACAAAGGAGATGACGAATAAACAACCGGTTTTTCGGCAGTGCCAATATTGTTAAACGCGTGTAAATGCCCAAGTGCGGTGTATTGAATTTGCGTCGGAATACAATCGGAATAAACCATATCTGCAGTACCGATTTTAATAGGTTTTTCACCTTCAGGTTCTTCTAAAAGTGATACTCCACGCTTGTTCATATATAAATGTGAAATCAATAGGTTTATACCTTTAGTATCACAAAATTCATCAGTAATTTTTGTCCATTGTTCCTTTAAAACACTGTTTAATTGCTCTTCTTTTTCTTCGCCAAAGTACTGTTTTAAACGAATTTCGTTTGCATAAGCAGTGTGAATGATTCTAATTGGAAAAGCGATATTTTTTATGTTTAATTCGATAAAACCTTCAGTAGATTTTTCGATTTTAAAATGATCTAATTCAAATAGATTGACTTTTTCGTTTGGATAGCCAATTAATATAATTCCGCATTCACGTGCCAACGGATCGGGAGCATTGATACGATCGGGCGAATCATGATTTCCTGCAATGGCAATCACAGGTCGCTTTGCATTATTTGTAAGGCGTTTTAATGTTTTGTAGAACAAATCAACCGCTTCAACCGCCGGATTAAAAGCATCGAACAAATCGCCTGCAATTAAAATTAAATCTACATTTTCGCGATCGGCAATTTCCACGATTTCGTTCATCACTTCAATCTGTTCTTCAAATCGTGAAAAACCGGCTAAACGTTTTCCTAAATGCCAATCGGCTGTATGCAGAATTTTCATGTTATTCTTGTTGTAAATCTTGGTTATTTTGCTGGTTGAATTGTTGCTGGATCTGCTTTAATTTTTCCTTTCGAAGTGCTTCAGCATTGCTTGCTTTATTCTTTTTCTGATCAACCTTTTTCTTGTGTGCCAGTCGGTTGGTTTCGTTCCTTCTTCCCATATCAAATATACATTGAAGTTAAGACATTAATTGTCGTTTAGAAATTCGCCCGAAACATAATACCAGCGATCGTTCATTTTTTGAAACACCGATAATTCGTGATGCAGTTGTTCTTTTTGATCTTGATCGATATAATATGCCTTAAATTCTACCTGATTTATATTTGGAACATTAACGATTTCCAGCTTTATCCATTGATTGATTTCGCCCCATTCTTGAAGTTCTTCTTTGGTATGAAATTTACGTTTTGCCGGTAAGGTAGTATTCATTAAATAGTCGCCGTTTGGAATGGCGAACGCTGAAAAGCGCGAACGCATCAAGGCTTCGGCAGTTAGTGCATATTTTTCTTTAGTATGATAAGGTTCACAGCATTCTGCGTATAATTTATTGGAACAGCACGGACAATTCATTGTATAATGTTTTTTCAAAAATACGCATAAAAAAAGAGGCGTAAATGCCTCTCTTTATCTTTTTTATGTTTGATTATTCTTGTGCTTGTTGTAATGCTTCGGCACTTGCATATTTCATTATTAAACCTTCCATGGTCATATTCACCTCGTTGCTTAAAGCACCAGCTTTTTGCTCAAAAGCAACTTTGTCTTTAGGTTGAATCGTTGCTAAATCTTGAACATTTTTAGTATCGGCAAATTTTTTATTAACTGCTTTTAATTCGGCAGCATCAAAGTTTTCATCTACTAATTTAGAGAAATCCGTTACAAAACCATTTACCAATGCATCGAATTCTTTATTAAAATCATCAACTTTACCAGTATCAATCATTGGTAAAATTTGTTGCTTTATGGCTTCAGTATTCACCGTGTTGTTAACAAACGTTTTAGCATCTTGTGTTTGAGCGAAACCTGTTTGCACTGCAAATATCATGATTGCGCCGTAAATAAACTTTTTCATAATTTTTTATTTAAAATAGACGTCTAAATTACAATTATTTTTTATTTTAATATTATTGATTAACATTATTACAACAAAAAAGCGAGGCTTACTAAACCTCGATTTTATAATTATTGCATGTATTTCATTATGATTGGTTGCAATTCAGACATTCCCCACGATTGACCAATTTGAAGTAAATCTTTGGTAATTTTAGGAGTAGTTTCTTGAATTTTCTTTCCAACAGGTGAATTGTAAAATTCATTCATTTTCTTGATATCTTCATGCGTGTAGAATTTCATCAATGATTCTGCCATCTTATCATATAAACTTGGCAATTTTTCTTGAAGTTCTTTATTAAATGCCGTACGATCTTCAGCAGACATTTGATCTAAAAGAGGTTCTAAAACTGCTGTCATTTGTGATGCTGAACCTGATAATTTAATGTAATTTACTACATCCTTCTTAAAATCTGCCGATTGAGCCGATACAAACTGTACCGATAACAACATTGTTGCAGCTATAAATAAATTTTTCATGTGCTGTATTTTATAAATTAAAGTTAATTCCTTGTGCCAATGGCAATTCTGTACCGTAATTAATGGTGTTAGTTTGACGACGCATATACACTTTCCAAGCATCAGAACCAGATTCGCGTCCGCCGCCTGTTTCTTTTTCACCACCAAAAGCTCCACCGATTTCTGCACCCGATGTACCAATGTTTACGTTTGCAATACCACAGTCTGATCCTGCTTGTGACAAGAATAATTCTGCTTCGCGTAAATTATTTGTAAAAATTGCCGAAGACAATCCTTGTGGAACATTGTTCTGCATATCAATTGCTTCTTCGATTGTGCTATATTTCATTACATATAAAATTGGCGCAAAAGTTTCTTCCTGAACAATTTCGAAATCGTTTTTAGCTTCAATAATACATGGTTTTACGTAACAACCGCTTTCGTAACCAGCACCTTCAACTACACCGCCATCAACAACTATTTTACCGCCTTCGGTTTTTGCTTTTTCAATTGCTTTTAAATAATCTTCAACAGCTTTTGTATCGATAAGCGGACCAACGTGATTTGCAGCATCTAAAGGATCGCCAATTCTCAATTGTCCGTAAGCATTTTTCAATGTTTCAATTGTTTTATCGTACACACTTTCATGAACAATTAATCGACGGGTTGATGTACAACGCTGACCGGCAGTTCCTACTGCTCCGAAAACCGCACCAACCAATACCATACTTAAATCTGAATGTTCTGATACAATAATGGCGTTGTTTCCACCCAACTCTAAAATAGTTTTACCAAAACGTTCTGCAACTGTTTTTGATACGTGACGACCAATACGAGTTGATCCTGTAAAAGAAACCAATGGTACGCGTTTGTCGTTGTTCATTAAATCGCCCGAAGCATTTCCTGTAACTAAACAGCTAACACCTTCTGGCACGTTATTTTTTTCGAATACTTTTGAAATGATATTCTGACATGCAATAGCACATAATGGTGTTTTTGAACTTGGTTTCCAAACGCAAACATCACCACAAACCCAAGCCAAAGCAGCATTCCAAGCCCAAACAGCTACTGGGAAGTTAAATGCAGAAATAATTCCTACAATTCCAAGCGGATGATACTGCTCGTACATGCGGTGCATTGGTCGTTCTGAATGCATTGTTAAACCGTACAACTGACGAGATAAACCTACTGCGAAGTCACAGATATCAATCATTTCCTGAACTTCACCTAAACCTTCTTGTAAGCTTTTACCCATTTCGTACGAAACCAATTTACCTAAAGCATCTTTGTTTTCGCGTAATGCATCACCAACCTGACGTACAATTTCGCCACGTTTTGGTGCAGGCACCAATCTCCATTCTTTAAAAGCCTTTTCGGCAGTACTCATTACTTTTTCGTAATCACTGTTTGATGATGTTTGAACCGTACCGATTAACGAACCGTTTACCGGTGTGTATGATGAAATTTCTGATCCGTTTGCAAACCATTGCGTTCCTGTTGATGAACCCAAGTTTGTATTGTTTAAGCCTAATTGCGATAAAATTGTTTTCATTGCTTTTTTATGATAATATTTTGTTTTTATATATTTTTTGTAAGATACTGAAATTATGAGAATTAACCAATAAAGCGATTATCTGCTTCCATAACCGTTCCACATTTTTTGCAGGTGCGCAAATCTTCCGAAGAATAGAAATGTTTAAAATGAGGCAGAAAATCTGTTTCGATATTTTCTAACGGAAAATAAACTTCGTACAGTTTTTCGTTGCAGTTTTCACAGAACCAAAGTAATCCGTCTTTTGCATCAGCATTAGCGCGTTTCATTTCTACAACCAAGCCAACCGATCCTTCTGTTCTAATTGGCGAATGCGGTGTTTTAGCCGGTAAAAGAAAAACATCACCAGCATTCAACTGCATTACTTCTTTACCATTTTCGGTTTGAACTGCGACTGAAATGCTTCCTTCTAACTGAAAAAAGAACTCGTCGGTTTCGTTGTAATGATAATCTTTACGGGCATTAGGTCCGCCTACAACCATTACAATAAAATCACCCGATTCTGTGTAAATATTCTTGTTGCCAACAGGCGGTTTTAACAAACTTCTGTTTTCATCAATCCAATTTTTTAAATTAAAAGGTTTCTTCATTTCCATAATTATTTAGCGCTTAACCACGATTGCGGGTTGTTGTAATCACTGTTTTTGGTAATAAGGAATTTTAAAACCGATACACCTTCAAAATTGGTTCCAACGGTTCCGATTTTTTGTTTGGTTGATACTTTTTGTCCTTTTGATACACTTACCGATGCCAGATTTTGATACACCGAAATATATTCTCCGTGACGAATAAATACCGTGCGCGAATTTCCGATTACCTGAACCTGTGAAACTTCTCCCTCAAATACACTGCGAACAGTAGATCCTTTTTCGGTGCTGATTTCAATTCCGTGGTTTTCATATTCAATATCGTATTCCGGATGTTTCACTGTTCCGTAACGCGATGAAATGTATCCTTTTTCAACCGGCCAAGGCAAACGTCCGCGGTTATTGCTAAAACTTTTTGCCAAAGCTTTTTCTTCCGGCGTCATATCAAACTTACCGGCAGCACTTGTTGTGGTAACAGTTGGTTTTGATGTTGTTTTAGTACCCGATTTTGCGTTTCGAGCTTCTTCTTCGCGTTTTCTTCGTGCTTCTTCTTCACGACGCTTGCGGTTTTCTTCTTCAATTATCTTTTTAATAATTGCTTTAATCTGCTGGTCGATCTTTTTGGTTTCCTGTTGTTTGGTTTTAATTTGCGAACTGAATTTTTTGCTGTCTTTTTTAACCAAGCTCATTAATTCGGTTTGTTTGCCTTTTTCAACCTCTAATTCTTTACGCTGACCTTGCTGATCGTTTTCAACCTTTTGCTGCTTGTTTTTCTGCGATTCCATGTGGGCAGAAATACGCTCTAATTCTTCAAATTTAGATCGAATTTCATCACCTTGTGATTTTCGGTATTTGGCATATTGCTTAATATACTGCATACGTTTGTAAGCTTGCAAAAAGTTGTTACTCGATAATATGAACATAATTCGGTTTTGTTCCGATCGCGATTTGTACGATTTTACGATGGTTTTTGCATAATCATCTTTTAAAACTCCTAATTCGCGTCTTAATTTGTTTGATGCCAGCGTGTTTACGTAAATATCGTTTGATAAAGTTCGTATCTGTTTTTGCGAATTGTTGATTAATTCGGTTTGAAGTTTTATTTTCTTGTTTTGCTCGTTTAACTCCGCCAAAATATTGCGTTCCTGCTTTTTATTGGTGTTAAGCAAGGTTTGAAATTCTTTAATTTCTTTTAAAATCTCGGCTTTACGCTCTTCCAATTTACGTTGTTGTGCTTCGTAATCTTGTTGCGCGAATGTATTAACGGAAAATAATAATAGTATGATTGATAAAATGCGATGCATTACTTGGAATTTTGTTCAAAAATAACTAAATTTTTATTGCTTTGGAACCACTTGGGATTTTATATTTAAAATCAACCGATTGGTTTACCGAAACTTTTTTGTAATCGATCCTGATTTGAACATCGTCTTTGCGCATTGCGTGAATCTTTATTTCTTTAGGAAGATAGATGTTCTCGCTTGACTGATACGACGGATATTGAATAACCAGTTTATCGGCAACGTTGTCTTCGGTAACTTCTGTTGATGC
>Ga0233365_1001306_pt1 | contig 10689 bp, 7 predicted proteins | sample ElkDunMinimDraft_27_FD_191535 | JGI IMG/M metagenome (GOLD analysis project Ga0233365, IMG submission 191535) | Fecal eukaryotic communites from dung pellets of Tule Elk in California, USA - Elk Dung C36 | ecosystem: Host-associated > Mammals > Digestive system > Large intestine > Fecal | place... | reverse complement strand
CAAGGCGGTCGCGGAGACCGTCGGCCAGATCGATGAGACGTGGGCGCCGGTCGGCGGCTCCGACCTGACCGCCGCACTCAAGCTTTCCATCCAGATCCTCAAAAAAACCGGCCAGAAGAACAACGCGCTGGTGATTCTGAGTGATGGCGAGGAGAATGAGAATGAGGCGCAACTCAATGCCATGATCCAGGAGGCGGAAAGTTCAGGAGTCTATATCCACACCATCGGCGTGGGAACACCGCAAGGTGGCTACGTGCCGAGTCCCGACTTCCGGACGGGGCAGGCGGAGGAGAACGGCCGCCCGGTGGTCAGCAAACTCCAACCCGACGTGATGAGGAAACTGGCGGAGGAAACGGGGGGTAAATTCGTGATCGCAAACGGTGGCACGAACATCCCCGCGATGGTGGAGGCCGCCACCCGGGATCTCGACTCCTTCGAGATGAAGGGCCGGGAGCGCAGGATCGTCGTCGAGTTCTTCCAGTGGCTCCTGCTTCCGGCCATTTTGTTCCTGATGATCTCCATCGTCTCCGGCACCCGCTGGCGGGGGCTGCGGACAGCCCTCGTCCTTATGGGGGCATTCCTCATCCTGCAACCGGAGGCTAGGGCGAATGACGCCACGGAAGCCAAGAAAGCTCTGGAAGACAGGGAGTTCAAGAAGGCGAAGGAAGGCTATCACCGTCTGGCGGATGACTCGAAGCTGGAGGAGACGAAAGCGCGCTACCGGATCGGTGAAGGCGTGGCCGCCTACCGCAACGGTGACTACCGGGAAGCACGCAGCGCCTTCAGTGGGGCAATGATCACGGATGATCCGAAGGTCGCATCCAGCGCCCACTTCGGCATGGGCAACACGCTTTTCCAACTGGGGTGGCAGGGTCTGGCTGATGAATCCTACCCGGCCGATCCGGAGGATGTGCCGGATCTCGACCGCTTTGAAACACTGGTCAAGGAGCGCCTCGCGAAGATGAAGCAGTCGGACGAGGAAAGCGCGGGACGCTCGGAGGATTTCATCCGCATGGACTCCCTGATGATGAACTGGACGGACGCGGTGCGGCACTATGACTCCGCCACCAAGCTGGATCCCACGAACAAGGGCGCGGTGCAGAACCGGGCAACGACGATGATCTACCTCCGCAAGCTGCGGGAGCTGCTGGATGATGAGAAGAAGGACGCTGACAAGTCCATGCCCCAGCAGGGCCAGGGCCAAGGCCAGCCGCAACCGGGACAAGGTGAGGGCGGTGAGGGTGAGGAAGGTCAAGGTGGCAAAGGCGATCAGGACAACCCGGGCGGTGAGGGAGATGAGAAGGAAGACCCCAATGGCGACGGCGGCGACAAGGAGAAGGAGGAGTCCAAAAACAAGGGCGCCGGAGATCCCAACGAATCCGCCGAGGAGAAAGCGCGCCGCCTCCTTTCCGAGAACGCGGATCTGGAGAAGGGACCCTTGTCCCAAGGGCGCGTCGATCAACGACCGCCGAAGAAGGATTGGTGATATGAGAAAGACACTACAATTTTCCGGATTGCTCCGGGTGCTGGGATGGCTGGGACTGCTCTGCGCGTCCGTCGCGTCCGCACAGACTTCCGCCAACCTATCGAGCCGGTTCCTGGCGCGCGGGGAATATGCGAGGCTGGAAATCACCTCCGTGGGCCGCGAACCGGACTTCTCCCCCACCCCTCCGGCCGCCCCGGATGTGAGGGTCGAAAACGGACGCATGGGAATGGTGAGCCGCACCACCAACAACCAGGACCTGGAGTTTTCCTATGAGTTCATCGTCTCGAGTGACGTCGTTGGACGCCATGTGATCCCGCCGGTGACGCTCGTCGTCGCAGGGAACCGGGTGCAGTCACCACCGGTCGAGTTCTGGGTGTTCGATCCGGACAAGCTGCAACTCTCCGAAGTGGATGCCGGCGAAGGCAGGATGATCCGCTACTATGCCGGCTTCCACACCGCGAAGCCCTCCGCCTATGAAGGGGAGACGATGCCCGCAGAGATCAAGATCTACGTCCCGGTGACGTTCGCACGCGAGGTATTGGACTGGGGTGTGCCGGAGTTCGAGCGCGACGGGGTGACCTCATGGCGCTTCGAGCCGAACGACCGGCGTGACATCCTGCAGGCCTACATCGGCGGGCAGCCCTACGCGGCATTGGCCTATCCCAGCAATCTGGCCCCATCCAGAGCGGGAAAGGTCGGCATCGGCCCCGCCACGCTGCGCCTCACCTCCAGGGTCATCATCAATGAAGGTTTCCTCCGGCAGGGCCAGCAGGAGACATTCCTCCAGATCCCCAAGCTGGAGTTCGACTCCATCCCCCTGCCCCCGGGTGCGCCGGAGGGTTTCGAGAACGCCATCGGCCAGTTCACCATCCAGTCCGGCACGGTGAAGAGCGAATTGACCGAGGGCGAATCCCTCGCCATCAACCTGCAGGTCCGCGGGCGTGGGAATCTCGACGCTCTCAAGGCCCCGAAGCTGACGAGCACCGAAGGCTGGAAAATCTATGAACCGATCTCGATCCCCCGGGGGGATGAGCGCCGCATGATTTCCGGCATCGCCACTTTCCATCAGGGCATCCTGCCGCTGGAGATGAAGTCGATGATCCCTCCGTTCCAACTCGTCTATTTCGATCCGGAGGATGCCATCTACAAGACCACCTCCAGCGAGCCGATCCCCATCATCATGCTGCCATCCACCAAGGCACCCGGAGCCGCCACCGGGCCGCCACCGGCACTGGCTATGCCCATCGAGCGGATGAACGACATCCTTGCCCTTGTGACGCCGAAGCAACTCACCATCCCCGCAACCCCAGCCCTGCCATCCTGGACGGCACATGCCATCGGCGGACTGGCCGCCCTGCTGCTCATCCTGAAGGCGGCGTGGATGAAACTGGCACCAAAGCTCCACAAGGACCCCGTCCTGGAGCGCAGGAACCGGGAGCTTTCCAACCTTTCGAAAATCCCCGCGAAGGATGACATCGCCCTGCTGAAGGCGGCGGGTGCCTACATCGAACACTGGCACGGCCAGAATACCGACCCGGCGCTGCAGGAGATCCTGGCGGAGCGTGACCGTGTCTGCTTCCGCGCGGACACACCCGCCGGAGACATCACCCGCAAGGGCCGCCGGGATGAAATCCTGCGGACGCTGCGCAAGTCATCCATGGCACTGGTCATCTTCTGCCTGGCGGTCTGCTTCTCCGGCCAGACGCACGCGCAGGACATCGCGGCGGATGCAGCCAAGGCGTTCGAGGAGTCAAAATATGAGGACGCCATCAAGCTCTGGCAGAGTGCGGGCGACTACCGGCACCTCTCTCCGGACACCCTTTATAACATCGGAAACGCGAGCTACCGCATGGGCTCACCCGGTCATGCCGCTCTCTACTACCGCCGTGCCCTGGTGAAGGATCCCTCCCACGCTGAGGCAAGGCAGAACCTCCGTTTCATCGAGAGGAAACATGGTTCCATCTCCGTCCAGTATTCGAACTACCAGTATGCCCTGGCGAAGCTCCCCATCAATGGATGGAAGAACATCCTGTGGGGCGGTGCCTGGCTTACCGTCATCTCATTCCTCATCTTTCCCGCGACCCGTCCGGATGCCCGCATGCGGGTGGCCGCGGCCATCTTCCTGGTGATCGGTCCGCTGGTCGCATCCGTCGGGGCACTGGGATGGCGCTACTATCCGAATGACTCCATCTTCGCACCGGTGGAGCGCCAGGCTGTATTCGTCGTGCCGAAGGCCGTTCTCCACGCGGATGCGGCACGCACCGCACCGGAGATCATCGACGCGCCGGAAGGTTCCCTTTGCGAAATCATCCGCACCTCGGGAAAATGGGCCTACGTTTCCTTCGCCACCAAGACCCGCGGATGGGTCCCGATTTCTGCGATTGAGAAGATCATCCCGGACAAGGCACCCGGTGTCCCCAAGATCAACCGCTCCGGGGCCGACGACAGCAACGCGTGAGCATTGCCACATCCGCCGAAGCGGGGTTCCCGGTTTACGCTCTCCTATTCAGGATTCTGGGGAGAACTGGCTGCGATACTTCACGAAGCCTCTCTTGCTGTCGCCGGAGAAGCCGCTGCGTTGAAAAAACGCATGCGCCTGCTGCCTGTGGCCACTGCTCAGCAGCATCAGCTTTGAGCAATCACGGCTCGCCGCGAAGCGTTCAAGGTGATTCATCAGAAGAAGGCCAAGTCCGCGCCCGCGCATTTCCTTCCCCACCACCATATTCTCAATGACCCCAAAGGGTTGTTGACGGTACATCACATCCGGACAGATGGTCAGGAGAGCGGTGCCATGCACGCCACCCTCCTGGCAGGCGACCAGAAGGAGGCTGTTGGTTGATGCTGCCATCATGGCGATTTGCTCCGGCAGAACACTTACCAAGGGATCGCCAACAAGCTCTGCGTAGAGAACCTGGATCGCGTGGGCATCGGTCGCCATGGCACGCCGGATAAGGGAAGAAGGACTGGATTTCATGTCATCCGCGGTTCAGCCGTTTGTCGGAGCCAATGCTGTCCGCTGTTTCATAACAGCTCCATCTGCTCCGTGTCACGGGGATCCTCAAAGCGGACACCCGCCCCCAGCAATCTCACCGGGCGGTTGTTCCCGCGCCGCCACGCCTCGGCGGCGAGCTCCTCGAAAATGGAAGGCTCCAGCACCTGCCACGCGCGCTCCGCCGTCGTCTGCTCGAAGTCGGCGAATTTCAGTTTCACCACCAGCGAGCGGATCGTCCGGTCCGTGTATCTATCCGTCAGTTCCCCGGCCAGGCCCTCCACCAATCCACGGAGAAGAGGGATGAGGGCCTGTAGCGTTCCGATGTTCTCGGAGAAGGTGTTCTCGCTGCTGACGGACTTCCGGATCCGCTCCGTTTCCACCGGCCGGTCATCGATGCCACGGGCCAGTTCCCAAAGCTCCAGCCCCCATTTTCCAAACCGTTTCGCCAGCCCGATCTTGTCGAACTTCTGGAGATCCGCACACGTCTCCACCCCCAGCGAGGCCAGCTTCACCGACATCTTTTTCCCGACTCCCCACAGCTTGCCCACCGGCAGGGCGGAGATGAACGCATCGAACTCCTCCGCCGTGACTTCATGCTGGCCGTCGGGTTTGTTCCATTCCGAGGCGATCTTCGCCACCAGTTTGTTGCGGGCAATGCCAGCGGAAGCGGTGATTCCCCTTTCCTCCCGGATCTGGGCGCGGATCTCCCGGGCGATGGCCGCACCGTTCGTCTCCAGATGGGAGACATCCAGATACGCTTCGTCGAGTGACAGAGGTTCGATAAGGTCGGTGAACCGTCCGAAGATCGCACGGATGCGGCTGCTCTCCGCACGGTAAAGGTCGAAGCGGACGGGTACCAGGGTCAGGTGCGGGCACAGTTCCAGCGCCTTGAAAACCGGCATCGCCGACCGGCAGCCGTATTTCCTGGCCTCATAGTTCGCCGTGGTCAGGACTCCCCTGCGGGTGCTCCCACCGACCGCCAGCGGCTTTCCTTTCAACGAGGGATTCTCCCGCTCCTCGATGGCAGCGTAGAAGCAATCCATGTCGATATGGATGATCTTCCGGTCCCGGCTCATGTCCGTCTGTCGCCGCTCAGTCGTCCGCGGTCAACCTCTTCGGCACCGCCTTTGCCTCACAGACCTGCTGCCAGCCGGGGAAGTTCCATTTGTTCGGGAAACCCCGGCATTGCTCCGGCTTCACCTCATGGATCACGCAGCGGTTGTCCTCCAGCATGATGCACTCGTGGTTCTCCTTCTCGATGAGGGAGAGTCCCTGACGGTTCGTCCGCAGGCGGGTGTAGCGTTCGATGAACTCATGCTCCGGAAGCTCCAGATGCGCGGCCATGGGGCCGATCTCGTCGTCCTCCAGCCTCACATCCCCGGGCCACTTGCAGCAGGCGGTGCACCGCTGGCAGACATACGTGACATCCGGATCCAGCAGCACGTTCCTGTTGCCAGGGCTGCCATGGGACTCGCTCACGTTCACTGGAGCTGCTGGTGGTAGTAGTTCACCCGTCCGAGGAACGCCCTCCATTTCGCCCCCGGCTTGCCATTGTCCAGGAGGAAGTGCGGGCAGTTCTTGTTCGGTGGTTTCTTCCCTTTCCGCGGCCAGTGGTAGTGGGGCACCACATTGCGCAGCGGGATGCCCTTCTGCTTCATCAGCGCGGCGGTCAGCTTCGCGGTCCGCTCGATGGTGGCGGAGCGGCTGCACCCGCGGTGCTCGCACATCTCAATGCCGATGGAGTATTTGTTGCCGGGGCCGGCGAAGTCCGCGTGGACACCCTGCTCGCTGGTGGGCATGTGTTGTATGGCCACCCCGTCATCCACGGTGTAGTGCCAGATCAGGTAGCCGGGCCGCTGGTTCGTCCGCAGCGCACCACGCTTCAACGCCACGGAGTGCCGTTCCGCATTCGCAGTGAAGTTCTGGGTGCTGTGAATGGTGATGTAGCGGGCGCTCATCGGCACGGTGATGCGGCGGCCATAGCTGCCCTTCCTCACCATGTCCTGACGGACATTCGCCATGCGCATCATCCCGAAAACGGAAGTATTTCCGGAAACCGCCGCGGACGATCGTGATGACGACGAAGACGTCGATACCGTATGAGGCTTGCTCCATGTATCACTGCCACCGGAAGGCGGGCCGATCTGACGGCACTGGAAGCAGAAAAAAAGAAGGGTGCCCAAAGGCAGGAACCATTTCAATCGTCGCACCCGGAAGAGGTATCACATGATCATGGAAATGGGAATGTAAAAAGGGATTGAAGTTAACTGCTTGTAGGGGTTCCCGGCGTTCCGGCGTGAGGTCATCCCGCCAGTCCGGACCTTGACACCCCAAGGCGTTCCAAACATGCTGGCACCGCCTAATCTCCATCATCCTTTATGTCCGAACCCACCTCCCACTTTGTCGGCCTCGATATCGGCGGCACCACCGTGAAATCCGTCATCGTCGATTCCCAGGGCGAACAGGTGGGACCGTACGTGGAAGTGCGCAGCCAGGTGAAGGACGGCTATGAATCCACCTTCGGCCAACTGGAGAAGGCACTCGACGAACTGGCGGCGAACGCCGGCATCTCCCGCGACACGATCAAGGGCATCGGGCTGGACGTCCCCGCCCCGAGCAGCGATGGCGTGATCTGGGGCCGCGCGAACCTCGGCGAGGACTGGGTGGGCACCGACATCCGCGGAAAACTCTCCGAGCGCACAGGCATTCCCGTTTTCATGACCAACGACGGCAACGCCGCCGCATTGGGTGAGTATGCGCTGCGCAACAAGCACCACGGCAGCCTGCTGCTGGTGGCACCCGGCACCGGTCTGGGCGGTGGATTCGTCCTTCCCGGCGGACGCAGCTTTGAAGGCATGAACGGCCTGGCACTGGAGGTGGGCCACATCAGTGTTCCTTTCCGTGAGGATGACGGCGAACTGCCCAAGTGCTCCTGCGGCCTGAAGGGTTGTGCGGAGGCATGGGTGTCGCTCGTCGCGCTCCGCCGCCGTGTGGGAATTGAGCTGGCGAAGCCCGAGAACGCAGGCCACCCGCTGAACGAAGGCGATCTCACCATCGAAGAAAAGGCGTTCAAACTCCGGGACTTCGCCGCAGACGGGGATGCGTTTGCGATTTCCATTTTCAAGCAGCAGGGCTTCATCCTCGGCTACGCCATTGCGGACCTGGTCAGGACCTTTGACCCCGGCCTCGTCGTGATCGGCGGCGGACTGGCGGAGTCTTCCTTCCGCGACGACTACATGGACTGGATCAAGGAAGGCTTCAAGGACCGCGCGTGGCCGGTGTATTGCCACAGCCCGCTCGATCCGGAGAAAGAGACTACCCGCTTTGAATGGGCCATCGGTGGCGATGGGGCCGCCGCCATCGGCATGGCCTACACCGCCCGCGAACTCTTCCAGTGATCCGCACCGTCACCACGCTGGTTTTTTCCTTGGCGTTCCCCGCCGGTGGTCTGCTCTCCGCGGAGCCACTGAAGGTCCTCTGCGTCGGTGACTCCATCACGCAGGGTGGGAACAAGGCGGAGGAATACACCTACCGCCTACCCCTGCAGAAGAAGCTGGCCGAAGCCGACATCCCCTTCGATTTCATCGGCTCGCAAACCAAGGGTCTGAATGGCTCGGCAACATGGCCGGACACGGCGGAGGGCCGTCCGTTCGATCCGGACCATGAAGGCTACTATGGCCAGAAGACCGCCTTCGTGGTGACCAAGGTGAAGGCCGCACTGCCGCGATTGGGGACGCCGGATGTGGTATTGGTCCATCTAGGCACCAACGACCAGAAGACAGCAGATCCGGCGGCGGAAATCATCGCGCCACTGGAGGATCTGATCCGTGGCCTGCGGGAGAGAAATCCAAAGGTGAAGGTATTCATCGGCCAGCTCGCCTTCAACGGAGGGGCATCGGTGAAATTCCGTCCACTGTTCGCTGGCATGGCGGAACGGCTCTCGACGGCCGACTCACCTGTGGTCACCATCGATCATTTCCAAGGCTGGGTGGAGAATCCGGGGCAGCCGGGTACCGACACCTTCGACTGGGCGCATCCGAACCCCCAAGGCCAGGAAAAGATGGCCGCCAACTGGTTCTCCGCGATGTCCGCTGTGGGAGTGAAGTAACCCCGTTGCTACCCTGGGGTGAGCGTTGGAGGATTGTCCCGTTCGCAGGGAATTCTGCCCGGTCCTGCGAATTAATAAGCAATCCTTAAACACCGGAAAATACAATATGTGGTATTCATATCCCAAAATGGATACCGTATGTAGTGCAAATCTTCCTCCCTGATTGCCGATGGCAAAACCGCAGGTAAGCTCCCTCTCGCCCACTTCCCTCTCGGGCGTAACCTCTAACCTTTCCTGTCTGAATGTATTTAAAAACACTGGAGATCCACGGCTTCAAGTCGTTCGCGGACAAGACCGTGTTCGAGTTCGCCCAAGGCGTGACCGGCATCGTCGGTCCGAACGGATGCGGGAAATCGAACGTGGTCGATGCCATCCGCTGGGTTCTCGGCGAAACCTCCGCCAAGGCCCTGCGCGGCGGTGAGATGGCGGACGTCATCTTCAACGGCACCGAGAAACGGAAGCCGCTGGGCATGGCGGAAGTCACGTTGACCATGGCCGACTGCGAAGGGCCGCTGAAGGTCGATTTCAACGAAGTGTCGATCACCCGCCGCGTGTTCCGCGACGGACGCTCGGAATACCGGATCAATAACACGCTGTGCCGCCTGAAGGACATCCATGACATGCTCATGGATACCGGCATCGGCCGCACCGCCTACTCGATCATGGCCCAGGGCCAGATCGACCAGATCCTTTCCTCAAAGCCGGAGGAACGCCGCGCGGTCTTCGAGGAAGCCGCTGGCATCACCAAGTTCAAGCGCGAGAAGAAGGAAGCGCTGCGCAAGCTGGAATACACCGAAGCCAACCTGCTGCGGGTCTCCGACGTGCTGGCAGAGCAGGAGCGCCGGATGAACTCTCTCCGCCGCCAGGTGGCGAAGGCCCGCCGGTATCAGGCACTGGCTGCGGACACCCGCGTGCTGGACACGCACCTGGGTCACAGGAAATTTGTGGAACTCTCCGCGGAGCGCGCCGAACTGGAGACATCGATCCACGGTCTGGAAGTCCGTGATACCGAGCTGCAGATGCAGCTACCTGCGAGAGAGGTGGCAGTTTCCGAGGCCCGCTCCGAAGCCCGCACCTTCGAAGGCGAACTCGCGGAACTCCGCCAGCAGCTCAACGAACACCGCAACGCTCTGACCTCCGCCTCCGGACGGATGGCTTTCAACGAAGAGCGGAAAGCGGAGCTTGAATCCCGTATCCGACAGAACCACGAGGACATCGCCGCCACCCGTGAAAAGCTGGCGCAGCAGGAGTTCGACGTCATCGCCGCCAACGAGGCGCTCGACCAACTGAGCCGCCGCATCGCGGAGCAGGAGATCCAGCTTTCCGAACAGGAGCAGCGCACGCAGGGAACGCGGGACGAGCGCAACCGCATCGAGGCGACCCTCCGGGAAACGCGTGGCGAAGCGAACCGCACGCAGACGATCATCGCCTCCATGCAGGCGAAGATCGAGAGCGCGCTGGCGCAACTCGAAGGCACCCGCGAGCGTGCCCGCCAGCTCGCGGATGAGGAGCAGCGCCAGAACCTGTCGATCGAAGAATCCCGCAGCGAGCAGACCCGGATCGCGGATGAGGTCCAGCAGACCGGCTCACTGCTTGCGGAGTTGGAGGAGACGTTCCAGGCCGCCGAGCGCGGCTACCAGCACACCCGTGGGGATCTGGACGCCGCCCGCACCGCAGCCACCGCGTCGAACAAGGTCCTCGCCCAACGTGCGGCCCGTCTCCAGGCGGTCCGCCAGCTTGTCGAAAGCGGTGAGGGATTTGAGAAGGGCACACAGAATGTCCTCAAGGGCCTCGGCCAGCCGGATGATTTCAAGCCCGGCATCCACGGCGTCCTCGCCTCCTTCATCGAGGCGGACAACACCTGCGCACGCGCCATCGAGGCCGCCCTGGGCAGCCATCTCCAGACGGTGCTGGTGCAGGACCAGACGGTGGCGGAAGCCATCATCCAGCGGCTCACGGAAAAGAGCCTCGGCATCGCTGCCATCCTCCCGGAAACCTTCATCGGCCACAGCAGCGGCACCCAGATGGAGGCACTCCCGGAAGGTGCGACCGCATGGGCGCTGGACCGGGTGAAGTCCGACCGGCGCGTCACCCCCATCATCG
>Ga0233365_1001305_pt1 | contig 10691 bp, 8 predicted proteins | sample ElkDunMinimDraft_27_FD_191535 | JGI IMG/M metagenome (GOLD analysis project Ga0233365, IMG submission 191535) | Fecal eukaryotic communites from dung pellets of Tule Elk in California, USA - Elk Dung C36 | ecosystem: Host-associated > Mammals > Digestive system > Large intestine > Fecal | place... | reverse complement strand
TTCGTGCTGAGACTTGCCGCAAAAGCTGCAGTATAGGGTGCTCTTCGCGTCTGATCCGCTCAATTTGGTCATGCTCTATCTCGGAGTCCCCGAAGGGACGGACTCGCCAAGTCTAGCCCGGCGAGCGCATTAATCAATCCTGCCCAATAGCCACCCAGTTTTGCCAAGAGCTGAATGGGCAGGTTTGGTTTACTCCTTGGGCGTTGCCGGCTCGGCCGGCTTGTCGCCTTCGGGGCGGCTTTCGAAAACCTTGTCGACGAGGCCAAAGGCCTTCGCCTCTTCGGCTTCGAGGAAGGTATCACGGTCAAGCGCCTTCTCGATGTCGGTCAGGCTCTGGCCCGTGTACTTCACGTACAGCTCGTTCATGCGCCTGCGAATGCGCAGGATTTCACGCGCCTGGATCTCGATGTCCGAGGCCATGCCGCGTGCGCCGCCTGAAGGCTGGTGGACCATGATCCGCGCATTGGGGAGCGCGATGCGCATGCCCGGCTCACCGGCGGCAAGCAGGAAGCTGCCCATCGACGCGGCCTGACCGATGCAAACGGTCGAAACGCGCGGGCGGATGTACTGCATGGTATCGTGGATGGCCATGCCGGCCGTCACCACGCCACCGGGCGAGTTGATGTACATCGAGATATCCTTGGAAGGATTCTCGCTTTCCAGAAACAGCAGCTGGGCGACGATCAGCGACGCCATGTTGTCTTCGACCTCACCGGTCACAAAAACAATGCGTTCGCGCAGCAGACGGCTGAAAATGTCAAAGCTGCGCTCGCCGCGGCTGGTCTGCTCGACGACTACGGGCACAAGGGCGCCGGTTACGGGATCGTGGGTGAACTTTCCTTGGGCGGTGGATGCGCCGAACAGATCGATCATGGAGTCCTCTTCTCGATGGATGCGCCTATGTCGCGTGCCATGCCCCGATGTTCAAGGGCATTAACCCATCCATCGGCGTGGCGGCTGTGGGTTAGTGCGCCAAGATGGGCCTGACCCGCCGATTTCCGCGGCGTAAAAATGCAAGCGGCCCGGCGCATCGGGTGCGCCGGGCCGCTGAATAACAGGGACTACTGCCCCTGATGCCGCAGCATCAGGCCTTCTTGGCAGCCGCCTTCTTCTTCGGAGCCGGCTTTGCTTCGCCTTCGGCGGCTTCCGCCTTGGGAGCTGCTGCCTTCTTGGCGGCGGGCTTCTTGGCAGCAGCCTTGGTTTCCACCGGAGCTGCTTCGTCAGCCACTACTTCGGCTTCAGCAGGTGCTGCTTCGGCTTCGTCAGCCTTGGCAGCCTTCTTGGCGGCAGGCTTCTTGGCAGCGGGCTTCTTGGCCGGCTTTTCGTCATGGTCATGACCGCAATCGGGACCATGGACATGGCCTTCTTCCGATTCGATAGCGGCCTGCAGTTCGTCGCGCGATACTTCGCGCTCGGTCACTTCGGCCTTGTCGAACAGGAAGTCGACGACCTTGTCTTCATACAGCGGCGCGCGCAGCTGGGCAGCGACGAGCGGATCGGACTGGACGTATTCGACGAAACGCTGGCGATCTTCCTGGCGGTACTGCTGCGCAGCCTGCGTCACCAGCATCGACATTTCCTGCTGGGTCACTTCCACGCCATTGGCCTGGCCGATTTCCGAAAGCAGAAGGCCCAGACGGACGCGGCGCTCGGCGATCGAACGGTACTCGTCCTTCTCGCCTTCGATTTCCTTGAGAGCGGCTTCGGAATCTTCTTCCTGGCTCGCTTCGCGGACCAGCTGCTGCCAGATCTGCTGGAATTCGGCCTCTACCATCGACGGCGGCACATCAAAGCTGTGCGACGAAGCCAGCTGGTCAAGCAGCGAGCGCTTCATCTGCGTGCGGGTAAGGCCGGCAGTTTCCTGCTCAAGCTGGCCGCGCAGAAGGTTCTGCAGCAGTTCAAGGCTGTCCAGACCAAGGTTCTTGGCGAAATCGTCGTCGATCGTGGTTTCGCCAGCGACCTTCACCGAATGCACGGTGATGTCGAAAGTGGCGTCCTTGCCCTTGAGGTTTTCAGCCGGATAATCTTCGGGGAAGGTCACGGTGATGACGGTTTCGTCACCGGCCTTCACGCCAACCAGCTGCTCTTCGAAGCCGGGGATCAGACGACCGGCGCCCAGTTCGATTGCCTGGCCTTCAGCCTTGCCGCCTTCGAATTCAACGCCATCAAGCTTGCCGACGAAATCGACGACGACCTGGTCGCCCGTTTCAGCCTTCTTGCCCTTCTTGGCATCGGTGAAGTTCTTGGAGCCGGCGGCAATACGCTCAAGCTGTTCGGTAACCTGCTCGTCCTTTACGGGGACAACCAGCTTTTCCAGCTTCAGGCCATCGATCGAAGGTGCTTCGATCACGGGCAGAACTTCAAGCGAAACCGCGAGTTCGGCGTCCTTGCCTTCTTCGTAGCCTTCGCCCAGCGAAACGTCGGGCTGCATGGCGGGACGCAGCTTGTGGTCAGCGACCAGCTTGTCCATCGCTTCACGAATGGTGGTGTTCAGCGCTTCCTGATGCAGGGCCGGGCCGTGCATCTTCTTCACCAGGTTCGCCGGCACCTTGCCGGGGCGGAAGCCGGGCATGCGTACCTGCGGGGCGATCTTGGTGATTTCACCCTCTACCCGTGCTGCGATATCCTTCGCGGCGATGGTGATGGTGTAGGCCCGCTTCAGCCCTTCGTTGTTCGTTTCGACAATCTGCATGACAAAGGATGCCTTCTTTTCAAACGCTGACCTCGTGGCTGGGCCTAGCGGAAACTGGTGCGGGCGAAGGGACTCGAACCCCCACATCTTGCGATACTGGTACCTAAAACCAGCGCGTCTACCAATTCCGCCACGCCCGCATGCAACGAAGCCTAAAATTACGAGGGCTGGCCCTTATCGACAGTCCATTAAAAGGGCAAGCGCAGAGGCGTCACATGGGCGACACAGAGCGCCATAGCGGTGTTTACTGCCCAATTCAGGCGTTCAGGCAATGCCCAACAGGCGCGCCAGCCGTGCCAGCAGCCGCATGTCTTCACCGCGGACCGGAGATACGGAATCGGCCGCAGCCGGTGCCGGACACTCAAGGCAATAGGCCTGCGTACCGCGAACCTTCACCAGCCGCGTCAGCTGATCCAGCGCCCGGTCTGCGCTGAGGGACTGGCGCAGGGCAATCATTCCCGCCCAGTCGCGCGCCTCGGCAGGAGTGCTTTCCTCGTCCGTGGTCAGGCCCTTGAGGAACATGGCGAACGAGTCTGTCTCTTCGCCCAGATACTTGGCATGCCACTGGCCGTCTTTCAGCTTTGCCAGAGTGGCAGCGGAGGCCAGTGCCTCGTCAAGGCCGCCAAACTGGTCAACAAGCCCGATCTGCCGGCCGGCGCCGCCATCCCACACGCGCCCTTCGGCGATCTGGGCCAGCTCTGCCGGAGACTTGCCCCGGGCTTTGGACACGAGGCCCAGGAAACGGCCATAGCTGTGTTCGACATTTGCCTGCAGCATCTGCGAGACTTCCGGCGAAAGCCCGCCCGCCAGATCCGGCTGCCCCGAAAGCGGCGTAGTGGTCACGCCCCCGGTGGTGATGCCGAAATCGCTGAGTGTGCGCTCGAACGTGGGCAGCACGGCAAAAACGCCGATGGAGCCCGTGATCGTGCCGGGCTCGGCAAAGATGCGGGTGGCGGGCGTCGAGACCCAATAGCCGCCCGATGCCGCCAGATTCGCCATGGAGACGACAATGGGCGTGCCCTTTGCCTTGTGCCGTTCGACCGCAATGCGGATTTCCTCGGAAGCGAGGATCGAGCCGCCGGGAGAATCGACACGCAGGACCAGGGCGGAAAGGTCGCTGTCCAGCGCCTCGTCCAGAACCTTGGCAATGCGCGTGCCGCCGGCAACGCCCGGTCCGGCCTTGCCGTCAACGATCTCACCCGCGATCGTCACGACGCCGATGGCCTTGCCTGTCTTCGGCGCGGGATTGGCGGCAACCCAGTTGCGCAGCGAGGTTGAGGCAAAGGAGCCGGGCAGCGTGCTGATCGTGTCCTTGCCGGCCACTTCGGCAACGCGTTTGCCGAATTCCACCTTGTTGCCAACCCGGTCGACCAGCCCGGCGGCCAGCGCCGCCTTTGCGGCATCGCCGCCCGATGCCGTGAACCAGCCGGTGGGGTTTGACGTTACCAGCGCGATGTTCGCCTTGGGCCGCGCCTTGGCGACATCGGCCTTCCAGTCTTCAAACAGGGCACCGTAGAGAGCCGAGGCGTTTTCGCGTGCTTCTGGCGAAGGGCCATCGCGCATGTAGGGCTCTACTGCGCTTTTGAACGTGCCGACACGAAAGATATGAGCGTTGACCTTCAGCTTCTCGATCAGGCCGCCGAAATAGATGTTGTTCCCGCCGGGCCCCAGCACGACCGCGCCGCCCATGGGATCGACCCACACTTCGCTGGCATGGGCTGCCAGCAGCAGCCCGTCGTCGGCATAGCCCACTGCGTAAGTGAACACCGGCTTCTTGGCCGCGCGCACCGCGTCCATGGCTTCGCCCACGTCCTGCAGGGTGACCATGCCGCCGCCGGTGAAGCTTGAAAGATCGAGCACTACGGCCTTGATGCGATCGTCCTTTGCCGCCGTGCGCAGCCCGTGAATAAGGTCGCGCGCGCGGTATTCCGATGCCGGCATGGTGCCGGACAGCAGCGTGGCAATGGGATCGATCGCGGAGGGCTCCTCAACCACGGAGCCGTTCAGCGTCAGCAGCAGCGCGCCTTCGCGCACCGTGGCCGCGCTGGGCCGGCTGGAAAGCACGGCATAGAGCAGAGCGAAGAACAGCAGCAGGAACAGCAGCGCGAGGCCGTCCTTGATTCCCACCAACAGCCGCCAAACCTTGCCCGCGAATTCCATCAAATACCTCTTGGTTGCGCCTACTGTGTAGGATGGCCGGGGACAGATGGCAAAGCAGGGTTGAGCATAAACGACAGACTGCCTATTGCGCTGTCTTCAATGACATCGCCAGACGCAACGCACCGCTACCCACCCGGCAGCGCCGCCTTCCCGCATCGCGGGCTTGTCGGCATTGCCGGACTCGCCCCGCACGAGATCCTCTTCCTGCTCGACGAGGCCGAGCAGTGGGTTGAGCTCAATCGCCAGCCACACAAGCGGGACGACCGCCTGTCGGGCCTGACGATCATCAACGCCTTCTTCGAAAATTCGACCCGCACGCTGCTGTCGTTCGAGATCGCCGGCAAGCGCCTGGGCGCCGACGTGGTCAACATGCATGCCGCGCAATCGAGCGTGAAGAAGGGCGAAACGCTGATCGACACGGCGATGACGCTGAACGCCATGCGGGCCGATGCCATCGTCATCCGCCACGCCAGTTCGGGCGCGGTGCGGCTGATCGCCAGCAAGGTCGACTGCCCGGTGCTGAATGCCGGCGACGGGCAGCACGAACACCCGACGCAGGCTCTGCTCGATGCCCTGACGATCCGCCATGCCAAGGGCGCGTTCAATGGCCTGACCATCGCGATCTGCGGCGACATCCTGCACAGCCGGGTGGCGCGTTCGAACATCCATTGCCTGACCACGCTGGGCGCCGACGTGCGCGTCTGCGCGCCGCCGGCCCTGATGCCCGCCGGGATCGAGCAGCTGAAAGTCACCCCGTTCCACGATTTCGACGCCGCGCTCAAAGGAGTCGACGTGGTGATGATGCTGCGCCTTCAGCAGGAGCGGATGGAGGGGCAGTTCATCCCCTCGCCGCGCGAGTATCGTCACCTCTATGGCCTGACGCTTGACCGGCTGGCCCTGGCAAAGCCCGATGCGCTGGTCATGCACCCCGGCCCGATGAACCGCGGCGTCGAGATCGACAGCAATGTCGCTGACCTTGCAGAGCGTTCGGCCATTACCCGGCAGGTGGAAATGGGCGTCGCCATCCGCATGGCCTGCCTTGACGTGCTGACGCGAAAAACCCGCAAGGTGGAGGGCTGGGCATGAGCATTCCGCAGCCCCTGACCATCACCGGCGGCCGCCTCGTCCTGCCCAGCGGTGAACCGCAGCCCGGCGCCCTGCGCTGCGAGGGCGGGCGTATCGTTGCGCTGGGCAATGTAGCCCCCAGCGACGGCGACCGGGTGGTCAATGCAAAAGGCGCGCTCGTTGCGCCGGGCCTCGTCGATCTGGGCGTCTTCGCCATAGACAAGCCAGCTTTCCACTTTGGCGGGATTACCCGCGCCGCCCTGATGCCCGATCAGAACCCGGCGCTGGACCGTCCCTCCACTGTCCGCTTCGCGGCGCAATCGGGCAAGCCAGACCTCTGGGTTCATCCGCTCGGCGCGGCGACACGCGGTCTGCAGGGCCGGGAGCTGGCCGAGATTGCCATGATGCACGATGCTGGCGCGCGGGCCGTATCTACCGGGCGCCATTGGATCGCCGATTCGGGCACCATGCTGCGTCTGCTACGCTATTGCGCGATGCTGGACCTTGTCGTCATCACCCATGCCGAAGACGGCGGACTGGCCGGCAATGCCGTCGCCACGGCAGGCGAAATGGCGACCCGGCTTGGCCTGCCCTCCGCCCCGGCCGAGGCTGAGGCGCTTGCCATTGCCCGCGACGTTGCACTGGCCGAGATGGCCGGCGCCCGGATCCATTTCCGTCAGGTGACGACCGCTGCCGGCCTTGCCCTGGTGCGGGCCGCCAAGGCGCGCGGCGTTGCTGTAACGGCAGGCGTCACGCCAGCGCATTTCATGCTGTCGGACATCGCCACGGCCGATTTCCGCACCTTCACCCGCCTGTCGCCTCCGCTGCGCTGCGAGGCGGATCGCAAGGCCGTGCTGGCGGCGCTGGCTGATGGAACGATCGACGTAGTCGCGTCGGGCCACGATCCGCGCGGGCCAGAGGACAAGCGCCTTCCCTTTGCCGATGCCGAACCGGGCATGGCCGGCGCGGAAACGCTGCTGCCGCTGACGCTGGGCCTGGTGCGCGACGGTGTGATCGACACGGCGCGCGCTTTCGCGATGCTGACCGCCAATCCGGCAAAGCTGCTGGGCGTTGAAGCCGGCACGCTGGCCACCGGGCTTGAGGCTGACATTACCATTGTCGACCCCGAGCGGCCGTGGATCGTCGATTCAGACAAGATGGCCGCTGCTGCCGGCAACACCCCGTTTGACAAGCAGCCGGTTCAGGGCCGCGTCCTTGCCCTGTTCAAGGGCGGCGCCGAGATTTGATGCAGAGATGACAAGGCCGCGCAGGCGCCCCCCAGCGCCTGCGCGAGCCCCGTTCAGCGGCGACGCGCCAGCTGCGCCCCGCCCCGTCCGTTGAGCGACGGGGCCTGGGTATTTGCATAGGTCAGGCACGTGCCGCCGCGCGACTTGATCGTGCCGCACATGCTGCGGGCCGTTCCCGCATCAAAGCCGGCTGCGGCAAGGCGCCAATAGCTTTTGCCCTCAACTGTCACCGGGATCACTGTCATCCGGTAATTGCGCAGCGCCGCGTTCTTCGACGTATAGACGCCCCAGGCACGGCGTGCGCCCTCTTCGCTGGTGAACGAGCCAAGCTGGACCAGATGCGTACCGGCACGGGCGGTTGACGATGATGCCGCTGGCCTGCGCTGTGCCCCGCCAGCACTGGCACGGGTTGCCGCAACGCGCTGCGGCCTTGCTGCCGGCGCCTGCTGGATCACGGGTACCGAAACAAAGCCCGGGTGCGCAAAGGCGGCTTCGAACTGCGGCGCGGCCTGTACCGGCGCGGGCATGGCGTCGGCTACCGAAGCGGCATCGGCCAGTACAGCACCAGCAATCGACAGCTCCGCCGAAGCCAGTTGCGGCACATTGCTGGACACTTCCGCCGGTGTTTCGACGGCAGGCTGAACCGAAGCCGGCATCACCAGCGCAAGGCGGGCCGGCTGGCCGCTATCCGTGCGCATGGGCGTGCCCAGTAGCGCGGCGACCCTAATGCGCGGGTGCCCGGCACTGGCAAGAGCTGCCCATTCGCCGATACGGTCGTTGATCACGTCGCCGGTCAGATCCTGCGACATCATGATGCGCGCCTCGCGCCAGCGGCCATCCAGCGCCAGCGCATAGGCAAAGTTCTGCCGGGCCTGCGGGGTATCCGCTCCGCCGCGCACGGCTTCAGACAATATCGCCGCACCGCGCCCGGTCTGGCCGGCAAGCGCATAGGCCAGACCCGCATCGACAGGCGGAAGCTCTGCGCGCCAATCATCCAGCACGGTCAGCGCCTCGCCGTCGCGCCCGATCGCAATGTTGGCAAGCGCCAGCGACAGCGCGGTGCGCGGGTTCCGGTCCCCCAGTTCCATGGCATCGTTGAAGGCGGTGATTGCCGATTCAAAGCGGCCCGCCTTCATATAGGCCTGCGCCAGACTGGCCCGCAGTGCGGCATCGCCCGGCTGCTGCTCCACCGCCTTTTCGGCCTGAGCAACGCCGCCCCCGGCATTGCGCGTGGATGCGCGTTCCGTGCCGCTGGCAGCCGACGAAAAGCGGTCCAGAGTGCCGCTGCCGGCGCAGCCCGCCAGCAGGGCCGCAGCCAGGGCCGAGCCCACAACATACCCCAATTTTGTGCCGGCCCGATGGGCCTTCCCTGCGGCGTTCATTTGCTTACCCCCCATTGCCCCGGCAAGTTCAGTTGCGACCGTTCCTGACTTTCGCCGCCAGGGCGGAAACATCAGGCAGTTCGGAAATCAGCCTGTCCAGCGCGTCCGTTACCAGTTGCTGGGCGCTGCGCCCCGCAAGCGTGCAGGCAAGCCGAAGTTGCAGGTGCCGGTCCGCATCGATCCGCAGCGTGAAGGCCGCACGGCGCGCGCCATCCAGTGCCGGACGGCGCCCCCGCCGCTGACGCGGAGCCGAAGCCGGCACCACAATCCGATCGGCCACGTCATCCTGCTGGCGGACGATCTCGGGACGAGCCGGAGCTGCCGGAACGGCCGAGTGAAGCTGTACGATTTCCGCCTGGATCGGCGCGGCTTCCGGCGCAGCATCGTCTTCCGTATCGCCCATGTCGTTCCAGCCAAGATCTTCATCGATCTGGCGAACGGCGGACGACGACTGGAAACTGTGCAGCGGGCCCAGCTGGGGCCGCATGGCTGGGCGCGCGCCGCCCTTGCGGGCCAGCAGGCTCGGCGTCAGCGAGGCGAAGAGTTTCGGTTCGTTCATGCCCCCAGCCCTCCTTTACGACCCGGCGACGCGGCGGCCGAAGCCCCCGGCGGGCCTGTAGGTTCCGGCCGTGGCGACAGCGCTGGTCGGGGCGGCGAAGACCGTGCGGCGGAAGTTCTTTTCCAGCCGGTCTGCAATGTAGTTCCACAGCGCGACAACTTCTTGCGAGGAGCGGCCATTGGCGTCGACTTCCATCACTGTGCGGCCATCGATCATCGAAGCGGCAAAATCCGTGCGGTGATGCAGCGTGATGGGTGCCACCGTGCCATGCTGCGAAAGCGCGACGGCGGCTTCGCTGGTTATCTTGGCCTTTGGCGTTGCGGCGTTGACCACGAAGATCAGCGGCTTTCCGGCGCGCTCGCACAGATCGACCGTGGCGCCCACGGCGCGCAGATCGTGCGGGCTGGGCCGGGTCGGCACTACGATCAGTTCGGCTACCGAAATGACGCTCTGGATCGCCATGGTGATGGCCGGCGGCGTATCGATCACGGCCAGCCGGAAACCCTGCTGGCGCAGCACCTGAAGATCGCTTGCCAGGCGGGCGACCGTAGTCTGTGCGAAGGCCGGGTATTCGGCCTCACGCTCGTTCCACCAGTCGGCCAGTGAACCTTGCGGATCGATGTCGATAAGAACGACCGGCCCGGCGCCCGCGCGCTGTGCCTGCACGGCCAGATGCCCGGACAGGGTAGTCTTACCCGAACCACCTTTCTGCGATGCCAATGCGAGTACGCGCAACGACCAATCCCCCCTGATTGCCAAGCAACATGCAAATCCCGTTGGCTGCAGAAATCGCAGATCGTTCCTAATTTTTGGTTAAGTGTAACGCGCCAAGCTGCGGGTTTATTGTCGGAAATTTGGGATAAACCCTTTGCTAATAGGGCGTTCACTATGACAGTTAGGCATCGTTTCAGCCGTCTTGCCGCCGCGTGTGCCAAGGGGGATTGACGCAAGCCGCACAAAGTTAAAGGCCGAAAACCCGTTCAGGGCACATGTGCCGACACCGCAGGGAAATGGTGAAGTGAGCAAGTTAACCTCCCGCATCGCAATGATGGTGCCGATTCTGGCCGGCGCCTTGCTGGCTCTGCCCGTACCCGCGCGTGCCGATGTGCAGGCCAGCGCCGATACCTCGGCGCAAGCGGACTACCCCTCAGCCATCCGCGAATGGGAAGCGTCAGCTGCGCAGGGCGATGCTGAGGCGCTGTATAACCTTGGTCAGGCTTACCGGTCTGGCTACGGCGTACCGCCCGACCTGATCAAGGCCGAGGAGTTCTTCGGCAAGGCCGCCGCCCAAGGCCATGAACAGGCCGCGGACAATTACGGCGTGCTGCTCTACCAGCGGGGCGACAGCAGCGGCGCCCTGCCCTATCTGATCGCCGCCACCGCACGGGGCGACGCCAGTGCGCAATATATGCTGGGCATAGCGAATTTCGAGGGCGACGGCGTGCCAGAGGACTGGGTCCGCGCCTATGCCTTGCTCACTCTGGCCCGGCAGGGAGGGTTGCCCCAGGCCGATACGGTAATCGCCCAGATGGATGAGCGCATCCCGCTCTACGAACGCGAAAAGGGTGCAGAGCTCGCCAGCCAGC
>Ga0233365_1001293_pt1 | contig 10750 bp, 9 predicted proteins | sample ElkDunMinimDraft_27_FD_191535 | JGI IMG/M metagenome (GOLD analysis project Ga0233365, IMG submission 191535) | Fecal eukaryotic communites from dung pellets of Tule Elk in California, USA - Elk Dung C36 | ecosystem: Host-associated > Mammals > Digestive system > Large intestine > Fecal | place... | reverse complement strand
AAAAACAGCTGAGACATCTTTAGATGTTGTAGAAGGTATGCAATTTGATCGTGGATACTTATCTCCATACTTCGTAACAAATCCTGAAAGAATGGAAGCTTCTTTTGATAATCCTTATATCTTCATCACTGATAAGAAAATCTCTTCAATGAAAGAGCTTCTTCCAGTTCTTGAAAAAGTTGTTCAATCTGGAAAACCTCTAGTAATCATCGCTGAAGATATCGAAGGAGAAGCTCTTACAACTCTAGTTGTGAATAAACTTCGTGGTACACTTAACGTTGCAGCTGTAAAAGCTCCAGGTTTTGGTGATAGAAGAAAAGAAATGCTTAAAGACCTTGCTGTTCTAACTGGTGGGCAAGTAATTTCTGAAGAACTTGGTATGTCTCTAGAAACTGCAACAGTAAATGATCTTGGAACTTGTAAAAAAATTACAATCGACAAAGAAACGACTGTTGTTGTTGACGGTGCTGGTAATAAAAAAGATGTTGAAGCTCGCGTAGCAGCTATTCGTGCTCAAATTGCAGAAACAACTTCTGATTACGATAAAGAAAAACTTCAAGAGCGTCTTGCTAAGCTAGCTGGTGGAGTTGCTATCATTCGTGTTGGTGCTCCAACTGAATCAGAAATGAAAGAAAAGAAAGACAGAGTTGAAGATGCATTGAATGCAACTCGTGCTGCCGTAGAAGAAGGTATCATCGTTGGTGGTGGAGCAGCTCTTGTTCACGCTGCAAAAGCTCTAGATGGTCTTAAAGGTGCTAACGAAGAGCAAAACGCTGGTATTAAAATTATTCGTCGTGCAATCGAAGAACCTCTTCGTCAAATTGCTCATAACGCTGGCCTTGATGGTGCTGTAGTAGTTAACAAAATCATTGAATCTAATGATCCAAACTTTGGTTATAACGCTCGTGATGATAAATTCGAAGATCTAGTTAAGGCCGGAATCATCGATCCAACTAAAGTTACTCGTTCAGCTCTTCAAAACGCTTCTTCTGTTTCAGGCTTAATGCTTACAACTGAAACGATGATCGCAGACCTTCCTAAGAAGGATGATCATTCTCATGGTGCTCCAGGAATGGGCGGTATGGGTGGAATGGGTGGCATGGGCGGAATGATGTAATTTTTTCCTAAGCTCACTTTGACTCTCAAGGGCACCTTATGGTGCCCTTTTTTTTTGTTTATTTCAGTCCCATTTTGTCCCTGATTCTAGTACTCCACTACGTAAGTAGGTTAATTTGGCCGCGATTGATTTTGGCATCACCTGTGCAATCATTAAATTCGAAAAACAGGTGGAAGGATCCACATGTTTGGATGCCAAGGAGATAGGCATGAAAGCATTGTTAGCAATTGGATTAATTTTTCTTTCGACTCAAGGTAAAGCTGCTATGACAGTAGGTCATGCAGATTGCCCGCAAGAGTTTGAGGGAGAAATTGTGAAAATCGCAAAATTTGTGGACGATAAATCATCACTTAATTTGCAGAAAGTGAATTTTCGCACACTCGCTTCTCTCAAAGGCGATGTTAAGGAAGAGATCGCTATTGAGATGTTAGAACATGGACCATTTCAAGTGAATGAAGGTGAGGAATACCGCGTTCAACTTAAAGATGGAAAACTGTGTTGGATCGAAAAGATCTAGTTTTCAAACTTTTTCAGGATGAAAAACATGGTTAAATGGCTACTTCTTTTACTCATCTCAGCTCCAGCGATGGCCTATGAATTTACCATTGATTTTAAGAATGGTTTTTATTGGGCAAATCTTCCTATCAGTATTTCTGTCTCAGAGGGTAATGCTAATCGCAAAGCTAAGTTAGAGACATTATCAAAATCTGCAATTTCAGTGTGGGAGCAATCTACAGGATTAAAAATTTGGGATTATAGCTCGGGTACGAGAAACGTGATTCGTTGGTCCACTAATTTTGAAGCTGAAACACGCATGAGTAGTTCGACTACGCTTGCTGTTGCTATTCGCTATACTAGCGGTCCTTATTTTGCGAAGACGGAAATTGTGCTGAACGGTAATCACCCGATGCTCGATGACTCACGAGGTTTCAGTACAGATTCTGCAGTTTTCAAGACTCTCATTCATGAATTAGGTCACACGATGGGGCTGGATCATGATCAATGGAATCAAAATGCTGTTATGTATCCGTCTCTTGATACCGTTCATTTTGTGCGTCTAGATTCCAGTGACATCGATGGTATGCAAGCGGCCCATCAACAAATGATGGATTGGCAGTTAGAACGTTATGTTTCTCCATTAGCATATGAAAATAATCAAGTTTCAAGTTCTCCTATGAGCTGTGCTTCAGCAGGATTAGTGGCCCAAGGCGGATCTGGATTGTCGGGATTAGCATCACTCATTGGTGGAATCTTGATCAGCTTTATCAGAAAAATCAAATCACTTTTTAAGTAGCATTCATATCTTCCGATAAGGAAGATATGAATGCAGTTAATGAAACGAATCAACCATTTATTTTTTACCTAACTCTAGATGATGGACTTCCTAAGGAATTCTATCATTTTTCTCATTACCTTAAAGAGTTAGGTTTTGTCCTTCTTCCTGTCAAGATGGATCAAATTCAAAGTTTGATCTCAATGAGTGAACAGGATCAAGTGATAATTCTTTGCAGTGTGAACTCAAGTATTGAATTCAAAAATTACCATCTTAAAGTTCGTAAATATCTAAAGCATATTTTGAAATCAAAGCGTTTAACATTTATGCATCTTTCATGCTTTGATAAGGTGAACGATCAGAAATTATTTTATCAGCAAAAGAATTATTTCTTCATGAAATTTCCCATAAATGCAAAACATCTATCGGTGAAGATTTCGAAGTTTTATGAGCTTAAAAAGCAAGAAAGAGCAATGTGGCCAGGTGGAAGACGCAGCAATGTTCCTGCGGGAGTCGTATGAAAAGTAAGAATGATGAATTAACTCAGAGAGTTTTATTACTCTTGAAAATCGATGCTAATAATTTATTTAACAGAATTAAAACACGAAAATTGGAGTATCTCGAAATATTTGCTCTGAGAAGAACGAGGGATCATTTTCCAGTTATATTCAATAATCGATATGCATCAACTTCGATAGAAAATTTAAGTCATTGTTCAACGGAGCTTATCTCTGCCCTTGATGAGTTTTATAGACCTGTAGAGGAGATGAGTTGGTATCTTTTTCAGACTCAAGATATGCCAAACACAGTTGAAGATTTTATTGATAGAAAGATAAGAAGATTACAAAAGTTAATTGATACGTTGAATATGTACCTTGATGCCGAATTAGGATTTGAGGTTAAAGTAGAAGAGATTATCGAGGAACCTGAATTTATAGCGACTGACTTCCCAACCGAAGTTGAAAATGATACGAATTTAGAATCATGAAATTTATATTATTGTTACTTTTAAGCTTATCCTCTTTTGCCTCTAGAGATCCGATCTCTGGGAGTCGTTTTCAACAGCTCTCAGGTGTGAAACTTTCTCAAGATTCAAAAACTCAATGGGATCAACGTTATTCAAGACCAACATTCATCTATGGTAAATCTCCAGTCCAGTTTTTAGCAGAAAATTATCAATACATTCCCTTTGAAGGCAGTGTTTTAGACATGGGAATGGGAGAAGGAAGAAACGCCGTATTCCTTGCACAAAAAGGTTATAAGGTTACTGGAGTCGATATCAGTTCAGTGGCCGTAAAAAAGGCTTATCTGCTTGCACAAGAATTTGGGGTGAAAATCAAAGGGGTCGTGGCATCACTCAAGGATTATTCAATTCAACCTAATTCATATGACGCGATTGTTTGTTTCTATTGGGTAGATAGGACAATGATTGAGAAAATTAAAACATGGCTAAAGCCTGGGGGCATTCTCATTTATGAAGGTCATACAGTGCGTGAGCGTGCCAGAGATCCACAAAAAAAATCTGAAGCTCTGGACCATTTCCTAAAAGAACAGGAACTTCTAAAACTCTTCACTGGAATGCGTGTCTTGAAATTTGAAGAGCCGATCCATGAGAAAGAATTCCGCTCAAGTATTATTCTTATCAAAGAATAGCTCAACATCCTTTAATTTATTCCAAGTAGTGGCATAATAATCATATGTCATATCTAGTAGCCTTATTTATTACTCTTATCTCGACCATATCACTATGGGCCCAAACGAGTGAAAGATTGAATGATGAGCATAGTTCCATTTTCTCGGGAACTATATCACGGCTTAATGGAGTAGCACGACTTGCTAGAATTCGTACAGATTTTGAAAACATTAAATTTTTAAATCGAAAGGATCGCCTAGAATTTTGGAACGAGACTTATCCAGACAGACGATGCGTTGCTTGGGTGGAAGGTCGTACCAACGATTACTTACTTATAAAAATCCCTGAATATGAAAGTTGTATCAGAAAGGTTCAATTTACCACTGGAACTTATCTGCATTTTGAAAGTGATGATTTAAAAGAAACAACTAAAATTGCAAAAGAGCTCGTAGGTATTTTACTTAAGAAGCGTTTAGCGATGAATGCAAAAAAAGATCGTCATATGAAAGAGTTAGACGGTCATGTGGAGAAAGTCGAAGCGGTGAATAAGAGATATGAAATTCTGAGACAAAAGTTAGAGATCGAATGGCAAAAAGAGTTGGCCAATCTTGAAGAAGATAAGGCCGTCTCATTTGCTGAGTTTAAAAACTCTGAAGCACGACTAAATGAAATAGATACAAAGTTAGAACAGTATAGAGTTCAAGATCACAATTTAAAACTAGATCGATGGTCACTAGATCCTGCTCTCTACATAAAAAAATAATGGTGAGGTATATATGTCTTTCTCAAGCATCAGGCTTTTAGGCCTTGCACTTTGCTTGATCTTAATTTCTTGTCAGGGTGTAAAAGAAAAATCTCCCAATATTGCTTACTATAATATTGGTGGGGAGCCTTCGACACTTAATCCAATGGCCGCTGTCGATGCATATTCAGCAGCACTTCATGGTTATATGTTTGAATCCCTTCTATCAAGACATGCTGATACTTATGAGTTTGAACCAGGACTTGCAAGTTCTTGGGAAATTTCAAAGGATAACAAAAGATACACCTTCAAATTGAAAGAAGGCTTGAAATGGTCTGATGGTACTCCGCTTACAGTTGAAGATGTGAAATTCAGTTATGATGTGATCTACACTGATGCTTTCAAAGCAGTTCAGCTCCGTTCATACTTTGACTCCATTAAAGAAGTAAATATCATCGATTCTAAAACAGTAGAGTTTATTGTGAAGGATGACTATTTCAGGAACTTTGATATATGTGCGGGTTTATCAATATTACCGAAGCATTTTTATGGTGATTCTGAGAATAAAAAGTTTTTTAATAAAAAAATTATAGCTTCTGGTCCATATGTTTTAGATAAGTACGATCGCGGCCAGAAAATTACTCTTGAAAAAAATAGTTTATGGTGGGGGAATACTGATACCACTCAGAAAGATGTCAATCAGATTAAAAAAATTATTTTACGTTTCTCGGCCGAAGAAAATGTATCTCTAGAACTTCTTAAAAGAGGTGATTTAGATTTTCTAGGTCTTCGTCCTGATGGTTTTGTAAAAAAGACAGTCGGGGAAGTTTGGGATAAGAAAATTATCAAAGTTAAAACTCAGAATAAAACACCAAAAGGTTATAATTATATAGCTTTTAATCTTACTCATCCGATGTTTAAAGATAGGGAAGTTCGTAAAGCCCTTTCAATGCTTTTTAATCGTAAACTCATTCAGGAAAAGTTTGAATACAATTTGACTGATGCAGCGACTGGTCCCATCTACACTCAGTCTGATTATGCTGATAAAACAGCAAAGCCAGTAGAGTTTAATCCTGAGAAGGCACTTAAAATTTTACAGGCCAATGGTTGGAGTGATTCTAACCAGGATGGAGTATTAGATAAAAAGATTAATGGAAAGAAAGTTTCTCTTCGATTTACTATTATGGACCCTTCGCCAGAGATGGTTAAGTATTTAACTATTTTTAAAGAAGATGCTCAAAAAGTTGGTGTTGATGTGCTTATCAAACCAATTGAATGGAACTCATTTATTAAACTTCTTGATGAGAGAAATTTCGATGCCGTTAGACTTGCATGGGGTGGTGGTTCAGTTGATATCGACTTAAAGCAAGTTTGGCATTCAAGCTCGATTCCTAATGGGGGATCAAACTTTATTAGTTACTCAAATCCCGAGGTCGATAAATTAATCGAAGAATCTCGAAGAATTTTAGATAAGAACAAAAGAATGGTCTTACTTCAAAAAGCCCATCGTTTAATTGCAGAAGATTATCCCTATATCTTTTTTACTAACTCGGTTTATACGCTTTACGCTCACACAAAGAGAGTCGTAAAGCCTAAAGATACTTTTAACTATAGTATCGGCCAAGAATACTGGGTGATGAAATAATGTTTAAGTATATTCTTAAAAGACTAGCAGTTTTATTACCAACTCTACTTGGTGTGACGATGGTAGTGTTTGCTATTATTAATCTAGCTCCAGGTAGTCCAATTGAACAACAAATCCAACAAATGCGTTTTGGAGGCGGAGACGGAGCGGCATCTCGTGGCCAAGAAGCAGGAGTTTCTCAAGAAGTAATAGAAGCCTTAAAAAAACAATATGGCTTTGATAAACCAGTTCATATTCGTTACTTCATTTGGCTCAAGAATATTGCCACACTTGATTTTGGAGAGAGTTTTACTTACGAAGAGCCAGTTATTGATATTATCGTAAGTAAATTTCCTGTATCACTTCAGTTTGGTGTAATTTCACTGCTTTTAAGTTATTTGATTTCAATTCCCTTAGGTATCTTGAAGGCCATTAGAAATGGCTCAAAATTCGACTTAGCTTCAAGTTTTGTGTTGTTCACTCTTTATTCAATCCCATCTTTTATGCTCGCCATTGTGCTCATAGTTCTTTTTTCTGGAGGAAGCTTTTTAGAGATTTTTCCAATAGGTGGCGTGCATTCAGATATGTATGACGAATTAGGATTTTTAGAAAAAATCTGGGACAGAGTGTATCACTTCACACTCCCACTTATTTGCTACACGATTGGTTCTTTTACCAGTTTAACAATCCTTATGAAAAACTCACTGATAGATGAAATTAAAAAGGATTATATTCGCACCGCTCGGGCCAAAGGTGTGGATGAAAAAACGGTATATATGAAGCATGCACTTAGAAATGCTTTGATCCCAATTGTGACCGGCCTCGGTGGATTTCTCTCTGTATTCTTTGCTGGAAGTTTACTTCTTGAGACTATTTTCCAACTCGATGGAATAGGGCTTTTGAGTTACAAGAGTATTCTTTCCCGAGACTATAATGTCATCATGGGTCTAGTCTTTATTCAAAGTGTGCTCTTTTTATTTGGTAATATTCTCTCAGATATTGCTTACGTACTGGTGGATCCAAGGATTGATTTCGCATGATAGAAAAATATATAAAAAATGAAGATACTTTAAAAAAATATCGCAGATTTAAATCTCGAAGAGTTTCTGTATTATCCTGCTGGTTAATTCTATTGGGATGTTTTTTTAGTTTTTCTGCCGAGTTTTGGGCCAATAATAAGCCGATATTATTAAAATATAATGATGTCACTTATTTTCCGGCCGTGAAAGATTATCACCCTTCTTCATTTGGTGAACAAGGTGCGATGATCATGGATTATCGATCTTTGAAATTAAAAGAGAATGATTTTGCAATCTGGCCCATTGTTAAATGGAATCCATATGAATCAAATAAGAAAGTGGATTATTACCCAGCATCACCATCAAAAGATAATTGGTTTGGAACAGATGATCGAGGAAGAGATATATTTACACGACTTCTTTATGGTCTGAGATATTCCATTACTTTCGCCGTTTGTGTTTGGTTAATAACCTTTATCATCGGAACTATTCTTGGCGGAATCATGGGCTACTTAGGAGGAAGAGTAGATTTTTGGGGACAGAGAGTTGTAGAAGTACTTTCAACTGTTCCTCAGTTCTTTTTATTGATTATTATAATTTCTATTTTTAAACCTTCACTCACTCTCTTGATCATCATCAGTTCTTTATTCGGATGGATTAGTATCAGTTACTACGTACGGGGAGAGTTTCTCAAAAATCGCAAGAAAGAATACATTGAAGCGGCCCATGCTCTTGGAGCGGGTTCAATAAGAGTTTTCTTTAAACATCTTTTACCTAATTCACTATCGCCAATAATAACATTTTCACCGTTTGTCATTGCTGGAAATATCACTGCACTCGCGAGTCTTGATTATTTAGGTTTTGGTTTGATGCCTCCGACACCAAGCTGGGGAGAGCTGCTTAATCAGGCCCAAAAACACTTTACGGTGGGTTGGTGGCTTGCGGTATATCCATCACTTGCACTCTTTTTCACCCTTACGATGCTCTCACTTGTGGGAGAAGGTGTGAGAGACGCCCTTGATCCTAAAGAGAACTAAAGTTATTTTCTAGAATTCCGACAAGAAGAGTATGTTACTGCGTAGCTTTCTCTTACTTATTCTTATGGTGATTCCTCTTACAGGGAAATCCCTCACTGATTCATGTAAATCAGCTCTATCTGAATTGTTTTCAAGTAATATTTCAGAGAAAGAGGCCGGAGAGTTTCTAAAAATTCAAGGAGATATTACCCTTCATCGTTTGGCCTGGGCCTATTTAAAAGCTCAAAAAGATGATCAATCCAATAAATTAGAATCAATACAAAGCACACTACTCACTTTGTTAGATGAGAAGTATACATCTACAGATCCTGCATTTATTAAGGCCCGCGATGATTTTGAAGGACAGCCACTTTCAAGAACGATGCTCGCTGAAATAGGACCTTATTTAAAAGACTATCTTGCCCAGACTTTTGGTGAAGAGGATAGTCCGTATGTTTTGAATGCTTCAGATTTAAAATTATTACATTCTATTGCAAAGTTTGAAAAAGAATCCGCTAAAAATGAAATCTTTGATCATCGAATGCTTGCGAAAAAATCTCCAGAAGGAATGCTTAACTTTGTTAAAATTATAAATTCATCTTATAAAATAGCTCCGAGCTCACAAGAAGAAAATCTTAACATTGAACTTAGGCTTAGTGGATTAGAGAGAACACTTACAAATCTCCAAGGACGTTTGGGCATATTCATCAATAATCTGAAACTTCCTACTCAGTGTGAAAAAGAATGCATGTGTAACGATCTCGAATTAGGAGAGTTTTTTGAACAAGATGAGGATGTTCAAAAAATATTTTGGGATGTTATATCTGAAAAGCTGATAAGTGACGATATTCTATTAAATAATTTAACTTATGGAGAACTATGGCTTAAGACCAATGGCCAAGTTTCTTCTTCTCCTTCTAAATCATCGAAGTCTGCTGTTATCGAGGTTCGACAAGCTCCAGTGGATAACCGCAAGACAAAGAAATCTAATAATAATTCCAGTAAATCAAATAAGAAAAACATCACAGTCACTCAAACAGGTACAAAAGTAAAAACTTCACATACTTCACCTGTGCGCAGCTTTTATGCCTCAAGTACCGGCCTTTATATTGAAGATCCTGTTGAAATCATTTTGAAAGATGGAAAAGATAGATCAAAAGCAGCGTGGTCTAAATTTGATACGAAGTATTTAGAAGCAATGTCTGATGCTATTCTTAGCAATGAAAAAGTATTTGTCGTAGGAAACAAGATTTACTCTAGAAAAACTGGACGAGAGTTGAGCGTTGATCAGGCCATGCTTCAAATTCCACCGAAAAGAAGAGAAGAACTTAAAAAAAGTTTAAAGCATAAAGACGTAGCTTTCAGGGCCGCACAAGTAAAAGCTATGGTAAATGGTGATAAGTCGTTTTTATATAAAGGACAATCATACGGATTACTTGGAAACTCATTAGTTCCTGCATTACTTATTTCAACTATAAAGACTAAGAAGACAGGAATAAATCATCCTGTGAAAAATTATGTGGGGATGGATAATCATTATCTGAGTGCGAGAGCAATAGCACTTGATAATAATAAACCTTACTTTAAAGTCGAAAATCAAATTTACTCTACTGAATCTGGTAGAGGGATAAATTCTCCATTTAGAAGTCTCGCATCAACAACTGATACTAAGATTGATAAAGAAAAGAGAATTCAGTATCAAAATTTGAGTGATAGAGAACTTGTAATAAATTATCATCGTGATAGACCAAATAAAAATGGATGTCAGTATTACGGAATTATCGATAAAAAGTCTGCTCTCATAACTATTTATAATCTTTCCGGGAAAAAAGAATTTGAAACTGAGGTATTAGTAGGTAACGTTAGAAATGATGAGAGAACTCGGTGGTCAGTCTATGATGATAATCAGCGTATGACCAATAGATCAACAGGGGCGGGGATTTATACAGTTTCAAAACCAAAGTTAGGCCATAAATACTACTCAAGTACTTTTAACAATAATATTCTTCAGATGCTGGATCAAGAAGGCAAAGATCAAGTTTTTGCTATTCATCAAGTTCCTGTAAATATGCCTCAAAGGAATAAATTGTTTGGTGGGAAAGTTGAAGATCGTTGGGTTTCATCAGGATGTGCAAACTTAAAACTCAGTGATTATAAAAAGATCACACAATGGATTGGTCCAACTTGTCAGATCTATGTTCTGCCAGAAGAGAAGAATAATAAATTTGTGATCAGTGATGGGAAAATTAAGTTTGTTTCAAATGATTATAAAGAGAGGCCACAACTTTATAACTTTGATCTTTCAAAAAGCAAAAGCTTACCAATA
>Ga0233365_1001292_pt1 | contig 10754 bp, 11 predicted proteins | sample ElkDunMinimDraft_27_FD_191535 | JGI IMG/M metagenome (GOLD analysis project Ga0233365, IMG submission 191535) | Fecal eukaryotic communites from dung pellets of Tule Elk in California, USA - Elk Dung C36 | ecosystem: Host-associated > Mammals > Digestive system > Large intestine > Fecal | place... | reverse complement strand
ATTCGCCGCCTTCGAAGGACTGCACAACGACATCAGCGTCGATCTGGCCGGCGCCCTGCGGCGCGGTCTGGACCGGGCCGCCGACTCGATCGACTCGGGTGCGGCCGCCGAGACGTTGACCCGCTGGGTGTCCACCGCCAATGCCGCGAAGGTGTCGGAATGACGGTTGTCGTGGGTCGCGCTCGAAGTGACCGGGCGGTCGCCCGGCGCCGCTCCCCGCACCGAACGAGCGTGGCCGCCACCTCACCACCCACGGGCACCCAGCACACGCCACCCCGGTACAACGCGAGCATCTCACCGTCTCGTGTGCGAATCGACCACACACGGCCTGAGACGTTGTCCTTGAATCTCGTTCGTTGTGAGCGGCGGGCCGGGCGAGTGCATTCGCAAGGCGGAGGAGGACGACGCCGTGAGGCGCCCGTCCAGTCACCGCGCAACAGAACAGCAGGTTCAAAGACAGCCTCTAAGGGGTCCGCATGAGTCGTTCGGCAGCGCACAGACCCACGTCGGTACTGCGTCGGTCGGCCTACCGGGCCTTCTATCTGCTTCCCAAATCGGTTCGGCGGCGCATTGTGCGCATCGCCACCCCGACCTACACCGTCGGTGCCGTCGTCCTCCTGTACAACCTGGACCGGACGAAGCTGCTCATGCTGCGGCAACCGCCCGGGTACGGCTGGGGATTGCCCGCCGGCCTGCTCGAACGGGGTGAGCGGCCGATTCAGGCGGCGGTTCGGGAGCTGGGCGAGGAAACCGGTATCGAACTGGCGGTATCCGATGTGGAACCAGCCGTGCCCAGCGCGGTGGTCCACACATACGGCCGGTGGGTCGACACGGTGTTCGTGGGACAGGTCGATCCGGACAGTGTGGACCTGGCCGTCGACGGGGCCGAGGTTCTCGACGCCCAGTGGTGGCCGGTCACCGCGCTACCACCGGTCACCGTCGCCGCGTCACGGCTGATGGCCCACTATCAGCTGGGGCCGTATGCCGACTATCCCGAGACAGCCCGCATCGACTGACCTGTCCACCATTAGAGTCGGGTGACCTGACCCGATCGGCTTCAAGGAGCGCCATGATCACCGCCATCGTGCTTATCGAGTGCGCCACCGACGCGATTCCCGAAGTGGCCCAGCAGATCGCTGACCTTCCCGGGGTCAGTGAGGTCTACTCGACCGCCGGAAATGTGGACTTGATCGCCATCGTTCGCGTGCGTGAGTTCGATGACATCGCCGATGTCATCGCCGGCAGCATCAGCAAGGTGCCGGGCGTCGCCGACACCGAGACCCACATCGCGTTCCGCGCCTACTCCAAGCACGACCTGGAGGAGACCTTCGCCATCGGGTTCGAGGACTAGTCCCCCGTCGTCGACCGGCCCCTGATCTTCCACCCGACTCAGCCTCCACGCTCAGCCCTCCACAGTCGGCTCAACCAAACTCGGCTCAACCCTCCGCCGCGATGGCCGGCACGTCGACCCGCTGACAGCCACACGACGGATGCGGTTGCCAGGTCCGGCGTCGCATCTGGAACGGCGCACGCAGCTGAATCGTCGCCGACCTGGCCTGGCACGCGGTTCCGTCCAGGTACTGCATCGCCTGACAGGCGGTCGTGGCGACGGCCAACTCCCGCAACGCGACCTCCACCGGTGAACTGTCACCACCGAAGAGGCACCACCGGGGTACCGCGTCACGGTGGTGGAGTTCGACACACGCGACACACGGAGTGCGTCCGGGCACAACCAATGGTCCGATGTTGACGGCACCGTCGGCGATCGCGACCATCAGATAGGGCAGCTTGCGACGCGCGTGCGCCTGAGCGGTCAACATGGGTGGCTGTTGTGGATTGACGACGACGGCGAGGTCGGTTCGGTCAACCGATCGCCGGTCTCCCTGATGGACATGACCGACTCCGCAGCGGCTCAGCAGGTCGGCGATGTCGGTGGCCATCCGCCCGCCACCGACCACCCAGACCCGCTGCCGGGATCGGGCGGTCATCACCTCGACCGGAGCTTCGGCCTTGCGAAGCGCCAGAGCCGCAGCCTCGTCGGCTTGATCGGTCCGAATGCGCGGATCGTGAGCCTGACCGGTCAACGCGGCGGGGTCCATCACCAGTTTGCTGCGCCGCAGCAGTGTCAAGAGCTCCTCGGCGTCGGTTCGCTGAACGCCGAGGTTTCGGGCCGCCCGGTAGTAGTCGGATTCGGTGAGCCAGTTGTCGAGATGATCCAGCAGTTCGGTGACGTGGGGTTCGGGAAACTCCAGCACCAGGGCACGTTCCGGATCCGTTCCAATCTGGACAGATGTCGAGTCGAGGGCGGTGCGGCGAAGGCCGGGCAGGAAGGTGAAGCGAGTCATGCCCCATATCGTCACAAATAAGGCGTTAAGCCAGCATTAAGCGATTTGTATGGATTCTTCAAGATCTACTAGAACTCACCACAGATACGCCACTCGCCGCCTTCGAGCACCAGGCGCGCCGTCACCATCGAGGTTCCATCCAATGTGGTGACATCGGCGTTCACCGTCGCGGTATCGCCGGAGACGACCTCCGAGCCTTCGATGATCGCGAACGCCAGATCCTCGGCGTTGACCACCGCGGCGGCGACGGCCTCATCGCTGGGCGTGGTTCCGCCCCATTCCTCGTGCTTGCGCTGGACGTCCTCGTCGCATTTCAGTTCGACGGCGGCGATGAGGTCGGCGTCGACGATCGCGGTCATGTACTTCTCAGTGACCTCGGTGGGGCTGACCGACGGCCCGAAGCCGTACATCAGGACCAGCACAATGCCGAGGGCGGCCAACACGGCCACCGCGATTCCGCTGATCAGGATCGGCTTGGTCCCGGGAGCTCGGCCCGGTATCGCCGATTGGTTGACGTGATAGGAGGAGGGGTAGGTCATGGTGTCTTCCACGCGATGTTGGGGAGGCGAACCGAATGCCGACGACGACAAACGGCCGCCCATCCCGTCTCCGAGATGAGCGACCGTGTCACCGTCATCGCCTGGCCTGAAGCCGGGCGAGGCGGCGAAATGATCTAGAAGGTCTCGTCACAGACGAGCCATTTTCCGTCGATCTGCTGAACGTTCACAGTCTCGATGCCGCCGTTGGCGTCAGGATCGTCCGGGAAGTTACCGTCCACTTGGACCGTGGCCTTGTCACCGTCGATCGTCTCGTCGACGATCGTGAACTCCAGACCGCCGAAGAACTCCTTCAGCAGTGCGCTGAGTTCCTCCTCCGACACGGTCTCGTCACCGGAGAACTCCTCCTGCATCGCCGGACACGCGTGGCTCCGCATTTCAGCCAGGTCACCGTTCTTCGCGGCGTTGAGGAATCCGGTGACCGCGTCACTCGGCGAACCGCCGCCCAGGGTCAGCAGCAGGACGATGACCAGACCGACGACCGCGAGGCCACCGATGCCCAGACCGATGAACAGGCCCGTCTTGCTCTTGGCCGGCGCCGCGGGCGGGCCGAAGCCGGGCTGTGCCGGGTATCCGCCCGGTTGTGGCTGTCCGGGAGCCCCGTAACCGGGCTGCTGCGGCTGTTGCCCGTAGCCGGGCTGCTGACCATAGCCGGGCTGTTGGCCGTACTCGGGTGAACTCGGCTGCCCGTAGCCGGGCTGTCCACTCGGGTCAGGTTGCCCGTACCCGGGCTGCTGTCCACTCGGGTCGGGCTGACCGTACCCGGGCTGCTGAGCACCCGGATCCTGCTGGCCATAACCGGGCTGCTGTCCGTAGCCTGGTTGTTGCCCGTATCCGGGCTGCTGTCCATAGCCTGGTTGTTGGCCATAGCCAGGTTGTTGTTCGCCGTACCCGGGCTGATTCGGGTCGGGGTATTGACCGCCGGGAGGCGGATAGGACATGAGATCTCCCTATAGCAGTAGGTTCGAACGAACACAGAGTCCTGAACCGCTTTAAACGACAACGGGTACCGGCGCGAATACCACGCCGATACCCGGAGAGTCGACTGTCGATCTATTCAGGTCCAAGACGACGAGTACCCGTGTAGTACTCGAAGAGTAGCCCACACGTGGTCATGATCACCGCGATGAAACCGAGGGCGATGAGCCAGCCCATCCAGAAGACGATGCCGATACCGACCAGCGTCGCCGAGGCGGCGATACCGAAGGGCCAGTAGCTGCCCGGCGAGAAGAAGCCGACTTCACCGGCGGCCTCGGCGATCTCACCATCGGCGCGGTCCTCCGGCCGAGGGTCCAGTCGCCGAGCGACGAACGCGAGGAAGCCCCACACCATGCCGCACAACGTGGCGGACAACAACAGCGCGGTGAAACCGATGACCTCGATCTTCCCCACCGGGCTGTCGTACCAGGTCCACCAGCCGTACAACGCGGCGAACGCGTAGAGAGTGGCGGTGACCAGAACGAATAGACGTGCCTCGGTCTTCATCGAGAGCTCCCCTAACTCGCCTCGCCCGAATTGGGCTTGGTGTCGAACGGCTTGGTGGTGGTGGCGTACGGGTCCTGCCCGATGGCCTCCAACGCCTCGGGGGTGCTCAGACCATCCTGGAGGTGCCCCAGGTAAGCCTGGAAGTCCTCACTGGACACCGCACGCAGTTCGAAGTTCATCATCGAGTGGTACGCGCCGCACAGCTCGGCACACCGACCCACGTAAGCGCCCTCCTGCTCGATGGTGATCTCGAATTCGTTGACGAATCCGGGCATCACGTCGCGCTTGAACAGCAGGTCCGGCACCCAGAAGGAGTGGATGACGTCAGCCGACTCCTCCTTGATCCGAATGGTCTCGTTGGTCGGCAGCACCAGCACCGGGATGTAGTCACTGGTACCCACGGTTCCCGACACCGGCTGGAGCGGTCCGTCCCCATCGGGGTCGGTGTCGTCGTAGGTGAACTCCCAGTTCCACTTGAACGCGGTAACGGTCACCGTGTTGTCGGGGTTCTCGGTGAGCTTGGTGACGTTGGTCTGGATGACCACCGTGTAGTAGAAGAGCACCGCGATGATGAGGAAGGGCGTTACGGTGAACAGCACTTCCATCGGAAGGTTGTACCGGGTCTGAACCGGCAACTCATCGCTGCGTTTGCGGTAGCGGATCACACACCAGAAGATCAGTCCCCACACGAAGACGCCCACGGCCAACGCCGCGATCGCCGACCCGATCCACAGGTCGAACATCTCCTTCGACTGAGGGGTGGGCAGGGTCTGCGGCCAGCCGAACGCGAAAGCGTCCTGCACAGTGCAGCCAGCCAGAACTGGCATGGTGACTGCGGCCATCACGGCCAGACCGATAAGGCGGCGGGGCTTACGGGAAGCCACGGCTGACGAACGTTCGACCACCTGCTCAAGCCTTTCTGGCAGTTACCTGAAGCTGTACAGTGTGGGCAGCCCACACCATGATCCCGCACGGGCGAGACGCAGTGAGCCTACTTGTCTGGTCCCCAGTTGTGAGGTCAGGGGTATCGCGCGTGATCGCGTGTCGTTGAATAACGGCTATGACCTCCGTATATCTCGACGCGGCCACCACCACCCCGTTGCACCCGGTCGCCAGGCAGGCACTGGACGTGGCCCTGGCCGACGGTTGGGCCGATCCCGGAAAGCGTTACGGACAGGGCCGCCGAGCACGACAACTCCTGGACGCCGCGCGCGGCAGTGTCGCTGAAACCCTTGGCGTGCGCGAAGAAGAGGTCAGCTTCACCGCCAGCGGAACTCAGGCCGTTCACGCCGGTGTCCTGGGCGGACTGTCGGCGAACCGGCGCTCCGGCGAGACGTTGGTCCATAGTGAGGTTGAGCACTCCGCGGTTCTGCATGCCGCCACCTGGCATCGACGGCAGGGCGGGCAGTCGCTCGGCGCTCCGGTGGATCGACACGGACGAGTGCGATTGGACGCGCTCGGTGAGCTGCTCACCTCCGCCAAGGTCGGCCTGGTGGCGGTGCAGAGCGCCAATCACGAGGTGGGAACACTGCAACCGATCGCCGAGGTCGTCGAGCTGTGCCGGTCGATCCCACTGCTGGTCGACGCCTCACAGAGCCTCGGCCGACGGCCGGTTCCCGACGGTTGGTCCTATCTCACCGGAAGCGCCAGGAAGTGGGGCGGCCCGTCCGGCGTCGGAATTCTGTTGGTGCGCAACGGAAAGCGGTGGCACAATCCGTGGCCTCACGATTCCGGAGACCCGATGGCGACCGGGGGCGTCAACCTGCCCGCGATCGTCGCCGCCGCGGCGTCACTGCGCGCGGTCGCCGCCGAGCGGGACTCCGAGGACACCCGGTTGCGCGGGCTGACGGACCTGATCCGCGAACGAGTGGCCCGGATTCCGTGGCTTGAGGTGGTGGGCGATCCGACGAATCGACTGCCGCACATCGTCACCTTCTCCTACCCGTTCGAAGACGGAGAGCCGCTGCTGGTCGCGCTGGACGAAGCGGGGTTCGAGGTGTCGGCGGGTTCCTCCTGCACCGCCGCCACACTGCGGCCTTCGCACGTGCTGGAGGCGATGGGCGTGCTGTCACACGGCAACATCCGGGTGTCGCTGCACCGGGACACCACCGCCGAGGACGTCGATCGCTTCACACGGGTGTTGCCGGAGGTCGTCGCGCGGTTGCGTGCCGAGGGCGGCGTCGTGGAATAGGAGGTGGGCCGGCGGCGCGGCCCTGAAAACGGCTTCGCCTCGGTGGCGTCAGGAAGCGACGCCACCGAGGCGATGTGACAAATGGGATGACACGGTACCGATAACGCAGCGGTACGGGGAACGGCGAGCGCGTCCGGCTCACCGATCCCGAATCGAACGGTCATCCCTGACGATCAGGTCGGGTCTCAGAGGTTGTCTTTGAGCCTCGTTCGTCGTGAGCGGCGGTCCAGGCGAGTGCATTCGCAGCGGCGGAGGGTGTCCGGCATACCAGCGCTTCTAAAGAAGCACCGCGTATGCGGGGCATCCGACAACGCCGCGAGGCGCCCGTCTGGTCGTCGCGCAACAGAACAGCAGGTTCAAAGACAGCCTCTCAGGCCGCGACGAGGTGTGAGGAAACCTCGGCCTCACACGCGGGGCCGTAGGACTCTCCCAACCGACGCAGGAACGAGGCCGGGTCGATCGAGTACTCCTGAGTACCGACGGTCTCCAACACCAGGGTGGCGACCATGCTGCCGATCTCAGCGGCCCGACGGGCCGACAGTCCCCACGACAATCCGGCGAAGAATCCGGCGCGGAAGCCGTCACCGACACCGGTGGGGTCATATGCCTTGATCTCACGCGCCACCGGAACGTGGATGCGTTCCAGGCCGCGACCGACGATCTCCACGCCGTCCTTGCCCAGGGTGGTCACCCGCACCTGGACCCGGTCGAGGATCTCGGCCTCGGACAGGCCGGTCTTGGACTCCAGCAGTTCCTTCTCGTACTCGTTGGTCATCAGGAACTTGGCGCCCTCGATGAGCTGCCGGGCACCCTCGCCGTCGAGACGGGCGAGCTGCTGCGACGGGTCGGCCGCGAACGGAATGCCCAGGTCACGGCACTGCTGGCTGTGCCGCAGCATCGCGGTCGGGTCGTTGGCGCCGACCAGCACCAGGTCCAGGCCACCCACGCGCTCGTGGATGGGGCCCAAGTCGATGTCCCGGGCTTCGGCCATGGCGCCGGCGTAGAACGACGCGATCTGGCACAGGTCCTCGTCGGTGGTGCACACGAACCGGGCGGTGTGAGCGGTGTCGCTCACCAACACCGAATCGGTATCGACGCCGAATCCGGCGAGCCATCCCTGGTAGTCGTCGAAGAAGTCCTTGCCGACGGCGCCGACCAGGACCGGGTTCAATCCCAGGCGTCCCATGCCGTAGCAGATGTTGGCGGCGATACCTCCGCGACGAAGAACCAGGTCATCGACCAGGAAGGACAGGGAGACCTTCTCAAGCTTGCCGTCAATGAACTGCTCATTGAAACGGCCGGGGAAGTGCATGAGGTGGTCGGTGGCGATCGAACCAGTTACGGCGATCTTCATCGAGGGTTTCCTAGCTGGAGGCGACAAAGAAATAGCCCGGCCAGCGTACCGGCCGGGCTACAGCGTTGGCCAATGGCTGCAGGGTGTGCCGAAACCAAGACTGATTCGGTCTCTGCGTTCACCCTCGTCACCGGCCCTGCGGTGGCCATTCGGTCACCGCCGAAAGTCACTAGTGGAACGAGTCACCGCAGGCGCAGGAACCGCCCGCGTTGGGGTTGTCGATGGTGAACCCCTGCGCGTCGATGCGGTCGGCGAAGTCGATGCTCGCACCGGCCAGGTACGGAACGCTCATCCGGTCGACGACGACCTCGAAGCCGTCGTAGCTCTGGACGACGTCACCGTCAAGGGAACGCTCGTCGAAGAACAGCTGGTAGCGCAGGCCGGAACATCCACCCGGCTGCACCGCGACACGCAGTCGCAGGTCGTCACGACCCTCCTGTTCCAGCAGCGCCTTGACCTTCTCGGCCGCGACGTCGGTGAGCACGACACCGGTCGGGTTGGTGGTCTCGGTTTGGGTTTCAGTCACGGTGTGTCTCCCTGTCAAGTACGTCTATCTGGCTTCCACGGTAGCGAACGCGTCGGCCGTTTCGGGCATTCCCGTGCTGGCGAATCAACGTTGAATCACACCCGGTCGGCCCAATTGTGATCTGGGGCTCAACCTGGCCGGGTCAGCTCACCGGCTCCATTGGCGTGCCAGTCGAGCTCCCAATGCTCGCAGACCCTCGGCGGGCTTCGCCATCGCCTCGTCGACCGACCCGAAATGTTCGGCCAGCGACACCGCCCGGTTGACCCCCATGGTCAGCATCTCTCGCCGTCCCACCGTCACCCGGCCGGCGGCCACGGTGCAGGGCAATCCCCGCTCCAACGCGGCCTCGGCCACCCCGGACACCAGTTTGCCGCGCAGTGACTGGTGATCGAAGGAACCCTCACCGGTGATGACCAGGTCGGCGGAGTCGAGTGCGTCGGTCAGCCCGACGGAGGTGGTGATGAGTTCGGTGCCCGACCTGCGCTGCGCGCCGAGTGCGAACAGTGCCGCGCCCAACCCTCCGGCGGCTCCGGCACCGGGTAGGTCGGCGACCCCGGGCGGGCAGCCGGGGACATCGCGCTCCAGGACGCGCGAGAACGTCGCCAGTGCGTGGTCGAGGATCTGAATGTCGTTGTCGGAGGCGCCCTTCTGCGGACCGAAGACCGCCGAGGCGCCGGTGATGCCGCACAGCGGGTTGTCGACGTCGGTCGCCGCGACCAGGGTCACGCCGCGCAGCCGGGCCGACCCGACCAGTCGGTCGCACTCGGCCAGAGCACCGCCCCCGTAGGACAGGGTGCGCCCCAGGCGGTCCAGCGGCGTGAATCCCAGCGGGATGAGCATTCCGGCGCCGGCGTCATTGGTGGCCGAGCCGCCCAGACCGACCACGATGGTGCGCATTCCGCTCTCGACGGCGTGAGTGATGAGGGTGCCCAGCCCGAACGAGGTCGCCCGTAGCGGGTCACGCTCGGATTCCTCCAGCAGATGCAGTCCGCAGGCCTGCGAGCTCTCGATGTAGGCGGTGTCGCCGACGTACAGGCTGTCGGCCTCGGCCTGCCGCCCGAGCGGTCCGGTGACGGTGACGGTGACGCGTCGGCCGCCGAGGGCGGCTTCGATGGCGTCCAGCATTCCGGGCCCGCCGTCGGCCAGCGGCAGTCGGGTGATCGTGTCGTCGGGTGACACGGACAGCCATCCGGCGGCCAGCGCCTCGGCGACCTCGGGTGCCGAGAGAGTTCCGGCGAACTTGTCGGGGCAAATCACAATGCGCACTCGATGACCTTAGGTCGTGTGGGTGAACACCGTCGCGCGGCTGGTGGTGCCTCATCGCGCGTCGCGGCGGGCGGCGATGTTCAGGTGGGACGCGGTTCGACCGGACTCGGCCCGACCGCCTCCCGGAGCGGGTGAGGCGGTCGGTCGGGCGAGGCGGTGAGAGTCACAGTCAAGCGGCACCAACAGGTGGCTCGATTGTGAGAGAATCCAATACGCGTCAAACCGACGATAATTACTTCTGTTGCCCTGGAGAGCTGCCATGAGCACCTTCACCGAGCCCGCCCCGACCTCCACAGCACTACTGCTGCTCGGCCGAGGGAGCGACGCCGCGTCGGAGAAGGGGGTCGACTGTCCCGGCGAGATGCCCGCCGCCTCCGACCCCGACCTCATCGAGCGAGCTCGCGCCGCCAAGGAAGCCCTCGGGGACCGGCTGTTCATCCTCGGCCACCACTACCAGCGCGACGAGGTCATCCAGTTCGCCGACGTCACCGGCGACTCGTTCAAACTGGCGCAGCAGGCGGCGGCCCGACCCGACGCCGAGTTCATCGTCTTCTGCGGCGTCCACTTCATGGCCGAATCGGCCGACATCCTCACCGGCGACGAGCAGGCGGTGATCCTGCCCGATCTTGCCGCCGGCTGCTCGATGGCCGACATGGCCACCCGGCAGCAGGTCGACGAGTGCTGGGACACCCTCACCGATCTGGGACTGACCGATGACGTGGTACCGGTCACATACATGAACTCCTCGGCGGCGATCAAGGCGTTCGTCGGTGAGCACGGTGGCCTGGTGTGCACCTCCTCCAACGCGCAGCGCGCCCTGGAATGGGCGTACGAGGAGGGCCGGAAGGTGCTGTTCCTGCCCGACCAGCACCTCGGCCGCAACACCGCCGTGCGGGATCTGGGCTTCGACCTGACCGACTGCGTGACCTACAACCCGCACAAGCCCGGTGGTGGGTTGACCGCCGACGAGCTTCGCGACGCGCGCATGATCCTGTGGCGTGGCCACTGCTCGGTCCACGGACGGTTCACC
>Ga0233365_1001290_pt1 | contig 10763 bp, 10 predicted proteins | sample ElkDunMinimDraft_27_FD_191535 | JGI IMG/M metagenome (GOLD analysis project Ga0233365, IMG submission 191535) | Fecal eukaryotic communites from dung pellets of Tule Elk in California, USA - Elk Dung C36 | ecosystem: Host-associated > Mammals > Digestive system > Large intestine > Fecal | place... | reverse complement strand
TTTGCTTTTTCCAGATACCTGCCACTTGTTGAACAGATCATAATACTCTTTGTCGCTAATCTTTTTCATGGAGCAAGATTACAACCCAAACAACATTCAGAAAATATGGGGTTTATCGGACGGATACCAAAGACAGCGGTATTAAAAATGATCCTAATGATTGGGCAGATGAAGTGGGCAATCCACGCTACATTCTAGATTTATTGCTAAGCGTTATCAATGTGAGTGTGCAAACAGTTGATCTGGTAAAAAATTTACCCGCACTGAAATTTGAATAGGTTGATCTAAGTAACCAGGCGATGACAAAATGATCATTACTTACTTATCCAAAAATTCGTTTAAAAATCGTTTTATCTTTCTGATCTTCAAACTCTGCCACGATGCTATCTTCAAAATTAAAATGAAATCCGCCATATTCTGAAATTTTACCTTCAGGTACTATTATCTCATCCTCATTAAAGGAAATAATATATTGAAACTGGCTATCTTTAGCATATTCTAGATATTTGTGATAAACGTAATTTATTGTGCTAATTTTGGTTTTAAGAGAAATCCCATGAAAAACGCCGTCGTGAATAAGAAAATCCGGTAACCTTCTTTTAATTGACATATTATTTAGAAAAATCATTAAATCATAGGCCACAATTTTTAATCTAGATTGCCCCAAAGCATCCGCCTTGGGAATTTCAACCTCTATTTTAAAAGGTAAGTTCTTCCTATTGTTTGAACTCAGTTGAATATTAAAATATGCATTTTGAAATGTCTCTTCCACGAAAATCGCGTTAATCAGAATATCATGAAATAATTTTCTTAGCTCAATAATATCATTTTCATGATCTTTTATTTCGTTATAGATAGATCGTCTAACTTCGCTAATTGTAACATCTAGATTAGCCAACATCTCCTGATATCCATCAATCTGATTAATTAACTGTAAATTTCGTTCTAAATCAGTTTTTTCAATTATTAGATCTTCATAAGTATTTTTAATACTATCTAATGCCCCTTTTTCATCAAGAATCTTATATAAGCCACTTCTAATTTTTTCAAATTCAGAAATTTCAGAAAGCACATTTTTTATTGCTTCCTTTAATTCTTCCTCTTTTTGGATTAAGTATCTTTTCCTATTAGCAAGTATGCTATTTTTAAAATCAATAACCTCATTTAAAGTTCTTGCAACCTGATTTCCGAAGTTTTGAGAAACTTCATTGTATATCTTTTGAATTTCATTCGTCTCAATATCCTGATTGGGGCTATAACTTTCTTTTAATTTCTCAAGCTTTTTATCAAGAGAGTTATATTCAGTTAGGCTAAAGTTTATTCGTTTAGTGATATCTATAATTTGTTTTTCAACATCCTTATATTTTTCCACGAAATGAAAATTTCTAAGGCTCTTTTCTAGGAGATCTATCCTTTGATCAATTATTATTCGCTCTCCTCTATAGTCTTGAACAGATTTACCTGTATCAATTTTAATTTTTTCCTCTGCGGACTTAATCGACCTACTAAATTGATCATATTCGTTGGACAATTCCTTGTAATTTATCAGATTTTTTGTTGGTAAATTCAGAAGGAAAAAGTTAAAAATAGCTAGATCTTTAACATTGGCATTAAATTTTAAAAAGTTTAGAGGGTCGGATCTCTTTTGGCTGTCCAAGTCATCTTTAATAAAGAAATCAAATAGGGTTCTGAATTTGTTGCCAGTAAAAAAAACCTCATTGTTTTCAACTTCAAAAAATAAATTTGTTAAAATTGATTTCAATTCAGTTTTTTCAAACTCTTCCATTTCACCTAATGTGCCGCCAAATAAAATTGGCGCTTTTGGCTGAAATTGCCTTTGAATAAAATAGGTCTTATTTTGGAAATCAAATTCCAAAATTATGTTGTGATCTTCTTCTCTTAAAAAACTATACTTAGTGCCATTAAATATTTTTTCAGCACTATCCGATAAAAAACAAAAGTCAATTAATCTTATTAGTGTTGATTTTCCTATTCCATTAACACCTGTAGAATCTTTTCCTCCTGAGTATCTTCCTAAAATAATATTTATTCCAGGATGGAATTCAAAATCCTGTATCAATAATCCGGTTCGTGAAAAAATTTTCTTTAACATGATTTCTATTCAAACAGCGAATAATGCTTTCCACTTTTAGGGGTCAAATTTAATTTATAGTTTTCGTAATCGACTAATCCGATAGAATAAAGGAACACCAAGCATTTCCAGAACAAGTCAGGACTACGTTTAATATCCTGTTTTAAAAAAGATTGCATTACAGACTCTACTAGTACTTTTCCTTTTTTATTCTTAAGATCCTTAATAATATCGGCAGATACAACTAGGATATTTATTGAAAAATCTGTTTCTGGATGAGGAAGTATCATAATTAGTCTTTATTTTTTTTTCCAATTAAACATTGCTCAAATAGATACATTAACACTGCCCGAACATAATACAAATATACGTCGTCATCATTACTAGAATATTTAGCAAGATACTGCTCTGTTAGTTCCTTGAGACGGATTTTGAATACCCCAGATTTATTCATATAATCGTAAAGTATCCTATGCTTTAATTTTTCGAAATCTTCGTCTTCATAAGCTGATAACAAACTTCCAATGACATTAAAAACGCCATTTTCAATAAAGCTGTCATATTCATCTAGAGCACCATCTATGTCCTCTTGCTCATAATTCAGTTGTATTTTTTTAAGAAAATCGATTCTTTGCTGATAATGAATATTATCAGGTGTGAAAGAAGCATCTTTAATTAAATCTTCAATTATTCCCTTTAGATAATCTTGAGAAAGAAACGTCTTATCAATACTTAAATATTCAGCTAATTGTCTTTTGGAATGATGTGGCAAATCCTCAATAAACTGTAATAGATTTTTTATACCAATTTGTTTAACATTCCTTTTTAAGGAATTAATTTTTGAAATGGCATATTCTGGAATTTCATTGTTGGTAACGAACATCCAGTTCGGATAGTTGGCTGCCCAATTTTCTTCATAAGAGTTAAAATCTTCTACGATTTTAGTAAGATACCTGTTCTTATCAATCTTCTTTGGGCCATAACAAGCAATAACTGTATTTTGATCTACTATTATGCCATCTGCACCTTTATCTTTAATGTCACGAGGTGGAATGAAATTTTCAGCCCCATATCTGAGGATAAATAATTTGATGATGAAGTTTTGAAAATCAAACAAACTTAATGATTCAATTTGAATTTTAAAACTATTATACAAGGGTAGATCCATTGGCACTTCTTAGGTCTGATTAAAATATTTTTATAACTTTTTCCATATTTGGAGATCTAATCTTCCCCACAAATTCTGTCGCAATGGTGAAAATTAGAACTAAGAAATTTCTTTTCCTAAAAAATTAAATCTAGCACTTTTAATAGTCCCCTCAAAGCTTAAAGGGGTAAGAAAAAATTGAAGTTGAAATATTTCTATTCTGTACCTATTCTGTACCCATAACAAAAAAGGCAGTTACAAATTAATGTAACTGCCTGATTCTCAAGTAGCGGGAACAGGACTCGAACCTGTGACCTTTGGGTTATGAGCCCAACGAGCTACCAACTGCTCCATCCCGCGATATATCTTGGTATTATAATGTCTATTTAAAACCAGCTCCGTTCCCGGACCTAATTACATAAACCAACTTGATGGTTTTAGAGTTCCAAAAGAGAGAAAATTTTGTTTTTACTCCCCTTTCCCTCTATTGTGTTACAAAGGTAATACTTCTTTGCGAAAATTCAAGTACCTTTGTAAAAAAATATACTTCATGACCGAAAACACACATAGAGCCGGATTTGTAAATATTGTGGGTAAACCCAACGTGGGCAAATCTACTTTGATGAATGTGCTTATAGGTGAACGGCTTTCCATCATTTCCTCCAAGGCGCAGACCACTCGGCACCGCATCATGGGATTGATCAACGGAGACGATTTTCAGATTGTTTTCTCTGATACACCCGGCATGATAAAGCCCAAATATGAGCTCCAAAAAAGCATGATGAGCTTCGTCAATATCTCGCTGGAAGATGCCGACGTGATTGTCTTTGTCACAGACCTGTACGAGAATGAAGAAGAAATAGAACACGTAATCGAGAAGATCAACCAATCAGGAGTTCCCGTCCTTCTGGTGATCAACAAAATTGACCTGTCCAAAGAAAATCAACTGGAAGAAGTCACGGCCTATTGGACTGAGCGGGTAAAAGCGGAAGCCGTCATCCCCATATCTGCCTTGGAAGGTTTTAATACGCAACGGATCCTTCAAGAAATCCTGGACCGACTACCCTTCCATGCTCCTTTTTATGATAAGGAAGAACTTACCGACAAGCCGGAGCGCTTCTTCGCCTCCGAAATCATTCGGGAAAAAATCTTCCACAACTATAAAAAAGAAATTCCTTACAGCACAGAAGTAGCCATTGTTGATTTTTATGAAGAAGCGGAAATCATACGCATCCGTGCGGAAATCTATGTGGAAAGGGACAGCCAGAAAGGCATCTTGATCGGTCAGGGAGGTAAAGCGCTGAAAAGGGTAGGCATCCAAGCAAGGGAAGAATTGGAACGTTTCTTTGGCAAAAAGATTTTTCTGGAGACTCACGTCAAGGTAGAGGACAACTGGAGGAAAAATAAAAATAAATTGAGAAGATTTGGTTACGACCAATAAATAAAGGAACATGTCAAATATAGTAGCAATAGTAGGTAGACCCAATGTCGGGAAGTCTACCTTTTTCAATAGGTTAGTAGAGGAACGAAAGGCCATTGAGGACAACCTTAGTGGCGTTACCCGTGACCGTCACTACGGACATGCCCAATGGGGAGGTAAATATTTTTCCGTAATCGATACGGGCGGATATGTCATCGGTTCGGACGATATTTATGAATCAGAAATAAGAAAACAGGTCAAGCTGGCCATTGAGGAAGCTTCGGTCATTCTATTTGTAGTGGACTGCTTTGACGGGATCACCGGCCTTGATGAGGAATTTGCCAACGAACTCCGTGGCAGTTCTAAGCCGATTTATATTGTTGCCAACAAAGCCGATACTTCCGAAAGGCTTATCGCAGCAAGCGAGTTCTACTCCTTGGGTCTGCAGAGCAATGAAGTATATCCCATTTCTGCAGCGACAGGAAGCGGCACGGGCGATTTGTTGGATGAGATCATTAAGAATTTTGAGGAGGAAGGAATAGAAGATCCGGATTTCGGAATTCCCAAGATATCCATACTTGGACGACCCAATGTCGGCAAGTCCTCCTTTGTAAACGCTTTGTTGGGAACGGAGCGATCCATTGTAACCGATGTTGCGGGAACCACAAGGGATGCCATCCATACCCGTTACCAACTTTTTGGACAGGATTTTATTATCACCGACACGGCTGGTATTCGTAAAAAAGCGAAGGTAAAAGAAGACATCGAATTTTATTCTGTAATGCGTTCGTTGAGGACGCTCGAAGAATCTGATGTCATTGTTATTATGGTGGATGCGACAAGAGGCTTGGAATCCCAAGACGTCAATCTTATCTCTATCGCCATCAAAAACAATAAAGGGGTAATGATCATGGTCAACAAATGGGATTTGATAGACAAAGACCATAAGACCATGGATAAAATCAAAGAAGAGATAGGAGAGCGACTGGGCGAGAACAAATGGATACCCATTATTTTCACTTCTGTAGTTAACAAGCAACGGATCTTCCAGGCCATTGAACTGGCGGTAAGGGTGTATGAAAACAAAACCAAGAAGATAGCAACTTCGAAACTTAACGATGTCATGCTGTCTGAAATCGAAAGATACCCGCCACCGGCATGGAAAGGAAAATACATCAAGATCAAATACATCACCCAGTTGCCCACCAAAAATCCGGTCTTCGCTTTCTTTTGTAACCTGCCCCAATACATCAAATCTCCCTATACCAGATTCCTTGAAAATAGGATTCGGGAAAACTTTGATTTCCAAGGGGTTCCAATCAAGATTACCTACAAAAAGAAGTAAAAAAATAATTATTGAAAAGTCGAATTTTGTATTAGAATTTCCATTTACATTTGTGCGCTAAAATTAAAGCACCTCAATAAAAATGAAAAAACTATTTACATTAATCGCAGTATCAGGTTTGTTATTTACTGCATCTTGTGGCAACAAAAACGTAGAACAAGAAGCCACTGAAGTCGAAATCCTTGAAGAGGGGTCTGAAGAATTTTTGGATGACACCACTGAAATTATGGAAGAAGACTCTGTTGAGGTTATGGGCGATTCCGTAGATGTAGCCATCTAACGGTCCACCAGAAAAATGAAATCCCAAGGGATCCCTGTTTCACAGGGATCTTTTTTTTTGGCTTTGTTTTTCTAATTTTACAATGCATTAAAAATCCAGTCTTGTCTGTCAAAACACAAATTTATGCGCTCCTAGAGCAAAAGTTGCCTGTCGCGTCGGTGCAGTATTGTTGGGATCTGTGGTATGAAGACCCTTTTCAATTCACCATCAGCAAATCCCGCAGCAGCAAGCTGGGAGACTTCCGGTACCGTACCGACCGCACAGTCCAGCATATTACCATCAACCATGATTTAAACCCTTATCAGTTCCTTATCACCTATGTCCACGAAGTGGCACATTACCGGGCTTTTAAACAATATGGTTTGAAAATTAAACCCCATGGGCTGGAGTGGAAGAAGTCGTTTCAGAAGCTAATGTCTCCCATGATCTCCGACCTGGTGTTTCCCAAAGATGTTTTGATCCCACTAAAACGTTACCTTATCAACCCAAAGGCCAGTACAGGAGCCGATCTCTTCCTGTCCCGTGAATTACGGAAGTACGATAAGTTTAATGAAGATAAAAACACCGTTTACCTCAGTGACGTTAGGCCGGGAGAGAATTTTATCCTTAAGGGTCGACGGTTCAAAAAAGAAACCACGAGAAGAACCAGGATTCTTTGTCTTGAATTGAATACGGGAAAAAAATACCTGATCTCGGGAAATGCGGAGGTGGCGCTGGGGGAGATTGAGGCATTAAAAGGGAAGGGGGAGTAAGGTGTAAGACATAACACCGACCTCTGTGACAGATCTGATTATTTTTTGAAAAAACGGTAGATACCCCAAATGCTAAGCAGAAGCAACAGGGCAATAACGGCCCATTGTCTTGACCCAGAATTTTCCTCCAAGGCACCCACCAAAGATTCCCCCACCACTCCCGTAGTAAAGGCCAGCAAAGTTCTTGGAAGCATGCCCCACAGCCCCATCCAAACCACTTTCTTCAAATCAATCTTCAACAAGGAAAACAACAAATTCGACAGGGCAAAAGGAATCACAGGACTCAAACGGACAAAAAATATCAGTTGTGAAATTTTATTCTTTTTATCTGTGATCATTTGGGCAGCTTTGGGGTAATTAGCCAACAAAAACCCAAGGCTCCCTTTGTCTAGCTTCTTCCCTATCTGATATCCAATAATAGTAGCGAAAGTATAGCCAAGGATCAAAAAGGGAAGCGAAAGCCATCCAAAAGCAAATCCTGAAAATATGGCCAAAAAAGTAGTGGGAAGTAAGGCAAAACCCATCAACAAAGATGTGACTACCGGATAATAAAATAAAAAGTCCTTACTCGAGAAGTCGATCTGCCCCAAATAAGAGGGGTCGGTATAAAGTGCATTAAGAACAATTAAAGAGACAAAAGAGGGAACAAAGCTTACCCATCCCACTGCCCAAGCCATAAGGGGATTGCTGCTATAAAGGGCTTTTAGACGGGAAAAAACGGATTGTTTTTTGCTCATATGGGGGCAAATCTACTGATTAAAAAATAGAATGGAATTTCTTTTCGCTGAAAGAGGTTTGATTAATTCGGAGAATTAAATGACAAAATAATATAGATATGAAATTCGGAACCAAAGCAATTCATGCGGGGGTAGAGCCGGACCCCTCTACAGGAGCCATTATGACCCCCATTTTTCAAACCTCGACTTATGTCCAAAAATCTCCCGGTGACCATAAAGGATACGAGTACTCCCGTACCCACAACCCCACAAGAACCGCCCTGCAAAACAGCCTGGCCGCTCTTGAAAACGGCAAACATGGCCTGTGCTTTTCTTCGGGGCTGGGAGCCATCGATGCCATAGTCAAATTGTTCAATCCAGGGGACGAGATCATAAGTTCCAACGACCTGTATGGAGGATCATACAGAATATTCACCAAGGTGTTTGCCAAATATGGCATCAAATTTAATTTTGTCTCCATGGAAGATCCTGAAAATGTCAGGGAATATATCACGGAGAACACCAAGCTGATCTGGATCGAAACCCCCACCAATCCAATGATGAATATCATTGACATTGTAGCTGTCTCCAAAATAGCAAAAGAACATAAAATACTCGTAGGCGTGGACAATACTTTTGCCACACCCTTCCTCCAGAATCCACTCGACCTAGGGGCAGATCTTGTCATGCACTCCGCCACCAAATACCTCGGCGGACATTCCGATGTTGTGATGGGCGCGATTGTAGTCAATGATGATGATTTGGCCAATGACCTGGCGTTCATCCAAAATGCCTGCGGAGCTACGCCTGGGCCACAGGATTGCTTTCTGGTACTTAGAGGAATCAAAACCCTGCACATCAGGATGGAAAGACATTGTCAAAACGGTAAGACAGTGGCCTTTTATCTGAAAAACCACCCCAAAGTGGATAAAGTATTTTGGCCGGGCTTCGATTCGCACCCCAACCATGCCATTGCGGCCAAACAAATGAGAGATTTTGGGGGAATGATCTCCTTTACCATCAAAGGCAACAGGCAAGAGGATGCGATCAAGGTGCTAGAAAACCTGAAAATCTTCGTCCTTGCTGAATCCTTGGGCGGTGTGGAATCTCTTTGTGGACATCCGGCGACAATGACGCATGCGAGCATACCCAGAGAAGAGCGAGAAAAAGTAGGCCTATCGGATTCATTGATCAGGCTAAGTGTCGGCATAGAAGATGCCGAAGATCTGGTCAACGATATCACCAGTGCATTGGACAAAATTTAGTCGGTAAGCTTTATCAGCAGACTTTTGCCAAGGCTGTCGGCTTCTGCCGATAGCCTTTGTTTTTTGCTCCTGACTTTTTTGGCCATCTCCAGGTATTTTGAGCCCACTTGTTCATTTTCCGACAAGAAGTAGTTCAGATGCTGGGCAAAAAGATGGGTCTGGTGCCATTGAACCAGCAGCTGTGAAAGTTCCTTCATTTCCTGGTGAATATCCGCAGTAAACAGCGGATTTAACCCTACCGCAATTTTAATATTTTCGCCGACGGTGATCACCTGCAAGGCTTCCATAATATCCCTGAGCGCTGCACTGTCCAACCTATCCTTTTCTTTAAAATTAAGGTATTCCAATTCCTCACTGATCAACTGGGTGGTGGCAGTGTTGACCATCAAGGGCTGAATTTTTTTGCTAAACCTGTACGCTGCTGCATACAGTGACTCCCAAATATCGAGGGGCGAAGAAATCATAACTTCATACACCTCCTTGTACAAAGCCTTTTTTTCTGCCATCAAAAAACCTTCATACGTGGCAAAACTCTGCGCTCCCTTAACCTCCTCAAACGCGGCAACGGCCAATTTGAAATGATGGATCCGTTTAAGGGCTTTACATATGGGCTTAAATGGCTCAAAAGATTCGAATTTAAGTCTCTCTTCCCTAAAATGGATTTTGTTCAAAATATGAAGATAGATATTCAAGAAAATCAATTTCTCTTCCAGTTCAATTGCCTTTTTGGACTTAAAATTCTTTCCTAAAACATTAAAAAATGACCTGGCTTCGTTAAACTGGCTCTCAAACAAATGAAACAGCGGAGATCCCTTCTCAAGCATAACTATTAATTAATTCTTACAAGTGTGGCTCCATAACCAAACCGGCTCTTTTGGGTATCCTGAAAGTACTTAATATTATCCAATTGACTTAGATACTTGTGGATTTCTTTTTTCAAAACACCATTGCCAATCCCATGGATAAAGCTTATTTCATCCATTCCAGAGGCAATGGCGTAATTCAGGTTCTTTTCAAAAGCCTCCATCTGCAATTTCAACATCTCACTATTGCTCATCAAGTCGTGATCCGGCGTTAGTTTTTCGATGTGAAGGTCAATTTCTTTTTCCGGCCGATGAAATTGTGTCTGAAGGCTCTCCTTTCCCTTATCCTCCGACAATTCCTTGTTCAGTTGCCTTACGTCAAGCGGCTTCTCTTGGTGGTCGATCTTGAATAGGAATCCTTCCTTTTCCAATAAAGGCAATTTGCTCTTTCCTTTGAAAAAAGACGAAGCCTTCAACTTCACGTTCTTTTCAAACGATGGCAGGGTTTTCTCCACTCTTCGGTTTACCGGAATGAATTTCAGGTGTAACAAGGGCCATTCCTCAAATTTGGCGATCGATTTTTCATCCAGCTTGTTAAACGTCCTGGCAGCAGATAATCCTGCTGACACCGTATAGGAATTATCGCCCGACACCTCTGCAATGGAGTAGACGAAATCCTTATCGGTATTGTTGATATAATATAAGCTGAGATCCTTGTCGTTTAGGGGGATGTAACCCAGATAAAGGCCTTCGTCACTGCTTCCTACGGCCTTGTTGGATGAGACCGAAGGGGAAGCAGCCACCTTACCGTCCCCAAAATACTGCCTTTCGGCCTCGCTTATCACCACCACTTCATTCCTCATCGCAGGAATACGAAATCCATCCTCTATCTCAATCTCTATCCTGCCCCCCTGGGAGATCTTGGTAATAATCCCCTCTTCAT
>Ga0233365_1001285_pt1 | contig 10797 bp, 18 predicted proteins | sample ElkDunMinimDraft_27_FD_191535 | JGI IMG/M metagenome (GOLD analysis project Ga0233365, IMG submission 191535) | Fecal eukaryotic communites from dung pellets of Tule Elk in California, USA - Elk Dung C36 | ecosystem: Host-associated > Mammals > Digestive system > Large intestine > Fecal | place... | reverse complement strand
CCGTCGGCCAGCGCCATGGAGGCCTTGGTGTTCTCGGGGGCCAGTCCAGCGGCTCCCCGATGGGAGATGTGGACCAGGTCGGTGCAGTCGACGGCCGAATCGGCGGCCGCGCTGGTTTGCATGATGAGGGTCGTCCCACCGACGACCAGGGCGGCTACCGCCGAAAGGCTCAGTGAGCGCCGCATCATTGAACGCCGTGACATCGCATCCGCTTCCTTGAGGGGTTGTCTGGCGAGACTCAAGATAGCTGAAACGTTTCAGAAGGCAAAGACCTCGAAGGACATAATCGCCAACATTCACCGATCCGACCGGATTCGTTAACCGGTCGCACTCAACGAAATACCGAACCGTTATCGAATATCCACACACGGTGGTCGATCGAACACCGGCGGGGCACTCGGGAATGACCCCGGGTGCCCCGCCGGACGATCACGCTTCGGTGCGGCGGGTCACGAACCAGCCGCCGATCCAGGCCGCCACGGCCCACAGTGCCGTGATTCCCAACCCGGTCCACGCACCGTAGGACTTCGCGAACCGCGGGTCGTCCTCGGGAACGATGTGCATGATGACCTGTCCGCCCTGGTCGGGCAGGTACTGCGCGTAGTCCTGGATCGCCGGGAGGTTGCCCAAGCCTTGCGAACTGAGGAACAGGATCGGCATGAGGATCGCCAGCGCGACGGTGGAGCTGCGCAGCATCGCCCCCACTCCGAAGGCGAACACGGCCATCAACGTGAGGTAGCTGATCGACCCGATGACGGTTCGCACCGCATCGGGCGCGTCCAACCCGACGCCGGTCTCGCCCAGCCCGTACTGTGCGACGAAGAAGGTCCCCACGGTGGCGACGACAGCGGTCATCACGATGAAGCCGACCGCCGCCACTGTCTTGGCCAGGTAGAGCCGACCGCGCTGCGGAACCGCCAACAGTGAGGTCTGGATGGTGCGGGCGTTGTACTCCCCCGCCGTCGCCAGGATCGCGAAGGCGACCAGAGCCAACAGTCCGAACGTGAGGGTCATCGATGAGGCGAACAGCGGATCGAAGCCGTCGACCATCCCATCGGCCACATAGCCTCCGTAGGCCATGCCGATGAGGTAGCCCAGGCCCACCGACAACACCACCGTCAGGCCGAGGCAGACCCAGGTGGAGCGCAGGCTGACCAGTTTCACCCATTCACCACGGATCGCCGAAATGGTCGCGTTCATCGGGCGTCACCCCCGCGAAACTCCGAGGCGTCGGCGGTCAGGCGCATGTAGGCGTCCTCCAGTGTGGATTTTTGTGAGCTCACCTCGTGCAGGACGATGCCGTCTCCGGCTGCCAGTTCGGCGATCTGCGGCGCGGTGGGTCCGGTGACGATGAGAGCCCCGTCGGATGTGGCCCGCACCTGAGCGCCGACGCGGGCCAGGGCCTCGGTGAGTTCGGCTGTCTGCGGGCTCCGCACGGATACGCCTTGGGAGTACTCGGCGGCCAGCTCCGCGACCGAGGTGTCGGCGATCATCGCGCCACGACCGATGATGACGAGCCGGTCGGCGGTCAGTTCCATCTCGCTCATCAGGTGGCTGGACAGTAGGACCGTCCGACCTTCGGAGGCCAACCCGCGCAGCAGTTCCCGGATCCAGCGCACCCCGTCGGGATCGAGGCCGTTGATCGGTTCGTCGAGGATCAGCACCGACGGGTCGCCCAGCAGGGCCGCGGCGATGCCCAGTCGTTGCCGCATTCCCAGCGAGAACTTGCCGACCCGCACGCCGGCCTGCGAATCCATGCCCACCATGTCCAGCACCTGACCGACCCGGCCGCGCGATATGCCGTTGGCGGCGGCCAACGCGGTCAGATGGGCCCGAGCGCTTCGCCCCGAATGGATCGATCCGGCGTCGATCAACGCGCCGACATGACACAGCGGACGGTCCAGGTCGGCGTAACTCCGACCACCGATGAGGGCCGTGCCGGCATCGGGTCGAGCCAGCCCCAGCAGAATCCGCAGGGTCGAGGTCTTCCCGGCACCGTTGGGGCCGAGGAAGCCGGTCACGGCACCGGGCTTGACGTCGAACGACAGTCGGTCGACCACGGCCCGGCCGCGATATCGCTTGGTGAGGTCTTGAATCTCGATCACGGTGCCAGCGTCTCCGAGATCGATGCCGAGGGCATCGGAGTGAGGACTGAACTCAGGACTCACTCGCGGGAGGGAGCCGATCGGCCGGCCGGGCACTTCGTCATCCTCGGGTATGACATCCCGTCGGCCGAGGTCGCCGCCGCGACCAGCGGTTACCGTCGGTGGGGTGACCTCGGCGCCTTCACCATTGCCCGCCCGGCTGACCCGACCCCAACTCATCCTGCTGGACGTCGTCGCTTCGCTGGGCCTGGCGATGATCGCCGCGATCGTCCTGGCGTCGACCGGCTCACCGGTCGACCATCCGTCGATCATGTCGCTGCCGACCGCGCCGCTGATCCCGGACGCACCACGGTGGCTGTTGATGGTCCTGGCCGCCGCGATGACTCTGCCGGTCGCGGTTCGGCGACTGTGGCCCGCGACGGTCTTCACGGTGATCTGCACGGCCACGCTTGCATCAATCCTGTTCAACGGCCACAACGACTGGTTCATCGCTGCCGGTATGGCGCTGTATCTGGTCGCGATCAACCGGCCGTCCCCTCATCGAACGTTCACCATCCCCGTCGCGATCGTCACCGCGATCGCCCTGTTGTGTCTGACCTCTATGGGGGCTCCCTCCGAGATTTCGACACAACTGGTGTCGGTGCTGCTGGTCGGCCCGGCCGCTTTGGGAGTGGCGTGGACGTTGGGTCAGGCCGTTCGGGGACGCCGTGAGGCCACCGCCGAGGCGGCGCGTCGCCTCGCCGCACAGGAGGTCGTGGAGGAGCGACTGCGCATCGCCCGAGAGCTGCACGACGTGGTGGCGCACACGATGAGCCTGATCGCGGTGCGAGCGCAGGTGGCAAGCCATGTCAGCGCGAAGCGTCCCGAGGTGGCGGCGGAAGCGCTCACCGACATCGTGTCGGCCGCCAAGGGGTCGTTGACCGAGATGCGGTACATATTGGGTGTGCTGCGATCCGATTCCCCGCTGGAGCCGGTGGGCGGACTCGCCGACCTGGCACCGCTGGTTGACCGGGCCGCACAGGCCGGGGTCACCGTCACGATGACGACGGTCCCGGACGTCGACCTTCCCGCCGGGATCGAACTCGCGGCCTATCGGATCATTCAGGAAGCGGTCACCAACGTCATGAAGCACGCCTCACCGACGACCTGCCGTGTCGTCATGAGCCGACGGCCCGAGGTTTTCGAGGTCACGGTGACCGATGACGGCCCTGCCGAGGGACGCCGCCCAAAATCCCCACAGTGGACACCATCCACCGGACACGGCATCACCGGCATGGCCGAGCGGGTCGCCGCATTCGACGGTGAGTTCCACGCCGGCCCCAGCTCGACCGGTTTCACTGTGCACGCGGTGCTGCCACTGCCCGCGCCCATCGTGACGGAGCCGACGAAGTGAACCGACCGGTATCCGTCATCATCGCCGACGATCAACGGCTGTTGCGCGCCAGTTTCTCGCTGCTCATCGACGGCGAGGACGACCTCACGGTGGTCGCCGACGCCGAGAACGGGCAGGTCGCGGTCGACCTGGCGTCGCGGCACCGACCCGACGTGGTCTTGATGGACGTCCGGATGCCGGTCATGGACGGCATCGAGGCGACCCGTCGGATCTGCCGGGCAACGCCCGTCACCCGGGTTCTCATCCTGACCACGTTCGACCTGGACGAGTATGTCTGGGCCAGTCTGCGAGCCGGCGCCAGCGGGTTCCTGCTGAAGGACACGCCACCGGATCAGCTCGTGCACGCCATCCGAGTGATCGCCTCGGGCGAGAGCCTGCTGGCTCCCACCGTCACGCGCCGCCTCATCGCGGAGTTCACCAGGCGACCGACCGCGCCCAGCACCGATGAGAGCGGCTTGGCCGACGTCACCGCTCGGGAACGCGAAATCCTGCTGCTGGTCGCGAAGGGCCTGTCCAACACCGAGATCGCGGAGTTCCTGACGGTCAGTCTGGCCACCGTCAAGACCCACGTCAGCCGACTGTTGATGAAACTGTCAGCGCGGGATCGCACCCAATTGGTGATCGTGGCCTACGAGTCGGGGCTGATGAGTCGATCCTGAGTGGATCACTCGCCCTGGATGGCGTGTGTTTCTCGGTGCCTGCGGCCCGATCCGCCCGCACAGCACGGTATCGGTTGCGCGGCAACCGTTCCGGAGTCGGTCACCGTATTCCACAATGACCGACCCCGGACCGCCTCAGCCAACCTCCACATCGGCGGACGGCCCCTTGCCGGCGGACGGCCGGGGGCGCGGCGACTCGGCATGGCCGGGACCGGGCCGGTTGGTGAGGGCACGGTCCCGACACCAGCTCGGCCGGTACTCCACATGGCCCCGCCCGTCGCAGTGTGTGCAGTCCTGTGGTGTCAGTCGGTACATCGGCCGCCCATCGCGGGCGCCGATGTGGACGTCGACCAGTTCGCGTCCGTCGCCGTGGCAGCGGCGGCATCGGATGGTCGGTGTGGTGGTCGGAATCGGTGCTCGCCGATGGCGCGTGGCTTCCGCTGTGTCCCAGCGCTTCTCAGTGCTCTGGGGCTTCGCGGTGTGCTGGGGCTTCGCGGTGTGCTGGGTCAGTCCTCGCATAGTCGTGTCTCCCCTCGGTGGTAGACGGCGAGGGCGGCGGTGATGATGGCGTTTCGCCAGGGGACCGGGTTGTCGATCCAGCCGTCGGTCCATTCGGTGACGGTGTGAACGTCGGGGTCGATGATGGTGGCCATGACGGTGACCTGGTTGCGCCAGATCGTCCGCACTTCGAGTACCCCCGGCTGTGGCGACACCAGTTCCAGGGGTTTGGCGGCTTCGTCGGGCTGGAAGATCCCGTACGTGATGGCGGGCCGAGTCATGGCGACACCCCGTGGTGAGCCGGGTGCCGCCGTTGTCGGGGTCGATCCGCCGGGCGGTGCCCCGGCTGTTGCTCGCCTCGATGCGCCGTGACTGCGCTGCCTGGTTGAGGCTCGGATGGGCCGAGTGCCCTGTCCGGTGTGGATGACCGGCTGTCGTTCGATGCCCGGGCGGCCGCCGATCGACTGTCCCCGAACGGTTGCCCTGTCCGGCCTTGAGCCCGTGGCGGTGCGCATGCCGGGTCCTCATCGCCGATTGAATGACGGCGTTACGCCACACCTTGGTGGTCTGTTCCCGCCACGGGAACTCCCACGCCACCGTGAGATTCCCGGTGGCGATACCCGACACCGTCACCAACAACGGCTTGGCCGGCAGCCAGCTCCCATACCCCGAACCGAATCATACGTAGGACCACTCGTAACCAGCAGCGTCCGCCCGGCCAACAGCCGGGGCCGGTCGGTCCCGTACACGATCGACATGGCGTCAGGCTGCATCCGGCACCCCCGACAGAATCTCCGAAGCAAGCGCCTCGACGCCATCACGCCAGGCTTGCCCCACCCGCAGCCATTCCCGAGCCCAGTGGAATTGCTGAACCGGACTCGACAGCCGACAGACGCGGCACATCAACCACCACCGGTCCTTTGAATACACCTCGATCCGCGCCTCATTGGGCGAAGCCGACCGAGTAACCCGAAACCCCTGCCCCAGAAACGACCCCCGCCCGAACTCGGTGTCAGAAACCCTCTCAGGCATTGGATGCTGGCTTGTCAGGGCAGCATGACGTACGCTAAACGTGCCATTCATTCTTGTGTCCAATCTCGATGAATGGTTCACCGGACCGGACCCGCTGGAATCGGGTCCGGTCCGCTTCTACCTGCGGAAACCTAAGCCCCGCAACAATCACGTTAAGCCCGAAACCACCCGAAAACCAGAGTCACGCGCTCCGAGATTCGCGGAACTGAATTTGGCCTCCAGAAATTGGAGCCGTACCATTTTTGAGTATGAGCAAGCCCACGCTTCCCGCGATCATTCTCGGGAGAAAGCTGCTGCAACTGCGAATCGATGCAGGGCTAACCCAAGCCCAAGCAGCAAAACGATCCCGATTCAGCGACTCGAAACTCTCCGACATCGAAAACGGCAAAGGACGAATACGACTCTTCGATGTCGCCGGATTGTGCCGCATCTACGAAGCCACAGCAGAACTCACCCAGCAACTCGAACGCATGTCAGACGAGGTAGATAGTCCAAGCTGGTGGGAACCGTACTCGACCTACATGCTCAGGGACTTCTCGATGTGTTTGGAGCTGGAAGGTGTGTGCTCTGCCATCGACATATACGAATCCGAGCTCATAAATGGGCTACTTCAGACTCCCGAATATGCGCGAGCAGTCAACCGCGTGGTACCACAATTCGATGAGCAGGAAACCGAGCAGGCGGTTGCCCTCCAAGCCACGCGACAGGACCAGTTCTGGAATCGCAACCCCATGCCAACGGTTCGGATCGTGCTGCATGAATCGACAGTGACACGTCCCATCGTGGAGGAAGGGCAACACACTCAGTTGCTCGACATTGCCGAAAGGCCGAACGTAGACCTGCGAGTCTTGACTCATTCTGAGGGGTCGCACCCATCGATGAAAGGCTCGTACATGATCCTGTCGTCGGGCATCCCTGAGATTGCCGACTCCGTTTACACCGAGACGATAACCGGCGCGAAGTACGACACGACCCCGGATATCGTCACTGGGTGCCGCGAGACCTTCGAGGCAACGCTGAAACACACGACACCGATGGAGGAGTACCTGAGATGACCCCCGGTAAGTGGCGTAAGTCCACCCGCAGCCAAGGTGGCGGCAACTGTGTCGAGACCCGCACCTTCAACCACGCCAGCGCGCAGGTTGAGGTACGTGACAGCAAGACACCCCGGCTCGGCAGCCTCGCGATCGACCGTGCGGAGTTCGCCGCCCTGCTCGACAGCGTGAAGTTACCGATTCTCTGCGTAGTAACGACCTGCTCCGGCCTCGGAGCGGGTCGTTTCCTCTGTCACACAGGTGACGATTTGGCCGCGTTGCTGCGTGTTATCCGATAGCGCGTAGCCGACGGCATGGCAACGACACCCACAACAGCGGCCCACCTGACAGAGGTGGGTCGCTGTTTCGCGGTTCGTCCATGATGTCGTTGGCACATCTGGAACTGTTCGTGCTCAATAGAACCGACTACGGTGAGTTGCAGAATGATCAGATTGAAAGGTGGTCCCCATGACAACTCCCGGCAAGTGGCGTAAGTCCAGCCGCTCAGCCCCCAACGGCGGCAACTGCGTGGAGACCCGCGCCTTCAACCACAACAGCGCTCCGGTGGAGATGCGAGACAGTAAGGCTCCCCAGCTCGGCAGCCTCGCCATCGACCGTGCGGAGTTCGCCGCCCTGCTCGACAGCGTGAAGTTACCGATTCCCCGCGCCGTAACGACCTGCTCCGGCCTCGGAGCGGGTCGTTTCCGGTGTCGCACATGTGACGACTTGGTTCCGGTTCGTCACTGAACGCGGTAGTTTCCCGGTGTCCCACTGGGAGGTGTCCATGTCCATTGATGAGCTGGCTCAGGAGATCGGTGGCAGTCGGGAAGATCTCAACCGCGCGATCGCGGGAGTGACCGGGCCGAAGGCACGAGCCGAAGAACTGTCCACAAGGCTGGCCGGAATGGGCGCCGAGTCAATGTCGCAGTATATGTCCGAAGTAGCCGGACAACTCGACACCGCCCGCCAGACCCTGACCGGTGTCACCGACGGCCTGGCGCAGACCCAGGCCACTGCCGCCGGCGCCAAAGAACACTGCGGCGGTTTACTGGGCGGAGGTGGTTCCAGCCCGACCCCCGCGCGACCGGCGTTCAAGCCGATGCGCACCGACCCCGCCAAGGTCGCCGAGATCCAGCCGTACGTGGGAGAACCAGTCGCCTACGCAACCCTGTGGGACGCCCAGGTACCCGACGAGGTACGCAACCACGCACCCGCGACCAGATCACGAGCCGGCGCCCAATAACCATCACCGTCGACAGTGTCAGCTGTCCAGTAGGCGTGACCGGCGGTCGAGGTGATCTGGCCATCACCAGAACCATCGGCGTCCTCATCGATGGTGACAGTCACCAGGTCGCGGGCCTTCTCGTCATCAACCGAACCCGTCCGAGGCAGATCGGTAACCGTCCGCCCCGAAGTCTCACCGGTAACCGATCGACAACACCTCATCAGCGGCCGCGCCGGGTGAGAAACTCCTCGGTGATATCACCTACATCCCCACCAACGAAGGCTGGCTGTACTTGGCGACCGTCATCGACTGCTACTCGAAAAAAGTGGTCGGCTGGGCCATGGACGACCATTACTCCGTACTGAAGAACGAATGGCTCCACCACCATGAATTCGCCACCCGACACGACGCCTGCCGAGCCGTCGTGCACTATATCGAAGGGTCCAACAACCGCAGACTCCATTCCGGGCTCGACTACCACACCCCCAACGAAATCGAGACCGAATACCACCACATGCAACTGGCCGCATAACAAGAAATCATCAAACCAGCTATCCAGAAAACACACAGCCCCTCATCCTCCTGAAGTAGAGTTACAGAGTTGTTCTTACAGACCCGACTCCAGGTCGTTAAGCGAATTCACGATCAGTCTCTTGAGTTTCCCGATATCAGGAAAAATCAACACACTTTCAAGGACATACTTCGCCCTCTGTCTTAGAGTCCGCACATACAAACCACACATCATAATGAGATCGATGCTTGCGGCACGTGCCCGCTCATCTTGCGAGCTCTCCAGCACCTCGCAGTAGAACGGGAATGCAAGAGATATTTCAACGACACACTCTTCAACCGTTATCGGGCCCAGATTCTCGTTTGGAGATTCATGAACATAACCACCAGATATTTGTGATAGCAGCTCCAATGCACAGGTGAGTGCAGGAGCAGACAACAACGACAGCGACTGAACCACGCACGAAGCCACTGGTCCTGCAGATTGAGTCAGGCATCCGTCCACCACCGCTACATTATCAATTCTCCAATACGCAGCCTCTGCCACCTCCACGCTCTTCGCGTCGACGAGAGCACGAATGGCTTCGGGCAGTGCCGAAGAGTCCCGAAGGCTCTTCAGACGCGGCCAGTTGTGGCGCGCCAGCTCGACCTCCACAGGAATCCTTTCTCTGCGTTAGAGGCTGAAAACCAACCCCAAAACTACGCCAGGTGAACCTCAAGTTGATCTAGTAGAACCGAGTGAAGAAATCCGACAGAAACTCGGTTCCATGCTGGACGAACGCGGAACGTCCATACCGAATCTCGCACACCATGCATATGGGCACTTGGTTGCCCTTACTGGGGCGCACAGCAGTCGTGAAGCGGACCATACTTGCATCACCGCCGAGCTGCGCGACCACACACATCTCTGCACAGGCGCCTCTAAAGCTTCCACCTGCCGCATATTGTCTGGTCTCGACATTGTATCCAGCCGTGACGGTAGCAGGACGCTTCCGGTTTGAACCCCAGCTGGCTTCCTCGATAAAGTTGTCTCTGAGTCCGGCCGCAGCATCCAAAAGCTCCTGATCAGATAGTCCAGCGCCGTCTTTAGCGCCGCTTCCGCAGTTGTGTACGAGCGCATCGGTTGTGCCGGCTTGGATGTAGTAGGTGTGGTGGTTGGCGACGGTGAGGTTGTAGGTGTGGGTTTGGGTGGTGTAGGCGGTGATGACGGTGGCCTGGACCCAGGTACCCGACGAGGTACGCAACCACGCACCCGAAACCAGATCACGAGCCGGCGCCCAATAACCATCACCGTCGACAGTCTCAGCCGTCCAGTACGCGTGACCCGCAGTCGACGTGATCTCACCATCACCAGAACCATCACCATCTTCATCGATGGTGACAGTCACCAACTCACGAGCCCGCTCATCATCAACCGAACCCGTCCGAGGCAGAGCCGTGACCAGCTGGCCAGAGGTCTCACCACTTACCGGATCAGACGACCTCCGGCGGCCATGGCTTCGAGCCAGCGTTAAGCACCTTGAGGCAGACCAAAGGTCGATTCGCTAGTAGCGCAAGATCAATTGCTTCTTCAACTGTCTTCCCAAGCTCCCAGATCCATTCAAAACCTATCGCAACAGTCCACCCATGATCATCGACCAACACGCTCGCCGAGCTCATCCACTCACCAAGCGGATACCAATTTCCACCCAGATTGTCATGCAATTCCTCTGCCATAACATATTGGCCGGAGCCGACATCTATGGGATCAAACGTCAACGGCTCACCGTTCACGAAATTTGGACCGACCTCGTTGACCGGCGCAACCGACAAGCCACCAAACATAGTCAGAACAGCCCGAGCCGGATCATTGATCCGATATCCATCTCTCTCCAACGACGCCACCCACCTGGTGATATCCATCTTGCGACTCTCGCGCCATCCTGCACCCCGGAGAGCATCCAAACTCCCCGGAGAAATCCTGCCTACATCGATCATCCCGGTACCACCTAAAAAGATATGTCGAGAGCTTTCAACAGTGGATTACATAGTCGCTTACACGGATACGAGGGTGTCGGTGTTGCCTGCGGTGACGTAGTAGGTGTGGTGGTCGGCGACGGTGAGGTTGTAGGTGTGGGTTTTGGTGGTGTAGGCGGTGATGACGGTGGCCTGGACCCAGGTACCCGACGAGGTACGCAACCACGCACCCGTGGCCAGGTCACGAGCCGGCGCCCAATTACCATCACCAGCCTCGGTGCGGCACCAGGCCTCCCTTGAACAGCCAGACGGCGGCGGACACAGCGGCATCCGCCGCCACTGCCCTCAACCCGGCCAGAAGCCCTCGTCAGGCGAAGCTCGACGC
>Ga0233365_1001283_pt1 | contig 10803 bp, 6 predicted proteins | sample ElkDunMinimDraft_27_FD_191535 | JGI IMG/M metagenome (GOLD analysis project Ga0233365, IMG submission 191535) | Fecal eukaryotic communites from dung pellets of Tule Elk in California, USA - Elk Dung C36 | ecosystem: Host-associated > Mammals > Digestive system > Large intestine > Fecal | place... | reverse complement strand
AAGGATGTGGCCCTGCGCGGCATGTGTGACCTCATCATCCGGGATGAGACGGGCCACATCGCCTTTCACCGCGCGCGGGTGGCGGATGAGGCGGCTGCGGGCGGTCATGCCCACGGTATGTTGTGGGCGGGCCTGTTCCGGCTGCGCGCGCTGATGGCGGGGACCGTGCTGTGGGTGAACCACCGGGGCGCCGTCGTCACGCTGGGCGGGACGGACGCGGAGTTCTACCGGACCATCTGGCGGGATGCCGGGGGCTTCATCCGCCAGTTGAGAAAGGAAGCGGTGTGGTCGCGGAATCTGCGGCGCATGGGGAGGCGGATCTCGGCCAGGATTGGCGGACTCTGCGGCTGAAGGAAGGCGCTTAACGCTTCAGCTTCCAGCCCGTCCGGAACATGCAGATCCCGCCGATGAGCAGGGTGGCGGGCATCACCGCCCATGCCATGGACCATGACAGGCCGCGGTCCAGGGTGGCGATCCATGGCCGCTCCGGATGGATCCATGCGGTGACCTGCTTCCCGCGCGGATAGTCGGAAAGGGTTTCCTTCGCATCCTCCTTGCTGCCACCGATCCGGTTGACCTCATGATGGTGCCAGCGGTCTGCGTGCCACTTCCTGCCGCCCTGCTCGTAGGAGTACACCACGCTCATCATGTTGTAGGTGATGTTCCGGTTCTTCCCCGTGCCGCGTGCCTCGGAGAGGCCGGTGGCTTCGATCCTCGCGGGGATAGGGACCAGCTTTGTTCTCAGTATCTGACCTTCGACAGTTTCCCATAGATCCTGCCGCTTGCCGACTACGACCGCCGCCAGCATCAGACCGAAGCCCATCCAACAGAGTGCCCGCCGGCGTGTCCGCAGATCCGCGACCTCAGGCGGAAGGGGACGACGCGGGATGAACGTGAGGATGAGGAAAACGAAACCCGCCAGCAGCAGAAGCACCCCGCCGCCGGTGAGGGACCACGGGAACCACGCCCGTGGCCCGCGGAAGCTGGCCTCCGATGGATTCTCCGGATTCACGTAGCAGAATGCCGGTCCCTGCCGGGCGGCGACTCCTTCTTTCTCGAACTCCCGCAGGTCCACCGGCTGGTCGCTGGCTTCATCGTAGTTCTGACCGGTATGGATTTTTCCGCCGTATTCGTAGCGATAGACGGAGTAGCGGCTTGGGTTCGGTCCCCAGGGCGTCTCGGCAACCTCCATGTCCCAGCGGAGGATGGTGCAGGGCACTTTCGTCCAGCCCGCGACCTTCCGGTGGTCCTTCATCTGGTGGAACCAGCCTGCCCACGCCAGCAGGCCACCGACGCCGATCGCCAACGCGGAGATGATGCAGCGCGCCGCCTTGATCCTCCATGGAGCGAGTTGCCCGGCCATAAATCCGATGGATATCATGGATGGCTCTGGGAAATCAATCCCGCACATTTGGCGGCAACGTGGGCAGTGCGCCCGGTCACGTTCACTCCCCCTCTTTCAGGCGGGCCTTGATCTCATCGACCAACGTCTTCAGCCGTTCCATCGGGGAGGATCCGGGCGGTCTCGGATCATAGCGCAGGCGTTGGTGGAGTTGGATCGCTTCGTTCAGGTGGTTCGCATCTCCGAGAGCATCACGCAGACCTGAAAGCCATTGGGAGAAAGGCAGGCCCTGTGGGCGGGGACCGAGGATTTTGCGTGCCAGCGGCTCCAGATCGTGCAGCGGTGTGCGGGTGACATCAAACACAGGCTGTCCTGCAACGGTGGTCCCCACCATGTGCTTCGATTTCCACAACCTCCGCCCGATGAAGATGGATGCGACGACGCCGAAGACCAGCATCCCGATGGCGAGGCCGGTCCGGTTTTCCGTATTGGTCCGCCAGAGGGCGAAGTCTTCCCGAACGCGCAACAGCCAGTCCTTGAACGGTTGCTTCCAGTCCGAGCGGATGCCTTCCATGGCCAGCCAGTTACCGGGGGTGGGGTCGAAGTCGGTCCACTGTTCCTTCTCCTCATCCCACACACGGCACCAAGCGTGGGCGTGGGTCCCGCGGATGACGAATTCACTCCTCCGGGCGTCTATCTCCCTAACAGAGAATCCCACCGCGTAGCGGGTGGGTGTCCCGGCGGCCCGCAGGAGCAGGGAGGCGGCCGTGGCGAAGTATTCGCAGTGGCCTTCCCGGTGGTCGGTCAGGAACATCGCGATGGCGTTGCCTCTGCTCATGTTTTCGCGGCCCTTCCGGCGGAATGCGAACTCACCCGGTACCGGAGTCGTCAGGTAGCGTGTGTATTTGAACTCCCGGGCGAACCATCCGGAGATCAGATCGAGCTTTCCTTTCAGCGTAGGTTCCCCGTGCAGGCCGATCTCCGCCGCGACACGGAGGATAGTACTTTCCTCCAGCTTGGGGAGGACGAGATCCTGCTTTTCCGGAGGAATCTCGATGGTGGACCGGTGATTCCAGAAAACAGTCCCGTCGATGATGGCGTTCGAGGGGTTGATGCGGACCGTTCCCATCGAGTTGTGGTCGATCGTCTCCAGCTTGAAGTCGTGGATGATGGCGGCGGATCCCGGCAAGGGGAGCTGGCTTTCCTCCTCCACATGGCCGCGGAGGCGGAAGGACGGAAGATTCGCCTCCACCGGAGGGTCCGTCTCGCTGGGGGAGATGATGAATTGGTTGGAGCCTTCGGTGATCTCGTCAATGGCCAGCCAGTCGAAGTCCTTGTCCCTGCCCTCGGCCCGTTGGTTGATCCATTCCGCGTTCCGGTATTTGTTGAAGACGATGGTCTTCAGGTGGGTCGGTGGGGGGGCATCCCCGTTCACGCGCAACCGCCACTGGATGTCCTTGCTCTGCTTGATTTCGCCCAGCGAGCCGATCGCGGTGTCCGTCACATTCGGGTTGCGCGGGCCGTCATGTCCGCCGCGGTAGTAGCGGAGGAGCTTGTCATTGGCGATCTTCAGGGACGTCTGCCCGACCACGGCGAAGCCTCCGGCGAAGGCCAGTGCCAGCACAAGGGGAGCCCACCTTGTTTTCAGGGCAGAGAGGATGGCCCAGCCGACCAGGAACAACAGGCCGGGCAGGAACCAGACGCTCTCGGCGAAAGTGCCGAGCGTGGAGGCCACCAGGCAGGAGACGAAGAACACGTTGCCGAAGTTCAGTCGGGTGGAGGTGTCCCGCAGCCCCAGCCGCTGGTTCCTCAACTGCCTCTGGCGGGCAAAGAAGGAAAAGGTGCTGAGCGGCATGGAGTCCTTCAAGCCATAGATCTGGGAGAGCTGCACGGGCAGGAAAAGCGCGGGAAGCCAGGACATCAGCCGTTGCAGCGCGCTGAGCCGGTCCCCCTCCAGCCAGACATACACCGCCAGGCAGGCGGCGGAGATCTGGGTGAGCTGCCACGCACGGATGTAGGCCGCGTCATCAAAGTTCCAGCGCAGGCGCAGCCAGTGGGCTGCCTCCACGACCAGGGCCATCCCCGCCGCGATGACCACATGCTCCGTCATCAGCCCCCAGAAGATGAGGGCCGCTCCCAGCAGGAAACGGGGTGGTGGATGGATGGTGTTGATGAGCGGAGCGGTTGGAGAAAATGGCGGGTCAGTGGTGGGCGTCGAGTTTCCGTGGCAGTTTCAGCAGGTCCGGGCCGATGGTGCCGCTGCGCAGCCAGTAGCCGGGCGTGGCCGGTGGTTTTTCACCATCGCCGATGATGATGGGCACGCAAGCCATGCCGCCCCTGGCCAGTGTGGAGAGAAAGGCGGCGCGTTCCTCATCCCAGCCGGCCAGCACCACCACGCAGGAGGTGAGGGCCTCCCGGTGGCGGAGGATCAGTTGGGCCAGTTGGGCGAACTGCGGGTCATGCTCCCCCTCCACTCCGGCCAGCACCTCCAGCAGCTTTTCCATGCGGGCCAGCCCACGGCCGGCGGTGACCATGTGCGCTTGGTCCTTGATGAACATCAGGTCCAGCAGGGAATCGCCACGGTCGATCAATGCCACGAAGGAAGCCGCGACGGACACCGCATCCTCGAAAAACGCCTCGTTCGCTCCGGTGAGAAAGGTGTCCAGCACCAGACCGTAGCGCGGGTAGTAAGTGTCCTCCAGTTCCTTGACGATCGGGCGGCCGGTGCGCGCCCAGCTTTTCCAGTGGATCTGCCGCAGCGCGTCGCCCGGGCGGTAGTCGCGCAGGCCGACGAATTCTCCGGTATTCCCGATGGCGTTGGTGGCGCTCTCATCCCCCGCCTGGAAGCGTGAACCACCAGGCATCTCGAAGGTCGGCAGGGGATGCCGCTTCGGCAGCACGGTCAGAGTGGACGGCGGGGCGGCGACCTTCCGGCAGTTCTGAACCAGACCGAAGGGGTCGGGCAGCAGGATGCGCAGGTCGTCCAGCCGGATGACGCCGCGCCGCGCCGGAGTGATGGATGCCTCCACGCGGGTTGTTTTTCCGGGATCCAGATCCAACATTTCCGAGGAGTCCCCGCCGTCGAAGGCGCGGCGGCCGTCGATCAGCCAGCGCCAGCGGTAGAAGGCGAACTTGCGGTCGAAGGCGTTGCGGTCGTCCTCTCCCGGCTCCCGGCGGAGGAAGAACTCCTGCAGCCCGGGCCGTGGGTCGGGCGGGGTTTCGGTCAGCCACGCCCGGCGCAGATGCCAGGAACCGGTGTTGGTCACCCTCACGGTGTAGCGGATGGTCTCACCGGCGGTGGCATAGAGCGGCAGCTCCCGCTTTGCCTGGATCTTCGCGCGCCGGATGAAGGCCCATGGCAGCGCGATGACGGCCATCCCCACCGCCAGCGAGAAGATCTGATAGACCGGATCCTTCCGGTGGCCGAAGCCCAGCCCCGCCGTCAGCACGATGACGATGATGAGTCCCGCCCCGGCGGGCCGGAAACGGCGGGAGAAGAAATACCCGATGGCCGCGCCCTGCGAATACCAAGCATGGGTGAAGCGGGTGAAAATCCCGGGCCGGAGGGCGGTGGTGGTGACCGGCGGATTCATGGCGGGAAGGGTGTCCGGTCAGACAGGCACGGCAATTTCCTCGATGATATCGGCGACGATCCGTCGCGCCGTGATGCCGGAATATCGTGCCTCCGGGGAAAGCACCAGCCGGTGGGCGATGACATCCGCCGCCACGGCCTGGATGATCTCCGGGGAAACGAAGTCATGGCCTTCGAACAGGGCGAGGGACTGGGAAATTTTCATCAGCGCCAGGGAGGCCCGCGGGCTGGCGGCGAGCTGAACGTCCGTTCTGCCACGGGTGGCCGCCACCAGGGAGACCACATAGTGGCGCAGCTCCGCGCTGAAGCGCACATGCTTGGACGCCTCCATCAGCTCCAGCACCTCCTCCCTGCTGGCCACCGGCTCCAGCACATCCACGGGATGCACCTCCATCTGGTCTGCCAGAATCTGGGCTTCCTCTTCGGCGGAGACGTAGCCCAGCGCGCACTGCATGGCGAAGCGGTCCATCTGCGCCTCCGGCAGCGGGTAGGTGCCGCGGAACTCCACCGGGTTCTGTGTGGCGATGACGAAGAAAACACCCTCCAGCAAGTGGCGCTCGCCCTCGATGGTGGCCTGCCTTTCGCCCATGGCCTCCAGCAGCGCGCTCTGCGTGCGCGGGGAGGCGCGGTTGATCTCATCCGCCAGCAGGATGTCCGTGAAGATGGGGCCGGGGTGGAAGCGGAACTGCTGGGTCCGTGGATCCAGCACGGAGATGCCAAGGATGTCCGATGGCAGCAGGTCCGGCGTGAACTGCACCCGCTTGAAGGTGGTCCCGCTGATGGCCTTCGCGATGGCCTTCGCCAGGGTGGTTTTCCCCGTGCCGGGGTAGTCCTCCAGCAGCACGTGGCCCCCGGAGACCATGCACGCCAGCACCCGGCGGATCACATTCTGCTGGCCCTTGATGATGGAACAGACGGCGGCTTCGAGACGGTGGGCGGTGGCCTGTGCGGACATGGGTGGGCTTTTGGTGGACGACAGGTTCCGGCGGAACCCCTGTTAGAGGCGGCCGGAGCTTGTCCCATCAAGAAACAACGGGTGCCGGGGTGGTGCAACAGATTCCCTGCGCTTACTCTGTGAAAAAGGCGTGAAGGGAGGGGCAAAGCTGGGGAGGATACTTCTTTGCAAAGCGCCCTCAACCTCTATCATGGCTCTCAATGCCGCATGAGGTATCACTCCGATGGTTCTCTGCCGCTGATTCCGAGCTGTTGGAGGGATGGAAGTCGGAAGGGGAACTGTTGTCCTACATGAGCCGGTGGAGCCCGCGAATGGACTCATCAACCGCCGTCCGGCTTGAACGCTGCCGGTGGCATGCGATTCTGTTGGGCGGACTGACGATCGGCACACTTTGGATCGAGAGAGAACATGAGGATGAGGACGTGGCGGATCTGGGTATCCTGATCGGCGTCCCGGCCAACCGGGGAAGGGGTATTGGCAAGAAAGCCATCCACTTGGCGGAACAGGACGCGATTGAGGCCTGGTCGCTGCGGAAACTCCGCCTGCGGGTGAGATCTTCCAACATACGGGCGATCCGGTGTTACAAGCAGTGCGGCTACGTGGAGAGCGGGCGTTCGATGAAATCCATGGCGGATGAAATAACCGAGGTGATGTGCATGGAGCATGTCTTCGGAGAGATTCCTTGGGAGTCCGGCGATCCATAGGTTCGGTTCCGGATGCCAACCGGCAGTGGTTGGCTCCGATGTCCGTAAGAAAGGGCGGAGTTTTCGAGGCTCCGCTTCTCATTCCGAATTCGCCGGTCTGAAGACCAGCGCTCCCAGCGCTCACTTCTCCAGAATCTGGGCCAGCACGTAGGGCAGGATGCCTCCGGCCCGGTAGTAGCCTTTTTCGACCGGGGTATCGATCCGGACGATGACGGGGATGTCGAACGGTTTGCCTTTGGCGGGGTGGACGCGGAGCGTCGCATGCTGCATGGGCTTGAGGTCGTTGCCGATGCCCACGAGGTCGAAGGTGGCGTCGGCCAGGTCCTTCACTTTCTCATAGTCATCCTTGTCCACAAAGTTGCAGGGCAGGACGCCCATGCCGACGAGGTTGGAGCGGTGGATGCGCTCGAAGGACTTGGTGATGACGGCCTTCACCCCGAGCAGGTTGGTGCCTTTCGCTGCCCAGTCGCGGGAGGAACCCATGCCGTAGTCCTCCCCGCCGATGATGATGGTGGGGATGTCGTCCCCCTTGTGGATTTCCGCCGCATCGTAGATGGCCTCCACCTTGTCGCCCACCATGGTGACGCCGCCTTCCACACCGGGAACCATGAGGTTCTTGATCCGCACGTTGGCGAACGTGCCGCGGGTCATCACCCGGTCGTTGCCGCGGCGTGAGCCGTACGAGTTGAAGTCGGCGAAGCCCACCCCGTTGGCGCTGAGGTAGCGTCCGGCGGGGCTGTCCATCCGGATGGCACCGGCGGGGGAGATATGGTCGGTGGTCACGGAGTCCCCGAAGATGCCGAGCGGGCGGGCACCGTGGATCTCCACGATGTCGCGCGGGGCCGGGCTGAATGCGTCGAAGAACGGCGGCTCCTGGATATAGGTGGATTCGCGGTCCCACTCATAGACGTCACCGGAAGAGGTTCGGATTTCGTTCCACTTCGGGTTCTGGTCGGAGAAGCCGGTGTAGAGGGCCTGGAAGACCTCCGGTTTGAGGGAGGATACCATGGCCGCGGTGATTTCCTCCGCTGTCGGCCAGATGTCCTTCAGATAGACCGGTTCTCCCTTCGGGGTCCTGCCGAGAGGCTCGGTAGCCATGTCGATTTCGACGGTGCCAGCGATGGCGAAGGCCACGACGAGGGGCGGAGACATGAGGAAGTTCGCCCGGATGGATTGGTGGACGCGGGCTTCGAAGTTCCGATTTCCGGAAAGGACGGAGGCGGCGACGATGTCCTCCGCCTTCACCACGCTCTCGATGCCGCTGTCGAGCGGCCCGGAATTTCCGATGCAGGTGGTGCAGCCGTAGCCCACCGTCTGGAAGCCGAGCTTGTCCAGCTCCGCCTGCAGTCCGGTCTTGGTCAGGTAGTCCGTGACGACGCGGGACCCAGGTCCGAGGGAAGTCTTCACGGAAGGCTTCACCGTCAGTCCGCAAGCGTTCGCCTTTTTCGCCAGCAGGCCGGCGGCGAGCATCACGCTGGGGTTCGAAGTATTGGTGCAACTGGTGATGGCGGCGATGAGCACGGAGCCATGGCCGATCTTGTCCGGCACGCCGTTCTTGCTGTCCACATGGACGACGGCCGTCTTGCTCTCCGTCTTGTCAAAACCACCGTCCTTCACCGGAGCGGCGAGCAGCTCGCGCCATTTGGCCTTGAGGTTGTCCAGGTCGATGCGGTCCTGTGGTCGCTTCGGCCCGGCGACTCCAGGTTTCACGGTGGACAGGTCGAGATCCACCACTTGGGTGAACTCCAGCGCGTTGCGGTCCGTCGGGATGCCCCACAAGCCCTGCGCCTTGTAATAGTTCTCCACCGTCCTGCACAGTTCCGGCGGGCGTCCGGTGCCTTCCAGGTAGCCGGTGGTGATCTCATCGATGCCGAAGAAGCCCATGGTGGCACCGTATTCCGGGGCCATGTTGGCGATGGTGGCCCGGTCCGGCAGGCTGAGCGCCTTCGCGCCGGGGCCGTAGAACTCGACGAATTTGCCGACAACCTTGGTCTTCCTCAGCAGCTCGGTCACCACCAGCACCAGGTCCGTGGCGGTTACCCCGGTGAGGAGCGCGCCGGTGAGATAAACACCGACGACTTCCGGGACGAGGAAAGTGACCGGCTGCCCCAGCATCCCGGCTTCCGCCTCGATGCCGCCAACTCCCCAGCCCACCACGCCCAGCCCATTGATCATGGTGGTATGGGAGTCCGTGCCCACCAGAGTATCCGGATAGAAAACACCGTCTTTCTCCAACACGCATTTTGCCAGATACTCCAGGTTCACCTGGTGGACGATGCCGATGCCGGGTGGCACAACCTTGAAAGTGTCGAACGCCTGTTCACCCCACTTCAGGAACTCATAGCGCTCGCGATTGCGGTGGAATTCCAGGTCGAGGTTCCGTTCGAATGCTGCGCCAGTCCCTGCGAAGTCCACCTGTACGGAGTGGTCCACCACCAAGTCCACGGGGACCAGCGGCTCGATCATCTTCGCATCGCGGCCCATGCCGTGGACGGCGGAACGCATGGCGGCCAGGTCCACCAGCAGGGGCACGCCGGTGAAGTCCTGGAGGACGATCCGGGCGACGACAAAGGGAATCTCAAAGTCGCCGGGGCTCGCCGCATGGTAGGCCGCCAGGTTGCGGATATCCCTTTCCGTAACCTTCAGTCCATCGTTGTTGCGCAGCAGGGACTCCAGGACGATGCGGATGGAAACGGGCAGGCGGGAAAGATTTGGGAATCCTTGTTCGGCAAGGGCCGGAAGGGAATGGAATTTCCCTTCGGCTCCGGTGCCGGTGGTGAAGGTTCTGAGAGTGTCCATATGGAACTATCCCTACAACAGCAGCCGGGAACCTTCCAGAAGGATTCCCGGATTGGGGGCATGCCTGTTCCGCCTGTTCCCATTGGGGGTGCCGTGATGTTGCGCCAGCTTATGGAGTGCGGCGGCCCTCCGCCGCTTTGGGTGCGAATGCCACCGACGGCACGCGGCGGATCAGCGCGGTGATTCCGGAGAACTCCAGCCTTTCCCGGCGACTGCCATCCACCACTGGAAAGCGGCGGAAGACCGCCGCACTCCATGACGCTGCCGCGTTGTGGGTGATGCCATAGGGCGGAGGCGGACCGGAGTCCGCGCTCCGTTCCGTCAGAAGTTGGCGACCATTTCCTTCACCGGCGGGGCGAAGGTGGTGAGGTCAATGCCGGCGACGGCGAGCTTGTATTCCTCCAGGCTCGGCGTGCGGCCGAGGATGGCGGAAAGGACGACGACGGGGGTGGAGGAGAGCAGGGACTCGCCCTTTTTCCGGTCGGAGTCTTCGACAACGCGGCCTTGGAAAAGACGGGTGGAGGTGGCCATGACGGTGTCACCTTTTTCCGCCTTCTCCTGGTTACCCATGCAGAGGTTGCAGCCCGGGCGCTCCAGATACATCATGTTCTGATACTCGGTGCGGGCGGCCCCTTTGGGGGCGTTGTCGTCGAACTCGAACCCGGAATACTTTTGGAGGATGTCCCAGTCGCCTTCGGCCTTGAGTTCGTCGATGATGTTGTAGGTCGGCGCGGCAACGACCAGCGGTGCGTTGAACTCGACCTTGCCCCGGGTATGCTCCAGGTTCCGGAGCATCTTGGAGACGATCTTGAGGTCGCCCTTGTGGACCATGCAGGAACCGACGAAGCCGAGGTCGACCGCCTTGGTGCCACCGTAGTAGGAGAGTCCACGGATGACGTCGTGGGTGTAGCGCTTGGAAACGTCCTCGTTGTTGACGTCCGGGTCGGCGATCATCGGCTCGTCGATGATGTCGAGATCGACGACCATTTCGGCGCGATACTTGGCATTGGCATCGGGAGCGAGAGGTGGCTTCTCGCCGCACTGGATCTCGCCGATGCGCTTGTTGGCTTTGTCGATGAGGCCTTGGAGAACCTGATTCGCGTTGTCCATGCCCTTGTTGATCATGATCTGGATGCGGCTCTTGGCCGTTTCCAGGGATTCAATGAGGGTTTCGCCCTGGGAGATGCAGATGGAGGCCTTCGCCTTCATTTCGGCGGTCCAGTCGGTGAAGGTGAACGCCTGGTCGGCGGGGAGGGTGCCGATGTGGACCTCGATCACGCGGCCCTGGAAGACGTTTTCGCCGAACTTTTTCAGCATCTGCGCCTGGGTGGCGTGAACGACATCGCGGAAGTCCATGTAGGGTTTCAGAGTCCCTTTGAAGGTGACCTTGACGGACTCCGGGATGGGCATC
>Ga0233365_1001281_pt1 | contig 10810 bp, 6 predicted proteins | sample ElkDunMinimDraft_27_FD_191535 | JGI IMG/M metagenome (GOLD analysis project Ga0233365, IMG submission 191535) | Fecal eukaryotic communites from dung pellets of Tule Elk in California, USA - Elk Dung C36 | ecosystem: Host-associated > Mammals > Digestive system > Large intestine > Fecal | place... | reverse complement strand
CCAAGCATGATCCTGCCATAACGCAGAAAGCTCTCCCCCTCTCCATGATCTTTCGGCGTAATTCTCTGGCGCCAATGCCTGACCGTAATTGTCAGGAAGTGTAACCATTCTTGAGCCAAGTATATTCTCTTCTCGTTTGTGAAAAACATCAAGTGTTCCTGAAAGCCTTCCACCCATCACGGCAACATCCAAACCCAGATTGTAAGTGGTGGAAGTAGCCCAGGTCAAGAAAGGGTTCGGCGTGGCACCAGGGGCAATTGCTCTATAAAGCTCGTCGCCAAAAATATAAGCACCGGCATTTGTGTAAGTACTGGCAAATGAGAAGGGCCTTATTTCGTCCCCATTGATATCCAAATCGTTTCCAGTGGTACCATAGGAGGCACGTAGTTTGACATCTTCCAACCAACCATGGTTGTCCATAAATGCCTCTTCAGAAATCCTCCATGCTGCTGATACAGAGGGAAAAAATCCCCACCTGCTGTCCTTGGGGAAGAGCGTATTCCCATCATAGCGGAAAGAGAATTCTGCAATGTAACGATCATCAAAATTGTAATTGGCTCTACCAATCAAGGATTGCCTGGCACCAATCTCTTCATATCCTTCACCGTATCGCCTTTCAGAGTCTGTGGAATAGGCAAAGTCCTGATCAATATTGGTGATGGGATCCTCAGCTCTCGTATACGCCCTGTATTCGCCAGTTTCAGCCTGTTCGTACACCAACATAGCCGAAATTCCGTGCTTATCGAAAGTCCTGTTATAGTTCACAAAACCGTTGAGCTGATAGCTCCACAAAGTCCGTATATCGTAACTTAAAAAAGGTTCATTCTGGCTAAAGTTGAAGGTATTGAACCTGTTGGGATCGGGAGGACCCGGAAGGAACCTGTTCCCATCGGGATCGGCCTGGTTAAAAGTGTAGTTCTTCTGGAAAGTCAGGTATCTTTTCCTCATGTAATCTTCCGCCAAATAATTACCAGAAACCCTTGCTGATAGACCTTGCACATACTTGCCGAGATCAATATCCATAGACAAAATAGAATTGACTTGACGCTTTCTCGTGTTGATATACCTATCACCGACCACTTGGTCGATCACGCTCCACGCGAGCCAGCTTCCCATCGGGGTCTGAACGGGGTAATCCGTGACATAATCTGCCGGGGTGCCGTCTGCCTCGGTATAAAAAGGATACACTTTGGGCCAGTTGAAAGTCACGCGGTACAAATCCGAGACATCATAGTCATCGTCGGGAGAAAATGGCCAATAAAATCGGTTGTGGTTTTGCTGATTGGCGGACACGTTAAGATTCACCTTAATACTCTCGGATATCTTGGCCGTTACATTGGTTCTCAAATTGAATTTGCCGTAGTCCAAGCCCGAGTAAGACCCCTTTTCGCCGCGGTAGCTCAACAACGAATAATAGGTGATTTTTTCATCTCCACCAGAAACGCTTAGAGCATAATTCTGGCTTGAAGGATTTCTCCATATAAAATCATTGACGTTGTAGCTTCTATTTTCAAAATAGGCAAACTCCTCCGGGCCATTTGGAGGGGTGGTGCCCAAAAATTCAGCTACCCTATTTTGATAGATCAATTCATCCGTAGCGGTGGTCTGATCAGAAAGCAAGGTCTGAGTGGGAGAAGAAGCCGTATAAGAGGATTGAAACGTGAAAGTCGGCTTCTGGACCATCCCTTGCTTCGTCGTGACCAACACGACACCATTACCCGCTCTAGAACCGTAAATGGATGCCGTGGCGGCGTCTTTCAAGAAGCTCAGCTGATCGACTTCATTGGCTTCCAAGGCATCGAAAGCTTCTTTGTCCCTGACAATCCCGTCAATCACAAAAAGCGGCTCACCAAATCCTCCCCTAATTCGTATAGAAGAAGATGCCCCCGCCAGACCTGAAGTACCGGTAATATTGACTCCGGGTGCCCGTCCTGCCAAAGTATTGGATAGATTGTTGGTGGAAATATTATTTAGCTCATCCACTTTAACTGCCGTGATGGCCCCTGTCAAATTCACTTTTTTCTGGGTACCATACCCTACGATAACTACTTCTTCCAAAGCAGCAACATCCTCATTGAGAGTAATATTGATGACGCTTTGCGTTCCCACCTCTACTGTTTGGGAAACATACCCGATAAAAGAGAACACAAGTGAGGCCCCTTCAGGAACAGCCAAGCTATACTTCCCGTCCAGATCAGTGGCAGTACCTATGCCTGAGCCTGGTATGGAGACAGTGACTCCAGGAATGGGATCTCCATTCTGGTCAACGACAGTACCTGAGACGGTAACATCGACGGTTTGAGATCCCATGTGCAAACCTTCATAGGGATCGTAGTGGGGGGCTAAGGCATATGCTGTGCCTAAGGCCGAAGCCTGATGTCCAATGCAAATGCCTGATAAACCCAGGAGAAAGGTTGCTTTATAAAGCAACGCTCTCGACCTTGTTTTCAGAGGTTGTAAATTTGTTTTCATCAAAACTGAGTTGATTAGAAATTAATATTAACCTTATGCCGAAAGGCATTTCTTTGGTTATAGCTATTTGGGGATAGAACAAGATGAATTTTCGCCTTAAATATAACAATTGCCTTTTGTAAAGAAAATCTTTGGTCTTTCTTTTCGGCTTTTTCATGAAAGGCAAGTTACGAGATGCGTGATGGAATCCGTTTCGCCAAAATAGTACCTTGGGAGGAGGGCAAAAAGCATTCGTAGATCCAACAAAGGATACGGCCAAAAATTAACGCAGAAGGGACCATGGCTTTTTTCTTCCCCCTAAAAGTCACTGTATCCGCAACGGTGGCGCTCCTCCGCAAAAAAAAAGGCAGCATGTACATGCTGCCTTTCACCAATCATTGGAAAATATTCACGCTAACCCTCACTCATATCCCAAAATCTTCATCATACTTTCGTTGGATTGTTCTGGAGCAAACACCCTATGGGTTACATTTCCGTCCTCGTCCCGGTCAATGATGATATGCTTGGGCGCAGGAATGAGGCAGTGCTGAATTCCGCCATAGCCACCCAGGGATTCCTGGTAAGCTCCTGTATGGAAGAACCCGATGTACTGCTTTTTGCTTTTCTCCACCTTAGGGAGATAAATATTGAACTGGTGAGCCTCTGAATTGTAGTAATCCATGCTATCGCAGGTCAAGCCTCCCAGGGAGATATTGTGATACTCCTCATCCCAATTGTTTACCGCCAGCATAATGTATTTTTGATTAAGGCCCCAGCTGTCCGGCAGCTGGGTAATAAATGATCCGTCAATCATATACCAAAGCTCTTTATCGTTCTGGAGCTTTTCATCCAAGACAGAGTACAGCACAGCCCCGCTTTCGCCCACGGTATAACTTCCGAATTCGGTAAAAATATCAGGCTCCACGGTGTGGTTTTTGGCACACATCCATTTGATGTTCTTAATGATCTGCTCCGCCATGTATTGGTAATCGTAATCAAAGAACACGTTGGTCTTGATAGGCCACCCACCACCGATATCCATGGTATCCAGCTCTGGACAAACCTTTTTCAAGTCTACATATTTTTGGATGAATCGCGTCAATTCTGACCAATAATAGGCCGTATCCCTGATCCCGGAATTGATAAAAAAGTGAAGCATCTTCAGACTGACTTTGGGGTTGTCTTTGATCTTGGTTTCATACAATTCAATGATATCCTTGTACCTCACCCCCAGTCTAGAGGTATAAAATCCAAACTTGGGCTCCTCGTCAGAGGCAATCCTTATCCCCACCTGAAAAGGCACGTGGACATGCTCCAGGTAATAATCAATCTCGTCAAGATTATCCAAAATGGGAATACAATTGACGAATCCATCATTCAAAAGATCTGTGATGTTTTGTTTGTACAATTCCCTTTTGAATCCATTACAAATGATAAAGGTTTGTTTGGAAATTTTGCCCCTTTCATAGAGCTTGCGAACTAAGGGAATATCAAACGTAGAGGAGGTTTCGATATGGATGTCATTATTTAATGCCTCGTCCAGTACAAAGCTGAAATGTGAGGATTTGGTGCAATAACAATAGGTGTATTTGCCCTTGTAATCATGCGCCTCGATGGCATTATTGAAGTAGGTCTTGGCATTGCGGATACTCTCACTGATCTTGGGCAGATAGGTCAACTTCAACGGTGTGCCATAGGTGTCAATAACTTCCATTAAATCAACCCCGTTGAAATGGAGGTTATTGTCCTCTACCTTAAATTCCTTGGTAGGAAAGTCAAAGGTCTGCTGGATGAGATCAATATATTTATTCATTAGCTGTAACTATTTCAGTAAGTTTTAGAAACCCAAAATTTACATTTAAAATTCATAAATCAAATGGCTGAGGAAAGTAATCCCAACTTCTGGATTAAACCTCCCCCTTGGAATGCAAAAACCGGGGCAAAAAAAAATGCTTCCTATGCAGGAAGCATTTCTGGCTTGTCATTCATATACTGTTATTCTAGCTGGTTTAGCCTTGATATTTGTAAGAACCGGCAACCACCATCCCTTTCTCAACTAGAAAGTTCCATGAAAAGCAGCTTTTCTTCCCGAAGGAATTTCTCCTGGTTCACAATTACTTTTCTCAGTACCTGTTTGAATCGGGCCTCGGCTTTTACAATTCCCAAAACCTTGGAAAGGTAATCTTTGGCTTCGGCTTCCCCTTCAGCATGGTATTTCAAGTTAAAGGATTTTAGCTTGCTGTCGGCTTTTAACTCGAAGAATTGGGGTTGATCTGAGGCAAGTATTCCCCTCAGAAGGGGAAAAAAGCTGGCCAACCTTTCGGAAAGACTAAAGTTGATCTCTTGAAGGGTATTGCCTTGGGTATCGGCAGCAGCCGGTTCTTCTAGGGAAACCACTTCACTCGAGACCATCCAGTCCCATAAGGACAGCGAACCGAAATCTGTGTTTTCATTTCTTGCGACGGTCTGAAAGCTGAAAATCCTTTCAGGTGATGTATTTTTATAGGAAGATGCTATGATAGACATGTTGATTAACTTTTAGAATTCAATGTATTTATTACTGGTCTCACACTCCGACACTACAGCAACGGCAACAAGGATAGGCCATTGGAAAAATCAGCATTCGTTTTCTTGAGTCTTTCATAATTCTCTATTTATAGTTCCCTAATGATTCGGCAGGTTTTAGCACCTTTCCAGTGTCTAGTTGTTAGGTTGCTATAGGTTCCCAGAGCCTGGTCTCTCCCCTATTCTTTATAAACAGTCACAACGGCTAAGGCTGCAACCAATAATGATTCAAAGGTAATTCTTTTTTTAGAATATACAATAGTCTATAGAATTAATAGGGTATTATTTATTGCCGAGCTCCCTTCAATAAAAAAACATCGTACCGACGTCTTCACTTAATTAAAAGGACAAATAAAATGTTCTGAAACTAAGTACCATGATCAAGATTCCTACAATAATCATCAAGGTTTGAGGCCTTACTTTCTTGCAAATTACTGCGGCAAAAGGTGCGGCAACGACTCCGCCAAGGATAAGCCCAAGTACAGCGGCCCAGCTGATGTCGTCTAGAAACAAAAAGAAAGTACCGGCTCCGGCTACTGCCACGAAAAACTCCACGAAATTTACGGTACCGATGGCATATCTTGGCGTTTGGCCCTTGCTCATCAAGGTTGAATTCACGATGGGCCCCCAACCGCCTCCACCTGTAGTGTCGGCAAATCCTCCGGCCAAAGCCAGGTAAGGAATGGTCTTGTCATAAGGATTAAGCTTGGGTTTGTTCTTTTTAATCACTTTGCGGAGGATGACGATCCCCATTACAAAAAGGTAAACGGCCACATAAGGCTTTACCTGTTCTCCATCGATGCTGGAAAGAAAATACGCCCCGCAAATAGCCCCTACTACACCAGGGATCAACAAGCGTTTAGCCAATTCCCACTTTACATTTCCCAAGGTCCAATGTGAGATGCCTGAAGCCAAGGTGGTAAACACTTCTGCAAGATGTACCCACGCACTCGCCGACGCAGGAGGAATACCTATTCCTAGCAAGATGGAATTGGAAGTTATACCGTAAGCCATACCCAACGCACCATCAATGGTCTGGGCAACAAATCCTACTAAAAGGAACCAGAAAAACATTTCATATTCCCCAGGCAGTATGGTTTGCATATCAAAAAATGCCTGGCTGACTATAAAGCCTACTATACAAACTCCTATAAAGCTATAGAACAGCCATAAGGGTTTCTCTTTCATTATCAAAATCACTTTATCCATGAGGATTGGGTTTCTCCTTTGCATTTAGATTCGCCAAAAATAAGCGGAAAATCCGAGACGACCAACAAAGCCTATAAATTTTGTAGGGTAAGCGGGTTTGGTTTTTTATCGGTTCCCCTAATTAAGATGAGGTATCAAAAACCTTTGGCGGCTAACATATAGGCAATGGACATCAGTGTATACCACAAATGTTTTGGCTCGCAACAAGCAGCACCAAAGCAGCCGGTTTTCCAGAGCTGAATATCTTATCTGAACATTTTCTCACCCTAATTGAAGTGAAGAGTAACCTAAATATGAGCTCAAAGCGTCTAGGGGCGGATTCTTGGAATCGATATTGGATAATGTTAGACGAGTAAATCTCATGTCCAAAAAATTTACGTACAGTTAAACTAAAATTTTCTTTCTAATATCATGGATATCATAACAAAAACAAAAATATTCAAAACTTTCAATATGGGGATAATCTTCGTCATATCAGTGATATGCCTCTCCTGCGGAAGTTCTGAAGTAGAAGAAGATAAAGGAATTCCCTTGCCGGTCGTCACCCTGGAAAAAGACTCGACAATCACAACATTCGAGTATTTGGGCGCTATTGAGGGTAAGGTCAATGTAGAAATCCGCCCACAGGTTGAGGGAATACTGGACAGCATCTACGTTGATGAAGGGGATTATGTTGAAGAGTCGCAGCCTCTTTTTAAAATCAATGCCATGCCTTACATGGAAAATCTAAAAAATGCGCAGGCAGCGGTGGAAGTGGAAAAAGCCCGCCTCGCGAACGCCCAAATTGAATTGGAAAGGCTGCAACCGCTGGTGGATCATGAGGTAATCTCAGAGGTTCAACTGAGGACCGCCCAATCGGACTATGAAGTCGCCAAATCCACTTTGGAACAGATGCAGTCATTAGAAGCGACTTCGAAGATCAACGTAGACTTTACTTTGTTAAAGGCACCCGTTAGTGGCTATATCGGAAGAATCCCGAAGCGCATAGGTAACCTGGTCTCCAAAGGCGACAGTGAGCCGGTAACGGTGCTCTCTGATATCTCAGAAGTCTATGTGTATTTTGCAATGAGTGAATCCAATTACCTTTTTTACAAAAAAATGAGTGCGGATACCACCGCGCGCAGACTCAACCCCCACGTTAAGCTGATTCTGGCAGACGGAAGCATGTTTGACCAGATCGGTGTCATTGATGCAGACGCGGGGCAAATAGAGCGATCCACCGGATCAATAACCTTAAGGGCAAAATTTGCCAACCCAGACGCCATTCTAAGAACAGGCAATACCGGCAAAATCATCTTGGAGCAGGTCCACCCTGATGTGCTGTTGGTTCCGCAGGAGGCTACCACCGTCATTCAAGATAAGATATTTGTTTTTGTTTTGGACAGCGAAAACAAAGCCGTCCGCAAAGCTATTACAGTCGAGGGCAAATCAGGCAAAAATTATATCGTCAGTGAGGAAAACCTTTCTGAAGGGGATGTCATCGTATTGACTGGGCTGGACAAACTGACTGAGGGTTCCAAAGTCAATCCTATCCCCAAAGGACAGGTCTTGGCCAATGTTATAGAAGAGAACTAGTTTTCAAGTTATTACTCAAACGAATCGTATGTTTAAATCTATCATTAACAGGCCGGTGTTGGCCTCTGTGATCTCCATTCTTATCGTTATCGCGGGGATAGTGGGATTGCTGCAACTGCCGGTCACCCGTTTTCCTGATATTGCCCCCCCCAGTGTAAGCGTTAGTGTATCCTATCCCGGGGGAAATTCAGAAACCGTGGCCAAGTCGGTTCTTCTTCCCTTGGAAGAAGCCATCAATGGGGTGGAAGACATGACCTATATGCGATCCATTGCCAACAATTCCGGTTCGGGTACCATTTCCGTGTTTTTTAAGCCCGGAACTGATCCGGATATTGCTGCCGTAAACGTGCAGAACAGTATTTCCCGGGCAGTCAACCAGATCCCGCCGGAAGTCAATGAAGCGGGTATTTCCGTGGTCAAACGGCAGAGTGGGAACATCATGACCATCAATATTCTTAGTGAGGGAGAAAACTCTCCCTATGACGAAACCTTTTTGCAGGCTTATGCAAGGATTAATGTGATCAGGGAATTGCTGCGGGTGGAAGGGGTTGCCCAGGCAGCCTTGCTGGGAGGACGGGATTATTCCATGCGTATCTGGCTCAATCCGGAAAAGCTGGCCCTCTACGGACTGGTCCCCCAAGACGTTATTTCACAGATTCGGGACCAGAATTTTGAATCTGCACCGGGTAAGTTTGGGGAGACCTCCGAAGAGGCCTTCGAGGCGGTGATCAGACATAAGGGCAGGTTCAGTGAACCCGAGGAATACGAAAATATCGTTATCAAATCCAACAACGACGGATCCATCCTCTACTTAAGGGATATTGCAAGGGTTGAGTTTGGCGCCTCTAACCTGGGAAGTGACAATAAAGTTAACGGAAAGCCGGGAGTGACCATAAATATTTCCCAAACCAATAACTCCAATGCCAAGGAGATCGATGAGGACATCCGGGAGGTTCTGGAAAGAACCTCTAAATTATTCCCGGCAGGAATTACATATGATATCTCCTACAGCGTCAGAAACCAGATAGACGAGTCCATCGAGCAGGTAATCCACACCATTATAGAAGCTTTCATTCTGGTTTTTATCGTCGTTTTTATTTTTCTACAGAATTTTCGTTCTACCATCATTCCTGCGATTGCCATTCCGGTATCCCTGATAGGTACCTTTTTCTTTCTAAATCTGTTAGGATTCTCCATTAATATCCTGACTATGTTCGCCTTGGTGCTATCCATCGGAATCGTGGTCGATGACGCTATTGTGGTGGTGGAAGCCGTCCATCATAAGATGAGTCACGACAAGCTTTCCCCTAAGAAAGCAACCATAGCAGCCATGAACGAGATATCGGGAGCCATTATTTCTATTACTATCGTAATGGCGGCTGTGTTCGTGCCAGTGGGATTTATGGAAGGGCCTGTAGGTATATTTTACAGGCAATTTGCCTACACCTTGGCCATTGCCATCCTTATCTCAGCCGTAAATGCCTTGACGTTGAGCCCGGTGCTTTGTGCTTTGTTATTGAAGCCGGAAAAAGAGGGTAAAGAAAACGGCAATTGGTTCCAAAGATTCCAAAGGCGGTTCTTTAGAGGATTTAACACCGCCTTTGGGGTGTTTACCAATAAATATGTAAGGTCCGTCACCTGGCTGTTGCGCAAGAAATGGCTGGCTGTGGGCATGTTGGTGGCGCTATTGGGCATCACTGTTTTATTGTTCCAAAGTACCCCGAAGGCATTTATCCCATCGGAGGACGACAGCTTCCTGACCTATTCCTTGGCCATGCCTCCGGGAGCCTCTCTTTTCAGAACTACCGAGGCCTTGCAAAAAGCCGATTCCATCATTCAAAACCACGACGCAGTGGCCAGCGTGAACAGTGTGTCGGGCTATAATGTGATTGATGCCACTACCAGCCCCTCCTTTGCCATGGGATACATCAACCTCAAGGCAATAGATGAGCGGGGAGCCATTAGCAGAATTGATGAATTGATCGAGGATCTAAAAGAACAGTTAAGTTCGGTGACTGAAGGAAATATCAATGTGTTTGCGCGGCCTACCGTACAGGGCTTCGGTGATTTTAGCGGCTTGGAGATGATCCTTCAGGATCGGCTAGGAGGCAGTTATAGCGACTTTAGCCTAGTTGCCGATGAGTTTCTAGTCCAACTTAACCAAAGACCGGAAATTGAAAATGCGTTTACCTCCTTTAAAGCAAACTTTCCACAATATGAGGTCACTATTGATTACCTCAAAGCCAAAAACATGGGGGTAAGCGTACAGGCCATGATGCGCTCTATTCAATCCTATTATGGAAGGGTTCAGGCGGGCGATTTCAATCGTTTTGGACGACAATACAGGGTTTATATGCAATCCGACGTGGAGTTTCGGGACGAACCGAAATCCCTGGGCTCCATTTTCGTCAAAAATGACAAAGGTGAAATGCTCCCTGTCAATACATTGATGACGATGGAGAGGATTTACGGCCCAGAGATCGTGAACCGATACAACCTCTTCAATTCACTCACCATCAATGCCACCCCTGCCCAGGGATTCAGTACGGGAGATGCGATGAAAGCCGTGGAAGAAGTAGCCTCACAACAGTTGCCGGCAAATTTTGGCTACGAGTGGACGGGGATGAGTCTGGAAGAAGCGGAATCAGGCACCCAAACGGCGCTGATATTCCTGTTGAGTATCATATTTGTCTATTTCCTTCTTGCAGCACAGTATGAAAGTTATTTCCTTCCCCTGGCAGTATTGCTGTCTGTCCCATGTGGTCTTCTTGGCGTATTTACAGCCATCAACATCGCAGGCATCAACAACAACATCTATGTGCAGGTAGGTCTGATCATGTTGATCGGACTTCTGGCGAAGAACGCCATTTTAATTGTGGAATTCGCCGTTCAAAATAGACGCGCCGGGAAAAGCATATTTGAAGCTGCGGTCGAAGCCGCCAGATTGAGGCTAAGGCCCATTGTCATGACATCCCTTGCCTTTGTGGCGGGATTGATCCCATTGATGACG
>Ga0233365_1001280_pt1 | contig 10820 bp, 14 predicted proteins | sample ElkDunMinimDraft_27_FD_191535 | JGI IMG/M metagenome (GOLD analysis project Ga0233365, IMG submission 191535) | Fecal eukaryotic communites from dung pellets of Tule Elk in California, USA - Elk Dung C36 | ecosystem: Host-associated > Mammals > Digestive system > Large intestine > Fecal | place... | reverse complement strand
CCCCTACCTTTCTCTCCCCGGTCCCCACAAAAACGGGCCGTGACCAGGCCGAACACTCCCGAACGGAGCCCAGACATGGACAGTTGGCAGCCGACACTCGACGGGCTGACACCACCCGCGAGCAACACCGGGTCGCTCTCGCGTGCGGCCGTCGCGACGATCGCGGCGCTCGAGCGTGACGGGCTGATCGAGCCCCGGCACACGCTCACCGTGCAGCTCATCCTCGGGATCGCCGGGTCGCTCGACGGCGACCTCGCCCGCGGCAAGATCACGGTCGCCATGTCGCAGGCGACGAAGCAGCTCCTCGACGCGATCGCGTCGCTCCCGACCCCGGACGCCGGGCCGTCTGACGAGTGGGATGAGATGCTGCGCGCGTTCGCTGACGCGGACCGCCGCGCCCGCGCCGCTGCGGGCGGTGCCGCGTGACCGCGCTCCCGGCGTTCGAGCTCGCGCCACCGCTCGCCGCGACCCGCCGCGACCCGGCCGCCGTGTCGCTCGGCGGCCGGGCCGCGGTCGTCGCGGACGCACTCGGGACGCCGCTCATGCCGTGGCAGCGGTACGTCGCCGACGTCGCGCTCGAGCTGCACCCGGCCGACCCGCGCCGGTGGCGCTACCCCGTCGTCGTCGTGACCGTCCCGCGGCAGTCCGGCAAGACGACGCTCATGCGCGCCGTCGCGGTCGACCGCGCGCTCGCCAAGGCGGATCAACTCATCTTCACCACGGCGCAGACCGGGAAGGACGCGGGGGAGCGGTGGAAGGATCTGGCCGACCAGGTCATGCGCTCCCCGCTGCGCACCCGGACGAAGATGTACCGCGGCGCCGGCGCGCAGTCGATCATCCTGCCCAACCGCTCCCGGGTCCGGGCGTTCGCTCCGACCCCGACGTCGATCCACGGGTACACCCCGCACCTGGTCATGATCGACGAGGCGTGGGCATTCGACGAGGCCCGCGGCGACGAGCTCATCGCCGCGATCAACCCTGCGCAGATCACACTCGCGGACCGGCAGCTCTGGATCGTCTCGACGAAGGGTGACGCCGACTCGGCGTTCCTCGACCGCTACCTCGACATCGGGCGGCTCGCGGTCGACGACCCGGACGCGTCGGTCGCCTACTTCGAGTGGGCAGCGGACGAGGACGCGCCGCCCTACGACCCCGAGACGCTGCGCTTCCATCCCGCCGTCGGGCACACGATCACCGAGGACGACCTGCTCGCCCAGGCCGACGCCGTCTCGCGCGGCGTGTGGGAACGCGCGTTCCTCAACCGCAAGACGAGCGCCGCCGAGACGATCATCGACCTCGACCTCTGGGACGACCTGACCGGCCCGCAGTCCCAGCCGGACCTACGCGACGTCTCGCTCGGGTACGACGTCGCGCACGACTCCTCGGCCGCCGCGATCTGGGCAGCGTGGCGCACCGCCGACGGCGAGCTCAACGTCCGCGAGTACGCCACCGGCCCCGGCGTCCGGTGGCTCGTCGAGCAGCTCGTCGCGATCCGCGCCATGCCGAACCGACCACACCGCCCGTTCGTCGCCGACGACGGCGGACCCGCGCGCCAGGTGACCGACGAGCTGCGCCGGGTGAACGTCCCCGTCGAGACCCTCAGCGCCCGCGACTACGCCACCGCGTGCTCGACGTTCTTGCGCCTCGTCCGCGACCGGGCGCTGACGCCCGACGGGTCCGACGGCATCCGCGAGGCGTGGCGCGTCGCCACGACGAAGCTCCTCGCCGGGCAGCTCGCGTTCGACCCGGCCAAGTCCGCCGGGCCGATCGACCACCTCCGCGCCGCCGCCGTCGCGGTCCGCGGTCTCGACCACGCCGCACCGTCGGCAGGGAAGCCGGTGATCTACTCGTGAGCATCCGCGTCGACTTCACCCAGCACTCGTCCGTCGCGGTGTGCTCCGCGTGCGGCTGGCGCGACGTCGCGACCAACCGCACCGACGCGTGGCGCCTCGCCCGCGCGCACGAGCAGCGCGCCCACCCCGGCGCCTCCCAGGCCGCCCGCGCGCTCGACTCGCTCGTCCGCGCCGCGACACGCTGACACATTGATGCCACCTGGCGCTTTCGAGAATTGAAAACGCCCCCCACTATTCATGCATGGCATGGCCGTTCTCCCGACGCAGGCACGACGCTGTCGCCGGTCCCCCCAACCAGGGGACCGGCAGCAGCGTCGGTATCGCTTCCCCGTTCGCGACCCCGGTCGAGCTCGGCGGCGTCGTGATCCCCGACCTCCTCGTCGAGCTGTTCGGCGCCGACGCCGACCGCCTCCCCCTCACCCGCGACCTCGCCATGACCGTCCCCGCCGTGGCCCGAGCGCGCAACGTGCTCGCCCCCACCGCCGGGCGCCTCCCGCTCCGCGTCTACCGCGGCTCCTCCGAGGTCACCGACCGCACGTGCCTCGTCCAGCCCGAGACCGTCGCGGCACGTCCCCGGTTCGTCACGATCCTGTGGACCATCGACCAGATGCTGTTCCACGGCCGCGCGTGGTGGATCGTCGTCGAGCGGTACGCCGACACCGGCGCGCCCCGCTCGTTCGAGTGGGTGCCCGAGTGGAATGCCAAGATCGAGAACGGGCAGCTCGTCGCCACGCTCGACGGCAACCACCCGAAGCTCGACGCCGCCGACGTCGTCCGCATCGACGGCCCCCACGAGGGCATCCTCAACTACGGGTCCGACGCGATCCGCCAGGCGCTGCGCCTCGACCGCGCCGCGCTGCGCATCGCCGACAACCCGGTCCCCGCGATCGAGCTGCACCAGACCACCCCGGACCAGCTCGACAAGGACGAAAAGGACGCGCTCATCGCCGGGTGGATCAAGGCCCGCCGACAGACCGGCGTCGGCTACACCAACGCCGCGATCGAGACCAAAGTCCACGGGCTCAACCCCGAGCAGCTCATCATCGAGGGCCGCAAGTTCGCCGCGCTCCAGGTCGCCCGCATGATCGGCGTCCCGGCGTGGGTCGTCGACGTCGGGGTCGAGGGCTCGTCCCTCACGTACTCCAACGTCCCGTCCCGTTCGCGCGAGCTCGTCGACTACGCCCTCACCCCGTACCTCGCCGCGATCGAGTCCCGCCTGTCGATGGACGACGTCCTGCCCCGCGGCCAGTGGTGCCGCTTCGACCTCGACGACCTCCTCCGCGGCGACTTCGCCGACCGCATGAACGCCTACAAGGTCGCCGTCGACTCCGGCGTCTACACCTCCGCCGAGCTGCGCGAGCGCGAGGACGGAACCCCCGTCGAGCGAGAGGACACCCCCGCATGACCCGCCGCCTGATCCACCTTGCGACGAAGCTCGCGACCGCGTCCGCGTCGAGCCGCACGATCACCGGGATCGCGACGACCTACGGCACGCAGGCATCCGCGTCCACCGGCCCCGTCATCATCGAGGCCGGGTCGCTGCGATGGGCCGACGACCTCTCCCGGCTCAAGCTCCTCGTCGACCACGACCAGCGCCAGCCCGTCGGCTACGCGACCGCGCTCGTCGACAGCGACACCGAGCTCGAGGTCACGTTCCACGTGCCCGATGGCGAGTCCGGTGACCGCGCGCTCGTCGAGGCCGCCAACGGTCTGCGCGACGGGCTCTCCGTCGGCGTGTGGACCGACGAGGACGGATGGACCCTCGACGCGGACGGCTACGTTCACGTCACCTCCGGGATGCTCCGCGAGGTGTCCCTCTGCGCACTGCCTGCCATCGACGACGCCCGAGTCTCGGACGTCGCAGCAACCGCCCACCACGGAAGGAACACCATGGAGCCCTGCGCCACGTGCGGCACCGTCCACCCCGCCGGCGCTGCGTGCGCCGCCCCTGCGCCGGTCCAGCAGGCCGCGCCCGCGGCCCCCGCCCCGGCCAACCCGCCCGCCCCCGCTCCCCAGCCCGCGCCGGTCCAGCAGGCCGCGCCGATCACCCCGCCGGGCGGCCCCGCGCCGCGCCGGGTCACGATCGCCCAGGCCGCGCGCATCACGTCCGACGTGGTCCGGGCCGGTGGCTCGGCCGCCGACGTGCGGGCCGCGCTCGCCGACGTCACCCCGGCCTCGCTCCCCTCGGACCCCGACCAGCAGGACGCGTTCCTGCGCGACACCTGGATCGGGCAGCTCTGGACCGCGTCGCGTGTCGACCGTCCGTGGTTCGACTTCCCGGGCGCGTCCCGCGACATCACCGGGCTCAAGGTCTACGGGCGCCGGTGGGACGTCAAGCCCCAGGTCGGCCCCTACACCGGGAACAAGGCCGAGATCCCGACGAACACCCCGAAGATCGGGATCGCCGACTCGGCGCCCGAGCGCACCGCGGGTGGCTGGGACATCGACAGGATCTACGTCGACCTCGGCGACCCCGAGCTGATCGAGGAGCTCTGGGCCGCCGCGGTCGAGGACTACCAGCTCAAGACCGAGGTCAAGACCGTCACGAAGCTCTACGCCGAGGCAACGGCCGTCGCCACGGCTCCGAGCTTCACGTCCGCGCTCACCGTGCTCGGCCGCGTCGCCAGCCAGCTCGGCGCGCGCATCGGCCAGGTCGGCCTCGGCGCGGACATCTGGGACGACTTCGCGAGCCTCACCAAGGACCAGGTCCCGTGGTGGCTGGGAAGCGGCGACACGATGAACATCGGCGAGACCACGGGCACCGTGGGCGGCGTCAAGTTCTTCGTCGACCCGAACCTCGCCCCGACCGCGTACCTCGCCGCCGACCGTCGCGCCTACACCGCGTTCGAGAAGAAGCCGCCCGTGCGCGTCAACGCGGTCGACCTCGCCCACGGCGGCGTGGACCTCGGCCTGTTCGGCTACCACCAGGTCATGGTGAACGACGCCCGCGCCATCCTCAAGGGCACGGTCGTCCCCCCGGCCGAGCCCGAGGCCTGACCGACCCCGCCCCGTCCCGCATCGAGTAGGAGGTGACCAGCATGGCCGACACGGAACGCATCGGGTGGGCGACCCCCGCCCAGGCCCGCGCACAGTGGCCCGACGCCCCCAAGACGCCGACCACCCTCGACCAACTGCTGCGGGTCTCCTACGAGATGTGCAGCGTGTACGCCCCCGCCAGTCTCGCCGTCCCCGCCGAGCCGCCCGTGGACTACACCCCGCCCGCGCGGGCCGTGCAGGCGCAGATCCTGCACGCCCGCGCGGTGTGGACCGCCGCTCGCGCCACGTCCGACGCGGTCGGCATCGACGACCCGGCCGCCGCGATCGCGACCGTGACCCCGACCCTGACCGGCCAGGTGAAGCAGCTCCTGCGCCCGCCGACCGGCGTCCCCCTGGTCGGGTGATCCCGTGAGCGTCCGCACCCAACTCTGGTCGCTGCTCGTCGACCGCCTCCCCGACACGTGGGACGTGCGCGCCGACGGCGTCGACGTCGACGCGCCCGAGACCGACACCCCTGTGCTGTTCGTCTGGACCAACCGCGTCACCCCCGGTCCCACGATCGGGTGGCGCACGCACGAGTTCCTCCTGCGCGTGTGCACCCCGCTGACCGACCCCGAGCAGTACGACGACGACCTCGACGAGCTCCTCGAGACCCTGACCGACACGCTCCAGGGCATGGACCCCATCGCGTGGACGCAGGCCGTGCGAGGCGTCCACGACAACCGCTTGCAGTGCTACACCCTCACCCTCACCGTGCCCGCCCGGAAGGACACCTGACATGCTGCTCACCAACCCGTTCGCGATGAACGATGCCGAGCTCGAGATCGGACTCGGGCACGGCGCGACCACGTTCGAGGACTACACCGAGGCCGTCTCTCAGGCCGAGATCACCCCGACGACGAGCACCGGCACGTGGACCGGGATCGGTGGCAACACCCTCTCGTTCCAGACCCCCGCGACGTGGGCCGTCACGGTCGCCCTCGCCCAGGACAACGCCGAGGACGGGCTCTCGGACTTCCTCTTCGACAACGACGGCAAGGACGCCACGCTGCGTCTCTACCCGAAGGCAGGCGGCCGCGGATGGGAGGTCGACGTCACGCTCTCCCCGACCGCGATCGGCGGCACCGCCGGGAACACCCCGGCCGTCGGCACTGCGACGTTCGCCGTGCAGGGCAAGCCCCGCAAGATCGCCGCCCCGCCCGCGGGCTGACGTGCCATCCAAGCTGCGGTTGCGCGGGTGGGACGTCCTGCTCCAGCGCGCAGCCGCCATGGAAGGTGTGGACGCCAAGATCCGCACCGACCTCGAGCGGCACGTCCCGCCGATCGCGCAGCGGCTCTGGACCGAGTCCGAGGTCATGCGGTACGCCGAATCGCGCATGGACCGGGCAGCGCTCGCCGGAACCCGCGTCCGCTCGTCGGCCCGCTCGACGACGATCACCGGCGCGACCTCACCCACGATCGACGTCCCCGCCTACGCGGTCGAGTTCGGCGACGGCATCCGCACCAAGAAGACCTATAGCCGGCGATCGCCCCGCGGGCGGCAGCACACCGTCACCCGCGACACGCAGGCGCAGCTCCCGGCCCGCAACAAGCGCGGGCGCGTGGTCCGCAAGTACGGCGGCATCGTCGTTCGACGGCTCATGTCGGCCTACGCCCAGACCATCGCCCGCACGCTGCACGAGACCCTCGAAGGGAGGTAACCCCGGTGGCCGAGAAGATCGAGCTCGGGATCGTCGTCGACACCGACACCCGCCCGACCCGTCAAGAGTTCTCGTCCCTGCGCCGCGAGGTGAAGCGCGAGGCCGAGAACATGGGCGACGACTGGGAGGCCGCCGGGCGCAAGATCGAGGACGCGCTGCGCGAGGCTGGCGCCCGCGACGACCTGATCGACGCCGCCCGCCGCATCGGGCGCGAGGGACCGTCCGAGCTCGAGAAGATGCAACGCGCCTTGCGCGACACCGCCGACGACGGGCGCCGACTCGGCGACGACCTCGACGACGTCGCCCGCGAGATCTCCGACTCGTTCGAGGAGAACGCCCTCACGCCCGACGACGTCCTCGGCGCCGAGGTCATGGCCGAGATTCTGTCCAACGCCGCCGAGTCCGGCGCCGAGGTCGCCCGCGGGTTCAAGGACGGGTTCGACTCCGAGGACATGGAGACGATCCTCGACGGCATCACGGACACGCTCGTCTCGGTCGGAACCGTGGGCGGTCCCGCCGGTGTCGCGGCCGGACTCGCCGCGGCGTCCCTCGTGCAGCTCTTCGCCGGGCCGTTCCTCGAGAAGTCGAAGGCGACCGCCGAGCAGTTCCAGGGCACGTTCTCCGACGCGTTCTCCGCGATCGTCGAGAACGGTGCAGCCATGGGTCGCGAGCTCGCGATCCAAGCGAGCGTGGACTCGTTCGCCCAGGACGTCGACAAGATGAACGCCGCGACCGAGGCCGCGAACCAGGTCGGCATCGAGCGCGGCGTCGTGCTGCGAGCCATGGCAGGCGACACCGACGCGCTCAACCTCGTGACCGAGCGCTACGCCACTCTCAACGAGCAGCAGGCCGCCGCGTCGCAGCAGGCGTCCGAGGAGCTCCTCAACCAGGGCTCCGTCTCCGCCGAGACCGCCGAGAAGGTGAACGACCTCAACCAGCAGCTCGCCGGGCAGCACGACATCCTCGGCACCGTCACCGGCTCCTACGAGACGAACACCGACGCGCTCAACGCTGCGTCCGAGGCCGCGTCCGCCAAGGCCGAGGCCGACGCCTACGCCACGCAGAAGGCCACCGAGCAGGCCGCCGCGACGGCCGCCGCGACCGGGCAGGCCCACGACTTCACGGTCACCGTGGACGGCGCCACGCGGTCGCTGCGCGCCATGCCGGACGGGAAGATCGTCGAGGTGACCGACGCGGGCACGGTCGAGCTCACGCAGCAGGAGATCAACAACATCCGCGGCACGACCGCCGACATCACGGCGAACCCGATCATGTCCTCGTTCGCCGCCGCGCTCGACGCCGTCGAGCGCACACTACGACCGGTGCGCGTGAACATCGTCCCCCGGCACGGCATGGAGGCAGTGTGACCACGATCACCGACGGGACCGCGACGACGACGCCCGCCCTCGTGCTGTCCAACGTGCAGGAGGCTGAGGCTCGCACGCTCGCACACGTCACCCTCAACGGCGCGGCGCCCGACGTCACGCTCCGCCCCGTGGGCACGCGTGCGGGCGCACACCGGCTGTTCTACCTCGAGCGGGCCGACGCCCAGGCCGCCTACACGATGCACCGGCAGGGCAGCGTGTTCACCCTGACCGACCCCGGGGACCCGTTCAACGGCATGTCCTACGTCGTGCAGGGAGGGCGCCTCACCATCGAGGAGCTCGTCGAGTACGGCCGCTGGATCGTCACCGTCCCGTACGCCGAGGTGACGCCATGATCTCTGAGCACCGCTACGACGTCGACATCGTCGGCACCGGGTACCGCACCCGCCCCGAGTCCGGGCGCGTGACGCTCGACGAGTCGTGGTCGCCCTACGTGCAGGCCGACCTCACGATCCCGCTCCCGGTCGACCCCGCCGTCCTCGCCGCCCTCGACCCGCGCCGCCCCGGCGCGCGCGTGCGCCTCACCCTCACCCAGCGGTTCGGGTCCGGCGCCCCGATCGCCGCACTCTCCGCGGCGTGGGCCGGGATGACGCTCGCCGACGTGTCCGCGCTCTACGCCGGGCAGACCCTCGCCGCGATCAGCGAGGACTACGGCCGCCCCTACAACGCGTCCGGCACCCGCCCGTCGACCACGCGCCGCCTGAACCTCGGGCTCCGGGCCGCTCGCCGGCGCCGCGAGACCGGGCTCCTGGACCTCGAGCTCGCGTCCGACGAGGCGCTCCTCCAGGACTACGCGCGCGCCGCGACCACGTCCCAGCAGCCAGACTTCCCGACCGTGCGCTCCGCCGTCGACATGGCCCTCGCGGCGATCGGCGCGACTCTCACCCCGACGACCCTGACCGGCCCCGTCGAGGCCGATGCCCTGTTCTGGGAGCCTGGCGTCTCCGCGTGGGACTACGTCCGCCCCATCGTCGAGGCCGCCGGGCTCCGGCTCTACTGCGACGAGCGGCGCCGCTGGCACCTCGTCGAGCCGCTCGCCGCGACCGAGGGGACGCTCGAGCTCGACGAGGCGACCCTGACGAGCCACGACAGCGAGCTCCTGCGCGACGGCGGATGGTACGACGCGATGGTCGTGACGTACCGGTGGACCGACGGCACCGGAACCGAGCAGGTCCGCCACGACGTCGCCGCCCTGCCGGACTGGACCCGATGCGGGCACGTCGAGCACGAACGGCCCTACCCCGGCCCCGGCGCCGCCGCCGCGCTCCTGGCCCGCGCCCGCGCGCGCGGCCGGACCGACGCCGCGGCCGCCGTCTCGTCCTACGACGTCACCCCCGGGCAGGCCCTCGACATCGACGGCGACATCGACGCGACCGGGCTCGTAACCCGCGTCGAGTGGTCGATGAGCGACGACGAGATGACGGTCCGCTCCCGCGACCTGATCGAAGACCCGAACGCTGGCCTCCCGCCAGCGTCCTGAGGAGGGACCCCATGCCGCTCGACAGCAACGACATTTGGCAGTTCGAGGAGACCGACCTCGCCTCCCCGTTCTCCGACACGCTCAACCTCCTCGCCGAGTCCGTGTCCGACGCGTTCGAGGACGACCGGGCACGCCTCGCCGTGCTCGAGGCCCCGCCCGCGTCATGGGCGGCCGTGCCGCTCGCGTCCGGGTGGGTCCGCGGCGCCGGGTGGCAGGCACCCCTCTACCGCAAGAACGACCGCGTGATCCAGCTCCTGTCCGGCCTCATCGTCCGGTCGGGCTCGAACATCACGCTCACCGCCGGGAACACGTACAAGATCGGGGACCTGCCCGTGGGTTACCGCCCCGCAGGGGTGTTCTCCTACGGCGTGGTCCCGCACCCCTGCGCGATCGCCGGTGGCGGCACGCGCGGGACCGGCGTCATCCGCATCGACCTCGACGGGAGCATCAACCTCGTGCCCTACATCACCGCAACCCTCACCGCTGACGGAGCCTTCGGCAACTCCGTCACCACCTGCTACGTCGAGTTCCCGGCCGCATGAGCGCCACGAAGCGCACCCGCGCCGCCGCCGTCGCGCTCGTCGCCGCCCTCGCCGCGATCTGCCTCCCGATCCCCACCGCCGACGACCCGCCCGCGACGACCGGCACGGCCGAGGTCGCGGGCACGATCCGGTGGGTCTCCTCGACGTCGTGGGCCGCGCTCGACGACGCCGGGCACACCCCGGTCGGGATCGACAGCGTCGCCGTGCTGCCCGACCGGGTCCGCGTCTACTACGACTTCACCGCGACCAAGGTTCACGCCCTGCACGTCACCCCGGACGAGGCATTCACGTCCGCGTCCGTGCGGTGCGGAGCCTCCGTCGGGCTCCTGTACGCGGACGTGTTCTGCTACATGCCCGGATCGACGACCCCCGTCGACCCGGCGCTCCTGACCAAGCCGGGCGGCAACATCTGGATCTCCGGCACGTTCCAGACGGCGGGCACCTGACATGGCCCGCGACTGGTACGTCGCGCCCGCGCTCGACACGCTCCGCGACGAGCTCAACGCCCGTCACCCCGGGCGCGACCGCTCGAGCGACGGCGCGATCGGAGACCCCGCGCACGCCGCGCGCAAGTCGGACCACAACCCCGACCCCAAGACCGGCGTCGTGCGCGCTCGCGACTTCGACGTCGACGGCATCGACGTCGGCGCGCTCGTCGCCGAGCTGCTCGCCGACCCCCGCGTCGCGTTCGTCATCTACGACCGGCGCATCGCCAAGCGCGTCCCCGGCGGGTTCCGGTGGGAGCCGTACCACGGCATCAACCCACACACCGGGCACGTGCACGTCTCCGTGCGCATCGGCACCCAGTACGAGAACGACACGACCCCGTGGTTCGCACCCGCGCCCACACCCACCACCCAGGA
>Ga0233365_1001278_pt1 | contig 10821 bp, 8 predicted proteins | sample ElkDunMinimDraft_27_FD_191535 | JGI IMG/M metagenome (GOLD analysis project Ga0233365, IMG submission 191535) | Fecal eukaryotic communites from dung pellets of Tule Elk in California, USA - Elk Dung C36 | ecosystem: Host-associated > Mammals > Digestive system > Large intestine > Fecal | place... | reverse complement strand
GCACCATCGTACTTGTCTCTGGTGTAAATGCGGCTGCGTTGGGGTCCTGGAAGCCATCACCGAAGATGCGCTGGTACAACGCGATCGGTGAAACCTCGCTGGGGTTAGGCGAGCCCGCTCCCCGAAAGGAATAGGAACGTTCGATACCAGAAGCGCTAAGCTCGATAGAACGAAAGCGCGTACCTTGGCCGATCACTTCACCGATCAGCACATCAAATGTTGGTGCGCGGACCGTCTCGGGGACTGGAATACCGGTCCGCAGGCCGAGGTTTCCGGTCATGTGGGGCTTGTTCGCCACACCATCTAACTTGACGTCGAAACCCGAGAAGATCGCCATTTGCTTGCGGTAGGGCGCAAGCGGCTCGAGGTCGGCCGGCATAGTATAGTCGGTGCCTTCGCTCGTCGGAATCCAGCGCTCGGGTATGAAGCCGCATCCCCAAATCCAGGTTCCGAAGCGGACTGGGAGCCGTTGTCCGGTCGCCGCGAGCGCCTCGCCGTTTACGTCGAGGAAAATGTCGAGGAACGGCAGGGCCATGCCGACCTTGGCGCCATTAATAACGCCTTTCAGGATAGTCCTACGGCTGAGCTCGGTCATGAGCGGTCTCCTTTCTTCGCAATCGCAACTGTGTGCTGGGGAGCGGTTTCGACAGGCGTTGACACGGAATAGAAGGTTTTGCTTACCGCGATCGTGCGCATGAGCGCCGGCAGGCGGAAACGCTCGGTCTGAAAACGGCCGATCAGATATTCGAGGAAGGGCTCCTCTGCACTGGGGATGTCGCGGCCAACGGCGGATCGATAAAGCTTCTCGGCGAGGCACATGGGGACAGAGGGATTGTCGTGCATGGCCTGACCGAGCCCTTGCGAACCCATGAAGTCCTTCCCGTCCAAAGAGCCGCTCAGGTCAAGCTCAGCCCCGTTCTCCTTTGCGCGGAAGCCGCCGCCGCCGTCGAAGTTCTCCAGCGTCAGTCCCATCGGATCGGTCAGTTTGTGGCAGCCGGCGCAGACCGGGTTGTCATTGTGCTCCTCAAGTCGCAGGCGCGCCGTCGAGCCGGGTTTGTTCACTGCATCTTGCACGATGGAAAAATTCACGTCTGCTGGAGGATCTGGAACCTTCTCGCAGAGAAAGGTCTCGCGCAGTGACTTTCCCCGCAGCGTTGGGGACGAGCGCCCCGGATGGGAGTGCAGTGCCAGCAGGCTGACGTCGGTTAGTATCCCTGCGCGGTAGCTGCTTGCGGGATACTCCGCGGCCTCCCAACCGTTACGTGTGGCCACCGGCATTCGGTATACGATGCCGAGCGAGCGTGAGAGCCAGGTCTGCCGTGTGGTGAAAAGATCACGATAGTCGCCGCGCTCTGTCACCAGATGTGTAACGATGGTGCGGAGTGTTTGTTCTTGCGCATCCTTGGCCACTGCGACGGTGTAAGCCGGATAGATGGCAGGGTCCTTGAACAGGTCATTAAACCCGTCAAACTGGAGCATGTCCCAGAAAAAGGCCCGAATTGCGTTTTCCAGGCGCGGTGACGCCAATAAGCGATCCACCTGTCGAGCTAGACCTTGCTCTGTGTGCAATTCACCTTGAGCGGCCGCACGGAGCAATTCCGCATCTGGGGTGGTGTTTGTCAGGAAGTAGCTTAGCCGGCTTGCCTTAGACCAACCGTCAAGGCGGATTTCTCCCGGTTGCTGCGGGTCAGATTCCGCCCGTTCCATTCGTAACAGGAAGTGGGGTGAATCTAGCATGCCGATAAGGGCATATTCCAAGCCTTGGTGGAAGCCGCCCAGCTTCTGCTGCGCCGCCATTGCGACTTTCACAAACCGATCGCGTTCCGGGGCAGACAGGGGGCGTCTGAAAAGCTTCAGCCCATAATCGTTTACAAACCGGGTGGCACAGGCCTTGTCAAAAACAGTTTCCAGTTTTGGCTGGCAAGGAACAAACTGCACGCGGCGCTTCTCACCGGTTACTTCTGCCGCGATCCCTCGTGCCGAAACGTCGTATTGTTCAACGCTAAACGCGGACATGCCGCCGTGGCTGGTACCAACGGCAATCAAACCTTCCTCTCGAAGCCCGCGCTCAAAGCGCCCGGCGATCGGTATGTCAGGTGCAAACACGTCCGCGATGGTCGCGCGGTATTGCGATTCTGTAAGGCGGCGCATGACAAGTGGCCCACCGACTGGTTTTGGCTCCACGGCAGCAACAGGTTCGGCGCGCTGACCCTGCTGGGCCCACCCGATGCCCCCGGCCATCGCCAGACACACGCCAAAGCAAAGTTTGCGGAGCAGTGAGGGTTTGAGCGTCCGGGCGATCATGTGCATTACCTCAGCGCCAGTGGCGCGTTTACGCTCCGCGTCTGCGCGTCGACGACGAAGGCGGGCGCTACGCGAATGCGGTATTGGGTGGAGATGGACGTGCAGCGCCCAGTCTTGGGATCGCGATGGCCATCAGCCGCTTTGTGTAGCGCGTGGTAGGCTCCGTTGCAGGAATGGCCCAGCGCTCCGGCGCGTCCGACGGAAGTCTGGATACGGCGAGCCTCAGGCGCTAGCTCTCCCTTTGCATTCCTGCTGCTACGGGCGCCGTACTGGACATCGTATATGGCCTCGATCGGAGAATATCCGGCAAGGAAACCCTCCATACCGCCATCCGATGTGAATTTTAATCTTACCCGAGCCGCCTTCAGCAGGCGGTCGTCGGTCATGCTGTTCACGATGTTGCGAAACCGAACGTCCACCGGATCCATAGTCAACACGCCATCAACAATGCGTCCGCGGGTGGTCGCGCGATAACGGGGATCCTGCTCTGCAGCGTAGGTGGCGTAGGCGAGAGCGGACCGTGACGCGCTCAACTGGATCGGATCGGCATTAGCGTACAGCCCGACCTCGACTTCGGGGTCATTAAGCGGATCGTCGACCCCCTTTAGGGTCATCAAAATGCCCCAAGAGCCGGTGTACATCTCTGTCTGAAACCCGTTGGCCTGACCCGTCGATTGAAAACCTGAGGTGCAACCGACAACCCGGTAGAATTGATTGTCGACCCCTCGCTCACCCTGCGTTCCCTGGAATTCCTCGTGCGAGCAGGTGTCGACGGTTTGCTTCTTTCCTGAAACGGGGTCGCGTCCGTCGAGGTCAATCCCGTCGACCTTTAGATCGCGGCCGGACACCATGCGCCAGCCAGGATCGGCGGAAGCGGCCTCCGGATGCATGCAAATGTTTTGTCCATTCGGCGCTGTGTTGACGGCCATGGTCAGGCGGCGTTGCAACGCCTGCTCGGTCTCGCCATCCTTGCGCTGGCCAGCAGGCCCTTTGGACAGAGCTTCGATCAAACCGCGAACGCCGGCTGTCATGCCGGCCGGGCATGCGCCAGACTCCTTGGCGTCAGGCCCGAGGGCATAGGCGAATTCTGTAATGACGAAGCCGGCCTCGCCATTGCGGAAAAGATCATTTTGAAGGCGACCCTTGGCGCGTTGCGTGGCATCATCGGAAGGGGCAGCTTCAGCAGTTCGTTCGGATGACGTGCCGGCCGCCAACAGGCCAATGGACAGTACCGCCCCAAGTCGGAAAATCACGCGCCTCTGGCGTCTGGTACTATCACCACCTGCTGTCATTACGGCCTCTCCGGTCAACCTGCTTGCACGCATCAAATGCGAGTGGATCGGGAAGCGAGGCCTCCCGTCAGCTTGATGCCCTCGCGTACCATTTGGGCCTCGGACGCCAATGCGCCCGAATCCCAGGCCGAGCGAAATTGGGATCTGGCATTATCCTCTCACTGAAAAGCTGACGCGCGGAGGCGCACTAAGCCAGTGGTTTTACATGAACTTTACATTGTGTGCCGAAGAAGGCCGCCTGTCAGTCAGCCGATAACGAGCTTGTAACCCACCCTGCGCACTGTCGTGATGGCAATGCCTGGATAGGAGGCAAGCTTGTTGCGCAGGTTGCTGACGTGGACATCGACACTGCGGTCGAAGGCTTGCCATGGCCGGCCCAGAACTTGTCGAGAGAGCATGTCTTTCGACACAGCAGAGCCCTCTGCTTCGAAAAGCGCGGCAAGGAGGGATACCTCCGAATAAGTGAGGTCTAGCGCTATCCCACCTACACTTGCCTCGCCCTTATTGGCATCGATCAGTATAGCATTCTCGCGCGCCGAGGGAAGGATTCTGTGTGCTTCGGGCTCACGCGTGGTAAGCACTGTCACGGCAGGCATAAACATGTATCCCTCACCCCGCATCGTCTTGATGACCTCGCCGCTAGTAGGTGTATGGATCTTATGACGGATGCGGCTAACCTGGGTGTCAATCGCACGGTCGAACGCATCGGATTCGTTGCCCCGGGCAAGAACAAGCAGTTCGTCGCGGGTGAGCACACGCTGGGGGTGCTCGACAAAGGCCAGCAGGATGCCGAATTCTCCATCAGACAGGCTCGTTAGCACCCCCCTGGCATCGCGAAGGGTGCGTCGTACTGCATCGAGGCGCCATCCGGAGAATTCGAACTGGAGCCCGCCGGGAGAAGTCGCTCCCTTGTAGCGGCGTTGAAGGGCCCGGACTCGTGCCAAGAGTTCGCGCGGTGAGACCGGTTTGGGCAGGTAGTCATCCGCCCCGAACTCTAGTCCGGCGATACGGTCCGCCTCGGCGCCCAGTGCGGAGATTATGATAACGCCGATGTCATCGCGGTGCGCCAAAGACTGAGCCAAGGAAAGCCCGTCTTCTCCGGGCAACATGACGTCAAGCAGCACTATGGCGATGTCATTTTCGTCCAGAATGCGGCGCATGGATACGCCATCGCCTGCCTCGAGCACCTGATAGCCTTCGCGCGAAAGGTATTCGCTAATGGCTGCGCGAACCGATGGCTCGTCATCGACTACGAGGATCTTGGCGCGGGGGCCTGCCATCAAGCTTGGACCAAATCGCCCCTTAAGGGCCCGTCCGGCAACACCTGTCCATTGATGGGCAACCGCACCCGCGCGCGAAAGCCGCCATCCAGATTTTGCAATTCGATGGTTCCACCGTGAGCGCGCGCCGCAGATTCGGCGATCGCCAAGCCGAGACCTATTCCTCCGGTGCTGCGATTTCGAGACCGCTCGCCCCGAAAGAATGGATCGAATGCCCGCGCTATGTCCTCGCGAGCCATCCCTGGACCGTTGTCCAACATGTCAATCACTACGGAATCCGCGGCTCTCACGTAGGACACCGCGACATGCTCACCGAACTTCAAGCCGTTCTCAATCAGATTCATGAACAAGCGCCTAAGGCGGATCGGATCGCCCGTGAGGGTCATCCTTTCCTGGTTCGCAAGTGAGACCTTCGCGCCGCGATCGCGGCAGTTGTCGGTAAGGGTTTGAAGAAGGGACCCCAGATCGAGTGGCTCGGCCATCATGGGCCTGCCCTCTCCATCAACATAATCCAGCGTAGAGTTGATGAGCTGCTCCATCCGAAGTATCTCCTCCTCCGCTGAAGCCCGCGTTTCCAGATCAATGTTGGCAACGCGGAACCTTAGGTTTGACAGCGGGGTGCGCAAATCGTGTGCAATAGCGCCGACAAGAGCAGTCCGCTCTTGGATGAACTGCGCGATTCTGGCCTGCATTTCATTCAGGGCCACCGCCGCTTGGCGAATCTCGGTCGGCCCGACCACGGGAACCGGCGTATCGTCAAGGCCCGCGCCGATGCGGTCTGCAGCAGCAGCAAACGTGCGAACCGGCCGGCTGATCCGGAGGCTAAAGAGCATGGCAAGGGGAAGCACGACCACCAAGCCTAAGTAGTACGTGGCGTACCTCCAGAACCGTAGCGAACGTGCCTGCCAATGATCGACGGTCCGAGTGAACGTCGTCCACGTGCCATCTGGTTGCCGAATAAATATGGTGAAGCTGCCAAAGATAACGGGATTGGCCGCCTTTTCGTCGCCATATAGCCTCGCTTCGTTTGCAATAGCGTCAGCCCGGCGGTTGTCATATTGCAGATCAACCCTGACGTTCTCGGCAGGAAAATCTAGTCGCTGGGCCAAGAGACTGGAAATTATGTGCTCTGCCGCTCCATCAAGCGCAGGAGCCCTGACAACCCGCCCTTGTGTTACCTTTTTTGGCCGAGTCTGCAGAACGTCCATGCCGCGTACAATGCGCGTCATCTCATAGACCGAGACGGGACTGGCGGGGGGGGCCCCTGTCAAGTTTATCGCAATCACGCTGAACACCGTAACTGCCGCGATTGTGCCCAGAGCCAGTAGGATCAAATGTGCCTGGACCGAGTTCAGCCAACCTACCACCCCACTCCTCATGCTGAGGGTCCTTCTTCAGCTCGGCTGGTTGCCCCAGATGACATCGCCCTTCTCCACATCGCAGGGCATTGGCGAATTGCCTTCACTTGCTCTCTAGCCTGTGAGCTCAGTCACATTTTGTCAGGCCAGACATAAATATCCGACCGGTAATGGCTAGACCAATTTCATTGTGACCGAAACCGCCCTGGCGGGTGGGGTGTTCATTATGCGCTTGGGGAGAGGCAATTGATCAGGACTGGTTTGGCGCTCATGGTGTTGATGTCTGCAAACGCCAACGGGCAGCCCGCTGCCCCATCATATCCAGCCGTGGCGGACATCGAGATCGCGGGGCAAGTTTTAATGGTGACCGATCTCGAACGATCCCTCAGGTTTTACCAGCGTGGACTTGGCCTGGTTGTGGGGACGAAATTGCCCGGCAACCCCGGTCCGGGTGCGACAATCATCACTCGCGCGGCATCGCGCACCCCGTTTCTCTTACTGCGCCAGCAAACGGAAGACGAGGGGAGGTTATCGCCGGTCCAACCGGGCAACAGCTTGAATCGCCTGATGCTGGTTGTGGCTGACAGTGACGCAGTTGCGGCACGGCTGGATGGTGAAGGTTATACCCACACTCCGATAAACGACCGGAAGATTTTCTTCGTATCAGACCCAGACGGCTATCGCCTTGAAATCATGCAACGTAGCTCTAAGCATTAGAAACCTGTAATAATTCAATAATTTATAATAAATTAACCGTGGAGTGGGCGCGTGCGTAATTTGGCCTTGGTTCCGATGCTTTTCATGAGTTCACTGGCCTGCGCTTCAGACTATGTTCCGCTATTCAACGGACGCGATTTCTCTGGCTGGACGTTCTTCTTGGAAGAGAAAGGCTATAATGCCGCGGGGCAGGGGAAGATTTCCGACTTCGCGACGATCAGGCCTGGCGGAATTATCGAACTGAATCCGCAGTTTCACGGCGCTCTGATGACCGAACAGGAGTACCTTAACTACGATCTTCGCGTCGAGTATCGTTGGTCGGACCCGCAGCCCCGCGATGACAGCGGCGTTTTCCTGCGTATCCGCCCACCGTTTGTGTGGGACATGGAGCACGGCGAGCAAGCACGCTTTTACATGTTTCAAATACAGCCGGGAAACACGGGCGACTTATGGGTTCTAGGTTACAGCGAGTCGATGCTTAAGTCCGACCCAAGCCGCAGCTATAAACCTTTCGGCGAGCTGGAATTATCTCCCAATGGGCATATTCGAAGGCATCTGAAAACCCGTGATGCCGAGCTTCCTCTAGGTCACTGGAACAAGCTCGACCTGTCGATTCGAGGCAAAACCATCAAAACGTTCGTCAATGGCGTACTAGTCAATGAGGCGAAATCGCTCGTGGATCTGCCTGGTCGGATTGGACTGGAATCCGAACGCGGCCGTATCCAATATCGGAATATTGGCATCAGAGTCACAGATTGAAGCATTGCAGCGTGTTCACCGGGCCGATGGCAGGGTCTGTTGCTGGTTAACCGCAGGTACTGGATGTTGTTCGCAAGGTGAAATCTTTGATACCATTTAGGGCCAGCCGTCTTATTAACCTGAGCAGGTCGGACTGAAGTTCCTAATCGACAGAGCGGCAATCAGCATATTTTGCCCTTGCAGCGAGAGCTATTCATAGAGCGCGTCTTGCCGATCCTTACGGTGCCTCTGATACCCGTCCTCTCTTCCCATCTCCGCAAGACATCGGAATAATCCAGCCGTCGTCAACTGTTCTGATAATTGGGACAGGCACGGAATGGTGCGACGACGCTGGTCGCGAGAGTTCGCATGCGCGGGACACATTGATCCCCAGGATGTCGCCTGATTCGGCCGCTACCAGCGTGTCCGGGACGAGCGCTTGCGGGCGAGCGCAGTCTGGGCAATGATGATCGGCAAGGCTAACTCTGCCGAAGCAGAGGCGATAATGTGCGGCCGTGACGCGCCCGGCCAACCGCTACTATAGCGCATTACTCCTACAACGCGGGGGCTGCTCACAAAGGTCATCGTCGGCTTTACGGGGTCAAAGCTGCCTATCCAGACATCCCAACGGAGCGACCCTCCACGGCCTCGGCACGCGGCCTCACCCCTAGCACTCCCAATCCACATTGCGTTCGATGGCGTCCGCAATGCCGAGATACAACGGTGCCTTGTCGGCATTGAAGCAGGCTGTCCAATGCAGGCGGCAAAGCTAATGTGCTAGAAACAATATGTAATTGACACTGTATCAACCACTGTCTTTTTTAGGTGCATTGAAGGAACAATCGATGCGCTATCCAATCCACATTGTCGATGCGTTCGCGACGCAGCAATTTTGCGGCAATCAGGCTGCGGTTGTCCTGCTCGACCAATACTTGGCCGACGATGTGCTTCAGGCCATCGCAGCCGAAAACAATCTGGCTGAAACGGCATTTCCCGTCTCGCGCCCGGACGGGAAATGGGACTTGCGATGGTTCACGCCCACGGTCGAAGTGCCGCTGTGCGGTCATGCGACGCTGGCCAGCGCGGATGTCCTGTTCACGCATGTGATGCCCGAAGCGGATACCGTGACATTCACGACGCGGGTTTCGGGGGAACTCGTGGTCCAGCGTGATGGCGAGGCTTTGGTCATGGACCTGCCGGCCAATCCAGCCAGTCCTGCCGACCTCGATCTCGGCGCGGTCCTGTTCCCTGCGCCCGTTGAAGTGCGGTGGAACGAGCGATTCATCATGGCGGTACTAGACAGCGCCGACGCGGTGCGCGGATTATCACCGGATGCCGCAGCTATCGGTATGTTGCCCCGAAATCTAATCGTCACCGGTCCGGGAGACGATGGCTATGATTGCGTCAGTCGCTTCTTCGCTCCCCGCGATGGGATTGACGAGGATCCCGTAACGGGCGGGGCACACTGCGTCCTTGCGCCCTATTGGGCGGAGCGCCTGGGAAAAAGTGCAATCCGTGCATGGCAAGCATCCGCGCGGGGTGGGGAAATCCTCTGCCGGGTGATCGGCAACCGTGTCGAACTGACCGGCGCTTGCGTACCTTACCTCTCTGGCACAATAGATCTCGCATGATGCGCCGGATGGGCATCCCGGCTCGATAATGCGTATATGATTTCCAAACAGCTTATTGCGATTTCTCCTGGGTCAGGCCGGCGTGCCGCTCTATGCTTACGGACATGTGCTTCCGGGCCGCGGCCCTTGCTCGCACCGCGTCCTGATCAGCGATCGCGTCGAACAGTTCGCGGTGCTCGTCTGCCAGTGTTCTTGCATAAGCCTCATAAGCTTTGGCAGGCTGCCCTCGCAGCAGGACACTGCGCTGCGGAACAAGTCGCGCTCCCAGGAAATCGACGAAGCGCTGGAAATAGTGGTTGCCTGAAGCGCGGGCGATCGCCGAATGAAAGGCAGCATCGGCTGTCACCTGTGCTTCGGCGCAAATGTTGTCTTCGATAGCGGCAAGGCAATCCCTCATCTTCGTTAGGTCGTCTTCGGTGCGGCGCAAGGCGGCGAGGCTCGCCATTTCCGCCTCGACTGCCATACGCAATTCCAGAAGCTTGAGGGTTTCCTCCAGATCTCCGAGTTCACCAGGCGTGATCTGGAACGGAGGATAGGCCACCATTTCCGAGACAAACAATCCCGTCCCCTGTCTTGGTTTGACCAGTCCTTGCGCCACCAAGCGGGCGATAGCCTCACGTACGACGGTCCGGCTGACGCCCTCGCGCTCGGCGAACACCTTCTCCGTGGGTAGCCTGTCGCCCGCGCGGTAGCTGCCATCGCGGATCTCATTGTCGAGTCGTGCGAAAAGGGCATCTGCCAGGGAATTGGAACTGGTGGTTGGCATTGGGACGCTGCTGGGAAACCCATTTTTCGTTTCGGTTGCTGAGACTCTACCGGCGGAAGAGGCGAAGGGAAAGGCCAGCCTAAGATTGTTGCACGGGTTGTCATACAACTATACAGCGAGCTTATGGCTCGAACGACGCCTCTCCCTTCCGCCGGCAATGCTGCGGCGCGCCGTGGTCAGCCCGCGATGCCGGTCGTCGCCGTTTGCGTCGGGCTCCTGTGGCTTTGGCCCGTCGAACAGGTCATTGCGCAAGAAGGGCCTTCGCGGCCGGGAACGACAAGCGCTTCACCACCACCGACCGATGCTCGGCCGCGCAGTCGCCTCGGTCGCTGCCACCCGCTTCCACGACCTGATGTGGGAGAACGACCGCACCGCGTTCCGCATTTACAGCCGCGAACTGGAGGCGGCCGAGCCGCCATCGTCTTCGGGCATCGATGCCTGGGGCAAGGCCGTGAACTATCCGTTCATGGTCCGCCAGCTTGGCCGCGATTATCACGCCGACAGCGGCGAGGGCCTGGACTTCTACAGCGTTGGCACGTCGCGCGGGGCGGGCGGCCTTGGCATCTGGTATGACAACAAGCTGTGGACCTCGCGGAACTACGCGAGCCACCGAATCCTGGCGAGCGGCGGCGGCCTGGCCAGCTTCGAGGTGTCCTATGGTCCCTGGCCCGTCGACGTCGCGCGCAAGGTGTGGGAGGATCGGCGCTTCAGCTTGGCGCTTGGCGCAGACTTCAC
>Ga0233365_1001277_pt1 | contig 10821 bp, 7 predicted proteins | sample ElkDunMinimDraft_27_FD_191535 | JGI IMG/M metagenome (GOLD analysis project Ga0233365, IMG submission 191535) | Fecal eukaryotic communites from dung pellets of Tule Elk in California, USA - Elk Dung C36 | ecosystem: Host-associated > Mammals > Digestive system > Large intestine > Fecal | place... | reverse complement strand
CGCAGGCAACACGCACAGCCGGATGATGGCGATCACCAGCCAGATGAACATGAGCGCGGAGATTCCGAACCCGATCATCGTCACGACCAGCACGTTCCCGATGTGATCACCAAGGGCGTCCACATCGTTTCCACCCGTACCGAGCGCTACATAGGCGCGTTGCATCCCGATGACCGTCGGGATCATGGCGACCACCGGGGAAAAGATCATCAGAATGGAGCTGATGACGATATTCCAAATCCAGAAGCTCCGCTTCTTCAGCCAGACGGGATCAACATGAACCACGGCGGCGGAGGGCGGAGCTTCCATCAGAAATCGTCAACCGGGTGGAAAACCTCAGGACGTGACGCGCATCGGCATCAGCACATAGAGGAAGGAGCCTTCGATCCGAAGGACGCCCGGGCTCATCTCATCGATGAGGTCCAGATAGACGTCGTTGCTGTCCAGGGCGCGCAGCGGGGCCTGGAGGAACTCCGGGTTGAAGGCGATCTGGATGCGGGGGCCCGTATAGGCCACATCCATGGACTCCTCCGCCTCACCGACATCCGGAGAGTTCGCGGTGATCTGGATGTTGTTCTCGCTGAAGACCATCTTCACCGAATTCGACTTGTCCGAGGAAAGAAGGGAAACACGGCGCACGGTTTCAAGAAGTGCCTCGCGGGAGATCACCACCCGCTCGTTGCTATCGCCCGGGATCACCTGGCGGTAGTTCGGGTAGTTGCCTTCGATGAGTTTGCTGGCCAGGAAGTTGTCGCCAACCTGGAAGGAAATCTGGTTGTCGCTGAGTTTCACGACCACTTCCCCCTCATCACCGAGCAGACGCTGGAGTTCCTGCACCGCCTTGGTAGGGATGATGACGTCCGTCTCATGGGAGGCGGGAAACTCGAGATCCGTATCCACCATGGCGAGGCGGCGGCCGTCGGTGGCCACCAAGGTCAACTTGCCCTCACGGAAGGAAGCAAAAATGCCGTTGAGCACGTAGCGGGTCTCGTCCGTGGAGATCGCGTAGGAAGTTTTCTTCAACCCGTCGCGGAGATCCTTCTGGGGGATCCTGAAGGTCTTCGCTCCCTCGAAGTCCGGCAGCGGCGGGAACTCCGCCTCACCCAGGCCGATGATCTTGAAACGTGAAGGACCGCTCTTGATTTCCGCGTGGTTCTTCGAATCCACGGAAACCTCCACCTCGCTGGAAGGAAGCTCACGGACGATGCTCACGAGGCGCTTGGCCGGAAGCGTGGTGGCGCCCTCTTTCTCGATCTGCGCTTCCACGGATCCGGTGATCCCCACATCCAGGTCCGTCGTGGTGAATTGGAGGCGGCCTCCCTTCGCCACCAGCAGCACGTTGGAAAGAATCGGGAGGGTCGTCCGCGAGCTGACGACGTGTTGGACCTTCTGCAGGCCATCTAGGAACGCTTCCTTGGAAATACGGAACTTCATGGAGAGAAAACTACGAATCGAGTTGGCCCGTAGTTTCCGTTTTCACCCTGCCTTGGCAAGTCTTCTGTTGGAAATCCCGAACCCTTACCCGCCCTCCCCGGAATCCCGCGGCTCAACGCCGGAGCTGAGCCTCGATCCGGTCCACGACCTGTCTCACTTCGCCCTCCTCCTTCATCCGGCCGGTCACCTTTTTGCAGGCATGGATGACCGTTCCGTGGTCCCGGCCGCCGAATTGCTCGCCGATTTCCATGAGCGAGACCTTCGTCATGCTCCGGCTGAGGTACATGGCCACCTGGCGGGGAAAGGCGATGCTTGCCGGACGACGGCGGCTGGTCATGTCCGCCACCCGGACGTCGAAATGTTCGGCGACGGCCTTCTGGATGGAGTCGATGGTCACCTGCCGCCCCGCCTCCTCACGGAGCAGGTCCTTCAGCAGGTGCTCGACCTTCTCCACACTCACGGACTCCCCCGCCAGCGAAGCGTAGGTGGCCACACGCATCAGCGCGCCTTCCAGACGGCGGACGTTGGTACGGATCCTTTCGGCGAGGAATCCCAACACGGTCTCATCCACGCGGACCTTCCAGTCAGCGACCTTCTTCTTGAGGATGGCCATCCGCGTCTCCATGAGAGGGGGCTGGAGCTCTACGGTGAGGCCACACTCGAAACGGGAAACAAGACGCGGCTCCAGGCTTTTGATCTCGCAGGCCGGGCGGTCACAGGTGAGCACCACCTGGTTGCGGCCATCCAGCAGCGTGTTGAACGTGTGGAAGAACTCCTCCTGGGAACGGTCCTTGCCCGCCAGGAATTGGACGTCATCGATGAGCAGGACGTCGGAGCTACGGTAGCGGCGGCGGAATTTCTCGATGTCACCTTTCCGCACGGCGTCGATGAACTCGTTGGTGAATTTCTCACAGGTGAGATAGATCACCCGGGAGGTGGGGTTGCGGCGCAGCAGTTCATGGCCGACCGCCTGCATGAGGTGGGTCTTGCCGAGACCGGGACCACCATAGATGAAGAGGGGGTTGTAGCCGATGCCGGATTTCTTCGCCACCGCCTCGCACGCCGCATGGGCGAACTGGCTGTTGCCGCCCACCACGAAGTTGGAGAACCTGAACGAAGGATTCAGACCCGCATTCTTGATGCGGCGCTCCAGGGCCTCACCCTGCTCTTCCACTGTCTTCGCTGGTGTCCGATAAACAAAATCCCCGGACTCAGGTGCGGCGGACTCCGGTGCCTCCGGTATGGCCCCACCCACCACCACCTTCACCTCACGGAGGTCGTCGAAGGCCTGGCTCAGCGCCATGTTCAGCTCCGGCATGTAATTCGTTTCGATCCAGACCTGGTGGATTTCACCAGGGACCGACACCCTGCCCACGCCGTCCTCCAGCCCTCTCCATTCGGCGGCACGGAACCACCGCTGGAAAGCATCGTTTCCGACCATCGAGCGCAGCAGTTCACACGCACGCTCCCAACCGCCCTGTACGGCGGAACCCTCATCGGAGTATCCTGTTAGATCATTCTCTTCGACCGACACTCCCTGCCCTTCCAACATGATGCTTTGGTATGAAATATTTTTGAGTTTATTTGCGGCGCACGCTTCGTTTCGGAAGCCCCTCGAGCGCTGCTGGGGCAACATCATGCAGACCGATCCGGCACAGGGAAAATTTTTTTAGAAACCCCATCCGAGACAGTTGCTGGAGTCCGGCATTCCACAAGCGTTCCACGGCTAAATTTTTTTAAAACTTGATCTTATAGATGCTACGGCAAACCAAAGCATCAAAGACTCCTAAATGGCGGATCCGCCCATAAACCTCTAACAGAGAGAACCCTGCATGTGACGAATTCGCCATCCGCACGGGGCTTCGCAGCAGTTCCGGCGGATGCGCACACGCGGATCCCAGTCCGTTGCAATGATCTACGGCGTGCACCGTATTCACAAGAACAGTGGTTTGTCCCACCACCACTCCAGCCATCCGGTTCTCAGCCGTCATACCTCTTGCGGGAGGGGAAGCACAGGGCCACTCCCACCGTCACCAACGTGCCCGCCATGATCCGCCAGGTGAACGAGATCATCGGCAGCCATGAAGGATTTTCGTACATCTCCCTGCCGGTGATCATCTTCCACACGTCATTCGGCAGATTCGTCAGCAGGCCGACCACAAAGAAGCCGGAGACCATGCCGATGAGATTGCCGGTGCAGTTGCCCCTTTTCTTCGTGAGCATGCCGACCAAGAAAACCCCGAGCAACGAACCATAGGTGTAGCCGAAGGAACCAAGGACGATCGGGATGATCCGAAGTTCGGGGTTCTTCAGCTTCACGAAAGCGGTGCCGATGCCGATCAACGCCAGCAGGACTGAGAACACCACCGTGGCCATCTTTGCAGCCTTCATCTGCTCCTGAGATGTCGCCAACGGCCGGAACACCCCGACATACCAGTCCTTCGTGTAGGTGGTCGCCAGCGCGTTGAGCGCCGTGGAGAGCGAACCCATCGCGGTGGCGAAGAGACCGGCGGCAATGAGACCCCGCAGGCCCGGAGTGAGGTCATGAACCATGAACCAGGCAAAGATTCCCGGATCCCCTTCGGGAGCACGGGTTGGGTTCATTTCGTAGAATCGATAAATCAGGATGCCGATCGCCAGGAAACCCACCACCACCGGCAGGTCCACCAATCCAGAAACGATGACCGCACGCTGGCCGCGCTTCGCATCCTTGGAAGTCAGCATCCGCTGGACCATGTCCTGGTCGGTGCCGTGGGTGGCGAGGGTCGTGAAAATCGAACCGAGCAGGGCGGCCCAGATGGTGTATTCCTGGGACAGGATGAAGTAGATGGATTCCCCGATCGACTTGTGATCCGGTCGGATACCCGTGTCGATGGCGACAGGAGTGGCGACCGATGAGGTGAAGCCCTCCCAGCCACCGGTTTTCCCGAGCAGCCAGAAGAACACGTAAATGGCCGCACCGAACATCAGGGACACCTGGATGAGGTCCGTCCACACCACGGCCTTGATCCCGCCAAGAGTGGTGTAGATGGCCGTCAGGAAGGTGATGAGCACCACCGCCCCCGCATAGATGAACATCTCCTGCACGAAGCGCTCCTCCTTCGACATGGCCATGAACTCCGGATGCACCACCTCCCAAGCCAACACCAGCAGGATGGCGGCGACGAAGATCCGCGAACCACTGGCCAGGGAGCGGGTCAACAGGAAGACGAAGGACGCCAGCCTCCGGGTCAGACGGCCGAAGCGGATTTCCAGGAACTCATAGATGCTGACGACGTTGTATTTGTAGAACGGCTTGATGAAGATAGCGGCCACCAGCAAGCGTGCGAGAATCGTGCCAATGACAAGTTGGGCGTAGACGAAATTCCGCTTCGCGAACCCCTCGCCCGGCGTGCCGAGGAAGGTTCCCGCGGAGATTTCCGACGCGAGGATGGACGCCAGCACCGCCCACCATGGCATGGACCGGTCGCCCAGCGCGTAGGACTCCATCGTTTTCTGCCCTCTGGACGCGTAAAGCCCAATGCTGATGATGACCGCGAAATAGACGCCGACAATGAACAGATCCAACCCGAACTCCGACATGCCCGCCAAACTAGGCTTCCGGACCGCCGTTCCAAGCTAATAAGCAGCATTCCGGATGCCGGGTTGATCCGCATTTCCCGTACATTTCCCTTTCCGCACCCATCCGGAAACGGCATGGTCTCCAGCGATGTCGGAAGTTCCCAAACTCGTTCGTGACGACCCTTGGCTGACCCCCCACCAAGCCGCCATCGAGGGGAGGATGAACCACTTCGCGGCGACGCTTGCGGACATCCGGCGGAACTCCGGTTCCCTGCCCGCCTATGCGACCGGTCACAAATTTTCCGGCATCCTCCTCAATGCGGCGGCCAACCAGTGGATGATCCGCGAATGGGCCCCCGCCGCGAAAGGCGTCTTCCTGACCGGGGACTTCAACGGATGGAACCGGGAAAGCCACCCTCTGGCCCCCTCCAGCGGCGGGGTATGGCAGCTCCGCCTGCCGGGCGACGCGCTCCAGCACGGGCAGCGGGTGAAACTGCACATCGTCGGCGCGGATGGCAGCCGCCGCGACCGGATCCCCGCCTGTATCCGCAGGGCGGTCCAGGATCCCTCCACCAACGACTTCAGCGGCCAGATCTGGAATCCGCCCCAGCCCTACGAATGGCGGAATGAATTCGATCCCTCTGCCGTTGTCACTCCCCTGATCTATGAGACGCATGTCGGCATGGCCGGGGAGGAAGCGCGCGTCCACACTTACCGGGAGTTCGCCGACGGCATCCTGCCGCGTATCGTGAAGGCGGGCTACAATACCGTCCAGCTCATGGCGGTCCAGGAGCATCCCTACTACGGCTCCTTCGGCTACCACGTCTCCTCCTTCTTCGCTGCATGCTCCCGCTTCGGCACCCCGGAGGATCTGAAATACCTCATCGATACCGCCCACGGGATGGGTGTGGCGGTGCTGCTGGACGTGGTCCACTCCCATGCGGTGAAGAACACCGCGGAGGGCCTCAGCGACTTCGACGGCTCCGGGAACCAGTATTTCCATGCAGGGGAACGCGGCGACCACCCGCTGTGGGACTCGAAATGCTTCGACTACGGAAAACAGGAGGTGCGCCAGTTCCTGCTCTCCAACCTCCGCTACTGGCTGGAGGAATTCCGCTTCGACGGGTTCCGCTTCGACGGCGTGACCTCGATGCTCTACCACTCCCGCGGGGACAAGGCCTTCAACACCTACGACGACTACTTCGGCGCGGATGCGGACGGGGACGCCATCCTCTACCTCCAACTCGCCAACCAGCTCATCCATGAGATCAAGCCGGGCGCGATCGTGGTGGCGGAGGACATGTCGGGCATGCCGGGCCTCTGCAAGCCGCTGGAAGATGGCGGCATAGGCTTCACCCACCGCCTCGCCATGGGCATCCCTGACCATTGGATCAAGCTGCTGAAACACAGCCGCGACGAGGAGTGGGACATGGACGAGATCTTCGGCATCCTCGCGAACCGCCGCTACGCGGAAAAGACCATCGCCTACGCGGAAAGCCATGACCAGGCCCTGGTGGGGGACAAGACCCTCGCCTTCCGCCTGATGGACCGGGAGATGTATTTCCACATGGGGATCGATGACGGCGATCCCGTGGTGGAGCGTGGCATCGCCATCCACAAGCTCATCCGCCTGATCACCCTGGCCGTGGGTGGTGAGGGCTGGTTGAATTTCATGGGCAACGAATTCGGCCACCCGGAGTGGATCGACTTCCCCCGTGAAGGAAATGACTGGTCCTACCACTACTGCCGCAGGCAGTGGTCGCTGATGGACGATCCGGAGCTGAAATACCACTGGATGTCCGACTTCGACCGCGCACTCATCACCCTGGCGCGGGAGACGAACCTGCTCGCCGCCGCCCCCGCGCAGAATCTCCATGTGGACCGGGAACGGAAAATCCTCTGCTTCGAGCGAGCGAACCTCGTCTTCGTCCTGAGTTTTTCCGTCAGCCAGTCCGTCTTCGACTTCACCTTCGCCGTCCCCGGGACGGAGACCAGGACGCTCGTGCTGGACAGCGATGCCCTGACCTTCGGCGGCCACGGCCGGGTCGATCATTCATTTACCTATCCAGTGGATGCGGATGGCCGGCTCCATGTCTATATTCCATCGCGCACCGGACTGGTATTCGCGAAAATGTGAAATGGACAACCTCCCCGTCATCCCCGATCCCGACCAACCGGGCCACAAGATCGCCAATGCGATCCTGAAATTCCTCGGCAAAATCCCCGAAACCAAACAAGCGGAGAGCATCACGCCCCACCAGAGCGCGCAGGCCATCGCAAACTCCGCTGCGGCGAAAGCGGCGGCCGCCGCCGGTGCGCTGGCCCTGCCGCCCGGCCCCATCGGCTGGCTGACCATCCTGCCGGAGCTCCACACCATGTGGAAGATCCAGACCCAGATGGTGGCTGACATCGCCGGGGTCTATGGGAAAACCGCAGCCCTCTCCCGTGAGCAGATGGTCTATTGCCTCTTCCGCCACGGTGCCGCCATGGCAGTGCGGGATGTGGTCATCCGTGTGGGTGACCGCTACCTGGTGCGCCAGCTTTCACCGAAGGTGCTGGAAAAAATCGCGAAAAAGATCGGCGTGAAGATCACCCAGAAGTCGCTGGGCAAGGCGGTCTCCCGTTGGCTGCCCGTGGTGGGTGCCCTGGGGGTGGGTGCCTATGCCTTCTATGATACCGTGAAGGTCGCAAAAACGGCGATGGAGTTGTTCGAGCATGACATCGACTTCGAACCTCCGCCGGGAGGCAACGGGCCTCCGCCTCTTCCCACCAGAACCCTCGAACTGGAATAAGCGGAATGTCCCCGGGTGGCGGAACGGCCATGCCCGATGCCCTACTGATTCCCCTTCGGAGGCTCCCCCTTGAGCAGCACGGCGCCGTCCCTGAGGCGGACCAACGGCTCCTTCTTGTTGTCCGTGACATTCCCTTCCCCCATCCATGAGGTCGTTTCAGGATAGCGGAGGTGGATGTTCATGGCGCAGCCCGTCATCCGGTTTCCCCTGATGACGCAGGAGTTCCCCTTGTTGATGTAGATGGCCGCATCCGTGCAGCCGATGAAAACATTGTTGCGGATGATCCCCCAGCGGTGCTCCAGCGATTGATCGTGATCGCGGAAATAAGCCGCCCCCGTGCCACCACCGCCAAACGACGCGCCGATGAAACAGTTCTCGAACCGATTTCCCTCGATGACGGTCTCCAGGGAGTTCCCCTTCGTGAAGGCCCCATACGCCGGTCCGCCATTCTTCTGCACGTTCAGAAAACGGTTGTTGCGGATGACCCAGTCCTTCACAGCCACTCCGTCGATGCCCTCCACCACGCTCCGGGTGCCGCCGGTCTTCTTTGTGAACCCGATGTCGCAACCCTCGACCAGCAGGCGATCCGGGTAGTGGCCCTTGTCCGGATCACTGGTCCCCTTGACCCCGGACTCACCGTGGTCCCGCATCACCACGTTCCGCAGGACGCAGTCGGTGGAGGAGGTGTTGAGCTTGAAGCCATGGTAGTAGGAATTCCGCGTCGTCAGATCCTGGAAAGTCCAGCGCGGGGAACCGGTCAGTTCGAAAATCATCTGCACCGACGGAGCGTCCTGTCCGTCCCCCTCGATGATGACGTCCTCCGCTTTCCCTGTCGCCCCCCGCACCGTGACTGGACCCGGACGTCCGGTGATCCAGATTCTGGAATCGCCCGTGATGCGGTACACGCCCTTTGCGATGACGATCTCGTCGCCGGGCAGGGCAGTCGCGCAAGCATTCTCCAGGGAGTTGAAATCCGCCACCTCATGCACCGCCGAGATGGCGGATGCCGCGGAAAGAAGAAGAAAGCAGATGCCTTTCATAAGGTTTCGTGTTCGGTGCTGGCGACGAGACCCTTCCCATCCTGAAGATTGAAGTAATAAACCTTCGTACCCTCGGGCAGCTCTCCTTCCACCCGTCCATCGGCGGGCGCCGCGGGAACTTCCTTCCACTCGCGTTTCTGCCAAGGCCCCTCGTCGGTGGTGTAGTTGAGCGCCGCGGAAACCATCTTCCGGCCGCCGGTCCATGTTGCGGAAACCTTCCGGCCATTCCGTGCACCGAGCACCACCTCCGCCATCGCCGGGCCGCCTTTCAGCACCGCGTCCGCCATCGCATGGATCTCCGCCGGGTTCTCCCCCGCCGCTCCGTGGCCATGGGGCATGCGCGGCCGGATCGCCAGAAAACGGTCCCCCTGCGGCTGTCGGTAGGAACGCTGGAGGGAGTCCATGGGGAAGGCGAAATCGTTGGTCCCGGTCACCCACAGCATGGGCATCTCCGCCTTCGGCAGATAGGCGGAGGGATCCCAGTTCGCGCGCCACTTCTCCTTGCTCTCCGGTCCCATTTTTCCAAAAGCGTCCATCCAGGCGGAGTTGTCGGTGAGGAATCCGCAGCCATACACCGGTGCGGCGAACTTGAAACGGTCATCCACCCCCGCGACGATGCAGGTGAGATAGCCTCCCCAGGAAATGCCTGTGATGCCCGCCTTCTCCGAGTCCACTCCATCCCGCGCCCGGATCCATGAATGGGCCAGAATCACGTCCGAAACGGCGTGGTAAGTCCATTGATCCTCCAAGGGCTGGCCGATCTGGTCGAAGCCTCCCCACCCCGGAGGCCCCCCCATTTCATGGCGCGGATGGTTTTTGTATCCACTCCCACTGACCGCACCGCAGGTATCCATCGAGATCGCCGCATAGCCGCGGTCCACCCACAGCTTCACCCAGGAAGCGAAAGCCGATCCCCCGCCGCCGTGGACCAGCACCATCGCCGGTACCTTGGTTCCGTCCGGAGACTTCGGGATTCCATAGTAGGCGAAGAAACGCGTCTTCTTTCCTCCGTGGTCCGGTCCATCGATGAACACCGCCTTCACCTCACCAACCGCCTTCTCCGGCAGTTCCAGGGAAACGGGCACCTTCTTCAGTTCATCGACCGGCCATGGCGAGGCGGAGGCAACGACCGCGAGCGAAAGCCAGCAAAGCAGGGCGGACAGCTTCATCACGCTTCAAGAATTTTGATGTCACCCTTGTGGCTTTTCTCGAACGCATGCATCCGGTTGCCGTCCCCGTCGATGAGCTGTACGAGGATGCGCTCGTCATTCACATGGATGTGGTTGAAGCCGAGGATATGCCGGGAAAACCCGCGCCCGGTGTCCGTGATCTCATAGAGTTTCGCGCCTCCTCCGCCGGAGACGAGGAAGCTGGGCTGGTATCCCTCCACCTGCAGGTGCTGCAGGTTGTGGTCGTGCCCTGAGATGTAGAGTGAGATCGGGTTTTCCTGGAAGTAACCGCCCCAGCTCTTGATCAGGCCCTTGTTGTCCTTCCGCTTCGTCGTGTCGGAGAAGACCGGGTAGTGGCTCACGACCCAGGTCCACTTCGCCTTGGTCTCCTTCTTCAACTCCGCCTCCAGCCATCGCTTCTGGTCGATCTTTTCCTGCGGAGTCAGGGCTCCCTCAAAGTTGTTCGAGTCGAGGTAGATGATTTTCACCAGGGGTTTCCCGGCGGCCGGGAACTCGGTCGCATACCACTTCGCCGGCATCTTCCAGCGGGAGGCGGGGTTCGCCTTCGCATACTCGAGCTGCATGTCCGCCTTCGCCCGCCCCTGCTTTGAATCGTAGGAAGGACCGTAATCGTGGTTCCCCAGGCAGGCGTAGAACGGAACATCGAGGTGTTCCTTGGAATAAATCTCCTCGAATCCCGGACCGAACCGTGCGGGTTCAAGGTGGTTGTAGAAATTGTCGCCCAGGGCTAGGACCGCAGTCAGGGGGCTTCCCAGCTTTCCAGCGAAGTCGTTCATCCGCTCCGCCACCTGCCGCTGCGCGGCG
>Ga0233365_1001276_pt1 | contig 10826 bp, 10 predicted proteins | sample ElkDunMinimDraft_27_FD_191535 | JGI IMG/M metagenome (GOLD analysis project Ga0233365, IMG submission 191535) | Fecal eukaryotic communites from dung pellets of Tule Elk in California, USA - Elk Dung C36 | ecosystem: Host-associated > Mammals > Digestive system > Large intestine > Fecal | place... | reverse complement strand
CCGATACGGGAAAATACCCGCTTCTTGCCAAAACCGAATAAAAAACAGGCGAAATATGTCCGTTAGAAAGAAAAAATAAATCTTCTTCTTTTCCGTCCATATCAAATCCTTCTTTGCGTTTCATTAGGTTTTGATACAGTGCCACAAAAAATTCAGCACAGCCCAAAGAACCTCCCGGATGCCCTGAATTTACAGCATGAACCATTCGCAAAATGTCTCTTCTAACCTGAACGGTTAAATCTTGTAGTTGTGAAATTGTTAAACTCATTGTAGTTTTAAATAGTTAGGTTGGACAAAAATACTCTTTTTATATTAGAGTAAAAATTGTTTCACAGTGCTTTTCTTAACAATAAATGAACAACCCGAAGAAGTAGATAAGAAACAATTATTGATAGCTTTATACCTTAACTCACTAATTCTAGAAAATTCTAAAATACTAGTCCATAAAAGTTAAACCAAATTTAAATTTATAAAAAAAGCCTGATCGAAACAATCAGGCTTTACTATTAAAGTTATTCTTATTTTTAATCACAACAAGGGTCGAGATCAAAAAGCTGGGTTACTTCTGCTTGAGTGAGTATTCTATCATAAATAACAATATCATCCACTAACCCCGTATATTCTTTTCCGATAAAAAAATCTCCTATGTTAGAAGTTCCTAAAGGATTACTACACCCTGTAGTTGGCACACCTGAAGTCGGAAGCCCATTTATATATAAATTGATATTATTGGGTCCGTTTGAAGTCACAACCACATGATGCCACTGATTTTTGGAAGGATCATTAATGCAATCTGTATCTCCATAAGGAATAGGCCAACCATCACCCCAAATACTATAATCGTTAATTCCGAAAACAACATTTCTACAATCAGATAAGCTAAACGACCATTGTCCATAAGTATCAGGACAATGTAACCCCGTATCTCTCCCTATTATTTGCTCATACAAGCCTCCTTCCCTTGTTCCTTCGGTCTTAAACCACAATGAAATAGAGAAAGGGTTGGAATCAAAATCATCAATAAACGTAGGATTGACAATAGTTAAAAAATCATTATTTGCTGCGACAAACTCAAAAGCACAATCTGTATTTCCGTCTCTATCTTCTGAAGAAAACGCTGTGGTAGTATTGGTTAAGTGATTTCCATTGCCTGAAAAATCATTTAAAGAACCTCCGTTAAAAGGGTAATAAGCTATTATACCAGTTTGAAGACTTGCTGGAAGACAATCTAGTGCATTCGGATTCGGAGTATTATCATCAGAATCACAACTCAATGCTATCCCAATCAGGGATAAAAATATTATAGATAATTTAGCTTTTTTCATAATTAAACTGTTTTAAAATTTCATACATTTATAAGATGTTAAAAACAATTAACAGTTGCGTCAAAAAAAGTTAAAAAATCATCTTTTAAAGATATCTAAATCAAGTTTTAGAGAAAAAATATTAGAATACAAAGCCGCACTCTGGTCACCGATATCTGTCAAAGCGTAGTCGATTTGGATGCCTCTATATCTGAATCCTAAACCGATATTGGGTTGAAAATTCACACTTTCTGAACCATCAAGTTGCATTACGTTTTGGAAATTTCCTAATCCGGCTCTTACAAAAACCATATCAATATAACCTGCTTCAAACCCGATTGCCGGATCAATACTTACAAAACTAGTAGAAATCAAATCGTTCGTTTCTGTAAAGCGCATATTCAGATTCAATCCTGCCTGAAGGCTGTAATCGTAGCGGATAATAAATTTTCGGGCAATCCCAAGTTGTGCTTTGGGCATAGTTATTTCTGTAGTTTCCGGGAGTTCCTGATTTTGTCCTGACACCGCATCTTTGATGGTTTCGTATTCCTCTTCGTTGATGTTCCAAATATTATAAGTAGTTGTTATATCTCGAAGCATCAAACCGTATTTCCAGTCATTTTTTTCAAACTGAATACCCAAATCAAAGCCAAATCCCCACGAATCGGCAAAATCTCCGATGATTCTACGAATAACTTTGGCGTTTACTCCATACGTAAATCCGTCAAGTGGAAGTCTTCGAGCATACGAAAAAACAACGCCATAATCAGCAGCCGAAAACAAACTGATTCGGTTGTAATCAATATTTCCTTCGCTGTCAATAAGTTGGGTTGTATTCATAATATCATCCACCCCAAAACGGATAGCTGTAATTCCGAAAGCACTGTTTCTGTCAATATTTTTGGCATATCCGATATAATCGTATTGGGCAATATTAGCAAAATAACTCGCGTGCATCAGAGCAACTTGAGATTCCTCTACACCTATAAGTCCGGCCGGATTCCAATAACCCGAAGTAACATCAGAAACACTGGCTGTTACTGCTCCCGACATTCCGAGCGAAGCTGCATCTACTCCGATATTCATAAATTCGTTCGAATATTTACGGACAACCTGACTGTAACCCGCTGAAAAACAGAAGATAAATATATAAAGAAAGAGCTTTTTCAAAGTGATTTATTTTAAGCAAATATCAGATAAAATTTTGAGACACTAAAACTACATTTTAGGCTAACTTATTGTATAGAGTGCTGTTTTTTTGTTTTAGATGTTGATTTGTTTACTGGTTTAATCGTTTTTTGTACATTCGCATTTCTTAATTAGCCGTAAATGAAAAAACATATTCCGAATTTTATTACATTATTAAATCTTTTTTCAGGATGTATTGCGCTTGTATTTGCTATGCAAGGTGATTTCTTGAATGCTTTTATCTTTGTAAGTTTAGGAATTTTCTTTGATTTTTTTGACGGATTTTTTGCCCGAATTCTCAAAGTTCAATCTCTTTTAGGAGTTCAACTCGACTCTTTGGCCGATATGGTCACTAGTGGATTGGTTCCGGGCTTTGTGATGTTTAAAATGCTATCAGAATACTCTGCAAATGAATTTCTACCTTATTTTGGGTTTATCATTACGCTGGGTTCGTGTATGCGTTTGGCGAAATTTAATATTGACACAAGGCAAACTGATTCGTTTATCGGACTACCAACTCCTGCTAATGCTTTGTTTATTTTGAGTTTACCTCTGGTTATTCAACATACAGAATTTGCTTTTGTCATCCAAGCTCTTACCAATGTATGGGTTTTACTCGGAATTTCGGTTTTGAGCACTTATATTCTTAACGCTGAACTTCCTCTTTTTTCGTTGAAAATCAAAAACTTCAGCTTTGTTAAATATAAGTTACAGATTTTCTTTTTGGTTTTATCTCTCGTATTGCTTGTAGTATTTAAGTTTTTGGGAGTCCCGTTGATTATTCTGTCGTATGTGTTACTTTCTGTTTTTAGCAAAAAATAAATCATTCTCTTTTCATCGGAAAACCTTGTGGCTTGCCTCCTCCTGAAATTTCAGCAAAAATAGAATCGTTATGAATTCTGTTGTACGTTATTTTCTTGGGAAAATCATTTTCGGGGTTTTCAAACACAAGTTGATTTTCAGAACTAAAAGTAAGTTTGAATTCTGTAACTTCAGAATTTGGTTCGGTTGTAATTTCCACGATATAAAGCAAATCTTTTCCTCTTTGAACCAGATTTACTCGTTCTGAAAAAACAGTGTCGTTTTCAATCACAAAACAGGAATTTCCCAGAAGGGATTTGTTGTTGTTTTGAATCCATTTTTCTGTGAATTTTCCTTCTGTGGACGTATGTGTCCAATTTCCGATAAGCCAACTAGCTTTATTGATTTCGCTCTGACAAGAAACCAAAAACAAAGCGAAAATTGCAGATATAATAAATAGGTTTTTCATAATTACATTTGTTTTCTTAAAATATTTGCCGCACTTGCCTGTGCTTTCGGAAAAATAGTAATATCTGCAATCTGAACATGATTAGGTTGTTCAATTGCAAAAAGAATTGTAGCCGAAACATCTTCTGCTGTCAAAGGTTGGTAGCCGTTATACGCTTGATTAGCTCTTTCGGAATCTCCCTTAAAGCGAACAAGAGAAAAATTAGTTTCGACAGCTCCTGGAGCAATTCCTGTAACTTTTATACCTAAAGGTTGTAGGTCAATTCGCATACCTTTTGTCAAAGCTTCAACCGCAAATTTTGAAGCACAATAAGTTGTACCGTTCAGATAAACTTCTTTTCCTGCAACAGACGAAATATTGATGATATGACTTTCGGATTGTTGTGGCATCAAAGGCAAAACTGCTTTAGTTACGTATATCAAACCCTTTACATTGATATCAATCATGGCCTCCAAATCTTCTAAATCAGCTTGGTCAAACGTTGCTAATCCATGTGCATTTCCAGCATTGTTGATTAAAATATCTATATTTTCAAATTCAGTTGGGAGATGTTGGATTTGATTGAAAACTGCATCCTTATCTCTTACATCAAAATTACAAATATGAACCTCTGTACGAAGTGTCATTTTTAATTCATCTAAAGCCGTTTGGTTTCTTCCACAAAGTATAAGTTTGTATTTTTTTTCTGCTAAAATAATGGCTGTTGCTTTTCCGATTCCTGAAGTAGCTCCTGTTAGTAAGACGGTTTTCATTATAATTATTTTTCAGCAAATTTATTCAAAGTATTTTGTTTTAATCATTAACTTTGAATTTTAATAAAAACATTTAAACATGAAAAAACTTATAATTTTCACCTTAACCTTGACCTTATTTAGCTGTACAAAGGAAGCTCCAGAATACACCATAATTTCAGGTAAATATACAGGTACCGAAGAAGGAAAGTTTACTTTGAGAGGAGTATCTTTTGAAAAAGAAATTGCAATCAATCCGGACGGAACATTTACCGACACTTTAGATTTGGATTACAATGGTGCCTATAGAATCGGAAGAGAAGAAATCTATCTTCATTCTGGAAAGAGTCTTGGATTTGAAGCAATCGTAGGAGAATGGTCTGCGGTAGTTTTCACTGGAGATTTAGCTGGAGAGAACAACTATATTTCTAAAAAACTAAACCTAGAGAAAGAAACCATTAGCAAAGATCCAAAAGCATTTTATATGGTTGAAGAAGCAGAATTTCTTTCTAAATTAAATGACTTCAACAAAAAACGTAAAGATTTATTAGAAGAGACTGTCTTTGTTGTTGCGGATTTTAAAGAAAAAGAATTAAAAAGCATTGAGTATCACACAAACTATTTGCTTAATGTATATATTGAATATCAAAAACATTATGGCGAAAATAAAGATTTTCAAGTATCTGAAAATTTCCCTAAAACGGATACTATAACTGATTTTGAAAATGCTGAAGATTTTAATTTCTCTACACCTTACAGAAGTTTAGTAAATGACAATTTTTATAAAAAAGTAGAAAGAGAGATTGGAGAAGATGCCTCTCCCGAAAAGTATTACCAAGCATTATTTACTACTTTTAAAACCGTAAAAACACAGAATATTAAAAACAGTTTGGCTAGAGTGGTAGCACAAGCGATTTCGTCATCTAACAACAATTCAGAAGAAATCTATAATTACATTCAGAACAACACCACTGATGAGAATTTCAAAACAGAGTTAACCGAAAAATTCAACAAAATTAAGACGTTGGTTAAAGGAAATCCTTCTCCGAAATTCAATTATGAAAATCATAAAGGCGGAACGACTTCGCTTGACGATTTAAAAGGAAAATTCGTTTATATTGACGTCTGGGCTACTTGGTGCGGACCTTGTATTAGAGAAATTCCGTTCTTAAAAGAGGTAGAAACCAAATATCACGGTAAAAACATCGAATTCGTAAGTATTTCTATTGATGATAAAAAAGATTATGAAAAATGGAAAAACTTTGTAACGGAGCAAAATTTAGTTGGAGTGCAATTGTATGCGGACAATGCTTGGCAATCTCAATTTGTATCCGATTATGCTATTGAGGGGATTCCGAGATTTATCTTAATTGATACGGAAGGAAATATCGTTTCGGCTGATGCCCCACGACCTTCTGACCCAAAACTCATCGAGTTATTAACTGAAATCGGTTTATAAAATATTTAAAAAACTGCTCTGAAAAATTCCAGAGCAGTTTTTTTTTAAACCGAATAGCCTTTGGCCAAAAGAAATCCCCATTCTGGATTTTTCTTAAGATAAGCGGCCACAAATGGACATAAAGGTGCTAATTTGTAATTATTTTCTTGTAGAAATTCTAAAGATTTCTGAACAAGAATTTTACCAATTCCTTTACCTCCTAATTCTTTGGGTACTTCAGTATGTGTCAAAAACATTATATTCTCGTTGTTCAAAATATAATCAATAAAAGCAACAGAACCTTCAGTGTGAAGCTCGAATCGCTTTTTGTCGTAGTTTACAATAAATTCCATGGACTGTATTTTTACTGGTTAGCTTACAAATTTAGTGTTTTTAATCAATTCTCTTAAAAATAAAATTCGTTACATTTACGTTGTGTTTTTACAAAATATGAGCAAGAAATCAAAATCAATCAAAACGAAAGTCATTATAGGATACGTCCTACTATCTGTTGTAGGAGCTGTATCTATTCTGTTTTTATACAACGAAATTCTAAAATGGGGCAAACCTAAAAATGAAATATTTTCAAGGAATCAACAGCTCATTGATTTAAGCGATGCGTTAACCAAACTATACACTGCAGAAGCAACAGAAGGCAACACTTCTTTTTTAGCCTCTAAAACTGATTTTTCGAATTACAACCAACTTATCGACAGTGTTATCCATAAAATGCAAAGTCTTAAAAAACACGAAAGTCGCATTCAGGATAGCAGACTTGATTCTATTTCTATTTTGTTATCTCAAAAAAAGAATCATGTTACACAAATACGAAAATTAAACACTCAATATACTAACGAATCTAGTTTTGGTACATTAAGAAAAAAACTCCAACAAACGCGTGATTCCCTACGTCATTCTACACATAAAGTCGATTTATCAAAAAGCAACCATAGAATGGTCAGAGAACTCGGAGACTACTTTTCGTTTGTTGTAGAAGATCAAAAACTGGTCGATTCTATTAGCAGAGCTCCGGTTTCCGAGTCAGAGTTACTCGCCCATTCGGACAAAGTTATAACAGAACTCATCGCTCGTGAAGATAAACTCAAAAACGAATTAAGAGACCGAGAGAATATTTTACAAATAAAAAACCGAGAACTTTCTGGCAAAATTCAGTTTTTACTTTCCTCCATCGAAAAAGAAATTCTAGATAATTCGTATGTTGAAATAACGCAAAATCAACAAGATATTGAACGAACTACTTTATTCCTTTATTGGGCTGGAGTTTTGGGAGTGATACTACTTCTTTTTTTCGGATGGATTATTTTGAGAGACCTCACTCGACAACAGCAATATAGAGACAAACTCGAAAAACTAAATCAAGAAAACAACATGCTTTTGCGAAGCAAAACCATGCTTATCGCTACAGTTACACACGATTTACAAACTCCTTTGGGTTCTATACTTGGATTTTCTGAATTATTAAAACAAACAGTTCTTGATTCTACTCAAAATCAATACGTAAATAACATTTCAAATTCGAGTGAATATATACTGAATTTGGTGAATGATTTAGTAGATTTTTCAAAACTAGAAAACAATAAAATAAAAATAAACAAAGTTGCCTTTAACCCTAAACAACTTATCGAAAGTACTTTTCATACGTTGAAAAGAAATGCGGTTGATAAGGATATTTTATTGCTTTATGAAGCCGATGAAGACTTAAATACAAATATTATTTCTGATCCGCATAGGGTTAAACAAATACTCACGAATTTAGTAACCAATGCTATTAAATTCACACAAAAAGGACATGTTAAAATTCATGGAAAAGTAGAAGGTGGAAATATCCTTTTTTGTATTGAAGACACAGGAATAGGTATTACCAAAAACCAACAAAAATTGATTTTTGAAGAGTTTACGCAAGCTCATCCAGATATTGAAAAACAATTTGGAGGAACAGGTTTAGGACTTACTATCTCAAAGAGATTAGTCAATCTTTTAGGAGGCGAAATACAGGTACAAAGCGAAGAAGGAAAAGGTTCGGTATTTACCTTCTCAATTCCTTTTATAAAAGACGGAAATAGAGATAAGAAAGACAAGAATAGTAAAATAAACACTGACTTTCTAAAAAATAAAAAAATCCTGATTGTGGATGATGACAAAATGCAACTTACTCTTATGAAGGCATTATTTTCAAATTATCCAGTAGAACTTACTACCGAGAATGATGCTACTAAAGTAATTTCTATTTTAGAAACCAATACTTTTGATTTGATATTTACAGATATTCAAATGCCTAAAAAAAGTGGTTTTGTACTTCTTCAAAGAATTCGAAATCACGAAAAAAAACATATCAATACAATCCCGCTTATTGCTCTTTCCGGAAAAAGAGATTTATCTATTGAAGATTTTACGGAAAAAGGTTTTACTTATTTTTTAGGGAAACCGCTACAAATGAAAGAGGCTCTACAAGTAATGAAAGCTGTTTTTGAAGAAAGAAAAATAGAAATCTTACCTGATTTAAATTTTGAACAAAATACTGAAACTACTGTGCTATATGACTTAAGTTCTCTTAAACAATTTATTTCTGATGACACACAAGCTTTGCAGAACATTATTTCAGTGTTTTTAGAGAGTACAAAAACAAGCATCGAAGAATTAAAAGAGAACGCGCAGAATTTGGAAAAACTCTCTCATACTGCTCATAGAATGATTCCTATGTTGCGTCAAATCGAAAGTATAGAATCGGTCTTGCTTTTAGAAAAGTTAGAGTCCAAAGAGATTGAACTAAAAAGCACAGAAAGTCACATTGCTAAAATCATAGAGAAACTTACTCTACTCATTACAGAACTAGAAAAAGAGAATAAATCTTACTAAAATAAAAAAACGTCAACTTATCGTTTGATAGTTGACGTTTTTATAATCTTTTACTTAAAATCAAAAACGAACTTCTACTATTCGTCTAACAGGAATAGAAACGCCTGCCTTAAGCGAAATATAATTATCTCCCGCTACCCACACAGTTGTTTCCACTTCTTTCAGTCCTTCAGAATCTTCAAAAATGATTTTTATTTTGGCATGATGAAGATTTCCTAAAGACATTGCGTCTTGAAGTCTCTTGTTCAATTCTTTTGTTTGTTCTTCGGTACGTTCAATACTTTCGTGGGGAAAAACAAGTCTCTCAATGTCTTCTTTCTGTACAATAAGGGGTTTATTTATATTCATAAAGTTCATGTTTATTTTTGGTAAGACAAATATCTAAAATAAATATATATAAATCGTATCTACTTACAATTTTATTTATATAAGCCATACGCCTATAAGTTTTTAAATCAACCTTTAATAGAGACGAACTAAAAAAGAATTCAACTTTATTGATGAATATCTAATACTAAAAATTTAAAATAAAATAGAGTTTACATAAATGTTGATTGTTATTATCAGTATATTTTATTACTTTTCGAATGAATTTAAATTAAACTATGAAATCCGCAAACTCGATCTATAATAAAAAGGAATATTTAGAATTCATTTTTAAAAAAAATTTACAATTTTATTTAGAAACCCAAAGAGCAGATGTAGAGTTTTTAGTGAAAATTGTAAATCTTTTTCGACCTAATGATATAAAAGTTATTTACACTATAGATTTAGCTCCTTTATTAAGTTTATTAGAAGAAAACAATGAGTATCAAAAGTTTTTTTCTAGTTATTTAAATGACTTACTTAAAGACAAGGAGTTTGACCAAATCATATCTGATGCAGGTATAATTAAAGACACTGACTTTTTGTATGAAATAAGGAAGCGTTTCAGTGAAAAGATTTTACCTTATCAACCTTCCAAAAATAGTTTACAATTTATTCTTAATCAAGTATTTTATCGCAGTACCGATCCTCAATGGATTGATAGAATCCCCGAAGAACAAATTGATGTTTTACTTCAAAAATTAGGTTTAAAATCAGTATATACAGAAGAATATAAAAATTTTGAACTATTAGAACTTTTATACGGAATTGAAGTCCTTATTCAGAGAATTTCAGGAAGAGCTATGGAAAGTGATGTCAATAAAATGGTTCCGGAGTTTCAAAATTTTGACAGCCCTTTTATTGCTATACAACGTGAATTTGCAGAACTTAACGATAAACTCATACGCTCCAATAAAAAGTTCATATCGTCAGATGATTTGTCGTATAAACAAGTAATTATTTTACACAAACAATGTCAGAATTACATCAGTACAGCTTTTGCTAATTCGCATAGATATGGAATCTCGCTTAAGGTCAATCAATCTTTACTCCGGATTAGGCAACAATTAGACAGGGTAAAAGAACTTTTGCCTTATTTGGTTGTGAATACCGATGACGATAAACTAAAGAAAACCAGAGACCTATCTTTGACTCTAATTAAATACAATTGTAATAAAAACAATATACGTCAATTAGTAAACGAAAGCACTCAACTCTTGTCTTATGAGGTTACCCAGCATACTGCCCGAACAGGAGAACACTATATAACCAATAGTCGTAAAGAATATTTTAAAATGTTCAGAACTGCTTGTGGAGGTGGTTTAATAGTTGCTTTTTTGTGTGTTTTTAAAATTCTTTTATCCAAAATTGAAACCAGTGATCTTGGTTATGCTTTTTTGTATAGTATGAATTATGCTTTAGGTTTTATAGCAATTTACTTATTAGGATTTACCCTAGCCACTAAACAACCTGCTATGACAGCTTCTGCTCTTATTAGTGCTTTAGAACAAGGAACCAAAACTAAAGGCGAGAGCGTAAGCAGTAAGTATAAAAGTTTTGCTGTGTTTTTCGCACGAGTTTTTCGGTCTCAATTTATTGCTTTTTTAGGGAATGTACTAATGGTTTTTCCTGTTGCTTTACTTTTGATCTGG
>Ga0233365_1001271_pt1 | contig 10866 bp, 12 predicted proteins | sample ElkDunMinimDraft_27_FD_191535 | JGI IMG/M metagenome (GOLD analysis project Ga0233365, IMG submission 191535) | Fecal eukaryotic communites from dung pellets of Tule Elk in California, USA - Elk Dung C36 | ecosystem: Host-associated > Mammals > Digestive system > Large intestine > Fecal | place... | reverse complement strand
TAATATTTAAAAGAAATAGAAGATAAGTAATGAAAGAACTTCAAAAACTTAATAAATACTTTATAAAATACAAATACCGCTTTTTACTTGGTATTGTTATTACCATTGCATCGCAGATATTTACTGTTTTTACACCACAGTATATTGGTGATGCAATTACTGTTTTACAGCATTTTTTAACAGGCGAAGTATCTGCCGAAGCCACCAAACAGGCTTTATGGCATAATATGCTTTTAATTGTTGGCACCACATTACTGGCGGGTTTCCTTACTTTTTTAATGCGTCAGACTATTATTGTAATGTCGCGCCATATAGAATTCGATATTAAAAACGAAATTTACGAGCATTATCAAAAATTGAGTTTAGATTTCTACAAACGTCAGCGAACAGGCGATTTAATGAGTCGTATTTCAGAAGATGTTGCCAAAGTTCGTCAATATGTTGGTCCGGCTGTAATGTATTCCATAAATACAATATTCAGAATGGCGGTGGTAATTGTGCAAATGTATATTATATCGCCAACGCTAACTTGGTATTCGTTAATCCCGGTGCCTTTTCTGGCAATTTTAATGTATAAATTAAGTACCGAAATCAACAACCGAAGCTTTGCTTATCAACAAAATTTATCAAAACTATCTTCTTTTTCTCAAGAAATTTTCTCGGGAATACGCGTGATCAAAGCATATACTTTAGAAGATAAGCAAAACAAAGCGTACGACGAAGCCACAACAGAGAGTAAAACCAAATTTATGCGCTTAACCTATACCAACGCATTAATTGGTCCGCTTATGATTTTTCTAATCGGGATAAGTAACATTTTGGTAATTTACATTGGTGCACGCATGTACATCAACGGTACAATAACCGAAATTGGCGTTATTGCACAATTCATACTATACATTAATATGTTAACCTGGCCAATTGCGTCGTTAGGTTGGGTATCATCTATGGTTCAAGAAGCCGATTCATCGCAAAAACGTATTAACGAATTTTTAAACGAAGTTCCATCTATCCAATCAACAACATTAGAAAAGCACGATTTAAAAGGAAAGATCGAATTCAACAATGTCCATTTTATTTACGAAGACACCAAAATTCACGCTTTAAACAACATATCATTTACTATTAACGAAGGCGAAACTGTTGCGTTTTTAGGAAAAACCGGATCGGGAAAATCAACCATTTTACAGCTTATTTCAAGAATGTACGATGTTTCTTCCGGATCGATTTCTATTGATAATATCGATATTAAAAACTGGAATGTAGAAAATCTGCGCGATCAGATTGCTGTTGTTCCGCAAGATGCTTTTCTGTTTTCGGATACCATTAAAAACAACATTCAGTTCGGTAAAGAAAATGCTTCGCAGGAAGAAATTGAACATTTTGCCAAAATTGCCGATGTTCACAAAAACATTATGCGTTTTGAAAAAGGGTACGAAACCATTTTGGGCGAACGCGGAATTACTTTGTCAGGCGGACAAAAACAGCGTGTTTCCATTGCCCGCGCATTAATTAAAGATGCTCCAGTTTTGTTGTTAGACGATTGCTTATCTGCTGTTGATACCGAAACCGAAGAACGCATCCTTAATAATTTAAAAGATATTTCGGCTAAAAAAACCACCATTATTGTAACACACCGAGTTTCATCTGCCAAAAATGCCGATAAGATTATTATTTTGAACGATGGCGAAATTATAGAGCAAGGCACTCATAATCAACTATTAAACCAAAAAGGGTATTACAACAATTTATATAATAAACAATTAGCGGAAAAAGATGTACTTTAAATTTTGTTTTATAAGATTTTTTTTGGACTTTTGAAGGGATGTAAAAATTTTAACACAACGAAAGGACTATGAGAGACCATGAAATGCTAGAAAAAGAGGAAATTTTTTCGAAAGTATTAAGAGCCGGCAGAAGAACTTACTTTTTTGATGTAAGATCTACAAAAGCAGATGATTACTATGTAACCATTACTGAAAGTAAAAAGTTTACTGAAGAAGACGGATCATTCCACTTCAAAAAGCACAAAATTTACCTTTATAAAGAAGATTTTGTTTCTTTTAAGGAAATCTTAAACGAAATGACTGATTATGTTTTAGACCAAAAAGGTGAAGAGGTTATCTCTGAAAGACATCAAAAAGATTTCAAAAGAGAACTAGCTAACGTTGAAGAAAAAAGCTATACAAACGTAGAATTCGACGATTTTTAATATCGTTTTCATTATAATTAATACCGGCTTTTGTCGGTATTTTTTTTAAGCTTATGAAACACTTTTACACGATTATTTTACTTTTAAGCACCATTTTTACATGGGCGCAAAAAAAGTACGAACCCGAAAACATCACCTGGAACGGCACAACTTATCCGTACCGTTACCACCACATGGAGCAATATTTCAGGTATTATCCAGACAAACGTCCTGTTCCTAATATTGATACCACTATTGTTAATCGAAATTACATCGCAGCGTTTGAAGTTAAGGATAAAAAGTTCTTTCTGAACAATATGTATATCAACGGAAGAAATCCTAAAACGAAAGATTTATCGGTTCTTGCTGAACTAAACAAAAAAGACGAACCTATGTTTTTAAGCTGGGTAAGCGGTTTGTTTGATATTGGTTTGGGAGCCGAAAAGTTTTCAGCAAACGATTCTTTAGTGCCAATTTATGACAATTATATTGTGTTTGAAGTTCAAAAAGGAAACATTGGCAGAACCGAGACTTTTACTTACAATCAGCTAAAGCTTTTTAAAGATTATCAGCACAGACGATTTAAAGAAACTGAAGATTACAAACGTTTAGTTCGCAGATTAATCTACAACGGAATGACAGAAGGTCAAGCTTCACTACATATTTACCAGTTTATTTTGTTCTACAGCAAATCGAACTTTTTAAAGAAAGCATAAAAAAGCGTTTCGAATGGAAACGCTTTTTGTTATTTCTCATATTGCCAATCTAATCTTTTGGCGATCTCGATCTTTTCATCAAGTTTTAATAGATTATGGATAGGGTCCATATCTCTTTGTTTACTATTTTTAACCAAAATAAAATATTCTTCCCTATTTAGTTCATCTTTGAAATGATTAATATTTGGCGACTGTTTTAACGTTTGTAAATAGCTTAAAATTATGTCATAATTATCTAAAACGTCTTTTTCATTAAAAAACTTGATGCCATATCGTTCATAAAAATATGAAGACGTTCCTAAATTTAGATGCGTTGTACCTGAACCATTTTTATCATAAAAAATATCAAAACTAAAATTATTTATTTCACTTATATAAACATCTTCGGGATAATTTTTCACATCATCACTTAAGTTGCACAGAACAATTTCGCCTTTATTTTTCAAATGAACTCTTGCTGATACTTCTTCAATTGTTAAATCATCGTGTCCCCAAATATTTACAACATCTACATTTTCAATATTAGATAATTGTTTTTGTATTGATTTCAATTCAAAATCTCTAAAAAACTTAATTTTTACAACAAAAAATAAGATATAAATGAGTAAACACAAAAAAGCAATTTGAAGAAAACTAACAACATATTTCATAGATAGTGATAAATCTATAAAACGTATAACATTGAAAGATTATTGCCAACTGCTGTACAGTACGTAATTATTGCTTATACGGTCAATTTCTCCGGCAAAATCAGACGCGTTTAATTCCTTCACTCTTTTAGCGGGAATTCCAGCGTAAATTCCGTTTGGCAGTAATTCCATATTCTGGGTAACCACTGAACCAGCACCAACAATAACATTGCTGTGAACAACACAATTGTCCATAACGATTGCACCCATACCAATTAACACATTGTCATGAATAGTACAACCGTGCACAATAGCGTTATGCCCAATAGAAACATTGTTTCCTATTATTGTCGGATGTTTTTGATACGTACAATGTATAACAGCACCGTCTTGCACGTTTACTTTATTACCCATTTTAATAAAATGTACATCACCACGTACTACTGCATTGTACCAAACACTGCATTGTTCGCCCATTTCAACATCGCCTAACAACGTTGCGTTTTCTGCGATAAAACAGTTATCAGGAAATTTAGGTTCTTTTCCGTTTATCGATTTAATTAAAGCCATATTATAAAATAAAAAATCCCGATAAATATCGGGATTTTCTGTTAATATTAAAAGTTAACTGACGGACAGTTACATTTGTAATTACTTTCTTTACATAAGAAGTTAAATCCTAGAGTTAACTGATGAAACCCTCCTTTTGCAAATCCAATTTCTCCAAACTGGTGTGAGTAAGTATAACCAACCATTATTTGTTTAAACTTAACACCTAACAATGGTGAAACCGAATGATAGTTTTGTTTTTTAACGTCTGCATTATTCTCCATGTATTCAGCGCCTTCAAACATTGTTCTGTAAGAAACACCTGCAAAGAATTGTCCGTTTGCAAATTCTTTATACATTTTTAAATTCACGTCTAACATTTTTTCTTGTGTTTGCTCTGTATATTGAAACAACACAGATGGTTCCCATGAAAAACCTTGGTCTCTATAAGATCTGTATCCTTTGTTTTTAGCAAAAACATATCCAGCAGAAACAATATACTTACGTAAATTATCACTTTCTATGTCTGAATATATTTCACGATCAGAAGTAATAACGTTTTTAGCTGTTGCGTGTGCATAAAAATCTAAATAGTGATATGACGCACCAATATCAACATTAAAATAATTGTATTTCAATTCAGCTCCGTTTACAGAAGGATCAAATACACCATTACCCCATTCAGACTGATCTAATTGAGAATTAACCATTCCCCCGCTAATACCAAACGAAAGCTTATTTAAATCGTAATCGCTTCGTGAAAAAGTAATATGGTGTGCATATGTTATTTTTGCTCCGGCTTGTTTATGGTATCCATTTCTATCGTTAAATGCTACAAAACCAACCCCGGATCTTTCAGAAATCGCTGTATTAAAGCTGGCGGTTTGCAAAGCAGGTGCATCTTTTTCACCAAACCATTGTTGGCGCGCCGTTAATCGAACCTTTGCACAATTTGCTATACCAGCCATTGAAGGGTGGATAAGATAATAGTTATCTGTTAAATAATCTTGATACACTGCAATTCCTTCTTGCGCGTTACTTACTTGCGACACAAATAATGAAGATATAACAACTACTAAGGATTTAGTAAATATATTCATAAATTCTTTTTTTCTCTTTAGAAATGGTTAACAAATATATATAAAAAGTATAATATTTAATATCATGATTTAAAATATATTCTACAAAATCATGAATTCAAATATGTTAATTTTACGTTTAATTTCCAAATATAAATATTCAATTGATATTTCTTTGTTAATTTTGAAAAAAATCTTAAAAAATGTTTAAAATAAATATAAAAGAAACCCAAAACCCAGCTATAATCAAGTTTGAATTCCCTGATTTTATTAGCTATGGATCTAATTTTGAGTTCAAAAACATCGATGATACGGTAAATTCGCCTTTAGCAAGACAGTTATTTTACCTGCCTTTTGTAAAATCGGTTTATGTTTCGGGGAATTTTGTGGCTGTTGAACGCTTTTCTATTGTAGAATGGGCAGATGTGCAAGACGATGTTAAAAAGCAAATTGAAGACTTTGTTACTAACGGTGGAAAGGTTTTAATTGAATCAGAGAAAGAAACTACAAAAAAGATTCCGGTAACTGTTTATGGCGAAACTACTCCAAACCCGGGCGTTTTAAAATTTGTAGCAAACAAATCGCTTACCAAAACGGCGGTTGAGTTTAAAAACATCGATGAAGCCAAACCATCGCCTTTAGCGACAGAATTATTCAAACTGCCTTATGTTAAAGAAGTTTTTATTGATGAGAATTACGTTTCGATCACAAAATTCGACAGTTACTCTTGGGATGAAATCACTATTGAAGTCCGTACTTTTATCAAACAATTTATTGAAAATGGCGGAACAGTTATTGATGAATCGTTAATTGTTGAAACTAAAGCTCATGAACAACAGCAGGAGCAATACTTTGATAATTTAGATGTAACATCGCAACAAATCATCAATATTTTAGAAGAATATGTAAAACCGGCAGTTCAATCAGACGGTGGAAACATTACTTTTGAAAATTACGATGACGACACAAAACGAGTTACCGTAACGTTGAAAGGTGCATGTAGCGGCTGTCCGTCATCAACATTTACGCTGAAAAACGGTATCGAAAACATGTTACGCCAAATGCTGCATAACAACGATATTGTTGTTGAGGCTCTAAACGGTTAAAAAATAAGGTTGAGTTTTCTCAACCTTTTCATTTCTAAAATAGTTCTATGCGCAATCAGTTAATCAATTCGTACTCTCCTTATTTGCTTCAGCACGCAGAAAATCCGGTACATTGGCAACCTTGGAACAATGAAAATATTCAAGAAGCAGAAAGCAAAAACAAGTTGCTTATTATAAGTATTGGTTACGCAGCCTGCCACTGGTGTCATGTTATGGAGAAAGAATGTTTCGAAGATGATGAAGTTGCAGCTGTTATGAATGCTTCGTTTACCAGTTTTAAGATCGATCGCGAAGAATTACCGGCTGTTGATGCTTATTACATGCAGGCTTTGCAGTTAATGACTAAACAAGGTGGCTGGCCGCTAAACATTGTGGCATTACCTAACGGATTGCCGGTTTGGGGCGCAACTTATGTTCCTAAAAGTCAATGGATCGATATTTTACAGCAACTAAATGCATTGTTTGAAGAAGATCCTGAAAAGATGTATGATTATGCAGATAAACTTCAAAATGGCATCTCGTTAGCTAATAATACGTTAGAGATTTATCCTAAAAAAACAACAGGTTTCAACCTTGATCCGTTGCTTGATAATTGGAAAAAGAGTTTCGATTTGGAATTAGGAGGATATCAACGCGCACCAAAATTCATGATGCCCACCAATTTAAATTTTCTTTATCAATATGGTTTGATTAAAAATGATACTTTTTTGACAGGCTATGTAGAACTAACACTTACCAAAATGGCTTACGGCGGTTTGTTTGATGTTGTTGAAGGTGGATTTTCACGTTACAGCGTTGATCACAAATGGCATATTCCGCATTTCGAAAAGATGTTGTATGACAATGCGCAGCTTTTAGTTACTTACAGTAACACTTACATCGCTACTAAAAATGAACTTTTTAAAGAAGTTGTTGAAAAAACGGTGAATTTTATATTGAAAAATTGGCAGGATTCTTCGGGTGGTTTTTATACCGCTTACGATGCCGACAGCTTAAACAGCAACAACAAATTAGAAGAAGGCGCGTATTATTTTTGGACGAAAGCTGAACTTGAACAATTAATCAACCAAGACGAATGGAAGTTATTTGCTGATGTATTTTCAATTAATTCCGATGGATTTTGGGAAGAAGCAAATGCGTATGTTTTATTCCAGAAAAATGATTTAAAAACCATTGCTAAAAAGCATAATTTCGATCTAGATAAACTTCAGATTCTAAAAGCAAAATGGGAGAATCTTCTTTTGAAAAATCGTGAACAGCGAACAAAACCATTGCTTGATGATAAGATAATTATCTCGTGGAACGCGCAGCTCTTAAGCGGATTTTTAAGCGCACGTAAAATTGTTTCTTCAACAGAATTAAATACTGCAATTGAAAATTTAACAACATTTTTACAGTTTAAAGCATATAAAAATGATAATTTAGGACGCGTTTATAAAAACGACCAAAATTACATTTCAGGAAATTTAGAAGATTACGCATTTACAATTAAATCTTTTTTAGAATTATTCAATGAAACGCAAGATTTACAGCATTTAAAATTTGCACAAAATCTTACTTTTCAAACACTAGATTTATTCTTTGATATCGAACAAGGTTTCTTTAAATCTTCTGAAAATGAAACAATTGGTACAGTTTTTGAAATTGAAGATAATGTAATACCTTCTGCAAATGCAATAATGGCAAGAAATTTATTTTATGTAGGTTTTTTGTTTAAAAACAATTATTTCATGCAGTTGTCACAAGAAATGACCAACCGAATTTTAGGTCAGATTAATTATGCCAGTGCGTATTCAGAATGGTTAACAAACAACTTAATCTTTAAAGATGATTTTGAATACATCGTTTTAAAAGATGTTTCAAAAGAAGAATTAACAATAATTAATCAAAAAAATGTGTTTAAAATAGTTTTAAACAATTCACTAAACGTACCTATTTTAAACGATTATAAGAATCAAAACAAAAAATTTCAAATCTGTAATATAAACAGTTGTAGATTAGCAACAAATAATATTAATAAACTAAACAATTAACACAATGAAAAAAGTAATTTATATTCTTTCGCTGGGATTATTTTCAATAACATCAAATGCTCAAGTTCAGATGAATACTGGGGAAGGATTATTATCGTTCAGCAAAAGTCCAGATTTTAATGATGCCAACACAACAGGTTCAAAATACTTATCAGAAAATTATCAAAGCACAAAAGTTAATAAAGGGGATCAAAATTTTCAAATTCGCTACAATGCTTTCACAGATATGATGGAATATAAGAGCGGAAGTGATATATTAGAGCTTATTAAAGAAAAAAATACACATTTTACCTTTCAAGACGGCAGTGTATATGAATTATTCCAATATCAAGCAGATGGAAAATCATATGATAGATATCACAAAGTATTAACTGACAAAAATGGAATTAAAGTTTCAAAGTTTCAAAACATAAAATTAATTCCTGCCAAAAAAGCAACTAGTAGTTATGATAGTGATACACAAGCGGCTTATAAACCAAATAAAGAAATATATTTTATAACTTATAACAATCAAACATTTGAATTTGATGGTAAGCAAAAATCTTTAGAGAAAATTATTTCGGGTAAAGGTGATGCAATTAAAGCTTTTTACAAGGAAAATAAAATTAAAGAAAACGATAGCGATATGATTAAGTTAGGAAATTTCTTAGCAACTATCTAATAATAAAAAGACTCCAAATTGGAGTCTTTTATTTTTTTGTGGTAAGCATAAAATCTTTCAAATAGTAAGGCTCAAAATAGGCCACGTCTTCTAAAGTATTTTCTAAATATTTTTTATATGATATTCTACTCATTTCATTTGCCGACGGATAGATAACATCTTCATGATAAATAAATTTATCATCTGTCAAAACAGTTTTACACTTTAGGGCTCCATCCCCTATTAAATGAATATCTTCAGTTATATCAGCAAAAGCAGTTTCATCAACGATTAAAGCTTCAGCAGCTGATAAAGGTGCATAATCTTTATAAAACATTTGAGTAAAAACTTCCATTCTTCTGGCATCAATCATTGGAATTATGATTCCTGAATCAACCGATACCTTTTCAGCTAAAATAGCTAAAGTATCAACAGCAATTAAAGGAATATTTAAAGCATAACAAAGACCTTTTGCAGCCGAAACACCAATTCGCAAACCTGTGTAAGATCCCGGACCTTTGCTAACAGCTACAGCGTTTAAATTTTCTAATGAAATTTTTTCTGATGCTAAAACTTCCTTTATAAATAAATGCAATTTTTCGGCATGGCTAAATTGCTCTTCGCTCACCTCTTTAATTGCAACTGTTTGTCCGTTTTTGCCTAAACTTACCGAACAGTTTTTTGTAGCTGTTTCAATATTTAAAATATAAGTCATCAAGCTAAACTTTATTCTTTTTTTTACCCTTCATTATTCTGAAAATAACAATTCCGCCAACCAGCAACAATAAATAAGGAAAAGCCATTAAATAGACAATTCCATCGTTTACAGCTCCAGCCTGCATTCCGGTTTCTTCGGTTTCTAAAGCTGCACGGCACATGGCACATTGAGCGAATCCTTCAATAGAAAAAAGAAGAAAGAAAATAGAAAACAGATAGTATGTTTTTTTAGTGAACATAATACGGAGAGATCATTAAATAAACAATAACGCCGGTTACAGCCACGTACAACCACATTGGATACGTGATGCGCGCCAGTTTTTTATGACGTTGGTACGATCCTGAAATTCCACGAACAAATGTTACCAATACAAACGGAATAATAATGATTGACAACAAAATATGGGTTATCAATATAAAAAAATAGATGTAACGAATGGCACCTTCGCCTCCAAACTTGGTTTCAACCGATGTCATGTGATAGGCAACATACATTGCTAAAAAGGCTACCGAACATGCAATACAAATCTTAATTAAACGTTCGTGTAATGCCTGATTTCCTTTTTTGATAGCCCTAACTGCCGAGAACAACAATATTGCCGTTAAACCGTTAATTGCAGCATAAATGGGTGGTAAAAATGAAAGTGGTTTAACATCATAGCCTAAATCGTGCAGGTTTACACTAAATAATATTGCTACAACAACCGGTATTGCTATTGATAAAATCCAAATCCAGATGCTGTATTTCTTTTCAGTTTCTATATGATCCATTACTCTTTAATTAATTGTTGAATATCTTCGCGAAGCATTTGCACACCTTCTTCTGTAGTTCCATCGTAATATATAATCGGATAATCCATGTTTTCCATGTTACGTGAACGGATTTTTCCTTTTTTATCAATCAAAGCAAACAAGCCTGAATGTTCAAAACCACCCGGAGCATCATCGTTTTTACCAACATACATATTGAATTTTTTAGCTAAAGCGAAAATAGCATCTTCAGATCCCGTTAGAAAATGCCAATTCTTCATAGTTACCTTCAAAAATTTTGCGTGTTCTTTTAGATGTTCCGGCGTATCGGTTTCAGGATCGATCGTGATAGATGCAATTGCAAAACGATCGTCTTTACCAAATTCGCCTTGAAGTTTGACCATGTTTTCATTCATCACCGGACAAATGGTAGGACATGTGCTGAAGAAAAATTCA
>Ga0233365_1001269_pt1 | contig 10873 bp, 17 predicted proteins | sample ElkDunMinimDraft_27_FD_191535 | JGI IMG/M metagenome (GOLD analysis project Ga0233365, IMG submission 191535) | Fecal eukaryotic communites from dung pellets of Tule Elk in California, USA - Elk Dung C36 | ecosystem: Host-associated > Mammals > Digestive system > Large intestine > Fecal | place... | reverse complement strand
TTCGTCGAACTCGTCGATCGCCAGTGACTTCAATTGCCGCTTACTGAGCTTTCGCAGTTCGCGGTTCGTAAGGTGATTCTTTGTCATGTCCGAAACTTCCGTGCTCGAATCAAAAGGATTGACCAGTAACTTTCCGGCCTTGGGAACCATCGCCGTGAGCGACTTGCGAATCGAAGGAAGCAACTTGTCGCTCCCAAGACTTCCGCGATCCAAAACACGGGCTGCATGGTCCATTTGCAATTCAAAGGCTTCCCTGAATCGTTCGGGGCACTTTGAAAGCGATTTCATGCGGCGCACCGCTTCAGGGTTCACGCCAAACGGGCACCACGAATACTCAATCAGGTCCGATTCCTCGGTGACCATGACTTCGGTGCCGTCTTCCATGCGATAAGCCGCGACTGCGGACGGAACCACATGAATGGACGTTGCGCGGATTACACCTTCGTCAATGAGTCCGAAGATTTGCCGCGCCAGCGGAAACGATTGAGAAAAATACGTGGTCGCTTCGATCTCGAAATCAGACCGAGCTAAATCCAGTTCGCCGTCTGGTGATGCGCTGCTACCGATCGGCAATGTGGTCAGGCTTTTGCCGTGGTCCCACATCACAACCGGGTTTTGAACGTAGTTGGCGATATTGACACCTGATGCCAGGATCACTTCGCCTTCATAGTCCACGGCATCCGTGTTGATCGTAGCCGTCGCCGTCATTCGGCCCGTGTCTACTTTGGGATCAACAGGCTTGGTCATCGCTAGCGACTTTTCATCGCGGTACGTTAGCCCGTGCTCACCGATCGGTAGATCAGCAAGTGTCAGCGATTTGCGAATCCCCGTGCGGAAATTAATCCTCACTGGAATCACGTGCCTTTCGCTCTTGCTGGACAACGACCCGTTCGCGTTTCACGTAGGACTTGGATACACCGAGTCTTTGCGTGATGATCGCGACGGATGCGCCCTGGCGCACCAGTTCTCGGCAGCGGGCTTTGACTTCAGGTCCGTGATTACGGCGGCTTGCAGCCATGTAGAAAAACCTCCGACGTGTGAAATGTCAGAGGTTTTGTTGATAGATAAGTGTCCAGCGTCAACAGGCGGGCACTTTTGCGATCAGGCTGTCAAGGGGTGGCTATTGGTTCGTCAGCCGAAGAAACATTCCCCAAAACCAAGCACCTAAGAGAATCGGAACGACGACTGCGGCGAATATCTCCACGCGACTCAGGACTAGAACACAGTGCGAATCTGACTTATTGTTCCAAAGTTCAGAAGCGTATAGGCCATCTTCACCAGGTGGACCCTCGGCGTTGCAATCATCACACAGAACAGAGTAGTAGTCCCCCCGTTCGTCTGGTCCGTGCAATTTCGTTTTATCGCTGCCACAGAACGGGCACGGTCGCAGTTTTGGTTCGATCGGCATTGATTCTCATCCCTGAATGATGCGTTTCCAAAACAGCCAGCAGCGGCAGTTGTGAACCGTGATCCCATTGGCGTGATAGTACGGAACGCCTGACGACTGAAAGTCATAGACGTAACCGGAATACGGCCTGCATGTGATCTTCTCGATTTGGCTCAGCAGTAACCTGTTCGGATTGGCTTTCATGTGCGCCAGCCACGCTTCGTGATCAGGCAGTTCGTTTTCTCCTGGATAGACTGCTGATGATGCAACTTCAATGTCGCTGACTAGGTGCAGCCCGTCTCCGTGGAAACTCGCGACTTCAGCAGCGATCGCTTGCGAACCATAGACGCTGGCCATTCTCGCGAACAGCGACTCGGCTGAAGACTCAGCATCACGCCAAAGGTTCAACCAGCATGAATCACCTTCTTTCAGTTTGAACACCGGAACGTCGCCGTTTGGCGTCAGCACCGGATGGTTCATCGTCAGCCGCACTGAGTAGCCTGCGACTGTCGTAATCTCGGCAATCGCTCCCCGGTAGACAGCTCGGCTTGCCGCGATAATAGATTGGCGATGAATTGGCTCAATCATCGTCTCAGGCAAAACGCAGTTCGGATGCGCTTTAGGTCCCTTGGGAAACTGCAACGACCAGACTTCCTGCGGTGCGTTGCTTAGTTTTTCGCATACAGGACACGGATCAACTTCGGTCTTCCAGATCGCGGTCAGTTTCGTTCCCGTCTGCCGATGCACTTCATCGGAAACCGTGATTTCGACTTCCGATACTGTGTCGGTCACCGCTGAAGCAGACTCGCGTTTTGCGTCCGCCTCGCTGTAAATGTCCGTTGGCTTCGGCTCAGGAGCCTCGGGAACTTCTTCGCCGCGTCGTTCTCGCCATCGGCGTTCGTTATCAGAGCGTCGCTGCTCGTCCAGCCACTTGCGATGATGCTTTGCCAGCCGGCTTGCCAGATCGTGCGTGTAAACGTCCGTCAGACCCGTCACGTTGCGATCCAGTTGCGACCGGTCAACGTCTAGCTTGATTTCCTGGAGGATATTGTCGCGTGCTCGCTCGGCTGTCGTCAGCACCCGCGAGTCAACGCCGATTTCGCGCAGACGGTTTTCAAACCACTGTGTGCTCTTGTAGCCAGACAGCCAGAAGTCCATGTCGTCGTCGGCAAACAGCAGCAGCAGCAACAGGGCAAGCTCGTCTTCGTCGGTTTCTCGGTCTTTTAGTTCGGCCATTGGTCAGTCTGTTTTGGTTGAATCAAAGAACATCACGCTGTTACAGTCAATTTGCCGATCCGCGTGGAAATGAGTCCCTTTGCGGTAGCGATGAACCATACACCGAAACTGAAAACCAGGACCGATCGACCGCATGGGAACTTCGATTGACTCTGTTTGCTGACAAACATTCAGAACCATGCCGTCAGCAGGACCACCGACCAATCGAACCGACGCAAACTGGCTACCCATTGGCTGACTCCCAAACCCGGCGCAGCTTCTCAATCTGTGAGTCCAGAACCGCAGTCAGTTCGTCGTCACCGATGCCGGTAGAAACCGTAATGCTGCGATCGTCTTGGCACTCGCCAGCGATCTCTAGCCGGTAGCTGACGTGACCGCTAGATGCTCGGTACTTCGTGAAGTCCCATTGTTTGAGACAGACCTGCATTCCCGGTTTATCAGCGTTGAGTTTGCACTGTGTCGGCGTGGCGATCCGCTTGTACCACGTTCGATCGTGGCTTTCGCTGGCGTGCGTTGTCCATTCGCGCCAGCCGTTAGCGGCTAGATAGTCGTCGTGACGGTTGCTGTTGCTCATGGATTCCCCTGATTAAGACGGTGGAATCCTACCGGACGATCAGCCGATTGCTACGCTTTGGCCTTTGGCGGCACCCATCGCATCGGGTAGCAGCCGTTGGATTGTTTATTACCGTCTCGAATGTACGTGTGACGTACCAGAGAATCCGACGTCACTTCTGGAACTGAGCCGCTGACTTTGTAGCCCAGGCTATTGAGCGGGTTTTCGTAGTGCGTGTACCGACTACTGGCGTTGCTCGGCAGCGTCATGTAGCGACCACAAAGCGGGCCGCCGATGAACTCGACCTGGATTGGTTTGAAGGTTTCAGGGTTCATGCGTTGTACTTCTTGACAATCCAGCACCAGTTAGACCAGTCGTTCGACGTGCCTTTGCCGGTAATTTTCCCGTCTCGAATCAGAATCTGAAACTCACAACCGCCGGTCCATTCTTCAGGATCGAATCGCAGCGTATCGCCAACGTGAATTGGATTGCCGTTGCGGTCGTTTCTGCCGATCGGCGTTCCGAATGTTTGGCGGTCAAGGTCGTTGATTGACTGCTGCGACAGCACGGCTTTTGCATCGCGGATCGCGGCTGACTTGCCGTCGTGGATCTTTGGTTGGTCCATCACTCATCCAAATACAAATTAAGAAACCAAATCGCCACAGCAATCGGCATAATTAAACCGACTGTCAAATCAGGATGCCGACGCTACGGCATCGACAGCCAGTGATTCGCAGAACACTGTGTCCCAGTCCATCGCTGCCTTGCGAAGCCGCTCTTGCTGTCGCTCATTGCCCTCCAACGCGATGTACGTTTCGTCGGTATGACTCAATTCGCACTTGTTCATCACGCTACCTTAGACGCTGACCGACAGACCTCAACAACAAACCGACCTGCCAAGCGGCTGTCGTCAATCCACTGGCGAACCGTGTAGCCAGCCGCGACAAAACGATCGCGGATAGCATTCGCTGCATGCTCACAGTGGGTGAAATAACGTGTCATTGGCGTTGCCGGTTGAATTTGCTGTTGAGAACTCCCGCAAGATAGGCCCGCCGTTGTTTCCGGCAGGGCGCAAAATCGGAAAGCGGACTACTTCACTTCAAACCATAGGCAGGACTGATCACATTCTTCGTCGTAGTCCACGCCTTCGATGACGATTTCTCGGTCGCCATTGAGAAGGAAGTCCCTCGCCTTGGTCCAGTCAACATTGCCGTCAGCCGACCATGTGAAGTGAGCCTCGCTGCGGATGGTGATTTCCACCGGGAAACCGGCTACTGAACTCACAGCCTTCTCAAGATTCGTTTTCCGTTCGGCAATCGCTGGCGACATAACTAGCTCCCGTTTTCTGGTGTTGCATTCAGAACGGCCCGCCACGGATAGCAGCGGGCTAGTGACTTTGCGAGCCGCCTTACTCTGCGGCTGAAACGTAAAATGCCATCCGGTTCAGTTCGCCTTCGGTCGGCAACTTCCAGCCACACCCTGCCATGCTGGCTTCTCCGACGCTGTGAACCGTTTCAAACTCGCCCTGGCGATCGCCTAGCACGGCGCAAACCAAGTGAGTACCCCATCGGTCAGATACGCGATCGACAACCTGTACATAGGTCGGCCCCCACTGGCTGTTGCTAATCAAGATCGTTCCGTTTTTGATTTCGCCGATTGCCATCGCTCTAGCTCCCGTTTGGTGTTGCGTTTGACTCAGCTAACCCGCTGCGTCATGGCACCATTTTAATCGGCTGAATATTGCTAAAGCAATAGCCGGAGAGGTGCTAACGGTCGGATTTCGGCAACTTTTTCCAAGCCAGTTTTCCGCCGATCACCGGCAGCAACTTGTCCAGCGTGCCGCTGGATATCTCGGCTTTGCGTCCAGACGTGAACTGGCTCAAGAATGGCTGCGACACGCCAGATAGCCTAGCGATCTCGGCAACCGATCGTCCGTCTGCTTGGATACGCTGGCGCACTTGCTCTGCCAGCGTGAGTGTTTCGTCACTGGTGCTCATGCCGCTATCGTAGCATTGCCACGGCAATAGGACCAGCGGTTTTCGGTTCAGTCGTCGCTGTCGTCGATTGTGTCCCAAATCCGATCTATCAAATCGGCATCTTCGTCAACGTCGATGATGTCGCCTTCGACCGGCTTTTGTTCTTCGTCGCTCATTGCTCACCTCGCTTAGCTTTCATGTAAGCATCCAGAACCCGCCGGGACTGTGATCCAGGTTTCAGATCAAACTCACCCGCGAACGTGTCGCCGTGCTCTTTCCAGGCGGACCGTCCTTCGGGAGTCCGCATTAATTCGGAAACACGGCTAACGCCCGGAAACTTGTCGCGAACGCTCTTTGGGATCGGTCCATCGTAACCGAGGCGTGCCCACGTGTAGTACCCGTTGTAGCCAGGCTGCCGCGATGCGTCGGTCTTGATCTTGGAAAACCCGGCTGCCGATGCTTCCTGAACCTGCTGGCTGAAGATGTCCGCGCCGATGCCGCTGCCGCGATACTTTGATCCGATCTCGATTGATTCGTTGTAGACGATCTTTTCCCGCGTCTCTGGATCGGTTTCCATGCTGCGGGTGGCCACGATTCCTAGTTGGTGGTTTTGCACTTGGATCGTGATCTTGTCGCTGTACGACGGCCCCCGCGAAACGCTGACGATGCTGCCATCGGGGGCACCGACCAGCTTTACTGTGTCCCGGTAGTCAGAATATCCAGTCAGTTTCTTGATTGCTTTGACCGTCGTTCGGTCAGTGTTGACTTCGCTTTTGCCGGAGAACGCCAAGCCGGAAACAGTGCGACCGGACGGACTCGGCTGCTTGCCGGTGCTGCCGCTGCTCTGGTTCTTGCGGCCAATCGGCGGCCCGTTAGGACCACCGCCATGGGCACCGCCTTCATCAATGTAGATTTTCTCGCCGTCTTCGGTCGATCGCCAGACTCCGGCCTTTTGCTGGCTAGACTTGGGTGATACTCCGTACTCAGAGCGGATCAGACCATCAATTGCGAGCAACTGATCTTCAATGCTGCTGGCGATCTCTTTGGAAAGCGACAGCACTCGGTGGTTTTCCACCGGGGCCGTGATCGCCTGAATGCCATCCAGTAGCTCGGCCAGTCGCTCTCGCAGGCTGTCCGTTGCGACGTGGCCAGCGTATCGCGGGCGCAGTTGATCCATGATGCCGTCAATCCATTAACGGGTGATGCCCTTTCTGGGGCGGCTTCAGTCTTGTGAACTGTCTTTCGATTCAGCCCGGCCAGTCGGCTCGCCTTGCTGGTCATCCTCAACCGGTGCATCTGCTTTGCTGCCGGAGTTTTCGCCAGCGTAGACCGTGCGACCGTCAGCGTCTTTGATAACCACCGTACTCATCGCCTCTTTGCTGTCGGTCCAGCGATTTCGGCGGTCATTGCCTTCGCTCATTAGATTTCTTCCATTTCGATAAATAGTGTCGGTGTAAACGCAGCATCACCAGGCAGCCGCAGGGCTTGGTTCTTGCTCATAGCTGTCACTTTATACTTTGCACCGGGCCGAGTCACGATCTCGCGTTCACCCTGCCGGAAAGAAACATCGTCAACGTAGGTTCCCGTCCTGGTCTTCATTCGCAGCATCACGTTGTTCCCTTTGACGCTGAGAAACTCTCTCGACATCCTCGGATCAACGCTAGTCGATGACGGGGCCGGATCGGACCATTCGCCGCCAACGCCAACTGACTGAATCATTTTCTCGAACTTAGACAGTTCCTTTTCATCGCGGAACTGCAACGCCCGGTAGGTCGTCGCCTCAACGTTGCCGCCCTTTTGCAATGCCGACAGCAACTGCTTTTCCTGGTCTCCCAGTTTGCCAGATGCGATGTTCTTCCGCATTTCGCCATAGCTTTCATTGGTCCAGTCGTTCACCGCCTTTTTCTCGCCGGCAGTGATCGACTTGTTCCACTTTGAAACCGTTGGTTGATTTCCAGCGATCGAGTATTCCATCGAAACCATCACCGGGTCAGCCTTGGACTTATCGGGGATCGGCTGCGAACGCTTTCGCTTCGGCTTTTCTGGCGACTCTTTGGATGCCGTTGCGGCTGATTCGACTTTCTCGGATTGCTTCGGCGTCGCCTCTGCTGGCTTAACAGGCTCAGGCTGCGGCTTTTCGGGCGGTTGTTTTTTCGGTTCTTCCTTTTTCTTTGAGCCGCTTCCGCTGGGCTTTTTGTCTGTCGGTGACGGCTTTGGTTTTCTCTTGCCGACAATCGGCCCGTTCGGACCGCCGCCGCGAGCGCCGCTGCCGTCGATGTAAATCTTGTTGCCGTCGTCATCCGACCGCCAAACGCCATCGGCCTTCATCTGCGAAGTGCCAGACTTCATCTGGTACTCGGAATGAATCAATCCGTCGATCGACAACAGATGGTCGTCTAGTCGTTCGCTGATCTCTTTGACAAGCAATTGCACACGCCGGTTTTCGACCACCGCGAACATCTTTGGGATGTCTTGCAGTAGTTCGTCCAGTCGTGCCCGAAGTTCCTTGGCGGCAGCGTGCCCCGCATACATCGGTCGTGCTTGCTTGCTAATCATGCCGTCAATCCGTGACAGTTTGAATCCAGTACGAAGGCAAAAACGAACTACCGCAGCGGGATCACCAAATCCGCTTCGCCCGGTGGCCGGTAGACCAACTTGGAAGATTGAACGATCGCACCGCTCATCGACAGTTCGCGGCCTTCGTACAGACTCGCAAACTGCGGATCAATCGTCGCAATCGTGATGTGCGGGTTCCAAGCGTGCTCACTGCGCAGATGCGACAGCGACGATTCACAGAGTTTCCGCAACTGGTCGATCGAATCGCCGGACACACGAACGACGGCATAGCCAACGCCATCGTTATGAAACACAGTCATCCGTCCGACTTCGTACTGGAACTTGCCAGCAGCTTTCAGAGTCTCGGTCACAATCCACGGCTTTTCGGCGACCGCGTGTAGCAGCGTGATATGCGGCTCCGTCTCGATTCCGTCGCCGGTTAGGTGATCCGGCTGAACCATCGCACGGGCTTCATTGACGATCCGCAGGGCGTTGTTTTCCACTGGCGCAAACAGGAATCCGTACAGCCGCGTAAAACGCTGTCTATCGAGCGCAGACTGAAGTGCGGCCCGAACGTCATCCGAATCAATCTGGTCGATTACAGACGCAACCACGGCGGTTTCATTGCCGGATGCGCAGACTGCTCGGTTATCCAGATACAGATCAGCCATCATTTTGCCCCCGGTAGCCTCGGACCACGGATTCGCGTTGATCGCGTCGAACGGCACTCCGTGCTCAGTCAGCCACGCGGCAACCAGAGCGTCCGAATCGCGACAGGTGTAGATCACGATGCCACAGCCGGCGGCCTTCATCGCTTTGATTGCCTGGATCATCCCCTGGCGTGGCTCAGGGATTGGCTGTTCGTCGTAGTCGTCCTGAACAGTCAGTGTTCCGTCTAAGTCCACAGCGATGACGTAGGGGCGTTTCAGATCGATCGGACCATTGACCATCGACTTCTGTTTGCGACCTTCCATCAGGGAACCGAGTCGCTGCATCAGCGAGCTTTCCTGCTGAGGTTGGCCGCCTGGCATCCCCGGTTGCTGCTGTCCTCCGGGTGTCCAGTTCTTCGCGGCCTCGCTACCGGCAGGCAGTTGCCCGCGTTCACCACCGAAAGGCTTTAGACCGCGTGCGATCCGGTATTCATCCGTGGTGATCGCGCCGGATGCTAGATCGTTGGCGTTCTGTGACTCGGTTAGCTCAGGATCATCAAACGGCGGGCAGGTGTAAGCCAGTGAGAAAGCCGGTCCTTCCTCTGACCGCATTTGCAGCGTGTCTTCGTCGGCAATCAAATCCAGGTCGGCTTGCACATTGAGCGTGCCGTAAGCCTGTAGCGTCGCGGCAACCGATCCATAGGTCATTCCGTCAGCAGCTCCGGTAGCCGCCGCTGGTACACCGTGAGCCATCAGAATTGAATCACTGTAGCCGTGCTCGTAGCCCATGCGATCGGGATCGACGGTTAGATCATGTACGCCGCCGCTTTTTACGACGATCACACCGGTATCGGTTTCGCGAATCTGCCGGTCCAAGCGACGTTGATAGGCTCGCAGGTCGGTGTCTGTCGTGATGTCATCCGGTGGACTGACAGCGACTTTCCGCTGCGGCCCGCGTTCGTACTGCTCACGTTTCGTCTTCTCAGTCTGAGCTTCCAAATTGAGCCAAGACTGAATCGCCGTCGTCGGGCTAGCTCCGTCACCCGGCATACACGGATGCGGATAAGCGTAAACCGATAGGTCATCCATCGAGATTTCACGCGATGCCACGTATTGCATCACGCGACTACCCACGGCAGCGGCGCGGAACCGCTCAAGCATCCAGCCAAATGAATGCACTTGAATGCCGCCCCAGGGCATGTCAGCACGGCTACCGGGCGCAATGGGCGTACATAGCGACACCGGAACGGGAATCCGCCAGACGGTCTTTCCAAAGGCGTTCTTGACGTTCCAAACAAACGCGATGCCGTGAAGCCGCATCTGCATGATCGCGGTGTAACGCAACTGCGATCCGGTCTGCCACGGGTTCGGCTGATCGGCCAGTTTCCACCAGCGGAAAGACTTGTCCGCGTGCTGAGCTACCGTTTCATCCGTGGCGAACGATTTCCATTTGGAACCGTGCTTGCCTCGCAGGCTTTTGCGCAGCCGACCACGGGAAGCATCGACCGATGATTTGCGCTGCGACTGGTCTAGCCGGTCGTCGTAGATTTCCACGTCGGCGCGACTGGCAAACCGGCAAACGTTGCTGATCGCGACATAATTCGTGCCGGTGTAGAGTTTCGCTTCGGCTTGCCGATCCGATGCCGTGCCAACGAACTGATTTTGGCTCAGCGACAGCGCCAGCGGAATATCCCCTTGCCGCGGCGTAGAGTCCGTCTGCACGCGACGAAGATGAGGCGGGATTGCGTTTCCGTCCGGCTGGTCTGGCATCGAAAATTACTCCGTTTTGGGTGTCGCGGAGTGTCAATGCCAAACGGAACAGAAGCAAGTTTCAGAGGTTAAAACCTCTGCATTCGTTTCGACACTGAGTGCGAAAGAACTCTACGATCTATCGCCGTTATTGCGTTTCTCTGTCGATGCGCCGCCGCTATGCCACGAACGACCTTCGCCGCCATCGGTCGGGTTGTCATGAAACTTCTCATGAGCCGGCAACATAAACTCGATCATCGCGAAGTTCGCAACGTCAACGAGGTAATCAGCGTTTCCGGTCTCTTTGTAGAGCCGTAGTCGCTTTTCCATACTCGCAATCGCGTTCACTTTGTGCGGGTACGCTTCCTTGACTGGCCCATACTTATGGAACGAGACGGCCATTGCTTGCCGCATTCGTTCGTGAAACTTCGGGCTGTCCTCGCTGGGCGGGACCAACTTCGTCATGGGAGTCTCTTTTGGTAGCGAAACAGAGTCAGCATAAAACGGGGCAATCGCAAGGTCTGATGGCTATGCCAATTGCGAGGCCTTGCGTGCTAGTTGTGAGGCGTTGCGAACTAAAGACCACAGCGAACTGGGGTCACATTCAAAGGATTGCCGATCATTCCGACAATGCTTGAACTGCTTTGTCGATCGCTTCCTTACGCATCGGGCACCATTTTGGCGTCGTCCAGTCGGTGTCGGCGATAAAACGACGGCTGCCATCTCCGTTGTCTGGATGAGTGCAGTACACGTCGCTCGCTGAGTC
>Ga0233365_1001267_pt1 | contig 10891 bp, 10 predicted proteins | sample ElkDunMinimDraft_27_FD_191535 | JGI IMG/M metagenome (GOLD analysis project Ga0233365, IMG submission 191535) | Fecal eukaryotic communites from dung pellets of Tule Elk in California, USA - Elk Dung C36 | ecosystem: Host-associated > Mammals > Digestive system > Large intestine > Fecal | place... | reverse complement strand
GGCGCGGCTGTGCGGCTCATTGCTCGTGAAACCGGACGCTAACGCGTGCCGGCTGATCGAATTTTGCCGAATCTCATGTCCTGTGCTGCTTAGGTTGCTAATCGCAAGCGGCTTGTCCATCGCCAGTAACAGCGGCTCGGTTTCCCAAGCTCCTACCACCGCTCCCTGCCGGCTGCGAGCCGCGGATAGCATTGGTAGCCTCTTCCCGTGGGGGGCCGTGAATCAAGAAATCCGAACGGGAACGGCACGGTCACCCGTGCCAACTTGCCTAAGCCACCGTTATGGTTCCTGCACCTTTTTCCGCTCCACGGCCGTGTCGGGTTCGTCTGCTGGCGCCGCAGGTGGCTTGCTGCGTCCATCGACGAAAACGTCCTTTGCCCCCTCGAGCAACTGTTTTTTCCAGAGGTTGATTTGGGTTTGGCGAAGCACTCTGCCGGGCATCGGGAACGGGCAGTGCCGTTATACCCGGGGAGAATCTTGCCGTCTCATCTGAGCACCGCAAAGGCGGATCCGCACGCAAGCAGGAAGTTTCATTGTGATTGATAGGGGACATAACCCCATAATGCTTCTAACCATTCGCGGGCGGCAGCGTCGGCTCCAACTGCGACACTTTAGCTGCCGCATGGTCCGCTGCTCGAATCTTTGCAGGAATCGCCCAAGCCGCTATTCCCGCCAAGACCAGCACAACTATCAATGCAATAATTGTGAAACCAAACCATCGTCGAAAGCGACTCTGAGCTCGCGAAACGTGATGTCCGATGATCGCTTGAGTCGCATCTACCCCGAGAAGCCGAGTGAATCGCTTGGTTCTCTTCTCAAAGATCTCGTTCATCGTCCGGTAGCGAATGAGATGGTGCAGCATGTTGTAAATTCCTGGGAACAAGGTTAGATAGACCATGTAGCCAATGATTCCGAGTGCAAAAATCGTCGAATTGAACTCTGTCTTGAACGCCGCAGCAATAAATGAGCCGATCATCACACCGACAGCCGCCAGCATTGTTCCTGACAAGCTTGCGATCATCGAGGATACTTGTGCCTCGTAGCCGTCAACGGTCTCCGCGATTTCGTTCTCGAGTTCGGTTTCTTCTGAGACATAGCTTTCGACCGCATCAGAGATGAAAGTCTTCCAATGCCATTCAACCTCTTGTTCAAGTTGTTCAGCGACATCTAAGAGTCGCTGGCAGGAGTAGACGCTCTCACTTCTTGAAAGGACGCGTGCAAGAGCGACCTGTAGAAGCCTAAGACGATCTTTGCGCCAGCGTTCCTCATATGCCCACGAGGCCAGTCGACGAGTGATGTTGGCGCCGTGAATGGTAAAATTCTCGTCAATCGCGGTAGGTGCTAAAGAGGCCACCTCGCAACGTGCATTAGCTGCGGAATATGAAGCCACAAAGCCGCTGTCAAGATTGTATATCCGGTCTGCGGTGAACAGCAGACTGACATTGACGCCATTAGCGGCGAACAGCCTCGCAACTGGTTCGTTTAACGAATCCGAGTCAGCATGAAAATCGAAGTAACGCGGAGTCAAAAACGCTGTCCAAGGACGCTCCCACCGAACCGCGTCTTTACACGCAGCGTGAGTTAGGATTTCTTGGTTAATTGCCGAACTATCGACTCGCGGTAGAGCACCCAATGCTGCCAGTTCCCTGTTTCCAAGGATTGCGAAAAAGGTCCCGCTGAGCATGATCGACGAGTCAGCAAGCAACACGATTACTTGACTCGCTTGTTTGGGCCATAAGGACGTTTCCAGCTGACGCGGATCAGACAGTCCCTCCTTAAGTATTTGCTCGAGCGACGCTGCGTAGAGAAAAAGACTATAGATGTGCTCAGCGTCATCTCGCAATTCCCACGACTTAAGGAGTGACTCTTTATCCAGTTCGAGGACAACGTTCAGTGCGGTATCATGGTCCGTTTCATCGCGGCAGGCATCTAAGCCAACCGTAACAGATCCATTCTCAACTCTGAGCACCGGCAGGTCTCCTAGGCTGCATCGTAGCGACACTGAGTTTCCGAAGCAGCCTAATAGCTCGTCGAACGATGCTTTGTTCAGCCCTCGTAGTTTTGTCGCGGGGAGTGACGTATTGGTGTACCTGAGTTTCTTCGGCGATTCATGCTGCTGAAGGTCTTGCGCGTTAATTCCGATCGCCGCTGAAAAGCGATGCAGAGCATCAAGCAGTTCCTCAAGAGCAATGGTCATCTCGCCACCTCTTCCAGGTCTGGAATATGGAGAATAATTTCCTCATAGCCATTCTTCTTGTTCCGCTCCTTGACGATATCGTCGTACTCGTCCGTATCGATAGTCATCCGAAAGCCATGCGCCTTGAAGACGCGTTTCCTCACCATTGACTTCGCGACATTCTCGTCAACCTCGAATGAGCCATCCGGAATAACTGTCTCTAACGCGTTAACCAGTGTATCTCTGTTCGGTTTGCTGATAGCGAGGTTGCCAACCCACTGACTGACATCGACCATCTTGCCAGTGAGTGCAGCATCGATCGACTTTCTAATGTCCTCCGCCTTTTGGTTTCCGATGGCTGGACGAAGGATGTCGACTGTTTTCACGCCGGAGCTATAGAATTTCCGAGTCATGTCCGAGGAATCTGCATAATGTTCAGCTCCCAGGAATTTTGTCATGAAAAACTTCGCTGGTTCGCTCGAACCAACGGCTTGCCTGTCTAGCACGACCACTTCGTAGTCAAGTGCAACGCCTTTTGGCCTGGGGCGAATGAATGCACACTTTAGCAGCTTCTCCTTCTTCGAAGGAACAACATCTTTGACCTTCTCAAATTCGACCCAAACGTTTCCTTTGCCGTCATCCTTTTCGACTGGATGAAAGCCATCCGCTGGATCGAGTTTCAAAATCGCTAAGAATCGTGTAACGGTCGGCTCTTGCGGAGAGGAGTAGAGACAGATTGCCACGGCTCCACTCGAGATGCGTTTGTCACTCGACTCATGAAGATGCTCAGCAATCTCTTGCGACAACTTAACAAAATTGGCCCGTGAACCAATCGCCTTCGTTGCAATAGGCGCGAGTTCCGAGTCGCTGGCGAAATTCGCCGTGCGTGCAGCAGGATCGCAAAGTGAATTCTTTATGTGATCCTGAAAGTACTCCGCCACGTCCGGCGAGTGGCTCATTTCCAGCGGACGGGTCGAAAGTGTTATGCTTGCTTTCTCCGTGTCAACCAGATGAACGATGGCATTTTGTATTTGGACTTTATCGAGCTGTTTCATGGTGACAACCTTTCTTCATCATGTTCGCACACCCGCGTGACACGTTTGGTCCGGAACGGAAAAAGGGCCAGGGAACGGAAAAAGGGCCAGGGAACGGAAAAAGGGCCAGGGAACGGAAAAAGGGCCAGAGCCAAAACGGAGGCTTAGTTAGGCTGGCATGGTTGGCCATGGCAGCCCATTCGAATTACCTGACCCATGCCCCCCCATCCACCGCAGGGAGAGACTATCAATGCTATCGCTGGCTCGCAAGCAGCGGGGGTTTTCGCCAGTGGAGTCCTGCGGAACTGGGCCACCGCAACCCTGCAGTCAAGGGATTGCGACCGGATGCTGGCACGGCCAAGAATGCGGGTAAAAACGTGACATCACCGCAAGGTGAATGTAGCTTCCGAGCGCCCGCATCAGGGAGTCGGGAAGGGAACGCCGGTGAGAAGCAGACGTAATGGCCGGCGTTTTTCTCATGGCCGTGGCGGGAGATGGCGAGCGGCAAGCAGGTCGCCTGCGCAATCGCTGCAGCCACCACGGTACAGGTAGGACGGGAAATGACGTAAGTCCAGGTCACCCCGGAGGATGTGAACCTGTAACCCTCGGTCCCGCAGACCAACTTTTGAATGCACCTAACGACTTAGCATTAAACAAGTTAGGTCCGTACGCCTGCCTGATCTGCACGCTGGATTTCCCCAGAGGCAAAGCGATTAGGCAAGCGGCAGATGAAACAGTACCTGATAAAGTAGCAGGCACACTCCGTGTGCCGCAGCCAGATGCGGACGGCACACGGAGTGTGCCTGCTACTTTTGTAAATCATTTTCTGCCGCTCGCCTTACGGAAACCGCCGAATTGCGGCGGCGAGTTCGCGATGCCGACGAGTCGCAGGCATTTGCTCTGCCGCGCGCGATTGCGGGAGCGAAAACCGGCGGGCAAACAGCCGCACCGCGTTCTTCCTCGACAATGTATTCAAACGGCCACGCCGGCCTACACTGATTCCCGCCACGCCGGGCCGGAAGCCTGCCAGAAGCCAGTGAACGGTTGCCCCTGCGTGAGCGCGGCAACCAGCGGCAGCAGAAACGCGGCGTTCCGCTCGATCACGGCCGCGAACCCTTCCGGGGCATGCTCCGAGCGAGCCTTCACCCGAAAGGCTCGCCACTGCACCTCCTTGATCGGGTCGGAAGCGAAGACGGCCGAAAGCGGGTGCGCAAATGGCTTAATTTTGCCCATAGCGCTGTGGTCCGCTTCTGGATTGGTGGCTCCGGCTCAACTAGGTATCGACAACGGCTGGAAAATGGCGTCTAGCCGGGAACTGCCAGTTGGCCTGTCGAGCCGCAGCCGGCTTTAAAGCGGGGGACCGATCCTTCATGCTACGGGCCTGTCGGCTTGCTGCAGGAATGCTGGTGCGGGCGGCGGGGTTTTCGTTCGTTTTGCTGCTTCACGAAGAAACAGGGCTGGGGCATGGCGCTTAAGAAATCGCAACTTTACTCGTCCCTCTGGCAAAGCTGCGATGAGCTGCGCGGGGGGATGGATGCCTCGCAGTACAAGGACTACGTCCTGACGCTGCTGTTCATGAAGTACGTCTCGGACAAGTACGCCCAGAACCCGGACGGGCTGATCGAAGTGCCCGAGGGCGGCGGCTTTGCTGACATGGTGCGGCTCAAGGGCGACAAGGAGATCGGCGACAAGATCAATCAGATCATTGGCCGGTTGGCCGAAGCGAACGACCTGAAGGGCGTGATCGACCAGGCCGATTTTAATGACGAGGGGAAACTCGGCAGCGGCAAGGAGATGCAGGACCGGCTCTCCAAGCTGGTGGCGATCTTCGATGGGCTCGACTTCCGGGCTAACCGCGCCGAGGGCGATGATCTGCTGGGCGACGCGTACGAATACCTGATGCGGCACTTCGCGATCGACAGCGGCAAGAGCAAGGGGCAGTTCCTCACGCCGGCGGAAGTCTCGCAGGTGATGGCCAAGATCGTCGGCATCGGACAGCAGACGCCACAGGACCAGACAATCTATGACTTCGCCTGCGGCTCCGGCTCGCTGTTGCTTAAGGCAGCCGACGAGTCGCCGCGGGGGCTGACGATCTACGGCCAAGAGATGGACGCGGCGACCTGGGCGCTGGCGCGGATGAACCTGATCCTGCACGGCCACCCAACCGCCGAAGTCTGGCGCGGCAATACGCTCTCCTCGCCGTACTTCAAGAACAAAGACGGCGGGCTGATGACGTTCGATTTTGCCGTCGCCAATCCGCCATTCTCGGCCAAGGCCTGGTCCAGCGGCTTGAATCCGGAACATGACGAGTTCAAGCGGTTTGAGCACGGCATCCCGCCGGCCAAGAATGGCGATTACGCGTTCCTGTTGCACATGATCAAGTCGCTCAAGAGCAGCGGCAAGGGAGCGATCATTCTGCCGCACGGCGTGCTGTTTCGCGGCAACAAGGAAGGTGACATCCGCCGCAGCCTGATCGAGCGCGGCTACATCAAGGGGATCATCGGGCTGCCAGCCAACCTGTTCTACGGCACCGGCATCCCGGCCTGTATCCTGGTGATCGACAAGCAGGACGCCCACGCTCGCAGCGGCATCTTCCTTGATCACGACGCCCGCCACCGTCGCGGCATCGAATGCAAGTGCGTCCGGCTCGACTTCGTGCTCGCACACCTCACGCATGACCGCCGCGATTTCATTGACTTGGGTGGAAGGAAAAGCCGAGCAGGTCAATGTCCCGCGTCGGCCGCGTCGCGGCTCCGCCCCAGGCAGCGAGCATCAGCGCACCCTTGAGCACAAACTTGTCAGCGTGCTCCGAGACGCTCAGCCGGTAGAGAAAACGTTCCATCGCGTAATACTGGAGCACCTCATGGAATGGCCGGCCCGATTCCCTTGCGACATGTTGCAGGCGTTGCCGAACGGAGGCAGGAAGATTGGTGATCTTGCGTCGCGTCACAGCACCGCCTCGATGTACGGACGCATCACGTTCGCCACGCGGCAAACCTTGGCGTAGCGGAGGAGTGCATCGGCATCGAAGCCGCGGAGTCTGTGATAGGTGCGCAGCGCCTCCAGGCACGCATCCAGTCCGATCTTGTGCCGGTACTTGAAACAGTCGGCCAGCGTCTTCTCGCGAGCATAAACGCGAAGCGTCACCGGGCCATCTTCATACGTCTCGATTCCCGTGGAAAACGCCTTGTCGCTGAAGCGGAAGCTGCGGACCGGCGGGTAATCGATGCTCGGCGGGCGAGCGGTGCGGCGAATCGCCAGATAGACTTCGTGCGGAACGTCGGTTGTCAGTTCATGAAACGCGAGCGCCGACACGAGGCAGATGACACCGTCGGGGACCTTGGCGGCCACAGTCACAAGATCAGGATGCGCAGGGTGCGGGGCATCGGCCAGTCGGTAGAGCCCGCGGCTGACCCGTGCCAGTTCCCCTTGCTCGACCATCGCGCGGAGCGTCCGGCGGTGGATTCCCGCTGCGACGACCTCGGACATCCGCAGCAGCCCCCCACTCCGCTCAAAGACGGCCCTTGCCTGTTCAACCGAGGGCTCTAGCTCTTGGTCCATCATACAACCAGTTATCAACAACTGATTACAGGACGGACCAAGCTGGTTAAGGGGCCAAACCGGGCAGTTTAGTCGCGAGCGTTCAGATAGCCGCAGTGCACAACGGCTTCAGTAGGGATTGGTAAAAATGCTCTCGCGCGTGTTTTCATTCACGAGGCGTTGCATCAGTGAATATCCAGGAAAAAAATTGGCTTCATTGGTCGACATGCGCAGCTTTCTCCTAGCACGCGTTGCAATCGTCAAAAAGCCGTTGTCCACGCTATAAGCAGCGATATCCGAGAATTCGATCGGCGGATCGGTATCCGTGGATAGACTATGCCTTGAGATTCGCCAACGCTTGCCCCAGTCCACCGAGCCGCCCCGCCTCAAGGTTTGGACCATTTTTTCCTCAACACACTGACTGATGCGGCCGATCATTTCGTCGATCCGGCTAGTATCATGCCCAAGATTGCCCGATGAGAAGCGCAGGGTTGTCATCCCCATGTTGCTATGGCCCGTGATCTGGACTTGGTATTCCGTGCCTGCACGGATTCCACTGATGGTGAGCAGCGCTAAAACAACAGAGAATTCGTCAATGTCGCTCAGTGCAAGACGGGTATCACCATCCACAATGCCGTTTTCATAAACGACGACAACTCGCGAACGGCGCAAGATTCCCGCCGGCAGCGCCAGGGCTCCACAAATCGCGATTCCTGGGCCGATCCACGTCCGGACTGCTTGATCGGCGAGCGGCGAAAGCGCCAGGATCAACCCGATCGGGAGCGCACCGAGGCCGACGATCAATCATGTCCCGCCCATGCGTTGGCGAAAAATAGCTCTCCCGAATTCGCTGTCACGCATCTCGCCGCCACGGTGAAGGATAAAAGCCGAATAACAATCTTGCCAACTGTAATTTGACACACCGTGAACGCAATGACAGAGTCAATCCCCTTACCTCCCAGTGTGCCGGCACCTCGCCGAGCCACTGGACGCCGCTGTCCTTGTACTTCGGGTATCGCGGAAATCTCACGACTCACCCTCCAGCTCCAGGTCGCGGGAGAGTTCTGCTTCGATCTCTTCGATGCTCGGCAGGCTGGTGTCAAGCGGTTCGGGAAACGCCGGGGCAGACAGCTTGGTGATCAGCGTGACGATATGGAACGACGGCAATTGGGCAGCAGATTGCTGCCCAATTGCCGGTCCTGGAGCTAAATCACAAGCAGATTTCTACATTCGCTGTCGAGCAGGCGGGAAGCTAACGTAGTAGGCACACTCCGTGTGCCGCGACCTGCTGGAACAGCAGGCATGCAGCGCGGCGAACTGGCGGACGGCACTCGGAGAGTGCCGGCTGCCAACGTAGTAGGCACACTCCGTGTGCCGCGACGAGCTGTGGTCCGCGGAAGCTGACGACACCACGCGAACTGGCGGACGGCCCTCGGGGAACGCCTGCTGCCAACGTAGTAGGCACACTCCGTGTGCCGCGACCGGCGGGGGCAGCAAGCATGTGGCGCGGCGAACTGGCGGACGGCACTCGGAGAGTGCCTGCCACCGTAGGCACACTCTGTGTGCCGCGACGAGCCGCGGTCGGCGGAAGCTGACGACACCACGCGAACGGGCGGACGGCACTCGGGGAATGCCTGCTGCCAACGTAGTAGGCACACTCCGTGTGCCGTAACCAGCGGGGGCCACAGCCGAGCTTCGAAGCGGGCGGGCTGACGGCACTCGCAGAGTGCCTGCTACTTTTTCTGATAATGCACATACTCGCTCGGGTGCAGGTGCTTGGGATTGTTTCGTATGTATTGCTGGATTGCGTCAAACTGCGCCGGTGACCGAATCAAATGATCGAAACTTTCTTCCTGCCAGAATCGCCCGCTACGCGCAATCGCCTGATTAATCTTGCGAGCGGAATAGCGTTTCCACGATGTGCATTGCGACTCAATCTCGGTGTCGCCCAGCAGGCCAACAATCGCATGAACGTGGTTGGGCATCACCACAAAATCGCCCATGTAGTATCGGTCACCATCAAAGTGCAACAAGCTATCGGCAACGATTTGGCGGTACTCGCGCTGGCGCAACAGACACTCTCCCAGGCCTTTGTCCAAATACTCAAGGTACTCGCGCGAAAACTTGTCATGAAATTCTTCTCTCGCGATCTCCGGCAACTGAGCGAACGCTTTCTTCCAGTCCGGCGCGTTGGCGTTGATCTTGTGGCGCAACAACCACTCGGAACGTTGTGCATGCCAACGCCGACTGACATCAGCAGGGATGGAGTCTTCCGTGCGGAAGGTAACAAAGTATGACACCCCCGGCTGATACCAATGCGGCAGATTGCTGCCACTGTGGATGCAGAAATCGGATTTCGGATCAAAGAGTTCGAACATCGTAGTAGGCACACTCCGTGTGCCGTAACAGGGCAATACTTGGAATCTGCTGTCGGCTTGGCGGACGGCATTCGGAGAATGCCTGCTACCATTGTAGTAGGCACACTCCGTGTGCCGCGACAAGCCACTGCATGCGGACGGCACTCGGAGAGTGTCTGCTACTTTCATGCTTGCCCTGCGGACGGCACTCGGAGAGTGCCTGCTACCATTGTAGTAGGCACACTCCGTGTGCCGCGACAAGCCACTGCATGCGGACGGCACTCGGAGAGTGCCTGCTACTTTGACAGCCCTCCGATCATCTCGACGATCCGGTCGGTGACGACCTTTAACCCCGCGTCGATCTCGGCCAGTTCCCGCGGCGGCTTGAAGACGTATAAGTGCCGGTTGAACGGGATCTCATACCCGACCTTCGTCTTCTCGTGGTCGATCCAGGCGTCGGGGGCGTGCGGTAGAACCTACTGCTCAAAATAGCTCTCGACGTCCTCGCTCAGCGGCACATTCGCGGTGTCGCGGAGTTTGCTGTCCGGCTGTGGCTTGGCCTTGAGCTTCCCCTTCGCCCCCAGCACGATCTCGCCGGCTTCGTTGCGGAACGAACGCTCGACCGTGATGGTGCGGTAGTCAAAGTCGCTGTTCTTCAAAAATCCGGCTGATCGGCACCCCGGCTTTGGTGACCTTGCGGAAGTTGCCAAACAACCGCGTGATCTGCTCGCTGCTCAGTTCCTTCCGCTTGTTGCCGAGGCTCTTTCGCTTTTTTTGCCAATAGCCGCTGGCGTCTTTTTTGCCAATAGCCGCTGGCGTCGATCAACTGCACCTTCCCCTTGCGTCGCTCGGGTTTGCGGTTGCTGACGATCCAGATGTAGGTGCTGATGCCGGTGTTGTAGAACAGTTGCCCGGACTTGCGGAGCAGCAACGGTTCGGGGTTCAGTCCTGCCTGCTGCCGCTTGGCGAACTCGGCCAGCACCGCCTCTTTGGTGTCCTGGAGCACGCAGTCCAATCGCCGCAGCACGGTGAACGGCAGGATCACGCGGCCGTATTCGGATTGCTTGTAGTCGCCGCGCAACAGGTCGGCAACGGACAGATAAATGACGAGAGATTCGTTTCGCTCACGAATTGTCCGGTGGGGAAAAACAGCCTTGTTCAGCGGGCGCCTCAGCCGCAGGCCGGCTTCATTGCCAGCGGCGCGCGCCATCCAACAGGATTGCGATAAGGCAACCCCAACGGGGGCGGCTCAGAAGCCTATTGCATCGAGTGCTGCGTCAACACCCGCACGAGGACGATACCACCACGACCGACGGTCATTTCTTTGACTTCGCTCGCTTCTTGGCTGCGGTAGGATACGACCCCACGAGGAGAAAACGGGCGGCTGGCTTCAGGAGCGACTTGATAGCGCAGGCAGCGAAGGTGACAAGAAGTCAGGGACGCAGCAGGCGGCTGACTATTGATTCCCGGATGGGCCAGACAAACCAGTAAGCCTCGATAGACGCTGCCAAACCTGTGAAATCCACTTCTGGCCGCAGAAAACCCTCTTCACAGAAACGACACAAGCCCTTGCTCAGCAAGGGCTTGTGAAGTACACCCCACTGGATTCGAACCAGTAACCTTCGGTTCCGTAGACCGATGCTCTATCCAATTGAGCTAGGGGTGCGGGTGTGTTGTGTGCCGGAAGTTTATCGGATTGATGGCGGCTTGCAAGGCCGCCTGCGATGCTGCGTGGAAGGATGTGGGGAAAAAATGGTGGACGGGCGACGGGCGACGGGCGACGG
>Ga0233365_1001265_pt1 | contig 10893 bp, 9 predicted proteins | sample ElkDunMinimDraft_27_FD_191535 | JGI IMG/M metagenome (GOLD analysis project Ga0233365, IMG submission 191535) | Fecal eukaryotic communites from dung pellets of Tule Elk in California, USA - Elk Dung C36 | ecosystem: Host-associated > Mammals > Digestive system > Large intestine > Fecal | place... | reverse complement strand
CGTGGGCATTCCGGTGTCGGTGGCCGACAGCAGTGTCGTCTGCCAGGCCAGCACCGGCTCGTCCCAGGCCAGGACGACCAGACGCGGCGCGGCGGTGACATCGCCATCGATCGCCGTCGCCGCTGCATCGATGGCGGCAGCGGTGGTGTGGGCCGGTTCGACGGTGACATCGATCGGTTCGGACAGTCCTGATTGGGCGTATTGGAACCGTCCTGCCTGATCGGTGACCACCACGACGTCACCGCCGAGCACGGGCAGTCCTTCATAGCTTCGCTCGTAGGAGACGAAGTGCAGACCCATACCGCTGTCGACGTCGAGCCGATGGAACTGCTCGGCCGGGCCGGCGATCAGTTCGGTGCCGGGGTCGGCGACGAGTCGGTCAGCGGTTTGGATCGCCAACGCGGCACCGGCCGCGTCGGTGTGGGTCGGGTCGCCTGGTTCAGCGGCGGCGACGCCCGACAGAGTGGCCACCGCGAGTCCGGTTGTCAGACCCACGGCGAGTAGCCGTCTCATGAGGTGGTTCTCCTCTCGACTGTGCGGCTTTGGAGGAGTCAAGCCGTCTGCTACGCAGAGTGGCAGAATCGAGAACCACCGTCAATCGATCGTTATCGATGAATAATCGCTACTCCCCTGCTCATCGACCGAACGGCCGATTTCACTGAAAAACCAGCCGGAAACGTTGTGCCGCAATCGATCTCCCGACATTCGGGTGCGGCCCGCGAGAATTATCCGAAGTGGAACGCCTTGCGATTCACCGTGACGGCGGAGTGGCTTCGAACTCAGGACTCGATCTCGATGGTCTGTCGAGCGGTCAGATCGGATCGCATATCGGCGAGCATGGTGTGAGTGGCCCGCACCTCGACGAGCTTCTGCGCCTCCAGATCCGCCACCGCCATCCCCGCACCCGATGCCGGCGCCTGGTCGAGCGGACGTCCTTCCGGGTCGTAGATGGCGCTGCCGCCCGACAGCTCCCATGGAGACGATCCTCCGGTGGCACCGGAGAACACCACGTAGAAGGTGTTGTCGAGCGCCCGGGCACGATAGTACAGATCCCGCCGATGATCGCCGCCCACGCTGTAGGCGCCACCGCAGACATACGCGTGGCAGCCGTCGACCGCCGCCGAACGAGCGTGTTCGGGGAAGGCCGAGTCGTAACAGACACCCAGTCCCAGCCGCCAACCGTTGACCACCAGGGTGGTGCCCGACTCCCCCGGCGTATACATCGGACGTTCCACTTCGACCAGATGCTGCTTGTGGTAGACGTCGCGGGCCTTTCCCAGCCGGTCGATCAGCACGGTGGCGATGAACCGACGCGGCCCCTGGCGCAGACTCGCCCCGACCAACACGCACACCCGATGCCGCTGAGCGATGTCCCGCAGCGGGTCCAACCGACGATCGGCGATCTGACCGTAGAAGTCGACCTCCAGGTCACACAACGCCGGGCGGGACTCCAGGGTCGGCGGATGGTAACCCGGCAGATACAGCTCCGGGAACACCACGATGTCGGCTCCGGCGTGGTCGGCGCGGTCGACCAGCTTCGCCGCCGCCGAGGCGTTGGCCAGAACGTCACCGGGAACCGAGGGGGCCGACACCGCGGCAACGCGCAGGAACGCGGAAGGGTCATCAGGGTGAATCACGCCCATAATGGTGCCAGGTGCCGAAGCGAACGGACACCTCGCTCACCCCGCACAACCCTCGGTGTCCAGCCCGATCTCGGCCATATCATGTCCCCGAACGTGAGCAATCCGTACGTCCTTCTTGCAGAGCCCCTCGGGGCCTGTCAGGATCGAGGCGTGCCTAGGGTCAGTCCAGAACGCCTCAACTCACGCCGCCTCGAAATCCTCGCCGGGGCGCGTGCCTGTTTCGCGCGCCACGGCTACGAGGGCGCGACGGTGCGACGCCTGGAAGAGCAGATCGGCCTGTCTCGCGGTGCCATCTTCCACCACTTCCGTGACAAGGACTCGCTGTTTCTGGCCGTAGCCGAGGACGACGCGGCGCAGATGGCCGACACGGTCGCCACACACGGCCTCGTTCAGGTCATGCGCGATCTCGCCGACGAGTCCAACAGTCCCGAGATAACCGGTTGGCTGGGCAGCCAGTTGGAGGTCAGCCGTCGGCTGCGCACCGACGCGGAGTTCGCCAAAGCCTGGGAGGATCGCAAACAGGCCATCGCCCGCGCCACCCGCGACAGGTTGGCCCGACAACGCGATGCCGGAACGCTGCGCACCGACCTGCCGATCGACGTACTCGCCCAGTTTCTGGAACTGGCCTACGAGGGACTCATCACCCGGCTGGCCATGGGCGCCGACACCGCCGACCTGACCCCGGTGCTGGACATGGTCGAGAACGCGGTGCGCCGCACCGGGTTAACCGAAACACCGGGTGAGATCCCTTGCGGCCACGGCGATCCCGGTGACGCAGGAGCGGCAGCGTGACGCGCCGAGCCGATTCACCTAGACCGCGCGCCACGTGTCGTTTCGGCCGACCACGGTGAATCCCACCGATTGATACAGTGCCCGCGCCGACGGATAGTCCGCATCGCCTCGGGCGCACACCCGCGCCACCGTGGCGCCCCGCTCGGCGACCGATTGAAGCGCCGCCAGGATGACCGCCGACGCCAACCCCAACCGCCGATGGTCGGGGTGGCAACCCACCGGCTCCAGACAGGCCGAGCCGTTCGCCGGGTCCCACCAGATCAGACAGAACGCGACGGCTTCACCTGCGTGCTCGGCGATCCAGTCCAGCTGCGGTCGATAGTTCGGTGTGGACATCAGTCTGCTGTAGGCGGCCGCCGTCATCAGGGACGGCCGGTCCGGGCGGGAGAACGCCGCGGAGTGGACGGCGGCGCGCATCGCGGCCTCCTCCGGTCCGGCCACCGGACGCAACCGGTACCCCTCGGGCACCGACGGATCCGACAGATCGGTCAGGTCGCGAATCAGGTGGCTGAAGAACGGGCCGGATTCGTCACGCTGATAGCCGCGCCGCGCCAGTTCGGCACCGATGTGGGTCTCATGGCGTTGGATGGTGACTCGCAACGGGTTGTCAAGCGATTGACCACTGTGGGTGGTTTGATGGGCGTTGTGTCCGGGCGGGTGAGAGCTGTGGCCCGGCAGTGCCTCGAACCAGTCCAATATCAGCGTCACGGCGTCGGGATGGTCGGGATCGACTTGAAGATCGAGCCGGCCGGGTATCGGCACCCGAGCCCAGGCCACCACGGTGTCACCGTCGTACCAGGCGGTCGCCGGCCACGGGGTGAGCGGATCGCTTTCGAACCGCGCCCAACTGAGATCGCCACTGTGCCAACGCGTCTCGGGTGTCCAGATCCGGGAGGCCAATGTGGTCGTGGCGGTCAGTTCGTCCCAAGGGTCGCTGAGGGACCGGCGAGAAAGCATCCGACCACTGTAGCCAGCCCACTGGCCGGAATTCGCCACAGGTTCCCGGGCTATCCACTTAGTATTCGGTCACGGCGGTGAACGCGACGCGATCGACCACACGACAACAGGCCGGCTCACCGTTGGTGAGCCGGCCTGTTCGGACGTCTACTGTCTCAAAGCCGTCTTTGAACCCGCTGAACGAGACTCAAAAACAGCCTTGCGAACGATCAGCTGCCGTTGCGGCGGTCGCGCCAGCGGTCGCCGCGGTCGAACGAACGCTCGCCACGGTCGGATGACCGGGCGCTGCGGTCGAACGGCGGTCGTCCACCACGATCGTGGCCACGACGGTCGCCGCCACCGCTGCGGTCCTCGCGCCAGCCACCGCGACTCTCGCCACGGGCGGCGTCGCCGCCACGGCGGGGACGGTCATCGAAACGACCGTGGCCACGGAACTCACGGCGTCCACCACTGCGGTCGTCCCGACGTGGCCGGTCCCGGTCCCGATCATCGCGACGGCCGGTGCCGCCCTGACCCCGGTGAGGCTTGCGGTCACGGTCACCACGCGGCGGCCGGTCCCGGTACTCACGACGCGGTGCCTCCACAGCGATCTCCCCGGAACGTTCCTTCTCGGCGCGATCGCGCAGCCGAGCCGCCTCACCAACGAGACGCGCGGCCTTGGCCGCCAACGACTCGGCGCGAGCCGACAGTTCCTCGGCTTCCCGCTGGGCCGATTCGGCCTCGCGAGCGACTGTGTCGGCCTCCATGTCGGTGAGCGACCTGGCACCGGTGATGCGCACCAGTTCCTCGTCGAAGGCGCCGTTGACCAGGTGCCGAGACACGTCGATGTCGACGCGCTCCAGCATCCCGAACACGGTTTTGCGCTGGTGCGGAAGCGCCAGGCTGACGACGATGCCACTGCGTCCGGCACGCGCGGTACGACCGGCCCGGTGCAGGTAGTCCTTGCCGTCACGAGGCGGGTCGACGTTCATGACCAGGTCGATGCCGTCGACGTGAATACCGCGCGCGGCCACGTCGGTGGCGACCAGGGAGTCGACCCTGCCCTCCTTGAAGTCCTCCAGCACGCCGGTACGCGCCTGCTGCGTCATACCGCCGTGCAGTGCGTCGGCGCGGACTCCGGCTTGCCGAAGCTGGTCGGCGACGCGGTCGGCGCCCATCTGGGTGCGCACGAACACGATCGTGCGGCCCTTACGGCCGGCGATCGCGGCGGTGACGGGTGCCTTGGTGTTGGGTTTGACGACCAGCACGTGGTGGCTCATCGTGGTCACCGCACCGGCCGACGGGTCGACCTCGTGGGTGACGGGCTTGTCGAGGTAACGCTTGACGAGCGTGTCGATCTCGCGTTCCAGGGTCGCCGAGAACAGCATCCGCTGGCCACCGGCCGGAACCAGGTCCAGAATCGCGGTCACCTCGGGGAGGAAGCCCATGTCGGCCATCTGGTCGGCCTCGTCGAGCACCGCGATGGACACCTCGTCCAGAGCGCACAGTTTGCGGTCGATGAGGTCACGCAGGCGGCCCGGAGTGGCGACCAGGACGTCGACGCCATGCTTCAGCGCCTCGATCTGGCGTTGCATCGAAGTACCGCCGCAGACGACCTTCATGTCAAGACCGAGAATGCGGGCGTACGGGTCGAGCGCGTCGGCCACCTGCATGGCCAGTTCCCGAGTCGGGGTCAGAATGAGACCCCGGGGACGCTTGGGGCTGGTGTTCTTGCCGTCAGCGGACAGGCCGACCAGCAGCGGCAAGCCGAAACTCAGGGTCTTACCGGAACCGGTGCGCCCACGACCGAGGACGTCCTTTCCCGACAGTGCATCGGGGATCGTGGCGACTTGGATGGGGAACGGCGTGGTTACGCCGCGCCGGCCCAGTTCGGCCACGATGGCCTCCGGCAACCCGAGGGCCGCGAAGCCGATCTCGTCGCCGGATTCACCGGATTCGGGCATGAGGGGCTGCTCCAATTGAGCAAGGGTCATTAAAGAACCTTCCACAGTAGTAAAAGCACGCACCGCGGAAAGACTCTCGGGATATCGCCTACTGCGATTCAAGTGAGAAGTTTCATCGGGACGCGCCCGTTAGATGCCGCGTCATGGGCATCGGGAAATGGGTCAAACAGTGGTCAACTGTAGACGAGGTGTCCGGGTCGGTTCAAGGCGGGGGCCAGCGCTGTTCGTCACACCATACTTCTCATAGCACGCAGGGTGGGACAAATGTCCGCGATGACCAGGCACCATACCGCTGATGAGAGGGCCGAATGACGCGTCTGAGGCGAGGTGCCCGACCACCCGGACCCGGGTTCTGCCGAGACGAACCCGTTCGCCGAGTGCCCGACCGTCGCCGCCCGGAACGCGTGAAGCAGACCCACCACGACGCCCCGAAGTACCCCTTTCAGTCGCCCCGGCACTCGCGCCGCCCCCGAGCCGGGTCCTGCCTGAGGTAGACCAACCAACCCCGGCTAAGGGAGTCGCCTTCCCCCGGTGGAGTCGGCAGGGCAGCCCGACCCCACCCCCCGCGAGGCGAAGCCGATGCGGCCCCAAGGACGCGCCAGTACAAGCACGGCGTCCTGCCGAAGCTATCCCAAACAACCCATCGCCAGGTGCAGACTCCCGCCGCCTACGGTTTCGGCAGACAAGCCAAACCACCACCCCGCAAGTTGCGCGGCTGGGCAAGCACCCACGGGCTCGGCGACAAGCCAGACGCGAGGCGAAGCCGACGCACCAAGGCACGCGCCCAACCAAGCACGGCGTCCTGCCGAAGCCAGACCAAACAACCCAGCGCCACGCGAGGCGAAGCCGACGCGACCTCAAGGACGCGCCCGTCCAGGCCCTCGCTCTGCCGGAGGCAGATAGGAAGTGGAGCGCAAGACGTGGACCGGCGCCGCCTACGGTTTTGGTAGGCAAGCCGGGCCACAACGCAGCGAGGCGAAGCCGATGCGCCAAGGGACGCGCCCGTCCAGGCCCTCGCGTCGCAAGGCGCAGGCTTCCGCCGCCTACGGTCTTGGTAGGCAAGGAAGACTGCAACGCCGCGAGGCGAAGCCTGGACGAGCGCGTCGGAACCGGGTGGGGGGTTGTTGCGTCAAACCAGCTATGAAACGACTGCTGATTCCCGTGGCGCTAGCGGGCCTGACTCTGACAGCGTGCGGCCAAGGTGGCGGCGAGGAACAACCGGCCGACTCCGGTCCCGTTCGGCAAGCCTTCGACGAACAGGCGCAGCGGGTCGCCGAGGCGTGGGCTGCCGAGACGCAACCGTGGGCCGAGGACCTGGTTGTTCTGGACCGTCCGGTGACCGCGCCCACCGAAGATCTGACCGAGGCGCAGTCGGCGGCCATCAGCGCCGGCTGGTACGAGTTGGCGGCTTCGCTGCCGACTCAGGTTCCAGGCGACACCGTGGACCTCGGTGGCACCGAGGTCTCGGTGTCGGTGTGGGACGCCGCGACCGCGTACGACAATCTCGCGTTCGGCGGTGAGCCTCCCGCCGACTGCCCGACCGAACCGGTACCGGATGAGACCAGTGGTACCGGCGAGGACGGGACGACCTCACACACCGCCGTGTGCGGGGTTCTGACGATCACCGACATGACGGCCACGACCACGACGGTGTGGAGCAATCACGGAGCCGTTGAGGTACCGGCGTGGGAGTACACCGCCGAGGGGCTGTCGGAGACGATCGTCCAGGTCGCCTTCGACATCGGCGATCAGCTGCCTCCCACTGTGGACACCGGCGACTTCGAACGGCCCGAAGGGATCGTCGGGGCGATCGGATTGAACGCGGTTCCCGATGGCGATCTGACGGTCTTGCTTGGCGTCGGAGCGTGCGATGAGGACATTCAACTGCTGGTGTACGAGGCACAGTCGGCGATCGTCGTCGCCGGGTCGGTGGTGCGGGACGATTCGCAGATGTGCACCGAGCAGTTGCTGATTCACCCGGTCTCGGTGGAGTTGAGCGCTCCGATCGGAGATCGCATGGTGATTGACGCGCTCAACGGTTCGGTGCTGCGCGTCGGAACCGGTGATCCACTCCCGGCCTGAGGGCTCCAGAAACGGACCAAGCGGTCCAGCCATGGGCTGGACCGCTCCCCCTCTCGGCCGATGATCAGTTGTGGTCGCCGGGCAGGACGATCTGTTGCGGCGCGCGGTCCTTGCGGAAGTACTCATTGGATGCCGGGAGCGCCAGCAGGATGATGACCAGCAGGTAGGCCAGCACCGAGATGACCAGGCTGATGGTGCTGAAGGCGTTGTACCAGGACGGAACCGCTGCCAGTCCGGCTTCGGTGGCCGCGGCGAAGTCGACACCGTCGACGTCGCTGCTGCCGATGAGGGCCATCAGGCCGAACCCGCCGATGCTGCACAGCAGCATCAGGCCGCTGATCACCCAGGTGGTGATTCGGGCGCCGTTGGAGCCACGCAGAACGAAGAACGCCAGGATGAGGACGGCCAGTCCGGGGGCGATGTTGAACGCCAGGGACACCGGGTCGTTTCCGGCGCTCATCGAGTTGACGATGTCGGGTGCCGCTCCCTGCGATTCGAGATTAGCCCGCATCGCCTCGGTGACATCCGATCCGTAGGTGAGGGTCAGGGTCACTCCCACCACCGAGAGCACGAACAACAGAATCTGAAGTGCCGCCGCGGTGGTCACCGTGGCGGGACGTGACTTGGCTACTGGGGCTTGGAACTGAGGTGCGGCCATCGTTCACTCCGTCGTTGATTGACTGTGTCGACATTGACGCTACGGCGCGACCGGCACCGATCAGTCAGGCTTCGGGAGGAAGTTCGGTCTCCGACGAGAGGCGGGTGTCGTCTCCACCGACGGCCGGTGTCTCTCCGACTTGAGGAGGAGGCTCGAATCCTTCTTCGTGACCGGACTAGCTGGTCAGTCGGGTCGTACGAAACCGGATTCGTAGGCCCAGATGACCGCTTGGGTACGGTCGCGCACCTCGAGTTTGGCCAGGATCTTGGCGACGTGGGATTTGACGGTCTCCGAGCTTACGTACAGCTGCGCGGCTATTTCGGCATTGGACAGTCCGGTCGTCATCATGCGCAGCACTTCGGATTCCCGCTCGGTCAACGTCACGGCCGTGACGTCCTCGCGACCGGCGTGGTGTCCGGCGGCCAGTTTCCGCACCGCCGCCGGGTACAGCAGGGTGTCGCCTCCGGCGACGACGCTGATCGCGTCGACGAGGTCGGCCGGTCGGGTCCGCTTCAGGAGGAAGCCGTCGGCGCCGGCGCGCAGTGCCCCGTAGACGTAGTCGTCGTTGTCAAAGGTGGTCACGACGATGATCTTGGGCGGCCGGTCCATCATTCGCAGGATCTGGCGGGTCGCCTCGATGCCGTCCACTCGGGGCATGCGCACGTCCATCAACACCACATCGGGATGGAGTCGGCGCGCCTCGGACACCGCCTCCACGCCGTCGGCGGCCTGTCCCACCACCGACATGCGGGGATCGGCGTCGATGATCACCGCCATTCCACCGCGGATCAGTTCTTCGTCGTCGGCCAGCAGTACCGTAGTCACGAACCCGACGGTATCGGAAGCTCCGCGGTGACTCGCCAATGGTGGCCCGACTCGCCGGGGACCGGCCCGGAGCTGAGTTGACCGCCGAGGATGACCGCGCGCTCGGTGAGGCCGGTGCGGCCGTAACCGGTTCGGTCGGGGTGATCGCGATCGGTTTCAGGCCGATCCGTCGCGATCGGATTAGTCAGTTCGATGTGGAGGATTCCGTTGCGGGACACGACCAGTTCCGCCGAACCGTCGCCGTATCGCAGCGCGTTGGTCAAGCCTTCCTGGATGATGCGGTAGGCCTCGCGTGACAGGTGGGCGGGAAGGTTCGTCGTGGCCGGGTCGATGTCGGCGGTGACGTCGACACCGCTGTCGGCCAGCAGTTCGGACAGTTCGGCCAGAGTGGGTGCCGGGTGGGTTCCACCGGCGGAACCGTCCTCCCGCAACACCTTGAGCACTTGGTCCAGCTCCTCCAGCGCACGGCGCGCCGACTCCGAAATAGACGACAATGCTCGGGACGCGAAGTCCGGGTCGGTGGTCAGCACTCTCGCGGCGGCGTCGGCCTGAATGGTCACCACCGACAGCGAATGCCCCACCGAGTCGTGCAGTTCCCTGGCCAGTTGGTTGCGTTCAGCCAGCCGACGAGCGTGTCGCCGGGCGGCATCGAGACGTTCCGAGGAGGTTGGGCCGAGGATTCGCCCCGCGATGGCACGCATGAGTGCGGTCACTCCGGCGATCAGGTAGATCAGGGCGGCCAACGCCAATGGCGCGATGATCGGACCCCACCAGTTCTGCCAGCCGACACCGTCCAAGGCGGCCGTCATCAGGCCGCGTTCGGGCAGGATCGGCAGCAACCCGACCGCCACCAGGAACGGAATCAAAGCCAGGGTCACGCCGCTCAGGAAACCGCCCACCCCCAGGTGGATCGTCAACCACACCGCGTCGCGCGCCCTGCGGTTCGCCGACCGCCGACCGCCGGGCTCCGACGGCATGGTCGCCCCCAGGAGGCTGCGCGCCAGCACCTTGGAGGCGGGAGAGACCGGCAACACCAGGCCGGTCAGCATCACCAGCGGCAGCACCGCCGCGAACGTCTCCAACCCTCCGATGTAGAAGATCTTGTTCTCCGGACCGCCCCACACGGCGATGCGCACCACCTCGCCCAGCAGGACGAACGGCATGACCAGGGCACCGCCCACGATCAGCCACAACCACCCACGGTAGGTGGCCGGGTTCACCAGCGGCCGCAACATCACGGTGCGATCCTGGCATACCGCGTGCGGCCGCATCGCGGACACGGCCGTCCGGTCGCGGCCAGATAGTCGAGGGTCACGATCAGCAGGCAGCCGGCCCACACGGCGAAGGAGACGTAGACGAACCAGCTCGCCCAGACGGCCAGCAACGGCGCGGCGGGCGGATCGAACACCATGATCATGTTGGACGCCATCCCCAGCAACGACACCGGCAGCAACATGGCCAGACCCACGAACGCCGCGCTCATCAACAGCCGGCGCGGCAGGCGCCACCGGTAGGTCATGGCCAGTACCAAACCGATGCCGATCATCGACAGAACAACGGTGTCGAGGTAACCGGGGGTGACCAGATCAACGTCGGCGAACGCGGCGGTGTCGACCACACCGAGATCGCCGCCCAGTGCCCAGTGGAGTTTGAGCGTCGCGTACCCGGCGATCGCGGGTATCGACGCCAGCGCCGCGACGCGCGCGATCCGACGCAGATCTCTGGGATGGGCGGGAATTCCGCATCTCGCGCAGTCACCTCGGCTGCGGCGTTGATACCGGATCGTCCGGTAGCCCAGGAATCCCGCTGCGCCCAGTACTCCGCAACGAATCAGCATTCCCCATGGATCGATCTCGAACGGCATCTCCTCGTCGGTGAACCAGTTGAGGACACCGAGGATCAGACCGAGAAGGTCCTTCGGAACGCCGTCCTGCCAGAACCCGGCGAACAGGCTCGCCGCCGCCGTGACCGACCATCCGGCGATGAGCCGGGC
>Ga0233365_1001260_pt1 | contig 10923 bp, 6 predicted proteins | sample ElkDunMinimDraft_27_FD_191535 | JGI IMG/M metagenome (GOLD analysis project Ga0233365, IMG submission 191535) | Fecal eukaryotic communites from dung pellets of Tule Elk in California, USA - Elk Dung C36 | ecosystem: Host-associated > Mammals > Digestive system > Large intestine > Fecal | place... | reverse complement strand
GTGACAAGTTAGACAGTTCGTTAATTTTCCAATCCCAGTTTAAGTTTAAAACCGGTTTATGATAGTAGTTTCTTCTTTCGTTAAATGCTTTTCCGTTAACATATCCCCAGTTGTTATTGAATTTTAGTCCAAAAACATCATAACCTGGAGTTCTTACCTGTGTTTCAGTTACGTCTGTATAAACCGTTGCTATAGGTTTTGCATAATTTTGGTCGTGCCATTGCGGTGCGCCTGTAATCAAGAAGTTGAAATTGTGTTTTTCGTTTGGTTTGTATCCCATCGAAATAAAATAATTTTGTCCTTGTCCGGCAGTCATATCGTTATAACCATCACCTTGCCAATGAGATAACATTGCTGTTACACCAAAACCATTTTCCTGCAAACCAGTGCTGTATCCAACTGTCGATTTAAAATAATTATCGTTACCCAAGCCTGCTTTTAAAAATCCGCCTTCTCTCATTTCGGTTGCTTTGGTAATAAAGTTGATGGTTCCACCAACCGATGAAATTGCCAGTTTTGACGATCCCAAACCACGCTGAATTTGAATTGCATTGGCAATATCGCCCATTCCAGACCAGTTAGACCAGTACATGTTACCGTCTTCCATTCCGTTGATTGGCTGACCGTTTAAAAGGAAAGCTGTATTCGACTGATCGAAACCACGAGTGTACATTTGCGTATCACCAAATCCACTTGATTCACTTGTAACGTAAACCGATGGCGTATTTACCATTACACCGGTAATATCGCGTGAACCGATTTTCTCTTCGATCTCTGGTCCTTTTATGGTTGACACGGCAATTGGTGTTCTACGCCCTTCGGCAACATCAATAACTCCTCGAGCCATTACAACTATTTCGTTTAACGATTCTGTGTTTTCATTTAAATAGATGGTTCCCAGGTTTAATTCGGTAGCTGTATCAAAACTAAAAGTAATGGTCTTTGACACAAAGCCCATTGAAGAAACTTCGATTTCACCTTGAGTTAAGTTGGTAGTTAGGGTAAAAGATCCATCTTGATTGGTTACAAAACCATCTGAAGTTCCTTTTACATATACTTCTACTCCAGACAAAGCTGTGTTACTTGCTGTATTATAAACAACACCCGATAATTTGTTTTGTGCATATGAAGCCGTACTTGCAAATAATGCAAACAAAGCCAATGTGCCTAGACGATTTTTCATTGTAATGTAGTTAAATTTTTCAGCTAAACTACAGCAATGATCAACAGCAAAAAACCGTTGGGGTATTAGTTAAAGCTTATATGATTATTTGGTAACACTATTTGCAATACTACCTAAATTGCTTAATAATTAAGTAATATGCAACAAGCTTTAAACAAAAACGCAGCGAAAAAATCGCTGCGTTTTATTAAAGTTCTTTTGAGTTATTTGCCTGATCTACATCTGCCATTAATTGCGATGGATCAATTACAACCGCCTTTATTTTTTTTCCTTTTGTATCGAATTTAAAATCGAATGTTGGGTAAGCCCAATCCCAGCCTTTTAAAATGGTACGCTTTATTTGCGGGTACGGATTGTCTTTTGACCAACGCATCAACGTATTCGGAATGTAGAAACTTTCGCTTGAATCATCGCTGTAAACCACAACCAGATCAATAGGCATTGGCATTCGACCGATTCTTTCTAAAGTTATGTTTGCTTCAGCTCCTTTAACCTCAACATTTTTAATACCGTAGTCTATGGTGTTCACGGTTTGTGTCCAATCAACCAAATACCAATCTAACACAGCCCCCGAAACACGTTCCGCAGTTCGCTTAAAATCGTTTGGTGTTGGGTGTGAAAATCTATAATCAGAATAAAAACGCTGTAGTGTTTTAAAGGTGTTGTCCCAACCAATTACATATGCCAACTGCGTAATAAAAACAGCACCTTTTGTATAAGCAGAAATTCCGTAATTCATATTATCGTCAAAACGATCGGCGTGTGTAGAAAGCGGTTGTTCGCCAGCCATTTTTACCATGTAGTTGTAATTGTTGTACATGCTTTGAAACGGATTAGCATCTTCCTGATTCTTTTTATCCATGATTTTATTCACGGCAAAGTCTGAAATGAACGATGTAAAACCTTCGTCCATCCAACCATGTTTACTTTCGTTTGTAGCCAGTAAATGCTGAAACCACATGTGCGCTAACTCATGCGCCGTAACGCCAATTAAACTTGGCAAACTGCGTTTTCCGGTAATCAAAGTACACATTGCGTATTCCATACCACCGTCGCCACCCTGAATAACAGAATATTGTTTGTACGGATATTCGCCAATATTTTTATTGAAGAATTCTAACAACTTCACCGTTTCGGGTTGTAATTTTTTCCAGTTTTCTGTGATAGAAGCATCGTTTTTATAGAAGAAATGCAGTTCTACATTGTTTGGACCCATAATTTTATCGTGGATAAAATCAGGATCGGCTCCCCAAGCAAAATCGTGCACATTTGGTGCTACAAAATGCCAGGTAAGTGTTTTCTGCTTTTTAGGAACTTCCACTTTTACGCCCTGATCTTCGTACCCGTGACCAATTTCGTTTTTGTTTTGTAAGTAGCCCGATGCACCAACCGTGTATTTTTTATCCAGAGTTAACTTCACATCGAAATTTCCCCAAACGCCATGAAACTCGCGACCTATATACGGATCAGCATGCCATCCTTCAAAATCGAATTCTGCCATTTTAGGATACCATTGCGTCATAGATAACGCTACACCTTCATCGGAATTTCTTCCGGCACGTCGCACCATCACAGGCACCTGTCCGTTAAACTTCATGTTGAAAGTTGTTTTAGACTTTGGTAACAACGGTTGCGCCAATTCAACTTCTAAAATGGTGCCTACGACTTTTGTTTTTAAAAGTGTGCCGTTCTGTTTTAATTCATCAACCTTTAAAAAACCAATTTCGTTCGGTTTTAATTCTGATATTTTGCTTTGCTTTTTATCTTTTCCGTCCGGACCTTTAAACGATTTTACCATACGTTTATCAGGATCAGAAATTGAAGTTAAACGAGCATCCATCTCGCTTCCCGATTGAAAAGCATTAAAATACAAGTGGTAAAAAACCTTTTTTAAGGTATCGTTTGAATTGTTGGTGTAAACCAATTCCTGTGTTCCCGAATATTGAAATTTTTCAACATCCATAGTCACATCCATTTTATAATCAACGTGCTGCTGCCAGTAACCCGGATTTGGGTTTTTATGCTGTGCGTATCCGGCGGTTGATACGGCAATCAGTAAAAGTAAAAACTTTTTCATATTTTAATTTTAAGTGTTTGTTGCAAATTAATAATAGTTCTTTTTCTTTAAAAACAATTACATCATTTTTTTAGATTCCTACGGGCACGAGAGCTTGCTCGAACTGGCGTAGCAATGACAAACTTCGCGTTACTCATTGGGTTGTTTAAATAACGTATATTCTAAAAGAAAAAAGCTGTTCCCGAAAGAGAACAGCTAAATTACTAAATTAATTATGACTTTATTTTTTCTCTTTAGAAACTTTATCTGCCATGATTAAAGCGTTGTAAAGGTTTACGAATTTTCCTGAAGTTGAAATATCTTTGAAATTACGTTTGTCATCTTTATCGCCCGAAACAATTACTTGTTTGTTAACAGCTACACCAGAATCCATCATGATTTTCTTAACCTGTGCTGCTTTTAACTTTGGATAGTAAGAACGAATCATTGCTGCAACACCTGCCGTATTTGGAGATGCCATTGATGTTCCTTGTAAATATTCGTATTTTCCGTGAGGAACTGTTGCGTAAATTTTAACACCCGGAGCAAAAACATCTACATCTACATTACCGAAGTTAGAGAAGTTTGCTACCATTTTTTCTCCGAACGAAGGGTTTAAAGCACCTACTACTAAAAAGTTATCAGCGATTTCTGTTTTAGTTCCTTCGATACGGTCGTTAGGATAACGTTTAATTTCTTGACCAGTTGCTGGGTTTAAATCCATAGAATCGTTACCGGCAGCTACAACGATTAACACGTCTTTCTTTTCTGCATATTTAATCGCATCCATAACCCATTGGCTGTTTTGTGCAAAATATTTACCAAAACTTCCGTTGATTACTTTTGCACCATTGTCTGCTGCGTAACGAATTGCCAAAGCAATATCTTTATCGTACTCATCGCCATCTGGCACCGCACGAACCGACATGATTTCTACGTTGTTTGATGCTACACCGTCGCCACCAATATTGTTATGACGTGTTTGTGCAATGATACCCGCAACGTGTGTTCCGTGTTTTGCATGATCGCGATCACCCATTACATCGCTGTTTCCGTAGATTTTATCGTTGATATCAAAAATATCATCACCCGTTTTACGTCCTTTAAAATCTGGATTGTAGTTATACTTCAACTGACTATTAACCTGATCGCTATATCTTTTCAAAAATGTACCTGCAGTTGCGGCTCTTGTTGCCATCACATAACCCATGTTTTTTGCTTTATTCACATCGTCAGGTGCATCTTTACCAATTTTATCTAAATCGGCTTTAGTATAATCATCTTTCTTTAAATAGCTTAATATTGTACTATGTGCTTCTTCTAAAGCTTTAATCTGCTTTTGTTCATCAGCTACCTCTGCATGTTTTTCTTCTAGTTCCTTCAGGGCACGTTTGTATTCAAAAGATCCATCATCGCCACGAGAAACAATACGTGTTAATTCTAACTGCTCTTCGTTGGTTTCACCTAAAAAGTTCCAACCATGAATATCATCGGTATATCCGTTTTTATCGTCGTCTTTACCGTTTCCTGCTTTTTCTTTAGGATTTACCCACATTTGAGTTTTTAAATCGGCATGATCTACCTCAATACCAGAATCAATCACCGCTACGATTACTTTTTTTCCTGCTTTATCTTTAATGATTTCCTGGTATGCACGATCTACAGACATTCCCGGAACGGTATCTTTTAGTACATCTAAATGACTCCAACGTTGTAAACTACTTTCTGCTAAAGCTGATTTTCTTGTTGGTAACTGGTCTGCACTTTCAATTGGTTTTAACGCACTTAAATCTTGTAAGTAAGATGTTTGTGCCGTTTTACAGCTGGTTAGGGCTAAAGCTACTAAAGCTGATAAGTAAATAGATTTGTTGATTTTCATTTGATATAATCTTAAATTTTATTCTAATTAATTGGTATTAAAAAAACGGATATGTTACAAATCAATATCATAAAATATCGTTAATAGAAAAAACCTCGTTTAAACGGACGCCTTTTTCTGTTTCTTGCAAGGTAATTATTGGGTTATGTGCATCGTGTTCCAGATACAGATAATAATTATTAGCTGCAGCATTCTTTAAAAACTGTTCTTTTTCGCCCAAGGTTAATAAAGGTCGAGTATCGTACCCCATTACATAAGGCAATGGAATGTGACCGGCAGTTGGTAATAAATCGGCACAAAAAACAATGGTTTTGTCCTGATATTTTATATGTGGAATCATTTGCTTTTCGGTATGACCGTCTACAAACATAACACCGAAGTTAATATCTGATATTATTTCGTTTGGATTTGAATTCGGCTGTACAAATTTCAATTGACCGCTTTCTTGTAACGGCAAAATATTTTCTGATAAAAACGATGCTTTTTCACGCGGATTTGGTTTTGTAGCCCAATCCCAATGGTTTTCGTTGCTCCAATACGTTGCATTTTTAAAGGTAGGTTCGTAACCCGTGCGAGAGTCGTTCCACGAAACGGCACCACCACAATGATCAAAATGCAGATGGGTTAAAAATACATCGGTAATATCGTCTTTGCTGAAACCTTTTTCTTTTAAGGATTGTTCTAAATCAAAATCGCCCCACATATTGTAAAAGCCAAAAAACTTGTCACTCTGTTTGTTGCCCATACCGGTATCAATCAAAATCAATCGGTTGCCGTCTTCAATCAACAAGCAGCGTGCGGCAAGATCAATCTGATTATTGGCATCGGCAGGATTGGTTTTATTCCAAAGTACCTTTGGAACCACACCAAACATAGCACCGCCGTCTAACTTAAAATTACCTGCTTCAATGGCATGAAGTTTCATTGTTGTTCTGTTTTTTATGAATTAGTAAAAATAGGAATAATTTTTTATCTATCTATTTTTAGTTTTTTAAACCCGATACAAAACAGTATTTTTGCCACATAGTACTGATTTATGAACCATACGTATCCCAAAACCGAAAAACTGAAAAGAAAAAAGTATATTGATCTGCTTTTTTCGGAAGGACGTACGGTTACGAAATATCCGCTACGATTGGTTTACGTGCCTGTAAAAGATTTAGATGTTCCGCTGCAAATGGGTGTTTCGGTTTCTAAAAGGTACTTTAAAAAAGCGGTTGACCGCAATTATTTTAAGCGTGTGCTGCGTGAATGTTACCGTTTAAATAAAGAATTACTACTGAACGATTTAAAGGAACCTTATGTAATGATGTTCTTTTACCAAACCAAAGAACGACTGACTTATCAGGAAATTGAAGAGAAAACCAAAAAACTTTTTGAGAAGTTTACAGATACCTTACAAAAAACTCCCTAATTTATAGGGATTTTTTAATTTTAGAGCTTTAATTCTTAACTAACTTTTTAACTGCTGTACCTTCGTTGGTTTGTATGTGCAGCATATACGTGCCGCTTGCTAAATGTTCTACATTTAACTGCACCTCAGCTTCATTGTTAAAACTTTTGCTACTTAACTGTTTACCTGCAATATCGTAAACTATAACTTGGTTTACCAACATATTTTCGTTGTTAGTTATAGTAACAATGTTTGTTGCCGGGTTTGGGTACATATTAAATTTTTCTGATAAAAAAACATCTGCACTTAAAACATGTGGTGGCACCGCTTGTAATGCAGTTAATTTAATATTATCGTACTTTGTAATATTTTGTACCGCACTATTTATAGAAGTACGCATAATAAAAGACATTGCTGTAGGTTTAAAATCTTGCATTAAATTGGGTGATGTGCTTAAACTTAAAAAATCTGCTTTTACTATCTTGTTAAAATAAGGTGTTTCAAAATATATTTTGTTGTTGTTATAGTCTAAATAAATAATAAACTTTATCCAACTATTAAAAGGTAATTTAGGATCGTTATTACCATTTAATAAAACACCCTGTCTTTGTAAACCATCATGATAGAACGCAAGAATATTCCCAGAACTTGGTTTGTAAATAAAACTAGCCAGACTATTAAAGTTATTACTCGGTTTAATATCGTTAGTTAAGCCTATATTATAGCCTTGGTTTGTATCATCATATTGCGGGCCTGTATAATAATCAAACTCCCATTTAATTACATTTCTCCCGGCTGTTCGCTGATCTATTAGTAAATTCAGATCTTGTTTTTTTATTAGTAATGAGGTTACATAATGCGGTATTGGCGAAGGGCTTAATATATTTAAAACTTTACCTCTGTTAGTTTCGGCACTAATTATAAAGCGAGTATTGTCTTTAGCGTTTTGTGGACAGGTAAAGCAATCTGTTAACCAGCCACTTTGACCTGGTACTAAACCGCTAGGATCAGTACCTAAATTACCTAGCGTTAAATTATCAAAGGTTTCGTTGTATAAAACCTGTGAATGAGCGGTGTAAAAAGTTAAAGCAGTAAATAATAGCAGTATAATCTTTTTCATAATGTTTAAAATATAATATTTATAATATAGCAAAATTTATTACAAATAACCGGGCTGTAAAATTTACAGCCCGGTTATTTTAGTTAATAAAGCGATAAATATAACGATGAGTTTACCCAACCGTATAACGACGATTCTAAAACACCTAAATGCAAAGTTTTTCCACCGGGTAAGCTAACTTTATTCATTGCAGTTGGCAAATCAAAAACAACTTCACGTGAATCGCATACATCATCACTCGGGTCACCTATTGTAAAATAAGTTTCAAGATATCCTGGTAAAGTAGTTTTATAATAATATAATTTTGCAGCTCCAAATCCTCCCGGTATATTACCTGTTAAGTGATTACCTAATAGATCGTCAACATTCTGCCAATCAGGGCTTAAAATTCCAGCGCCATTAGGCAATGTTTTTATTTCGGGATGTAAAATAGCATGTGCCACGTTTGCATTTGTAGAACTATCGGTAACAAATACTTCGTAAAAAAACACCTTGCCGTATGTTGCTAATAAAGCTTGTTCTTGTGATGATACACTGGCTGCAAATGAAAAAGGTTGAGGGGTTGGATACGCAGGATTACCCCCCATAGTAGAATCTAAGAGCAAATGTTTGGTTTTATCCTCAATACGAACAGAATTATTTGCCGGAACCCAAAAAGGAACATCTGTTCTTATTAAATTACCTACTTCTTGATTGTTGGCAAATAAATTTTGGTAAGCGGGATTACCTAACATACTAACCACTGGTACAGTAGTACTTTGTTTAGGGTCATAATAATCGCCGTCATTCGTTCCGTCAAAATAAGCCAAACCAACATAGGCATAAACCCGTATATTAAAGTTGCTTAAATTTTCTTCGTTCCCATTAGCAATAATGTAATTTGGCTGCAAATCGCCAAATTCGTTTGTTCTAAACCAGATATCGCATGGAGAAACATAGTTTCTGCCGTTACTTAATGTATCTGTGAAAGCTCCACCAGTGGTATGCCCACTATGATTGTTATTAAAACTTGGTGGTGCATTCATTTCGCTGTTTTCTTCATCTAATTCTTCAAAAACAGTGTCGCTACACGCTGTAAGAGTCACTACCCCCCCCAATAAAAAAAGTAATTTTTTCATAAGTTAATTGTTTTATAAGTTAATTACGTAAGTATAATAAATTAATTAACATATTGTTAGCATATATAAAAATAAACAAAACACTATAAAAATTATTTTATTAAATTTTTATAACCGCATTTTGAATTTATAGTTTATGAATATTAAAAAACAACAATTACCTTACATTTAAAAAATTTAATTTTAGTACTTTAGTATAAGCAAATTTTATACATTTGGCAACTTTTTGTCAGTTTGATAATTGAATCTGTTTTGAAATAGAATATCGATAGAAAACCGACGGAAAACAACAATTATTTTAATCAATTCCGATTTTAAGTGGAAGCAAAACACAGCGTTAATAAGGTAACCGCAGGTGCTTTATTAATAACGTTAGGTATTATTTACGGAGATATTGGTACATCGCCTTTATACGTAATGAAAGCAATTTTTGGAAACTCACCCATTAATTCCAATTTAGTGCTCGGAGCCGTTTCATGCGTTCTCTGGACACTAACGCTGCAAACCAGCATTAAATATGTGTGGCTTACGTTACAAGCCGACAATAAAGGCGAAGGTGGTATTTTTTCGTTGTACACCTTGGTAAAAAAACTCAAGAAAAAGTGGTTGATTGTTCCGGCGCTTATTGGTGGTAGCGCCATGCTTGCCGACGGTTTTATTACGCCGCCTATTTCTATTTCATCGGCACTGGAAGGTGTTAAAATCTATTATCCCGATTTAAAGACAATCCCCTTTGTAATAGGAATCATCTTGATTTTGTTCTTCTTTCAAAGTTACGGAACCAAAACCATTGGTAAATTTTTTGGTCCTATTATGTTGATCTGGTTTTTAATGTTAGGTGGCGTAGGTCTTTTACAGATTACCCAAGTACCTGAAATTCTTAAAGCGGTAAACCCATATTATGCCTATTTGCTGTTAACCGAACATCCGGAAGGATTTTACGTTTTAGGCTTTGTATTTTTATGTACAACAGGTGCCGAAGCCTTGTACAGCGATTTAGGGCATTGTGGTATTAAGAACATCCGTTTAAGCTGGATGTTTGTTAAAACCACTCTTGCCTTAAACTATTTGGGACAGGGCGCTTTTTTACTATCGCACACCAACATTCAACTAAAAACATTTGATAACGGTGTAGAGTTTATTCAAAACCCGTTTTATTTAATGATGCCCGAATGGTTTATTCCAATAGGTATTGTTGTAGCAACTTTAGCTGCTGTTATTGCAGCGCAGGCGTTAATTACCGGATCGTTTACTATGATTAACGAGGCTATGCGATTGAATTTGTGGCCGCGTGTTTTGGTTAAATATCCATCAAACATAAAAGGGCAACTTTACATACCATCAACCAACTGGATTTTGTGTATCGGCTGTATTTTGGTGGTGTTGTACTTTAAAGAATCGAGCAATATGGAAGCGGCTTACGGTTTGGCAATTATCATGTGTATGATTGCAACCAGCATTCTGCTTACTTATTACATGATTTTAAAACGATTCAACAAGTTGATCATTGTGGCGTTTGTATTAATCTACAGCGTTATTGAAGTATCCTTTTATATAGCGAATATCGATAAATTTCATCACGGTGGATACGTTTCATTAATTGTAGCCGGTGCCATTGCCAGTGTAATGACTATTTGGTTTTTAGGAAAACGAATCCGTAAAAATTATACCGAATTTGTTCGTTTAGAAGATTATACAACCGTTATTGAAGATTTAAGCAATGATGAAAGTATTCCGCAATATGCCAATAATTTAATTTATCTGACGAACGCGCACAACAAGAACGAAATCGAATCGAAGGTTATTTATTCGATACTTTACAAACGACCAAAGCGTGCCGATGTGTATTGGATGCTGCATGTAAACGTGATTGATGAACCTTATGGAATGGAATATCAGATTAAGAAATTTTCGGATAAAATTATGCGTGTCGATTTTTATTTAGGATTCCGTATCGCGCCAAAAATAAGTCCGTTGTTTAAAAAGGTATTGGAAGATTTAAGCATGTGCGGTGAATTTAACCGATTAAGTACGTATCATTCCTTACGAAAAAACCAGATTACTGCCGATCATAAATACATTATTATTGAAAAAGTAGTATCGTTTGATAATGATCTGCCTTGGTACGAAAAATTCATTTTAGATTGTTATGCCTTTATCCGCAGAAGAAGTTT
>Ga0233365_1001259_pt1 | contig 10950 bp, 12 predicted proteins | sample ElkDunMinimDraft_27_FD_191535 | JGI IMG/M metagenome (GOLD analysis project Ga0233365, IMG submission 191535) | Fecal eukaryotic communites from dung pellets of Tule Elk in California, USA - Elk Dung C36 | ecosystem: Host-associated > Mammals > Digestive system > Large intestine > Fecal | place... | reverse complement strand
GCTTCTTTAAAAGGCGGATTAACCTATAAAATCAATCAAAATTTACAGATTGATGCTTTTGGTGGAACAAGTATCGAAAATACTCCGCATAAAATTCAGGCAGGAATTGGCGCTTCGTGGAGAAATCATAAAAAATACGAGTTTAAAGATCCTACCGAACTTTAGATAATATAATGTACAATCGTAAAAGTTTCAAACAAAACAAAAACACTATATTTGTTCTGTAAAAAAACTTTTTAAATGAAAATTTTAAAGAATTTTCTGCCATTATTTCTATTTTTCGGAATATATTTAGGTTCAGGAATTTATTATAACGATTTTTACGCGTTATCGCCCGTTATTATTGCTTTTGGTGCAGTTGCTTTTGCAATAACTTACTTTAAAGGATCAATTAATAAAAATATCGACCTGTTTTTAAAAGCGCCGGCAATGAACAAATATTAACCATGTGTTTTATATTTTTCTTGTCCGGATCTTTTAGCTTCATTACAAAAGAAATTGGCAGTGTAGATTATTTGGTTGCATTGATTTTAAACCATATCACTCCACAGATATTATTCATTGCCTTTTTTGTTATATCTTGTTTAATATCTTTTGCTTTAGGCACATCGGTTGGTACAATTGTTACTTTAGCACCACTTTTACCAGGCTTATCAAGCGGTAATACCGATGCTTTAATTTTACTATCGGGCAGTTTGTTGGGCGGTGCAATGTTTGGCGATAATCTTTCTATAATATCAGACACTACTATTGCGGCAACGCAAACTATGGGCGTAAAAATGATCGACAAGTTTAAAGCAAACGGACTAATAGCTGTAATTGCTGCAATAATTACGTGTGTTTTTATTTATTTAAATCAACCGGAATTCACTTCAAGCATCATCCACAAAAGCGATAAAACAGGCGTTGTTTTACTTCCTTATATTGCCATTGTAGTATTGGCACTCTGCCGTTTACACGTATTAGTTGTTTTAACAATTAGCTGCTTATTGGCTATAACCATTGCGTTTTTTCAAGACATATCATTTTTGTCGATTTCAAAGCTAGCATTAGACGGTATGCAATCTACCTTCGAAATTTCGTTACTTTCATTGTTAATTGGCGGATTATCGTTCCTAATCGAAAAAAATCAAGGATTTGAAAATGTTTTATCACTTATTTCAAAAAGTAAAAAACCATGGGTAGCAGTTTCATCTATAATATCAATGATCGTTTTCATTAACATGGCTGTCGCAAATAATACCATTGCTTTACTGATTTGCGGACCAATTGCAAGACAGATTTCCGAACGATTTAATCTAAACAAAATTAGAATAACATCTTTATTAGATATTTTTAGTTGTATAACGCAAGGATTTATTCCATACGGTGCGCAAGTTTTAATATTGCTTGCCTTGATAAATCAGAAAATCAGTTTTATAGATTTGGTTTCTAAAAGTTACTATTTAATCATTCTATTATTAGTAAGCGTTATTTACATTGTATTTTTTATGAATAAGAATAAAAAACGATTAGAAAAAACAGTTTAAATAATTATATTTGCCTAAAAGTGTTAAAAACTATTACATGAAATTATTAGAAGGAAAAACCGCAATAATAACAGGAGCAACTCGTGGAATTGGTAGAGGCATTGCTTTAACTTTCGCAAAACAAGGTGCAAATGTTGCATTTACATACAGCTCATCTGAAGAAGCCGCTATTGCTTTAGAACAAGAATTAACAGCATTGGGTGTTAAGGCAAAATCATACAAATCTAACGCAGCAGATTTTAACGAAGCACAATCTTTAGTTGATCAGGTGTTAGAATTTTTTGGAACTGTTGATGTTTTAATTAACAATGCCGGTATTACAAAGGATAATTTATTGATGCGAATGAGCGAAGCCGACTTTGATAATGTAATGGATGTGAATTTAAAATCGGTTTTTAACATGACCAAAGCCGTGCAAAAAACCATGCTTAAAACAAGAAACGGTGTTATTATTAATATGAGTTCGGTTGTTGGTGTGAAAGGAAATGCGGGTCAGGCAAATTACGCAGCATCGAAAGCCGGAATTATTGGTTTCTCAAAATCGGTAGCTTTAGAATTAGGTTCAAGAAACATTCGTTGTAATGTGGTTGCCCCAGGATTTATCGAAACAGAAATGACAGCAAAATTAGGCGAAGAAACCGTTAAAGGCTGGACAGACGCTATTCCGTTAAAACGCGGAGGAACTCCAGAAGATATCGCAAACGCTTGTGTATTCTTATCATCAGATTTAGCGACCTACATTACTGGTCAGGTTATAAATGTTGATGGCGGAATGCTAACATAATAGATCTAAACCTTCTTTTACAGAAGGTTTTTTTTATTTTAAACACTTCTTCAAATTCATATTACATCATTTTTTAGTACATTTAATGTAAAAGATTTTACTATGAAAAAGATACAGTTACTATGTTTTGCAATTTTGATAGCTTTTGTAAGTTCGTGTAAAAGCAAACAAACTACCGTAGATAATATTTTATCTGCAAAGAAATTCAATGAAAAAACGTTCGATCCGCATTTTAAAGGATTGGGAACCGAACCTTTTTGGAACATTGAAATAAGCGATGATTTTATTGTTTATAAAGATATTGATGGAAAATCAGAAGTTTTTCCTGTTAATAGTATCGATAAAGCTCAAGATGCGAATGTACAATTGATAAGATCTGAAAGTGGTAATCAGCAATTACGAGTTACTATTACGCAAAAATCATGCTCTGATGGAATGTCAGACACCGAGTTTGATTATAAAACCGAAGTTTCGATCATTACAAAAGAAAACGAATTGAAATTAAACGGCTGCGGAAATTACATTATTCCATTAAAATTACAAGGCAAGTGGAATTTAATCAGTTTTAACGGAGCAGAAATACCGCAAGACAAATACCTTAAAACACCTTATTTGCAATTTGAAAATGAAGAAAAACACGTCAACGGAAACGCAAGCTGTAACGGTTTCAACGGAGCTGTTTTCTTTAACAATCAATACATTCGATTTTCAAAATTAGGCGTTACACGTATGATGTGCGTACACGAAAATATGGAACAGGAATTTTTAAAAGAAATTGCAACTATTACCAAATATAAAATTATTGATAACGAACTACACCTTTTTAAAAGCGATGAACTAAAAATGATTTTCAAAAAAGAATAACAAAAAAGAAGACTTAAAAGTCTTCTTTTTTTATCGAAATTATTTAGTTTCAAATTGATTTTTTTGGTCTTTATATTTCCAACGCTTGTGGGTCCAAAAGTAATATTCTGGCACTTCTTTAATTTGCTCTTCTATCTTATCTAAAAACATTCGGGTCGGTTTGTATTTAGGTTCGCTCTTAATATCATCTGTAATTTCAGAAAAAGTAGCTTCGTAATGTCCGCGCTTAACTTTATCAACCCTTAAATACAAGATATTCATGTTTAGTTTTCTTGCCAAAGCTTCGGCGCCCATGTGCACAGGAACTTCTATTCCCATAAATTTTTCCCAATGAAGATTTGCTCTTAGTACAGGTGTTTGGTCGCTTAAAAACAAATAAGCACCATACAAACCTTTCGCCTGGTTATCACGTATTATACCGGTTGTATCATGGGTAGAAATTAACTCTGCGTTAAAACGTGAACGGATATCTCTAATAAGTTTATCGAAATGTTTATTTTTTAATGGCTTGTAAATACCATAACCTTTAAAATGTACAAGCAAACCTAAACTGTTTATCCATTCCCAATTGCCGTAATGTGGCAACATGATGATAATACTTTTCTGCTTAGATTCGTAAGCTTTCATTAAATCAATGTTGGTATAAACGAAGCGTTTGTCTAATTCTTTTGGTGAAATGGTAATGGTTTTTATCATTTCAAGAAACAAATCGCATAAATGCACATAAAATTTCTTTTCGATTTCCTTTCTTTCAGCAGGCGATAATTGTGGAAATGTCAATTCTAAATTGTATCGAACCGTTTTAACGCGGTACTTTACAACTTTATATATCAGAAAATAAAAAATGTTCGAAAGCAAATACAAAACTCGAAACGGCAGTATAGAAACACACCATAACACAGCATATATAATGATAAATAAAAGATATTTCATTAAAGAAATTTTTGCAAAGATAAAGTTATCCGTTTATTAACAAGAATTATTTAAAATGTTTTAACAGCAAATCTTTATAACTTGCAGAAACTTCTACTTCGGTATCGTTCAATAAAGTAACAAATCCGCCCGAACCTTTATGGTACGATTTTATAAGCTGGGTATTTACAATATGCGATTTATGAATGCGAACAAACTGTTTTGGCAGAATATCTTCGAAATGTTTCAAAAACCTGCACACCATAAAATCTTTACCATCTGTTGTATAGACGTTTGTGAAATTACCGTTTCCTTTCAATCGAACAACATCTTTAACAGTCACCACATCAAATCCTTCCAACGTTGGTAAAACCAGTTGTTGCTGATCTGTTGAATGATGCAGATTGTGCATCACCATTTGGTTGTGGTTAAAATAAGTTTCCTTTTGCAGATTTTCTACCACTTTATTTACCGCAACAATTAATTCTTCGATATTAACTGGTTTTAAAAGATAATAAGCCGCGCTGATATTCAATGCCTGAATGGCATATTGCGTAAAAGCAGTTACAAATATTGTTTGAAAATGAATGTGTTTGCAGGCATCTAAAACGTCAAAAGCATTGGCGAAAGGCATTTCAACATCTAAAAAAACCAGTTGCGGATTGGTGTTTTTTATCAGTTCGATACCATCGGTACCGTTAAAAGCCGTGCCGATAATTTCTACCTGCGGACAATATTTCTGAAGGTACGATTGCAACGCTTTCTGCGCCGCCGATTCATCTTCAATAATAACTGTTTTAATTTTTTGCTGCCACATTACAAATTAGTTTTTCCATGAAATAATTACTCGGGTACCACAATTATCCGTTGTATTTAAAACTTCGGTTCGGTATGCTATCGCACAATTATACAGTTTGTTCAAGGTTTCAATACGTTCCATCGTATTTTTTATACCGCGCGAATCATATGTTTGCTGATGCACCGTTTTTATTGCCTTACTTGCCTCTACTCCAATTCCGTTGTCTTCAATAACCGCTTCTATTCTATCATTATTTTTTTGGATCGATACATACAGGAAACCTTTATCTTTTTTGTATCGCAAACCGTGCCAAATAGCATTTTCTATAAACGGCTGCAACAACATATTAGGAACTTTTGTTTGATTATGATCCAGATCTTCATCGATAACTATTTTAAACTGAAACTGATCTTCAAAACGCAAATGTTCTAACGAAATATAATGTTGTAACGCTTCTTTTTCTTCGTGCAGTGTCACAAAATCTTTGTTCGATGCATTCATAACATTTCGCATTAATGTCGCATATTTTGTTAGATAATTATTGGCTGCAATTTCATCGTTCGATGCAATAAACTGGTTGACACTGTTCAACGAATTAAATACAAAATGCGGGTTCATTTCCCTGCGAAGCGATTGTAACTGAACCTGCAAATTCTTCTTTTTTAATCGTTTTAAAGTGAAAAATATTGCCAAAACAGCTAAAAACAACACACTTAATAAAATCAACAAAACGGTATTGAACTTTTTAGAATTTTTATACAAAACCGTCTGTGTTTCTTTTTCTTTTTCCAATAACGAAATTCGTTGTGAAATTTCTCCGAAAATTTTATTTTGCATCAACAAGCTGTCGTTATTAACCAAATTCCAAGCACGCTGCATAAAAATTTGTGCATATTCATTGGCTTTTACCGTATTTCCTTTATGAAGATAATAACTATAAAGTTTATTGTTTAAAGCACTTACCCATTTGGTGTTCGAAAGTTCGTAAGCCTTTTGTAAAGATGTTTCTAAACTTTGTAGTGCTTTTTGGGTATTGTTTTCCTTAAAATAATAATCAGACAGTTTTTGCTGTAAATCAAAATAATTGTCCCAATCTTTTGCGTTATATGCTTTTTCGCTGCTATCTTCTAATATTTTAATGGCCGTTTTTAAACTATCGGTCGATGCATAAATAAAAGCTAATTTGGTAGCGGCATCTTTTTTAACATCATCATTAGTACTTGTTTTGGCTGCCTTTTTTAAATCGGAAATTGCTGCAAGTGTATCTTTATTGGCAAGCGACAATTTTGCTCGTTGCTGATAGGTTTGTGCAACTTCTTCTCTTTTGTTCGATTCTTCTAAAATCCGGATATTATCATTCAAAAAATCGGCTTGTTTGGAAGCATTTGTATTGTTCTGAACCCGACTTAAATCATTCGAATTCAATTGTCGTTCCTGAACATTGGTTGACTTATCTTGTGCCTGTGAAAAATACGAAGTTGCCAATGGAATATTATTCAAAGCCTCATTGTTTATGGCTATTTTTCGTAATATTTCAGCTTGCTTGTCGTTATCTTTTAAATCTTTATAGATGTTTAAAGCACGTTGATAGTAAGTATTTGATACGGAATATTGCTTACTGGTTGCGTATTGGTTACCCAAATTTGTGTATTGCACAGCAGTTTCCGTAGGATTATCTTCCTTAATAGCTTTTTCAGCCTTTTTAAGACTGCCGACTTTAGATTCTTTACTCGATTTGTTTTTGGTTTCCTGCTGTGCAATTCCCGCAAAACCAAACAGCATTAAAAAACACAAACTTAAAAAAATACGCATCATCTATAATTTACAACACAAAGAAAATCAATATATTTTAAACTTCAACCTGTTTTACCAAGTCATAAAAGCATTTCACCAAGTTTGACTAAAACACGGTTTATTTCACAATACATTCGTACTAAATCTTAAATACAATTATTATGAAAACGAATTTAGTAAAAGCTTCGGCACGAATGATCTTTTTTACAAGTTTAACGGTTACAAGTCTGCTTTTTGCAAGCAACGAACCTAAAAAAGAACAGCCCGAAGTAGTTGTAGAAAAAAGTGAAGACACAAAAATACAGGTGGCTTTATTGTTAGATACATCAAGCAGTATGGATGGTTTGATCGATCAGGCAAAGGCTCGTTTGTGGAATATTGTTAATACGTTATCAACCTTAAAACACGAAGGAAAAACGCCTGGTTTGGAAATTGCTTTGTACGAATACGGAAACGATGGTTTAAGCGAAAAAGAAGGATATATAAGACAGGTTACAAAATTTACTACTGATTTGGATCTGTTGTCAGAAAAACTATTTGCTTTGCGAACCAACGGAGGACAGGAATATTGCGGGGAAGTTATTAAAAAATCGATCAACCAATTGGAATGGGACAGCAAAAAAAACTCTATGAAATTGATTTACATTGCCGGAAATGAAAATTTTGATCAAGGAAATGTTAACTATGTTGAAACTATTTCTACAGCGGTTTCCAGACAAATTTTTGTGAATACGATCTATTGTGGTGATCATCAATCAGGAATTAGCGAATATTGGCAGGCAGGTGCAACAACAGGTCAGGGTAAATATTTTAATATCGATCAAAACAGAACTATTCGTTATGTTGAAACTCCGTATGATGCAGATATCGAAAGATTAAACAAAAAACTGAATGATACTTATTACGGTTACGGATCTCAAGGTGCAAGCAAAAAAGCAAATCAGTTGGTTCAGGATTCTAACGCAGGTAGCATGAACAAAGCAATTTATGCAGAACGTGCAGTTTCAAAATCGAAAGCTGCATACAAAAATGAAAGTTGGGATGTTGTTGATGCCTATAAAAAAGATGCATCGTTCGTTGATAAGGTAAAAAAAGAAGAATTACCAAGTGAATTTAAAGATCTTACCAAAGAAGAATTAAAATCGAAATTAAAAGAAACCGATAAACAGCGTGAGGAAATTCAGAAAGAAATTGATGCGGTTGCAAAAAAACGAACATTGTATGTTGAAGAAAACACCAGTAAAAGTGATGGAGATGATTTGGGTGCCGCAATAACAGCATCAATTTTAGAGCTAGCAAAAAAATATAATTATAAAGTAGAAAATTAATTTTAAGAGTGACATACAGTTGTCAAACCTGCTTCATAATTTTGAACTGAAAATAACATCTAAATCAATTATTATGAAAGCAAACATTTTATCAAACGAGGAATTATTAAACCATTGGCAAGGTCACAGAGCATTAACAAGACGAGTTATTGAAGCTTTTCCCGAGAAAGAACTTTTTGAATACAGCATTGGCGGAATGCGTACGTTTGCCGATTTAGTTAAAGAATTGTTATCTATTGCCGTTCCCGGTTTAGAAGGAATTGTGAACAGTTCTACCGAAGGTTACAACCACAATTTGCCACTGAACACTAAAGCTGAATTATTAAACGCTTGGGAGGAAGCTACGCCAAAAATCAATGACTTATTTATGCAGATTTCTGAAGATCGTTTTAAAGAAGACTTCAATCTGTTTGGCGAATACAAGTTTCCAGTAATTCAGAATATACTGTATTTTGTTGATAATGAAGTTCACCACCGCGGACAAGGTTACGTTTATTTAAGAAGCTTAAATATTGAACCACCTTTTTTCTGGGAGCGTTACTAAAAAAAGAGAGCAAATTGCTCTCTTTTTTATATCTTTTCAATCGCTTTTTTTAATAAATCGGTAACAATTTGTTTTAATTCTATAGGTTCGGTGATCTCGGCTTCAGCAGAAAACATTAAAAACCAACGGGCAAAATATTGTAGATGAGTTGTGGTTTCAAAAGTGAGCTCCATTTTATCATGTAGCTCTTTTTCTGATACAAAACCATATGTATCCCGATCCCAGTTAAAATAATGTGCCGATTTTTTAGGCGCTAAAATTTTAACCGTTGTTTTTATAACTTCCGCCTGCTTTTTTGCGTTCAGAAAATAATCTAACTGTTTGTGTTCACGATTAAAAGAAACATCAGTATTTACAATTTGCTTTACACGATCAATTCTAAACTGACGGTAATCATTCCGCAAATAGCAAAAAGCCATAAAATACCAATAATCATGTTCGTAAAAAATTCCGATTGGTTCTAAAAGTCTTGAGTCGGCTTTATTTTCTCCAGGTTTTTGGTATAAAATTTCTATCTGTGTTTTTGACACGATACTTTCCAACAAAACCGAAAGCACTTCATTAGAAGTTTCGTTTGATGCAGTATCGAATATTAAAAACTGATCTTCAATTAAAGCCACATTTTCTTTTTCGCTAGATCGTAAAACCGCTTTCATTTTATGTAAAGCTGACGAAAAGTTGAAACTCATTTTTTTATCAGCAAACTTTTGCATCAGTTTTTCAGCAATCACAAAACTAAACGCTTCATCTTTTGTAAAAATAGTCGGCGGAATTTTATATCCTTCAACCAAAGCGTAACCTTTACCCTGCTCGTTATAAATAGGCACACCCGCATTTTCCAACGCTTTTATATCACGATAAATGGTTCGAACACTAACCTGATAGCGATTTGCAAATTGTTGTGCTGTAATCCAGTTTCGTGATTGAAGTTGCAGGTAAATGCTTAAAATACGGTTGAATTTCTTTACATCAAGCTCACTCATAAACTACAATAAACTTAATTGGGTTTGCTGCAAAGCGCCTTCAAGCTGCAATAAAGCTTCTTTTCTGTGGATTCCGCCTGCGTAACCAACCATTGATCCGTTGCTTCCAATAATTCTATGACACGGAATTACAACGGCAATTTTATTCAATCCATTGGCAGTTGCAACGGCACGAATAGCTTTTACATCGCCCAAAACAATTGCCTGATTTTTGTAAGTTGATGTACTTCCGTACGGAATTTTAATTAACGATTGAAATACTTTCTGTTGAAAATTGGTCCCTGTTAATACCAACGGAACAGTAAATTCTTGTAGTTTTTTATCGAAATATAAAGTAAATTGTTCTTTTAATTGATCTAAATGCTGGTTTTCTTCCTCAACAAACTGCGCCTTTAAACCTTCGCCTAACTTTAAAAGTGTTCTTTCTAAATGAATTCGATCATGAAATTCGACCAGACAAATTCCGTTTTCGGTAGCACCCAAAAACATCAACCCTAACGGAGATTGATAGGTTGTTACAGCAATATGGTTTGAATTACCGGTAAGTTTCTGGTTTAAATCTGTAAAATTCATTCGATAAATTTAATAAAAAAAACCTTCTTAAAAAGAAGGTTTTTCAATATACTATTTTGCAGCTAATTACTCAGCAGCAACAACTTCGTATGGTAATTCAACAATTACATCGCGGTGTAAACGTACATTTGCAGCATATTTACCTAAACGTTTGATAGTACCTGAAGTGATGAATTTTTTGTCGATTGATTGACCGTTTGATTCTAAAGCAGCAGCAATATCAGCGTTCGTTACCGAACCGAATAATTTTTCGCCACCAGCTTTAACAGTAATCTTGATCTCTAAAGCTTTTAATGCATCAGCAATTTTGTTCGCATCAGCAACCAATTTAGCTTCTTTATGAGCTCTTTGTTTTAAATTCTCTGCTAATACTTTTCTAGCAGAAGGAGTTGCTAAAATAGCAATACCTTGAGGAATTAAATAGTTACGACCGAAACCTGGTTTTACAGATACTACATCGTCTTTAAATCCTAATTTTTGAACATCTTGTTTTAAGATAATATCCATGTTGTTGTCCTTTTTTAAATAAGAAGTTAGCCCGCCAGTAGCGAGGCAACAACTTTAATTTGTTATTATTTTAATAAATCTGCAACGTAAGGCATTAGCGCTAAATGACGTGCACGTTTTACAGCTACAGATACTTTTCTTTGGTATTTTAAAGAAGTTCCTGTTAAACGACGAGGTAAAATTTTACCTTGCTCGTTAACGAATTTTAATAAGAAATCAGCATCTTTATAATCGATGTATTTGATTCCAGATTTTTTGAAACGACAATATTTTTTAGTCTTGTTAGTTTCAATGTTTAAAGGCGTTAAATATCTGATATCTCCGTCTTTTTTA
>Ga0233365_1001253_pt1 | contig 10980 bp, 7 predicted proteins | sample ElkDunMinimDraft_27_FD_191535 | JGI IMG/M metagenome (GOLD analysis project Ga0233365, IMG submission 191535) | Fecal eukaryotic communites from dung pellets of Tule Elk in California, USA - Elk Dung C36 | ecosystem: Host-associated > Mammals > Digestive system > Large intestine > Fecal | place... | reverse complement strand
GATGCTTAGATGTGGCAAGTTTACCCTATCTCTGATTTTATTGATGGTCAGATCCAAATCCCCTTGGGTGATGGTCCCCAATTCCGCCTTAGCTTCTGCATAATTCAAAAGTACTTCTGCGAACCTGATCATGATTACGTCGCGGTATCCGCCCCCCTGGTCTTCAATAGGTGGGCCAACCCTTTTGTGGATCATGTAACCTGTTGCATTTTGGGCGAAATCAGATAAAGACTCCTCATTGGTGCCGACGCGTACATAGCCGGGGTACACTAATGTTTGCATTAATCGGGGGTCCCGGTTTTTAAATTCGTTGAAGTAGGCCATGGTATCCCTTCTGGCTTCAGGATAACTCTCCTGAAAAGATTTCCCATCCTGCATCAAATAACTTGCAACCAGATCACGGGTCGCTCCGTAGTTCCCGTTGGATGTTGAAGTGAACAAGGGGGTGTAATAAAAAGTCTGGGTATCAGAAGATCTTGCTAAAATCACCTCGTCTGTATAAGCATCCTTGGGCTGAAAAAGGTCAAAATAGTCATTTCTAAAATCACCTGTGCTGTGGATGGAATAAACCTCCGCATCAATAATGGCTTTAGCAGCTTCCGCCGCTGCTTCTAATAGCGGTTCCGCACCGGATAAGTTTGCATCTGCATGGTATTTTCTCCAAGTTCCCTCATACAAGCAAATTCTGGATTTGAGCGCCAATGCGGTCCATTTGGATATCCTGTTTCTAAACGTAGTTTCTGGGAGATACTGAATGGCATAGTCTAAGTCGTTGACTATGGAATCCATCACAAGAACCCTTGAATCTCTGGGTTTATACAATTCCTCATTATCAGTTCCCAATACTTCAGAATACCATGGCACATCCCCAAACTGTCTAACTTGGTTGAAGTAAAACCAACTTCTGAAAAATTTGGCTAGGGCAATGTTCTTTGCTTTAACCGCCGGATCAAGTTCGGCCTCCCCTACCTTTTCCAAAAAATAATTGATGTTCCTGAGTTGTGTCCAATTCCAGCCACCACTCCCCAGGGAGGTCGGAACAGTATATACCCCTCTTCTAATAGCCGGTGGGTTTCCTATGTGCTCGCTGTTGTCACTGGAAAAGTCTCCCGTAATGTATCCCCTGTCAATATAATTATAGAAACTGTTGGAGTAAGTTTCCAGGCTGCTTTCATTTTGCCAGAACTCCTCGGTTTCCCCGAGTCTGGTAGTCGGTGTAAGTTCGAGAAAATCATTGTTGCAGGAGAAGAAGGTGCCTGCAGCCATTATGATCAATATTGTTTTTTTCATCGTCATGAATTGTTTTCTGAAGTAAATTATAACTGGATCTGAAAGCCGAATGCATATACCCGTTGTATCGGATATGCTGTACCGAGACCTACGCTACCAGCATTGGCATCAGGATCTTTGGTAAGCCCCTCGGGATCAAGGCTGAAATGAAGCCCGGTTGCTTCCCATAGGTTTTGACCCGATACATACACCCTAAGATTTGAAAGTTTTATCTTTTGGGTAAGCGAAGCTGGTAGTGTATACCCCACAGTTAAGTTCTTTAACCGTATAAAAGAGGCATCCTGAAGATATTTTGTCTGTGGCACGCCCAGATCATTGCTTCCCAACGCAAGATATCCCTGCGGCCTTGGGAAATAAGCATCGGGATTTTCAGGAGTCCATCGCTCCTCTACGGTGTGCTTTAACATTACCTGGTATTTCCTGTTGTAAGGTCCCCAAAAATTAACTGCTTCGGATCCGGGATAAATATCCTGTTTCCCCACACCCCTGAAAAAGGCGTTGAAATCAAATCCCTTCCAGCTGCCGTTGAGGGTGATGCCATATTGATACCTCGGAGTGGTGTTGCCAATAATTTTATAGTCACCTGGATTCTCCAGAGTCCGTGATCCAAAGTCTATCACGCCGTCCCCGTTCACATCATCAAATTTAATAGTACCGGCGGCGGCATATGGGCGATAAGCGTTTGTCGCAAGTAATGCTCCATTTTCCGCTTCATCATCGGTTAGAAAATACCCCAAGGTATTCAAACCCCAGATTTCTCCCATCTTTTGTCCTGGATAGTAATCCGCCAGATAGTTGGTTGGGTTATAGTATTCCGTTATCTCTGAAGTGTAGTCCGAGAGATTGACCCTAACTCCATAAATAAGGGGACTGCTGTTGAGATCAAGTTCATCCTGCCATCCCAGATTGAGTTCCCATCCTTTGGTTTTTAACGCTGCTATATTCTCCTTCGGAACAGTTGCCCCGAAAACCGACGGCAATGAACGGAAGTTGGCCAGCATATTGGTTGTGTTCCTTTCATAAATATCCAATGTTCCGATCAGCCTATTCCTAAAAACCGAAAAGTCCAAACCAAGGTTGATGCTCTCCACCGATTCCCAGGTAAAATTGGCTGACTTAGGACTTGGTACACTGGTATAATTCACCCTTTGGCCCTCTAAAGTAAAAGCAGACTGGCTCACCCCCATGATTGGGATATAGTCATAGGAACCGATGTTGGCATTGCCGATAGATCCATAAGAACCTCTTAGTTTTAGGTTGTTAATTACGTCTCTTATAGGATCGAAAAACTGTTCTTCTGAAATTCTCCAGGCAGCGGAACCTGCGATAAATGCCTGGCCTCTGTTTTCTTTGGCAAATTTTGAGGACAAAAAGTAGCTTCCATTTATTTCCAAGAGGTATTTTTCGTCCCAGTTGTAATTTAGCCGGGTAAAAACGCTCCTTGATGCATTTCTGTCATCGTCATCCCTAACATTGGCAGCCCCGGATGCAAGATTTAGGGAATTCTGAGGAACCTGTAAAGGGTTTTCCCGCTCGGCATAAGAATATAGATAATCATACTTCTCCTGGTTGAACCCAGCCATAATGAGAATGTTGTTTCTGCCGGTGCTGGCATCATACGTAGCATAGGCATTGACATTGTTCCTAAGGGTACGGCCGTTGCTTCTATAAACTTTTGCAGGGCCAGCATCGGAATAATAATCCAGTACAATGTTCCTGTTGTTAAAGGAGTTCGACAAATAGGGGCCGGTATTGTCCCACCAACGGAGGGTTTCATTAAAGCCAAACTGATAAGTCCCGTCGGCGTGGATTCTCAATTTTTCATTCAAGAGGTTGAGGTCAATGCCAAAAGTTGTTCTAGCATCGTGCATGCCTTCTTCGATTCCGGATTGCTTCTCCACGAACTCGCGGTAAAATCCGATATCAGTGGGAACCATCTCACCGTCTATCTCGACATACTCAGGCATCATCGGGTTAGAATTTTCAATGAACCGATAGACATTCGATGTAAAACCATAGAGGTATTGGTTAGGATGCTCCTCGTCACGCTTTATCAGGCTGGTGCTGTTGAAAATCGAAAGATTTTTGTTCACCTTATAGGTGATGTTTGATCTGAGGGTATATCGGTTAATGTTTTCCGGTTTGAAAATTAGCGAGCCTTTTTCATGGTTGTAATCTCCCGAAACATAATATTGGAATCGGTCACTTTCCCCGCCGACGCTGAATCTGTGGTTTTGTTTTGGGGAGAATTCCCTGAACCACAGCTTGTAGTAATTGTAAACCGGCCCTCCCAACAGTAAGTTGGCCCTGCCTCCTATGTTTGATACCGTTGCATGCGGAAGCGAAGGATCTGCGGCTACTTGCCCTGGATAAGCGACCTGTGCGTCAGTATAGTAGTTTTGCCCAATGTTGCCGTTAAATTCATTTTCATTGATGGATAGGTAATCAAGTGAATTTTCATACAACTCAGGAACTCGTGTAGGGGTGCTAAATCCAAAGTAATTCTCATACCTGACAGACATTTCCTTGCTTCCCCTTTTGGTGGTCACCAGGATTACCCCAAAGGAGGCTCTGGCACCATAAATCGCAGTAGAAGCTGCATCTTTTAAGATGGAGATTTCCTCGATATCATGTGGGGAAATATTGTTTAGATCCGAACTGGACTGCGGTACCCCATCAATAACGATCAAGGGGCTTCCCCCGTTGATCGAAGTGTTTCCACGGATATTGAATCCGGCAGACCTTCCCGGTTTGCCGTCTGCGACCGAGACATATACTCCTGGCAATTGGCCTTGAAGGGCTTCGCCGATCGTGTTCACTTGTAACGCCGCCAGATCTTTAGAAGTAATATTGTCCACAGCTCCCGACAGGTTCACTTTCTTTTGCTCCCCATAACCAACTACCACCACCTCTTCCAGTGAAGATATATCCTCTTTCAGAATCACATCAATCACACTTTGAGCTCCTACGGGGATGCTTTGTGAATCATAGCCGATAAATGAAAAAACCAAGGTGGAGCCTTCTGGGACGTTAATTGAGTATTTACCGTCCAGATCAGTTGCAGTCCCCACTGTAGTACCTGGTATCAAAACTGTTACACCAGGAATAGGTAGGCCATTGATATCTGTGACTGTTCCGGTTACTGTATCGGCGGCTTGGCTCTGAATAGCCGCATTGCCTTCCTTGATCCCATTGACTTCCCCGTGTGATGCCAAAGGAAGCCCCAGGCCCAGTATCATAAATGAACAGGATAATAATCGGGTCACATGCAAAACATGTTTAAGTAAGATTTTTTCCATTTTTCAGTTGGATTGATTAAAAGTTTAAAGTGTTCTGTTATTATTTACTTTACGAGAAATTTTTATTTCGTCTTTTCTTATCTTCTGGCTATTTCTACCTTATAAATATACCTCCATGTCAATACTTTTATGGGAATTCCATTGATAAAGAAAAATAATTATTAAAACTATTAAATTTTTCCCCCTTTCACAAGGCATTTAAAGCTTTACGAAAAAACAGCGTGCCTATTGAAGACGCAAAAGTGCTAGATACTTCCGACTAATTTTATCAAAGTATATGATGTAAATGTTAAGGTTACGTAGCAAACTTGTTGCAGATTTAATCTTAAAAGCAAATTGGAATTTCCTACACCCACCGTTGGCGGATCGGACCGTAGGAAAACCCAAACCCACACGGTGATCAAAGTGGTATCCAATGTGAACTTTTTTAGGGAAGTAATTGAGCATTAAGAAAAGCGGATGCTGTTTATCTGGCAGCATCCTTTATTTTAGCCTTCTCCCCAAGTTTGTTCAGCAGTTCGATTTTGCTGGTGACCTCTGTTTTTCTGAAAATATTCTGGACATGTTTTGTTACTGTCCTTTCAGATATAAATAACTTTTCGGCAATATCCTTGTATTTCTCTCCTTCACATACCAGTTGTGTAACCTCACATTCTCTAGGCGTAAGCATATATAGCTTACAATTTTCAAGTAGAATTTCCGGTTCTGGCCGGGCCATGCGCTTCATCTCCAATAATACCTTATAGTCTTCCCTGGACTCCTGGATCATGTTCCTGAAAAACAAAACGGTGACGATCACAAATCCGCCATTGGTAAATATAACCTCCGTAAGCTGATCTACCTTCAGGTAAGCCAATAAGGGCATCAGTGCCCATGGGCATACCGCCAGATACACCAAAATCACGTCTACTGCCTTCCTGCCCTTGTACGTGACTTTAATTGCTTCCAAAATCTGATAGATCATGTAGAAGGCATAGATAAAGGGAATCAACAGACCGATGTAGATAGCCACATCGAGATTGTTAACAAGAGGGTACACTATACAGAAGAAAATGAGATAAGGCAATACCAGAAAGTAAAACACGCCGTAGGTAGCCTGGAACTTCAGATGCCTCACGTCAAAAGCCTTGTAGAAATAATAGGGAAAAAAGCAGCCCATGGCAAAACCGGCACCATAGGCAAGTATGTTCTGGGTTACAATGGATAGGTTCATGCTCTGGTCTGGAAATAACCCTCCAGCGACGTTGTATACAATCAGGAGGAACAACAGAATCAAGTAGAACTTCCTCTTTTTATCAGGCTTTTGAAGGTAGAAAATGTACTGGTGCATGAACATCAGAACCTCTAAGATGATAAGGATAAAGGTGACGACATGCATTTCAGAATTGAAAACCGTCATAGCTTTTCGGAATGGGGTGAGGTATTTTTCAGAAAGTAAAATGGAAAACCAAAGTCGGTGATTTCATTGTAAATTTTAAAGCCGTGCTTTTTATACCATGGAAGGTTTTTTTGGGTAGAAGTTTCCAAAAAGACATCCCTTCCGGTCGCTCGATTTTGCTCTACGATCTTGGCAAGCATTTTACTTCCTATACCTCTCCCCTGCTTCTCCGGATCCACTCCGATAAACCACAGGTAGGCGATGTTGTCGTGAGGGTAATTTTTCTTAATGGTCGATTCACGTTTTAGGACTTTGGCTACGTTTCGTATGCCCACGGATTTGAGGATAAGCTTCACGTCAAGCATGACGGTGTCCAGGCTGGTTTTCTTCCGGTCGAAATACTGCACCAATGCGCAGCCGTTGCCGTCAGCAGAAATATAAACCTCTCCTGCCAATAGGCACTGTTCAAAAGAATACTCCATTAAATAGCGGATGCGATCCTTGATTTTGTCGTCATTCTGCACAATGTAATTGACGCTCTTATTGTCAAAAAATGATTCGGTCAAGATAGAAATCACCTTGCCTTTGTCTGCAAGTTCTGCTTTCCTCATGGTGGTTAGTGGTTATAGTGGCTAATGTTAAAATCCTATTTATAGTCCTTTAAGTTGGAAATATATCTCAATCTTAAAAAATAGTAATATAAAATGAAAATGAGTTGCGAATTTTCTCAGTTCCTTCTCGGGATCTTCTGGGGAAGATCCGTGAAGGCAAGTAGGTGTTGGTAAGGAAAAACCAGGAGGTTTTGTATTACAAACACACAACTTGCAAGACCCGCGCAACCTGCAAGACCCGCGCAACCTGTGGTTTTTCCTTTATGGCCAGTAACCCATTGGTGAAAACGGCGGTAAAAATTTCCTTATTCACGAATGTATGATCCTAAACCAGCGAAAATGACTAGATACCGTGATATCTAGAAACAAAAAGAGCAAGATGTCCAAGTATTCGGAGATGTTAGCTCAGATTTTTAAATTCAGATATATAGATATGTAAGTATCCAGGTATCTAGATATTCAGGTGTTCAGATTTTTAGGTATTCAGGCATTGAGGTGTCTATGTATTGAGGTATTCCCATATTTTTGTGGCTGGATATCCGGATTATCAGGAATCAAGATATTGATATAAATGGGTACCCGTAGTTCCAAATACATACCTAGTGGTCCAGATATTCAGGTACACACGTATAGTGCAATCTGACGGTGTAGGTACTTAGATAGCTATTTATCATCTGAACGTCTTCGAGGAATAGAGGAAAAACACCAAAAGAAGAAAGAGGCAACGAACCCGGTCGCTTAAATCTGTTCTTCTATCTCCCTATTTTCCTTGACTGGCCTGAGACGAGGTAATCATTTAAATCCTGGAAGTTCCGGTACAGCCCTCTCTTATCTTCACACATTTTTATTACCTGTTGGGCTTGAGCGGTCTTTTTATCCCCTGCCCTGTCATTGTCTAAATAAAGCTCGACCGGATATTCAAGTTCTGCGGCACGCTCGCTAATATCTTCCATGTATTGATGGGTAAGATTGGCCAAGCCATTAAGCACAATAGCATGATAGCTGGCGGAAGGATCAATTTTTCTATAGCTGGCTAAATCAAATCCTCCTTCGAAAATCTTTATTCCCGCCGGATTATTTCCGATTTGCATAGTGGAAACAGTATTTGGCCCTATGTTGAATTTAAATATACCCGACCGGATGGCACAGCCTCCATTGTCATTTGAAAAGCCTATTCCAAAAAAATTTCTTTCTCCTTTAGCCCAGTGAACTTCTTTTGCAATACCTGACAAATGCTGAGGTTCCAATCCCCTGGAATGGATGTATTTTATCAAGGCCGGATGGGTGATCTGCTCCGACTCATGAAGGACATCCAACTCCATATTTTTAGACGCTGTTTTGGGCTCCGTGGGAGGCTTATAACTATGAGTGGCCTTATCTATTGTGTTAACAGCTTCAACGAAGCTCTTTTGCTCAAAATGCCTGATGGCATAGATAATGTCGCCACCCACTCCCTGGGAATGGTCATACCATTTATTTTTGCTGTCTCTTACAGCAATGGATCCGGTTCGCTGATGGGGATGGGCGAAAAAATGTTCCTTCCCCTGTTTGCCCTCATAGCGCAGTTCTCCCCCTTCGCACAAAGAGAAGAAATAGCTCAAGACTGATTTCTCCTTACTGAATATTTCAGCCTTTTTCCGAATCTCTTGGTAGTTGTTTGTTTCCATGGTCACTATTGCTTTTACTGGTCTACGGGTCAACTTTTCAGAAGAAAAGCTACAATCAAAAAGCAATAGCTTCAAATGGATTAAGGCAATTACACCCGAATAAAGCACTAAGCTTATATGGATATATCGGAATAATTATATATATTTATTCTATTAACAGTCCTCAAAATGAAATTGGTCATCAAAATAATCCTTGCGAGTATTGTGAGCACTTTTGCTTTTATCGGTGCAATGGGTGCGGCAAATCCCTGGCCTGCCTTTGCTGTGGGGTTTGGCTCCTGGTTTCTTTTGATATGGTCATTAACCCCTTCTGGAGGCATAAAACAGGATAGAAGGGAAAGAGAACAAGCAATGGAAGATTTGATGAGGGAGTGGGAAAGGACCCGTAGAAACCGGTATTAATTTTTTTCAAGGAGAACGTCGACGGACCCGGTCCCGACCTTAAAATTGGATTCTGATTTTTTACTTGAATCACACATGTCTGACAACGGCATTTCGAAATTCCCAACTGGCCAATTTCTGCTCTTTTTTTTCTTTGGTGTTATTCTGTCAACGCTCTTTAAAATAGTAAATGTCGAAAGTGGGGATTATGTTGCGGGAATTAATGTGTTAATTATCTGAATATCTACAAATTACAGCACATCAGCAACAAATCAACATAAACAACATTAGTTATAAAGTATATGTTTTGAAATCCGTGTTGTTGCCCTAGAAAAGCTGCGATGATTTTCGATAAACAAAGTTCAAAGCATCTAAACACCAGTCAACTTTCGAGCTACCGGAAGGCTGTTACTAGATAAGGGTAATTACTTGCCACTTCTATCCCATAGCATAAGTCATATAACAAAATAAGCTTCATAAATCCGTTTGTTAGGGAGAAATTATGGGCGAAATTAGGAGAGATGATTGAATACCTCTTGAATAGGAAACGAAACCTCAAGCAGATCCTGAGGGAGCATATATCCGCTGTACAACCTATGTACAACTTGAAGTTTGTAACCAACTGTTTTTCAACTTACTAATACTTACTGCATCGGGAAATAAATAGGTATAAGCAACTATAAAACAATACAAGCAACAGCAAATAAAAGCCTCTAACATAAACAGTTAGGGGATTTTTCATTTTTGGATAGTTCAATCCGTTTCTCTACTTTTATAGAAAATTTGTACCGGATTTGTACCGTTTTGAAACGGTACAAATTTTTTGGCCCAAGTGGGGAGATTATGAAACAACGGGAAACAACTGGAAACAACCTGAAACAATGGGAAACAACTGGAAACAAACTCCCCATTTTTCCGAACGCTGTTAGCTATGAGTTCAAATATTAGAATTACCCGGGTCTGCCAGTTCTGCGGCAATTCATTTACCGCCAAAACTACCGTTACCAAGTTCTGTGGTGACCGGTGTGCAAAAGCGGCATATAAGCTCCGCAAGAAGGAAGAGAAGATCAGCCACAGTAATACTGAGACCTCCCGGCAAATCAACCATGACTGGTTCACCGCAAGCCAGAAGGATTACCTTAATGTAAGGGAAGCCTGTGTTCTTATGGGAATCAGCAGAACCACACTTTGGAGACTCGTAAAAAATGATGCTATTGAAGTAAAAGAAATTGGCCGCAAACTGATTTTCAGAAGGGCCGATATCGAAACCTTTATGAACCGATAATTATTTAACCATGAAACCAATCAAAGTCACCTTACGCAAAAGACCCTTGGAGAACGAAAAGCTCAGCCTCTATCTTGACTTCTACCCTCCCATCCAAGATCCGTCCACCGGAAAGAAAAAGCGAAGAGACTATTTGGGCATCCATATTTTTGCCAACCCAAATACCCGTCCCCAAAAAGAGTATAACCGGATTTGCTTAATTAAAGCGGAGAGCATCAGGAACCAGAAAGAAATTGAATTCCTCAACAACAATTTTGGCTTCTATGACAAGTTCAATCAAAAAAAGGATTTTCTTCAATACTTTATTTCAAAAGGAAAAACCCATTCGAGTTCAGACGGCAACAGAGGAAACTGGAAAAGTGCTTTTGAACACCTAAAAAACTACACCGGTGGCTCCTGTACATTTGCTGATGTGACACCCGAATTTTGCGAGGGCTTTAAGGAGTACCTGCGGACGGCAAAGTCTATTGGCAGAAAGCATAAATTATCCGTCAACACCCAATTAAGTTATTTTTCCAAACTCAGGGCCGCACTTAAGGACGCGTTGAGGGAAAGGATTATTACTTCAGATCCCTGCATCTCTATACCAAATATTCGTGCCGAAGGAAGCTCCAGAGTTTACCTGACCCAAGCGGAATTGAAGAAGTTATATCAAACGCCCTGTCCGATGCACCCATTTCTGAGACTTGCCTCTCTCTTTTCATGCCTCACTGGTTTGAGATGGTCAGACATAGAAAAGTTAACCTGGGCAGAGGTGGAAGAAACTGACCACTCAGACATTTCATTGATGAAATTCAGGCAAAAGAAAACCGGAAGCTCTGAATATTTACCGATCTCCCGACAAGCCCGGGAAATCCTGGGAAAGCGAAAAGGCCAACATGAACGGGTATTTCCAGGGCTGAAATATTCCGCTACCAATAATACTATCCTCAAAAATTGGATCCACAATGCCGGTATCATGAAGAAGGTAACCTTTCATTGTTTTCGTCACACCTACGCCACCTTACAACTTGCCTCCGGTACGGATATCTATGTGATTTCAGGAAACCTTGGCCATAGTGCATTAAAG
>Ga0233365_1001251_pt1 | contig 10987 bp, 6 predicted proteins | sample ElkDunMinimDraft_27_FD_191535 | JGI IMG/M metagenome (GOLD analysis project Ga0233365, IMG submission 191535) | Fecal eukaryotic communites from dung pellets of Tule Elk in California, USA - Elk Dung C36 | ecosystem: Host-associated > Mammals > Digestive system > Large intestine > Fecal | place... | reverse complement strand
CTCATTCGATGCGCATTTGCTTATTGTTCACGGTGGCGATCGCGGTTGCCTCGCTTTCCCTTTGCGGTTGTGAGGATTTCAGCCAGGCACTCGGAGAACAACTCGAAGACTCGCCCACTGCCGACAACCATGTGCAGCAACTGCCAGCAGCGGATGCTCACCAGCAGCCGAGCCACGCTGGGGGTGGGCACAGCGAGGGTGGGCACGCCAGACACAAAATTGTAGTGACGAGCCCTGTTGTTCAAGACATCACGCTCACCCAAAGCTACGTCTGTCAAATCCACTCGAGACGTCATATTGAGCTTCGTGCTCTGCAACGCGGCTATCTTCAAACCGTTGCGATCCGCGAAGGGCAAGCCGTCAAAGCAGGGGAGCTGTTGTTCAAGATCCAGCCGACGCTCTATGAAGCCCGACTCGATGCGGATTTAGCAGAGGCCCAATTGGCTGAAGTTGAGTATGAGAACACCAAACGGCTGGTGCAGCAGAACATTGTTTCGGTGCAGGAACTCAAACTGGCCGAGGCGAAGCTAGCGAAGGCGCACGCTCAGGTAAAACTAGCTCAGGCCGAAGTGAATTTTACTGACATCAAAGCGCCGTATGATGGAATAGTCGACCGGTTGCACGAACAACAGGGCAGCCTCATCGAAGAAGGGTCGATGCTGACCACGCTGTCAGATAATAGCTCCATGTGGGTCTATTTTAACGTCCCAGAGGCGGACTATCTGGAATACCAGACGTCTATCCAAAGCGGTCGGGATCAAAGCAACACGGAGGTCAAGCTTAGGCTTGCAAATCACACGGTGTTCCCGCACCCCGGCCGAATTGGTGCGATTGAGGCTGATTTCAATAACGAAACGGGAAACGTCGCCTTCCGCGCGGATTTCCCAAACCCCGAATCGCTCCTTCGTCACGGACAAACCGGCACCATTTTAATTCATCGGGTCTCGCCCAATGCGATCGTCATTCCTCAGCGAGCGACCTTCGAAATTCTCGCCAAAAAATACACCTATGTCGTCGGCGACGATCGCGTGGTGCAGCAACGCGAGATCACCATCCTGGACGAACAAGATGACATTTTTGTAATCGGAGACGGACTCGATCTAAACGACAAAATCGTGCTCGAGGGAGTCCGTCAAGTTCGCGACGGTGACGAGGTGGAATATGCGTTCCGTGACCCCACCGAAGTACTCTCGAATCTCAAATATCACGCGGAATAGGTGAAGCGGACGTCTGCCTGCGGGCCGCGAACGTACGGTTCGTAACGATGGGCAAGTGTTACCACAATCAGCAGGCCGAATGTTAGCTGCGACTGTTTCACGGCATTCGCGAACGTCGCGTTCGGCCACGTTCCATCACTCCGCAGCCAATCTCGTTCATCGCGCCCCGCTATGTTCGCAAAATTTCTTCATCGGCCAGCCTTGGCCATGGTTATCTCACTGCTCATCCTGTTCATGGGGGGATTAGCAATTGGGGTGCTGCCCATTTCGCAGTTTCCATCGGTCGCGCCACCCAGTGTTCGCGTCTCGGTCTCCTACCCAGGGGCCAGTGCCAAAATCCTAATCGACTCGACGATGGTGATTTTGGAGCAGGCGATCAATGGCGTTCCCAACATGCGCTACATGCTGAGTGACGCCACGAGTGCCGGTGAAGGAACGATCCAAATAATTTTTGAACCAGGCACCGATCCGGACGTGGCGGTCATGAACGTCAACAACCGGGTCCAGATGGTCAAAAACAACTTGCCCCCGATCGTTGAGCGGGAGGGAATCATTGTCATGCAGAACATGACCAGCATGTTGATGTATGTGAATGTCTTTAGTAAAGACCCGAATGTCGACCAAAATTTCCTATACAATTTTGCGACAGTCAACATGCTGAATGAGATCAAGCGGATCCCGGGGATCGGCTCAGCCACCATCCTAGGTAACCGCGCGTATGCCATGCGTGTTGAGCTGAACTTGGACCGCCTGCGCGCCTATAGCGTGAGTGCCGAGGAAGTCATGGAGGCTCTCAGCGACCAAAGCATGATCGGCTCACCCGGACGACTTGGTCAGGCGACCGGCCAGACATCTCAGACACTTGAGTACGTCCTAACCTGGGTCGGGCGTTACACCACGCCCGAGCAGTATAAGGACATCATCGTTCGAGCCAACCCAGAAGGCGAAATCCTTCGCCTAGGGGACCTCGCAGAGGTGTCTCTCGGGTCGTCGTTTTATGACTTGTATTCCGATATCGATGGCCTGCCCTCGGCCGCGATCGTGCTCAAGCAAACCCCCGGCTCCAACGCCGCCGAAGTGATCGATCGCGTTAAAGAAAAAGTCGAGGAGATCAAAGCGGCATCGTTTCCACCGGCAATGGATTACGCGGTCACCTACGACGTATCGAGCTTTCTGGACGCTTCGATCGAAAAGGTTCTGCACACCTTGTTCGAGGCATTCATTCTTGTCTCGCTCGTCGTCTATTTGTTTCTCGGCGACTTCCGCAGCACGCTCATCCCGACGCTGGCGGTTCCAGTTTCGTTGATCGGCACCTTTTTTTTCATGATGGTGCTGGGCATGTCAATCAATCTGATCACGCTGTTCGCGCTTGTCTTGGCGATCGGCGTGGTGGTCGACGATGCGATTGTGGTAGTCGAAGCGGTGCATGAAAAAATGCACACAAAGCACCTGGGGCCTTACAAGGCGACACAAGAAGTGGTGCATGAGATCAGCGGCGCCATCATCGCGATCACGCTGGTGATGACCGCTGTATTCATCCCGGTAACGTTCATGACTGGCCCGGTGGGGGTGTTCTATCGCCAGTTTGCGTTGACGATGGCGATCTCCATCGTGATTTCGGGCGTCGTCGCCCTGTCGCTCACGCCGGTTCTGTGCGCCATGATTCTCAAGCCTCATGTAGGCGATCAGCAGCAGCGCGGCCTCGTCGGCACCATTAACCGTGGTTTGTCGAAAGCCGGGGGCCGCTTTGCCTTTGTCTTGCGGGGGCTGCTGTGTGTGCTGCTCGGTTTAGCGTCGGGCGCCGCCGTTTACTACCTGCTGCACCATGAGTTCATTCACGAATTGGTATCGGAGCAAGTGCGGCTGACGGAAGCGAGAATCCAGATCGTTGCCGGCATTGTGGCGTTGTTGGCCATGCTCACCTTCCGGGCCGTGTTTTCCGGCAGCGACGGAACTGAAAAGAAGCGCGGGCCGCTGGGAGCGTTTCTGCGTCTGTTTGACCGGGGGGTGGAAGTCGTGACGGCGGGCTACGCCGCAATTGTCGGAAGGATCATTACCCTGCGAGTGCTGACGATGCTCATCGTCGGGGGATTTGGTTATGGGATCCTCGTTGTGAACGATGCGCTTCCGACTGGATTTATACCATTGGAAGATCAAGGGATGCTCTATGGGATCGTGCAGACGCCTCCCGGGTCGACATTAGAGTATACGAACGCCAAGTGCCACGAGTTGCAGGCGATCTGCCAAGGCATGGACGAAATCGCGTCGGTTTCTTCAATTGCCGGATATGAAGTGCTTACTGAGGGCCGTGGGTCCAATGCCGGCACCTGCCTCATCAATTTGAAGCCATGGGCGGAGCGCAAGTTAAACTCCAAGCAGATCATTGAGGAATTGGAGGCCAGGGGCACCGAAATAGCAAACGTTCGGCTTGAGTTTTTCGAACCGCCAGCGGTTCCCGGATTCGGCGCCGCGGGTGGGTTTTCAGTTAACTTGCTCGACAAAACGAATAGTGGCGACTACAAAGCGCTGGGCGAGGTGACCGACCAGTTTATGGAGGCCTTGGGCAAGCGCAAGGAATTGAAGGGATTGTTCACCTTCTTTGCCGCCAATTATCCGCAGTACGAAATCTTGATTGACAATGATGTAGCGATGCAAAAGGGGATCTCAATCCGAGATGCCATGGACAATCTGTCGATCGTCATCGGCAGTACCTGGGAACAGGGATTTGTGCGATTCGGTCAGTTTTACAAGGTGTATGTCCAGGCTGCGCCGGAGTTTCGCCGCTACCCAAGGGACCTGGATAACATGTTTGTGAAGAACGACCGTGGGGAGATGGTGCCTTACTCCGCCTTTATGAAAATCGAGAAGACGCAGGGGCTCAACGAGATTAGTCGTTACAACTTGTATCCGACGGCGCCGATCCAGGGGGCGCCCGCCAAGGGCTACAGCAGCGGTGAAGCGATCGCAGCCATTCAAGAGGTGGCCGGGGTAACACTTCCCCATGGCTTTGGCATCGATTGGCAAGGCCTCGCTTATGACGAGGCGAATGCCGGAAATACGGCGGCGTTCATTTTTCTGATTGTCATCGTCTTCGTATACATGGTGTTGGTCGGGCAATACGAGAGTTTCATTTTGCCGCTGGCGGTGATCGCGTCGCTGCCGATCGGGATCTTTGGCTCCTTCCTGTTCTTGAAGACGATGGGGCTTGCGAACGATGTGTATTGTCAGATTGGGCTTGTCATGTTGGTCGGGTTGCTGGGCAAAAATGCTATTCTGGTTATTGAATTTGCCGTTCAGCGCCGCCGCGAAGGGTGGGGTATTAGGGAGGCAGGAATTGAAGGTGGCAGACTGCGTTTCCGGCCAATTTTGATGACCTCATTCGCTTTCATTGCCGGTTTGATTCCGCTGGTCAGCGCGACCGGGCCGGGAGCGATCGGCAACCGTACCATTGGTACTACCGCAGTCGGCGGCATGTTGCTGGGGACGTTGGTCGGCGTCTTAGTGATTCCGGGATTGTATTACCTGTTCGCCAAACTGGCCGATGGGCGACGGCTGATCAAGGACGAACACGATGAGCCGCTTAGTGAAGTTTTTGAACGGGGAACTTAGGCTGGGCCGAAGGCGGTTTATCTCCGGGATCGATCCTGCCGGAAAAACTTAACTAATCCGTACAGGTCGAATAAAGGTTGCGGCACATTCGGCACAGCTGGAATAACGCGTGGAGTGCCCCTAACCGCGCGGCCGATAACGAATGTGCGGGTTTACCCGATGGCAACGCCTGCCGACCTTCGGCCTATCGTTGTGGGTTGAAATCACGGCTGCCGACGGAACCGGCAGCGGGGCACCTAACAGATGCGTGTTGATCAAGGATGACGATGTACGACCGACGATCCTGGGGAACGCGGGCGCGGTCAGTCAAGCGGTCTCGACTGGCGGCGATTCTGTGTAGCTCGCTACTGACTATCAATGGCTGTGGGATTCCCACGCTGCGTTGCGCGCAGCCCGGCCCGGCACTCCCAGCGGGCTACAACTTGAATAATGGAGCCCGCTATTGGGGCGCTGATGTCGCTCCGGAGCAGAGCGGCCCGGGTGGCGGTGGTACTGAATCATCAAACGCTGCCTTGCCGGGCCAGAGGCCTGTTCGTTTGGCCAGTGCGAGTGTCGAACACAAGGGCGGCCCGACGGCAGTTGTGACGCACGCGGGGAATGCGGCAGGCTCTGTTGATGTCCAGCCGAATAACGCAGTGGGCAGCGACGGTTTGATGGGGTATTTCAGGGCCGGCAACCGTCAGCAACAGCCACCCACGACGACCTTGAGTGCCCCGTTGAGTTCGGTAGATACTGCGACTGAGGTGACGGCCGAATTGATTCCGGTGCCCGCTGGTGAAGGCAGTGTCATCGAAGCTGAGTTTGACCCTGCTAGATCCATTTGGGGAACCGGTGAGTCAGAAAGCTCGGCTCAGGTACCGCAGGCAACTTTTTTTTCGGATCCCTGTCTTCGAGTTCTGATTGAAGAGGCACTGGTCGGCAATCAGGAATTAAGGATTCTGGCTGAGGAAATCCGGATTGCGGAGAACGAGTCCTACGCGCGAAGTGGTGAATACCGTCCTTTCGTCACCCTTGGCGGCCGGGCGGGACTGGAAAAGTCAGGCCGATACACACGGGAAGGAGCCGTTGAGGAGCAGTTGGAAGTTGCCCCTGGTAAGAAGTTTCCCGATCCACTTCCCAATTTTCTTGTCGCCGCCGACGTCTCTTGGGAGATCGATATCTGGAAGAGGCTGCGGAACGCGCGCGACGCCGCAACCCTCCGTTATCTGGCCACTCAAGATGGTCGGAACTATATCGTGACCCGTATGGTTGCCGAAATCTCTGAAAACTATTTCAACCTGCTGGCACTCGACAGTCGGTTGCAGACGCTCGAACAAACCATCAGGATCCAGCAGTTGAGTCTTGAGATTGCACAGGCTCAAAAGGACGCCGGGCGCGGTACGGAGCTCGCGGTTCGACGCTTTGAAGCGGAGGTCAGGAAGAACCAAAGTGAACAGTCCATCATTGCTCAAGAGATCGTGGAAGTTGAGAACCGTATTAATTTTCTTGTCGGCCGTTACCCACAGCCGGTGGAGCGCGCGAAGGTACAGTTTGTTGACCTGTACCTAAACACGCTGAGTTCTGGTGTCCCGTCGCAATTGCTACAGAATCGTGCCGATATCCGCCAGGCTGAGCGGGAGATTGCAGCCGCTGGGCTCGACGTCAAGGTTGCTCGGGCTCGGTTCTATCCGTCACTGACACTCACCAGCGGGTTGGGATGGAATGCTTTCAGTACCGGGTATTTGTTCAAGACTCCAGAATCTTTGATTTATAGCGTTGCGGGAGAACTCGTCGGTCCATTGATCAACAAGCGAGCGATTCAGGCCGCCTATCTGAGCGCCAATGCTGCTCAATTGCAGAGTATCTACGAGTATCAGCAAACCGTCCTTACAGCGCATATCGAAGTCGTCAACTACATTACCAGGGTCGAAAATTATCGCAGAAGCATTGAAGCCAAGCGACAGCAGTTGGAATCGCTTGAAGCCGCAGTCGAGAGTGCAACGCAGCTGTTTCAGAGCGCTCGAACCGAGTACCTCGAAGTCTTGCTTGCTCAGCGCGAATTGATGGAAGCCAAGATGGTGCTGATCGACGTTAAGCAGGAACAGCTCTCTTCGATCGTCAACGCTTACCAGGCCCTGGGAGGTGGCGGTTTTTAGATTCAGTCCTACCGGTAGCGTCCGTCACTGCGACTCATGTTGGCGCGCTCGCTGGGTGCGAGCCGGACTGCTTGCGGATGGAATGGCTGAGGATGCGGTCGAGAATCCCGCGTGGGGACAATCCCGGCTGGGTTGGGCGTGTGCCTGGGAGGGATGCTCAAGTTGAGTTTTAATCGTTGATAGCAGGCAGATCGCAGTCAGGATGGCTGCGGTCAGTACAGCGGCAATTTGGACGACGGGAATAATGCTTGCCATTTCGCTCTCCATTAAACGAATCCGAGTTGAGAATGTGTCCATGCACTATTGCCAGCTCACCGAAAGCTGAGCTGAAGGCCTTCTAAAATCTTCTTTAAGATTGCCGAAGATGTTCCCAATGGCAGTTTCACAAGCTTTCTAACCGGCCGCAGACGTGACGGTGGACTATCGCCAAGCGATTCGGGGGACCACCGCGATGAGCGATGGGATCGGCTCACGGGTCGGCCGAGAAGGATCTTCCTGGAGTAGCGGCTGGAGGGGGCTGAGGTGTGGAATCAGCGGAAAATAAAGATCGAGCGGGCCGGTACACGGCTTGCACCTTTGCCTACTGGTGGACCAACAATCGGCAGCATGGTGCGGCATAGCATTGCTTGCCATGGCATCGGGTCTGCTGCCCAGGACGCTGCGTGGACCGTTCGTCCTCGCCGGGACTGGAGGAACGAGATCATGAAACGAACAAGCGTCGTAGTTGGAAGCGTTTTCGGACTGGGGCTGAGCGCCGTCATCGGGACACAAACCGTGGCGCAAATGCCGATTTACGGGCCACCGGCGGTGTACGAGCAAGCGGCGCCAGGCTACGCGGAAGTCCCGATCTACAACCGCTCTGGGCGTAACCAGACGCGGCAGTTGGGGGCGCAAGGGCGCGGCCTCGGGCGGCAATGGAGCGTGCAGGGACGCGGCGTCGGTCGGCGGTTAGGGATGCACGGAAATGGCGTCGGTCGTACCATCACTCCCCGCAGCCCGAGTGTCGGCCGTACCTACCGCTGGCTCAGCCCAAGCAGCGGCCAGACGGCCCGCAATCGGCTTCCGTCGATGACGGTACCACAGGGTATTGCGGTTCCGCAGGCCAACTCGGCGGCTGAGCTGGCGCCGCAGCAACTGCGGGACACGAGAAGTCGATTTCGTCGCTCGGCCAGCGACACCCTCCGCTGGAATGGCCGCCAGCCGGCTGGTTACTGGAACCAGCCGGATAGCAGCGGCTGGGGACAGCCGGCCGCCGATGCAGGACAGTCCGGAGTGGGCCAGCAAGCGGTGCCAGACGGTGCTGCTGTGCCGCCTTGAGCGGATGCCCGATCGGCTCGCGAGGTTACGGAGCCAGTTGCGGCGTTTCAGGCCGCTCGATTGGCGTGTCTGATAAATTACCCCATTCCGCCCAACTGCGGTAATAGTTTTGCACTTGGTTGCCACCCATCAACTCCAGTGCGAACGCCATCACCGAAGCCCGGCCGCCGCTTTGGCAATAGGTCGCCGTCGGCCGCTGCGGGTCGATCCCGGCAGCGGTCAAGATCCGCCGGAGCTCCGCCGGTGGCTTGAACCGTTGAGTTGACTCGTCGATCAGGTCGGACCATTCAAGGTGTTTCGCGCCGGGAATCGCTCCGGCGCGAGCGTTCTTCAGCGCGCTCATGCCACAGTATTCGCCTTCGGAACGGGCATCGACAATCTGCAGCGAGCCTGCGGCCAGCGAGTCCAGCAAGCTGCTCTGCGTGGCCAAACGCTGCGGCGCGGCGATCGCTGCGAACTCGGCGGGCTGATAAGCCGGCGCAGCCTGTTCGACCGGAAAGCCGCCGGCTTGCCAACCGCTCCAGCCACCGTTGAGCAGTCGCACGTCGCTGGCGCCCCAGTAACGCAGGATCCACCAGATGCGGGCGGCGTCTCTGGATTGGCTGGCATCGTAGACGACCACGCGAGAGTCCTGCGTGATCCCCAGTGCCCCGATCCGCTGCGACCAGTCTGCCGCGTCTTGGCCGTCAGCAAACGTTTTGGACCACCGGGCATGATCGACCCAGCGCGCCCCCGGCACGTGCCCTTGGCGATAGGCTGCTTCCTCGCGGGCATCGAGCACGATCCAGCCCGGCTCAGGCTGGGCGGTAGCCAACTCGGTCGGCTCGATCAGCAATTCCGGTCGCGGGTAAGTCGGATCGGCGGCGCGTGAAACGCTACCGGCCAGCAGTACTGCCGCTGCTGCCATGCTGATCAATCGGTTCTTCATCGCCTTGTCTCCTCTGTCAACACCCGCCTCGGACGCATCGCCAAACCCAACGTCTCGCTGGCAGACATTGTACCAGCGTCCAAGCCCGCTTAGCAGTCAGACGTGCCGCAGCGTCCGACGACGCGATGTTGTTCTTCCGTTCGCTTGCCGCTGGGCTGTCTGGCCGGTAGCCTAAACAACAAGCGGCAACGTGCTCTCACAGGGAACGGAATCGATGGCTAAAAGCGAACAGCAGCATCAGAAAAAACTGGCTAAGAAACGCGCCAAGGACAAGCAAAAGCAGCGAACCCTGGCGCAGCGCCGCCAAGCGATGACATCGCTGAGCGGCCAAATGCAGTGGGCCAGCAGCTACCCGATCCACCGCTGCTACATCGGCGATGGGATCTTTGGCGATACCGGAATGGGCGTGATTTTTCTGACCCGCGCCCTCAGCGATGGTCGGATCGCGATGATGTACCTGCTGATCGATGCCCACTGCCTCGGCGTTAAGGATGCCGGCGCGCAGCTCACGACGTCCGCGGGGTTTGACCGCATGTTCGAGCGCAGCCAAACCTCGTCGAGCTTCTCCGCCGCCGATCCAGCGCGAGCACGCAAGTTGACCGAAGATGCGATCGCCTACGCGCAGTCGATCGGCTTTCCGCCGCATCCCGACTATCGCAAGGTTGCGCCGCTGTGGGGCGACATCGATGCGTCGGCTTGCAGCGAAACGTTTACGTTCGGACTCGACGGCCAGCCGAGCTACTTTGCAGGGCCCAACGACGATGCCGCACGCCAAAATCTGATTTTTCGGCGGCTGTGTGAGACCGTGGGAGAAGGGAACTTCCACTTCACCATCGGTGGCCCGGCTGGCGGGACGGACTTCCAGTTCGACGAGCTGGACCCCGACCAGCTCAGGCTACTGGAGCACGCTGGCGATGACGCCGAGCGGGACCGGGGCTGACCCGCGGCATTCAGACCGGCCAGCGGCGCTGGTGGAGCAACTGCCCAGCGAGATCCTCGACGCGCAGTTCCACCTCGCCTGCGTGAGCCCGCAACACCGTGACGGTCGCCCGCTCGGGCTGAGGACCGCCGCCGACCACTTGCATCAGCGGCTCGTCATCCGTCGGCTCGTCGACGCGGTGGCGATGCGTATGGCCGGAGATCACGGCTTGGAAACCGGCCGCCCGCAGCGTTGGCAGCCACAACCGCGCGCCCATGCCCGAGTAGGCCGCATAACCTTCGAGCGTTGTCCCATCGTTGTCCCCCGGCTGGCCGCGGAGCGGGATGTGACAGACCGCGATCCGCACCGGGGCCTGTGCGATCTCCGGCCGCTGCACCGCGGATTTCAACCACTGAGCCTGCATCTGGCGATACGGCTCATAAGCCGCCGTGCCGGCAAACACCGGATGGGCATCCGGTTTGTCTTCGCCGGTGTCGAGTCCGACCAGCGCGATCGGTCCCAAGCGAATCGCGAAGTTATAAGGCAGATCGGGCTGTCCCGGCCAACCGCTTAGACCGGCGGACAGTTCCCGCGCACGCGCCCCGCGGACATCGTGGTTGCCCGGCACAAACAGCAACGGTCGCTGCGCGGCCCAGCCCCGCTGTGCATCACCAGCAGGATTGAGCACGATTTGCAGCGGATCGTCCTGGGCGTCGAAGTCGTTGCAGGTGTCGCCGTTCCAAACCAGCACGTCGGGGTCAATCGCGTCGAGCCGGTCATGCAGCGCCCGCAGCGTCTGCGGCTGCTGATGCGTGTCATTGATGATCGCAATGGTCACCTCCGCCGCGGCCGGGTCCGGCAG
>Ga0233365_1001246_pt1 | contig 11016 bp, 7 predicted proteins | sample ElkDunMinimDraft_27_FD_191535 | JGI IMG/M metagenome (GOLD analysis project Ga0233365, IMG submission 191535) | Fecal eukaryotic communites from dung pellets of Tule Elk in California, USA - Elk Dung C36 | ecosystem: Host-associated > Mammals > Digestive system > Large intestine > Fecal | place... | reverse complement strand
ACACTGGTTGCAAAAGCAGCAAGAGATACCCGACCCTCATGGCAAAAGCAGGGAAGTGTTCCAGCTTGTGCATGAGCAGATACGCCAGGCCACTGCCGCCTGGGCACAGAAACTATAGAAGACCGGACGCTGAATCCTACATGAGCTCAATTAAGCCTAATCTGCCAATATCCCCTACTCGAATTTCACAAAGCAACGACGAGATTGATCTCGGCTACATGCTCGCGGTATGTCTAGACAACAGATGGCTGATCCTAGCTGTTACGGTGCTGGTGACTTTAATTGGGAGTGGGTACGCGTGGTTAGCGATCCCAGAGTACCGGGGTGACGCATTATTGCAAGTGGAGAACACACAGACCAATATTGGGCTCGAGATGATGATGATGGGACAGGAATCGGCTGGTGCTTCAAGTACACAGAGCGAAATCCTGCGTTCACGCATGATCCTAGGGCAAGCTGCGCGCCAGGCAGGGCTCGATCTAGTAGTGGAGCACAACTATTTCCCCGTAGTAGGCGAAGCGCTGGTGCGACGCGGCATGACACGGCCTACGTGGGCGCGGGGCAATGACGATGCTTGGTTTGGTGACAATATATATGTGGGCGAACTGAATGTTGAACAAAGCCTGTTGGGTAAACCCCTGACATTGACAGTAATTGACAGCTCGAGTTATGAGTTGTCAGAAGAAGCGCTAGGTTTTATAGGCCGCGGGAGTGTAGGCGAGCGGTTCACCAGTGAAATGCCGTTTGTAGAGCTGATGGTCGATCGTATCGAAGCGCCAACCAATGTCGAGTTCACACTAATCAAGCGCAGCGACACCCAGATGATCCGCAATTTGCAGAGGCAGTTTTTAGTGACCCCGCGAGGCCGTGAAACCGGTATTCTCGAATTGACACTCACAGGGCCGGACCCGGTCGAGTTGCAGCGTTCGTTGGACGCCATCGCAAATGTTTACCTTGTCCAAAATATAAACCGCCAGGCAGCAGAAGCCGAGAGCCGTTTGGAATTTTTGGAGGAACAGACTCCATTGATTCAGAGTGGGCTAAGTAGTGCGGAAAATGTTCTGAACGAATATCGTGCTAGCCAAGATAGCGTCGACTTGACTTTTGAAACTCAGAGCATGTTGGAGCGCATGGTCGCCCTGGATGCCGAGCTCAATGCCCTGCAAATTGAGGAAAGTGAATTATCCCAACGCTTTACACCCAGCCATCCGAGTTACAGAGCACTATTGGAGAAGCGCACACAACTTCAAACTGAACAGCGTAGATTGGAAGGTCAAGTGAATAGCTTGCCCGAAACTCAGCGACAGGTATTGCGTCTGACTCGGGACGTGGAAGTGTCTCAGGCTATTTACATGCAAATGCTGAATGCTACTCAGGAGCTGCGCATTGCCCGCGCCGGCACAGTCGGAAATGTACGGATTCTGGACGACGCCTTAGTTGGAAGCAGTCCCATAGCCCCTCGCACCAATCTCATCGTCATCATATCCTTAATGTTAGGCATTATGATGGGGTTGATGCTTGTTTTGATCCGCCACATGTTTCATAAGGGAGTCGAATCTGTTGAGCAATTACAGTCACTCGGGTTGCAGGTTTACGCGACTATTCCTTTATCTGAGCGGCAGCGAAAGATTTTTGACCGCTTCAGTGACACTAGGTCCCGGCGCCGCCTACGCAAAGTACTGGGAGACAAGATAGGGACGCAAGTGGGAAAACAGATGGTAGGTCGTCAACGGCAAGAAGAAGATAACGTCTTGGCACTCGTTGACCCGACCGATCTTGCTATCGAAGCATTGCGCAGCCTCCGCACGAGCCTTCACTTTGCCATGCTGGAAGCGCCCAACAATCGTCTAATGCTCACAGGCCCCAGCCCGGCCGTGGGAAAGAGCTTTGTGTCGAGCAATCTTGCTGCCATCTGCGCCCAAAGTGGACAGAGGGTGCTATTGATCGATGCAGATATGCGCAAGGGTCATATCCATCGTTCATTTGGTGGTTATGCCGACGCCGGACTATCTGACTACTTGGCAGGGCAGGTTGCGCTTAGCAATATAATTCGCGAGACCGAACAAGAGGGGCTTAGCTATGTAGCGCGAGGCACGGCCCCCCCAAATCCATCCGAACTGCTAATGACTCGGGCATTTTCAGAATTTTTAGATACAGTAGGCAGTAAATTCGACTTGGTGATTATCGATACGCCGCCGGTATTGGCTGTCACGGATGCTGCGATCGTCGGTAAACAAGCTGGGACCACATTAATGATTACACGCTTCCGTGAGAACCCTCTCAAAGAAATCGAGCGAGCGATGCAGCAAATGGAGAGTGCCGGTGTGCTTGTTAAGGGAAGTATACTAAATGCCATAGAGAGAAGCGCTGCAGCTTACTATGGCTACGGCTATGGCTACGGCTATTACTCTTACAGATCCGACAAGGAGTGACGACAGTACGCTATGAATGCATGGTCTATCGTCAAATTATAACAACCTACCTATCCACGTTCAGGTAAAAACAACGGCAGATCATGACATTCCATTGTGTACTGCTTAATTGATCTATGTGGAGTTTTGGTTTGGTTCCATCATCTTAAATCTAGGCAAAGAGGTTTTTAAGATAAGAAAAGCATGACCAGGAATCTTCCTGCTATAGGGGCTTCTTGATTCAGTATACGGGTATTGCTTTTTGAAGGTTAGAAGTCATAGAGCGGGAATTCTACCCGCAAATCTTGTGGTAATTCTCGGTGAAAGAAAATTAAATCTCACGCTTCTGTTACCGCATTTTAAATTTTAATGTAAGCAAGGTTAGCGTTATTCTGAATATCTTCAGATCGTGTGGACAGAGTATCGCGAGCTTTTCGAGCTGATCCTAAATTACCAGAAAGCGCTACTTGAATTCGTGAAAAATAGCATGAGATGAACTTTCAAAAGAGTAAAGGGCATCACTATGGATATAAGATGTCTAGAATTTCATTTAAGAGTATGAAGGCCTTATCGTCAGGTGGCTTCCTTAAAAATATTGTAGTACTTGCTTCTGGAACTGCGCTTTCACAGGTTGTAAACTTTCTGTTTATTCCATTGATTGCGCGGATTTATGGGCCAGAAGCATATGGGGTTCTCGGCTATTACAGCGCGCTCATCACATTTATCACACCTTTGGCTGCTCTTTGCTATCCATTAGCGATAGTTTTACCAAAATCGGATATTGAAGCAAAGCGATTATTCCAGCTTTCCATGAAGTTGGCATGCTATATCTTGATCGCCGTCGGTATATTTTGCCTAATTTCTGGTTACGCTACATGGATCAATTGGCCGTTTAGCGCTGCAGTTTTTCTTCTACCTCTTGGCTCAATTTTTTCCTTTATTGCAGCACTATATGCTCAGTATTGCATTCGCATTGGTCGTTATAAGCTAATTTCCACAGCAGCGATATTTGTAGCAGTTGTAGGAGGGCTGCTTAAAATAACTTTAGGAAGAATTTCACCCGCCGGGGAAATGCTAATAGGTATAACCATCGCAGCTTCATTCTTCCAAGTGTGCATTTTTGCATACGGCACTAAGCTGTATCCCTCACTGTCATCATTTGCGTTCTCCAGACGAGACAGGTGCTTGTTACGTAAATATTCTCGGTTCCCAAGGTACCGCTTGCCGCACACACTTGTCGCCGCACTTAGCCAGCTTCTTCCAATTTTTTTACTGACGAGCCTATTTGGCGCACGAACGGCTGGCTTCTATGCCCTTACGCGGGCTGCGCTTTCTGCTCCAGTAAATTTAATTGGAAAGGCTATATATGATGTTTCGTATCCAACCCTGAACAAGCGATTTGTTGGAAACAAGGCTAATTATCTGTTTGTTAGAAATCTGACTTCGCTCCTAGCAATCCTTTCACTTATCCCTTTGATCATTATTTCGTTAGAGGGCCCGCGCATTTTTGTTACTATCTTCGGGCCTGATTGGGGTAGTGCCGGAACATACGCGGCGTGGATGATCTGGTGGTTCTCATTCAATCTATTTAATAAGCCTTGTGCGGCGGCTGTTTCTGTTTATGGACTAGACGGTTTTCTGTTTAAAAATGGTATTCTGAATGTTTGTCTTAGTGCTTTCGGGTTTTTCCTGGGATTTTGGATCTGGCGTAATGACGTTGCAGCCATCGCTCTCTTCTCAATTTCCGGAGTCGTCTGCCAGATAATATTAATAGTTTATGTTCTAACGAAAATTAGAAGCTTAGAGCACAGTACTACAGCCGGGGGTGGTGGTGAGTAAAATAGTTTTAATCGGTGCATTCGATAGATACAACTACGGTGACAATTTAATGCCAATGCTTTTGGAAGCATTCGTAGAAAAGTACTATCCAGAGATATTAGTAAATAATGAAATGATTTTTGCAGCTCTCACGCATTCTGATTTAACCGGCTATATGGTAAAGCCCACTGTGTCCCTCGGGGACGTTGTTAGAACCCACAAGCAGGATATTGCTGCGATTATATGCGTGGGCGGGGAAGTCATGGGGGCTTCCTCAAGTACATTATTTCAACACATGAATCACCCATTGTTGATGAGGAGAGCGATTAGCAGTATTAAGAAGTTTAGTCCGTTCTTGGCGAATGTAATATGCCAAAAGTACTATGGCTTGCCTTGGGAATATCCCTATGTTCCCGATAAAAAGACTCTCGAGCCCTCGACGAAGATTATTATGAACACCATTGGAGGAGGGCTTTCAACAAGACGGCACTATCTTCAAGACGTTGGGCATCGATTGGAATCTCTTGATTATCTGTCAGTTCGAGATCGGAGAACGGAAGTCTCGTTGAGTGATTTCGGTGCCCCCAAGCTATATCCAGATTCTGTGATGATGATTTCGGATCTGGTCTCTGATGAATTTTTGGAGAGCCATCTCACTGAGGCGCTACGGGAGGACGCTACAGGGAATTACCTGGTATTCCAAGCATCTCCGTATAAATCTGGTTGCGATTCGGCCATGATTGTGAGTGTGTTGGAGAAGATATCCAATACTACTGGATTGGATATATTTCTCTGTCCTATTGGCTACGCTAAAGGCCATGATGACTACGATTTTTTGCGGGATGTGCAAGAGACGTCCAAAGGCCGATTTAAATTATTCTATAATCTAAATGTTTGGGAAATTCTATGGTTAATACGGAAGTCTAAACTGTTTATCGGAACTAGCCTACACGGTGTGATAACTGCGATGAGCTATGGGCTCCCCCACTTTGGGCTCAATCCTTCTGTAAAAAAGCTACAAAGCTTCCTCGAAACTTGGAGTATAGAGCCATTTAATAGATGTTACACAGCTGACGGGCTTATTGGTGCGGTTGAATCATTGATGAAAATTCAAGATATTAACACTTCATTGCAGGAAAATTCCTCTTATCTAAAAGACCTGGTAGAAGAGAATAATCACAACATGGTCGCTGCTTTGGGTCTTTTTAACTGATTGCAGAAGTGCTAATTATTTTTGATATAGCTCTAAGCGTTGCAGCATCAATTTACTATGATAGGAACCCCCGTGTCGGATACTAGGATTGCAATTTGTTTCTTCGGAATCACACGCTCGTTGCGCTTCACTGCGCAATCGGTCCAAGAAAATGTGCTTAAAGCTGGATCTTCACTTGGTCATGCGAAGGTGTTTTCACATTTCTACGACCAGCATGAAATATCGAACCCGAGATCGGGGGAGATAGGTCAATTAAGTAGAGACGAGCACCTGCTATTGAATTCCGATTGGATTGAATTAGAAAAACCTGGGTTGTGTTTATATAAGCATGGCTTCGAGGATTTAAAAAAAATGGGAGACTTTTGGGGGGATGATTTTCTCTCATTGCGCAATCTTATTCACCAGTTGCACTCGCTTGATGTGGTTACGTCTGCGGCACTTGAGTTTAATCCAGATATATTTGTATTCGTCCGCCCGGATCTGATGTACCACGAATCTCTTAAGAGCTCAATTAAGCGTTCTCTTCGCTGTCCCAAAGATTCTGTTTTACTTCCTAACTGGCAACACTGGCAAGACGGGTATAATGACCGCTTCGCGATTTGCAATTCTCTGTACGCCGCTAAAGCCTATGGGAAGAGAGTTCATTCGATTGATAAATACGTGGCTCTAAATGATAAGCCTCTACATGCTGAGCAGCTTCTTAAATTTTCGTTGGCATCGGCTGGAGTTAATGTGCGCTTTACGTCGGACAAAGCTAGCCGTGTGAGATTCGATGGAAGAGTTCACCATGAAGATTTCATTCATTTTAGAATAAAAAAAATTATACGATTTTGTAGAAAACTGACGGAGAAAATACGTCGGATGATCGGTTTTTGAGGCGACAGTTTACGCTCCAATTGGAAAATACTATTCTGCCTCTATTAGTAACCTTGAGCTCAGAGGCAATCGAGTCTATGTTCGAGCTTACCCAACGATTTTGGCATGCACAGAATGGCATATCGTGTCCAAGAATAAATGGCTATCCGATCTACTAAGCGAGGACTATGGATCCCAGAAGGTAGAGTGTGGGTTTAGTACTGGAACATGCTAGTTCTGGTAATGTGCTCTGGATTTTCCGGCTATTTCAGAGGCCGGGCAATGAATATTTCGCTTTCGCTTGTTAGGGTAAATGGATAATGCTGGCGCATTGAATACTGAAGCTTTGACTATCCGGGGAAAAATTCCCGAGAATTGACTAAGCAAGGACTTTGTTGAAAAGGGCCCTTGAAAAACTGGATTAATGAATTATTAAGAACTATGAGCCGCAATCCTACCATTTCTATTGTTATTCCACATAAAAACTCCTTGGAAAAGCTTTCGAGACTATTGGCGTCAATACCGGAGGGGGAATTCTTTCAAACCATTGTAATAGACGATAATAGCGAACCCGAACAAAATCCCGGTCTGTTGAAATCCACATACAAGCACGTCGAGTTTCATATTAATCAGTCGGGGGAGTATAACGCCGGTTCAGCTAGGAACATAGGAGTGCGCTGCGCATCTGGAGAATGGCTGTTGTTTGCTGATGCGGATGATTACTTCAATACAGACTTGCTTAAGTCAGTTCCGGAGATAGTAAAAGAATTAAGCGCATTCGACATATGCTATTTTAAAGTTAAAAGTATAGAGGAAGTTACAGGGCTACCGTCAATTCGGCATACCCGCTATAACTCCTTGGCAGACAGATTTCTACAAGGTGACGATAGAGAGTTGATTCGATATAAATGGGCGCCGCCTTGGGGTAAGTTAATTAAGAAGGCATTGGTGGATAGTTTTAATATAAAATTCGATTCTGTAGTTGCTTCTAACGATCTAATATTTTCGTTAAAGATAGGAATTTTTGCGAAGAATATACAAGTAATAGACGAGGTAATTTACTTTGTAACAAAATCCACAGATTCCATAACCGCTAGATTGACACCAGAAAGAGCTTTGGCGAGACTGGAAACTTTAATTGATTATAATTCTATAGTTATGGACAACGGAATTACTTGTAGAATGGATTTTGGAATTAATTACTTTCTTAAATCAGAGCCATGGTTCCTTAGTATGTCAAAATTTCAGCTGTATCTGAGATTTTTTAGTATGTACCGTCGACGACTACTCGCAATGATTATGAGAGGTTTTTCAGGGCCGAAAATTTAGGTGTCTATTTATTAAAACCGTGTGCTATCGGTGCGCTCTGCTTCAGGGTGACACCATTAATACTTTTCTAGCCGACGCCTTTCCGACAGTGCTAAATGGCTAATAACCGAGGTGACATTCAGCTATATGCCCCTAATTTCTGTGTATATGCCGACATATAATAGACTTCAACTATTGAAAAGATCATTGGAATCCGTATTAAATCAGACATTTAAAGACTTTGAAATTGTAATAGTGGATGATGGATCAACCGATGGAAGCCGCGAGTTTCTGGAAGATATTTCCCGGGCTATGCCTAATATAGTTTTCATTCGCAATGATTCGGAAAAGCATGGTGCTTGTAGGTGTAGAAACATTGCGATTTCTCACGCTCAGGGGAGGTACGTGACGGGCCTGGATGATGACGACTACTTTCACCCAAATAGATTGGAAACGCTGCTCAGAAGCTATGACCCTAGAAATGCAGCCGTAGCATCCAACTATTTTGTTGTGGACAAAACGTCTGTTAGACGCAATTCCTATTTCTCCAGGCATATCTCATCTAGTGTTCTCTTTACGAGAAACGCAGTCGGTAATCAGATTCTTACAGAAAGGAAAAGAGTTATCGATGTCGGGGGATATGATGAAAATCTGCGAGCCTCTCAGGATCTTGATCTGTGGATTAGGTTGGTGGACAAGTATGGGCCAATAAGAAGAATTTCGATTCCGCTTTATAGTATGGACGTGAGTCATGATCTTGCTCGTATTACAACTCAGTCGAGCTCAAGAGAGCTGGGCACCGAGCAGTTTATTAAGAAGTATGATAGCCGAATGAGTGCATCTCAAAAGAAATTTAGGAGGAATTTTTTTTCTACCTCACGTACTACTGGGAGTCTCTACTGGCTTTATCAGCTATCCACATCGTACGATTTTTCTTTGAGTTTCGAGGTCATAAGAAGCAAGCTTAAAATCGGTTGACCTATGTCTAGGGGAACTCTGAATCACTCGCAATATTTGGCATAATTCAGGCTCCAACCACGAGGATCGTACGATGAACCAATTGATCTTCGCGTTAGACTGTAACAATCGCGGACTCGTTCGAAGGTTCTGCCGGGGGTGGAAATTTGCTAACCACGTAGAATATGTTCGGATGTGCATTAGTTCAGCTGAAACCCCGCGGATACTTATCCGTTCGGGAAAATGCTGCTACAAGGTTTGCAAAGGGAATAACCAAAATGACGCTGCGTGTGCATTTCCTGTATTTTCTGTTTTTTTTATTTGTGATCCTCGTAATTCCTATAAATCTTGGACCGCTACGGATCTTCAATGAATCAATTTTTATTCTAGCGATTATAGGAGCCGTGCTATTCGTAGTATTCAGCAGGCATGGGTTTGGTTCTGTAGAAAAAATTGTCATCTTTCATGGCCTTGTTTTTACTGTATTGTTCTCTTTTGTGCTTATTATTCATTTCCCGGTGAATTTTTTGCTGAAGGATTTTGTAGAAGTTTTGAAGCCTCTGTTGTACAGCATCATATTTATCAGCGGATATAGGTTAGCCAAAAAATTCTCGGAGCTCAGTATTGAAAAAACGGTAATTTATGTAGGTCTGGGTAGCGTTGTTTTTTCTACGTTAGTTTTCTTTCCGGCTTTATATTCAATTGCTGACCTTTATAAAGGGAGGGTTTCAGGAGCATCCTATAATCTGCATTTCTTCAGATTCAGTGGAACCCTCGGATATCCAGGTGGGTTTGGTTATTGGTTGGTATTGCCTACTCTAGTGCTGGTGTCCCATTATCATAGACGTCTTCTGCCGTTTTCTAAGTTTATAGTTCTCTTTGGGTTTCTTCTTTTTGGGGTGGTAATGACTGGTTCAAGAGGGGCGGCTGCGATCTTTTTTCTAACTCTATCTTTTTACTATATTTCTAATTTAGAAAGCACAAGAAACTTCGTTGCTGTATTGGTCTTCATCGCATGTCTTGCTGTTTCGATATTCGCAATTGTTAATTATTCTGAATCCTATCAGTCTCTTGGATACTTGTTATCGACTTTTGATACCGGGTCCGATGGGTCTTTTGCTCATAGATTAAACGAGCTTGATAGGCTGAAAGATTCGTTATTACAAGGGAGAGTAATAGGTTTTGGTCCTAATAACTATTATCTCCGCCAGAATTACGGTCCGGTTGAATCTGTGTACTACTATTATGGGATAAAATTCGGATTCATTGGCTTGTTATACTATTTTTCGCTGATCTTAACATTCGGGTTTGTCCTCCTGCGTTGCATACTGCGGAACAGGCGGGACTCGTTCGTTTTCGTCTTCTCGGTTTTTGCATTAGCGAATCTCATCGTGGCCGGTGTCAGCAATGCTATTACGGAAGAGTATAAGAGTTTCTATATTTTCTTTATGCTATCTGGAGTAGTTGTCTCTCTTAGTATGCATAGAAATGGTAGTAGACAGACGGGTAACTGATCGTATTGTAGAAGCTATAACGTGGCGCTTAGGCGTTGTGTTTTTAACAGTTGAGTAACATATGACCATATTGCAGTATTTAGAGGACCATTATATCGACGCGGTAGCTTGTTTAGAAAAAGGCACGCTACCTGAAGAACTTTGCCTCCTTTATGTAAATCCCTTTAATTATTTTTGGTTCAGAGATAATCTAGGCCTTGTGTCCAAAACCTTTTATCGTGTAGATGGGATTTACGCGTCTGGAATTATCGGATGGTTTACCTCAATTCCACGCCCAATTCGGCGTCAGTCGTTCGATATGACTTCTCTTGCTCCTATGGTATTCAGATATTGCGAAGACAATAATCTTTCGATATTTATTGCGGGTGGGAAAGACAATGATGCTGCATTGTTTGCTATTAAAATTAAGGAGTTGTTTCCTAGTTTAAATATTAAATCCTGTGTCGATGGATATAGAACGGAGGAGGAGATTATCAGATTGGTTGTGGAGTCTAACTGTGATATATCCATTTTTGGTCTGGGTAATATCAAACAAGAATCTGTGGCGTCGAAGTTAAGCGTAATTAGGCCTTCGAGGTATTTCACGTGCGGTGCGTTCATTTCTCAAACAGCAAGATCTGAGGCTGGCTTCTACTACCCCGCCGTTGTCGACAGGTTGAATTTACGTTGGTTATATCGCTTTTTTAAAGAAAATCACATAATCGGACGTGTATTACGTTTCTATCCGAAATTTCTATTTGCGGTAGTGGCAGATAAACTAAAATCTTAACCGGTGCGTATTCTGGTCATTCCGATATTATTCGATCACCGTTTCTGCTTAACTCCGGAGCCGATAGTATCACCGTGACTAATCGGATTCAGTCATTTTGCGCATGGACTCTCCCTTGAGGTCTTATGACTGTTGTGCACCAGCCGGTCGAGAATGGCGTCGGTCAGGGTG
>Ga0233365_1001243_pt1 | contig 11020 bp, 10 predicted proteins | sample ElkDunMinimDraft_27_FD_191535 | JGI IMG/M metagenome (GOLD analysis project Ga0233365, IMG submission 191535) | Fecal eukaryotic communites from dung pellets of Tule Elk in California, USA - Elk Dung C36 | ecosystem: Host-associated > Mammals > Digestive system > Large intestine > Fecal | place... | reverse complement strand
CAAAGGTCAAACCCTCGTGGGCGATGAGGAACCCGCCCCCGATGCCTGCCGTCCGTGCAGTCGCGTACATCGAGTTCGCCGTAGCCCTACGAGGGTCGGAAACTCGGCGCGTTCCAGCGCGACGGCCCCAGCGAGGACCGATCCTCCACTGTCGACCCGACTGAAACAGACCGCCTCAGCCGCCCAGTCCAACCCGCAAACCTCCTGACGGTCCCGTTTGAGAAAAAGATCCGTTTCGATCGTTTCATCCACGAGGCTGCCCGATATTCCGGATTTGTGCCCGCTGAAGTCGTAATATCCGCCCGTATGAGCGGTGACCATCTGAGCGAACGCATGGCCGAATCGCGGGCAAGCGCCGTCAGGGACGCCACAACACCACGATGGGCAGGCGTCGTTCTACGTCATCCTGTGGTGTTCGCCGTCGTGTTCCTCGTCGTGGCTCTCGCGCTGCAACAGTTCATCGGTCGGGCTCTCGGATCCGATTCCGATGGGTCGGTGTATGCCGATCAGACCCGCGAGCTGATCGGCGAGGGTCTCTCGGCTGCGATCGTCGCGGTGATCATATTGGCGCTGGGATGGTGGCGGGCCGTCGGCTTCACCGGGTTTCGTTCATGGCACGCCGTGTGGCTCGCGTGGTTCCCCGCACTCGTGGTCGTAGTCCTTTTCGTATTGCAGGCGCTTCAGGCTCCGTTGACCGATGATGCCGGCTGGTTGGGCCTTTCAGTCCCGCACATGTTCGCCATCGGCTTCTTCGAAGAAGCACTCACCCGCGGACTTGTTCTCTACCTTCTGCTCACCGCGTGGAAATCAAGACCGAACGGGGTCGTCGAAGCCGTCTTCGTCTCGTCCATTCTCTTCGGCCTCGCCCATCTCCTCAACGTTCTCGCAGGGGCACCGCTGTACGCCACACTGGTCCAAGTCGGATACGCCACCGGGTTCGGTGTCGGGTTCGCGGCGCTCCTGCTTCGGACGAACACCATCTGGATCGGCATCGTCCTTCATGCCCTGGTCGACGCAAACAGCGGAGCCTGGTTCGGACCGAAAACAGAAGCCACCGAAACCTCAGGCGACCCGGTGAGCCTCGGCCCGCTGTTCTTCGTTGGCCTACCCCTGTTGATCTACGGAATGATCCTCATGAGGAAACGGCGGAAATGAGTTTCGCCGAAGTGACGTCCGAACCCTCGTAGGGGCCATGAGGATCGCGAGCACAATGGACTACAGGTAACACTGTAATCGCAGGTAGATCGCTATCGGAAGAGTGGGCCCCCCGGGGCTCGAACCCGGAACCTACGGATTAAAAGTCCGCAGCTCTACCAATTGAGCTAAAGGCCCTCGACCAAACAGCGTACCGTGCGCCTCTCGTCGAGGCGACCGGGTATCGGGTCGGGTGGGGTGCCGTGTCGCGAGGGGTCGAACACCGAGGTGATCGGCCCGAATCGGGCTTCGGCACCGAGGCCTCGCACCGGGGGTATTCGCAGCGATGAAATCACCGGGACCCGTCGGGCGCCGGTCACCCGCCACCAGGACCAGACCCGTCACACCAGCAGGACCACCAGCCCGGTCGCCGCGATCAGCAGGGCGGCGCTGACGGTGGTGAAGGCCCAGACGGGCACGTACCCTGCGGGTTTCCGATCCGAATACCGGACGGCCGCTGATCTTCGCGAGACCGGGCGGTGGGCTCGCCCCCGAACCACAGCGCTCGACCGGACGCCCGGGATGTACGCCTTCTCGGAGTGCCCGGTCGGCAGGGTGTCGGCTCCGGCGACTCGGGTGTAGACCTGGTCGTCCTCGGTCTTGGCCAGCCGTTCGCATTCGTCGACGTCCAGCAGTCGCATCGCTCGCCAGTCGTGCGGCGGTACGGCGCCCATGAGCACGAGGGTGTCGGTGGAGCCGTCGTCCGGGTTGACCGCGATCACCTCGTGGTGGGTGCACTTCACCCCCTGCGCGATCTGAAGCAGGTTGACCCGCTTCTTGGCCACGATCGCCAATCGGTCTCCTCGCCGCCATCGGTGGTTCTCGGCGCGAGCCACCCGCAGCATGGTTCGTCCCTTGTTGACTTTCGGTGGCCGCAGTACCGAGTAGACGACGGGTGAGGTCATGGCCGAATCCTCACATGTAGACGGGTGCCGTCACAACCGTTTCCCTGCTGTGACCCCGATTTGTTCAGTGATCTTCGACTTGTGTGGTTGGCTAACCAGAATGTTGCTGGTTAAATACGCATCGCCGATGCGCCCAGCACCGGTTCTTATCGCCATACCTCATAGGAGGGTGCCATGGGATCACCAGCCCCACAAGGGAAAGTAGCTGTCATCGGCGGGAGCATCGCCGGTTGCGCAGCGGCGATCGCCGCCCACAAGGCGGGTTTCGAGGTTTCACTGTTCGAGCGCAGCCGAAACGACCTGGCGGAACGCGGTTTCGGGATCTGCCTGCCCGAACCGTTGTTGCGGGAGTGCGTCGAGGCCGGCTATCTGAATTCCGACATGCCGGTGTGGGACATCTTCGACCGGCATTGGTTCACCCGCGAGACCGATGGCAGCCAACGTCACCTGTGGACGTCGCCCGCCCGCATGGTGGCGTTCAACTGGGGTCTGCTGTGGAAGTCACTGCGGTCTCAGGTGCCGGATTCGGTGTACCGGTTGGGTCATCAGGTCAGCGAGGTGCGCGAGGACGAGTCGGGCGGTGCGGTCGTCGTGGTCGACGGCCGTGAGGAACGATTCGACCTCGTCGTCGGCGGCGACGGCTACAAGTCGATTGTGCGCGGTCACGTCGTCCCGGAGGCGACACCGTCCTATGCCGGTTACGTGACCTGGCGCGGTGTGATCGACGCGGCCGATCTTCCCGACGCCGACTCGGTTCTGTCGCAGTTGGAGAGTAGTGCCGCCACCGCTGGATTCGACGGCGGTCACGTCATGTACTACCCGATTCCCGGCCCTGACGGTCAGCGCCGGATCAACTGGCTTGTCTACACTCGCCCACCCGAGTCCGTAGACGTCGGCCTGAGCATGTCGTACGCCTCGGACTCGGTGAAGGCGCAGCTGACACCGATCTTCGAACGCCTGATCGCGGAGAAGGTCCCCGACCAATGGGGACAGATTGTGTTGCGTACCCCGGATTCGGAGCGTGCGTTCCAACCGATATTCGACCTGGAGCTGGACCGGTGCGCGCGAACGCCGTTCGTTCTGACCGGTGACGCCAGCACGATCACTCGTCCCCACACCGCCAGCGGCGGAACGAAGGCGCTGCAGGACGCGTTGTGTCTGGAGCGGGTCCTGCGTGAGTCGGGGTCGATCGCCGAGGCGGTCACCGCGTACAACGAGCAGCGCAACGACACCGGAAACGACATCGTGAAACTGGGACGGCGGCTCGGATCCAGTCAGGTGCTGAACACCCCCGACTGGTATCACATGAACGCCGACCGGATGAGTGAATGGGTCGCGGCCACGCTCGCCGGGCAGAGTGTGTACATCTACGCGCAGCAGTCGAACTCGTAGCCTTCGACCTCACAGCCTTCGAACCCGAAGTCTGCCGTCGGTGTCTCCGTCACGAACCGCACCCGCCGCGTCGCCCCCTAAAGCGCAGCGGCGGGTGCGGTTCTGTAGAGGATGGTCTATCCCAGCCGGTAATGCATCGCCCAGCCGTCTCTACGGGCGACGACCGTGGGCCGCCCGTCGATCCCACCGGCGACGAGGTTCCAAGCTCCCACACCGTACTCACCGCCTATGACATTGTCGGCCACCGGCAGTCTCGCGACGCAGGTCGTCGTGGAGATTCGGTGGGGATTCGTCGTCATGGGGTTCCTTCGTCATCCCGACTTGGCCGCCACATGCTATGGCGGCCAATCGAACTGGCACCTGGCATGAACCTTGCGCCGACCTTGCGCGTTGGTCGGTACGGGCTCCGTTCGGGCCTGGTCCCCCACGATGCCCGCCGCAGCCGCACCGGAGTCGAACGGCGGTGTCCGGATGGACCGGACACGACCTAGGCTGGGGTGTCCGCGAGACGAGACGAGGTGTCGAATCCATGGCGTACGAGTGGGAATTCACTGGAACCGCGGGCAATGTCGTGACCCGGATCTGGCCGAATGAGCGACCGCGGTACATCGCGTTGTTGGCTCACGGCTACGGCGAACACATCGGCCGGTATGAGTATGTCGCCGACAAGCTGGTGGAACACGGTGCTGTCGTGTACGGCCCGGACCATCAGGGTCATGGGAAGTCCGAGGGTGAGCAGGTTCTGATCCGGGACTTCGACGACGTGGTGTCCGATCTGCACCGGGTGGCCGAGCACGCCCGCTCCGAGCACGACATCCCGGTGGTCCTCATCGGACATTCGATGGGCGGCATGATCGCCAGCGCCTACGCGCAGCGCTACGGCGCGGAACTGGCGGCACTGGTGTTGTCGGGGCCGGTTCTGGGTTCCTGGCGGGAGGCGACCTCACTGCTGGAGCTGCCCGAAATCCCGTTCTCCCCGATCGATGTGTCCACATTGTCGCGAGATGACGAGGTCGGCCTGCGTTATCAGTCCGACCCGCTGGTGTGGCACGGACCGTTCAAACGGACCCTGCTGGAAGCCTTGGATCGCTGCCTGAAGGGCATCAACGAGGGTGACCGACTGGGTTCCCTGCCGACCCTGTGGATTCACGGCGACGCCGACGCGTTGGTTCCCCTGGCGGGCACTCGCGACGGAATCGAGCGGATCAAGGGTGACGATCTCACCGAGCGGATCTATCCGCAGGCTCGTCACGAGGTCTTCAACGAGACCAACCGGGACCAGGTTCTGACCGATGTGGCCGAGTTCATCGATCGGAAGCTGCACCTCTGAGGCGTTGCCTACTGGCTTCGTACAGGACGATCGAGCCGGCGGTGGCGGCGTTGAGCGAGCTCGCCGCGCCGCCCATCGGGATGCGCACCATGGTGTCCACCGATTCGCGCCACTGCCGCGACAGTCCGGCGGTTTCGTTGCCCACGACGATCGCGGTGGGAACGGTGAAGTCGACGTCGCCGATGTCGGTCTCGGCATGTTCATCGGTGCCTATTACTCGCACACCCGCCGTGGCGAATCGTTCCGCGACCTGGCCGGCGGTGTCGGCTCTGACGACCGGCATCGCGAAGACCGAGCCCGTCGAGGCGCGGATCGCGCGGGGATCGTAGGCATCGGCGGCGTGGCCGGTGGTCACCAGCGCGGTCGCACCGAACGCGTCGGCTGACCGCAGCAGGGTTCCGATGTTCCCCGGGTTGGCGGGCCGGTCGAAGACCACGCCGAGGAAGTTCGGGCCGATGTCGATCCGGTTGAGGTCATCGGCGGGCATGCGCACCACCGCGACCAGTTCGGGAGCCGACTCGGATTTGTCACCGAGTTCCGCCAGCAGTTCGGCGGCCATGGCGACGTGTTCGGCGTCCACCTCGTCGAGGGTCTGACGCGCCCAGTTCGACAATCGGGTCTCGGCGTTGTAGAGCAGTGCGGTGAACTGCCATCCGTACGCGCGGGCGCAGTTGATCGGTCGCACGCCCTGGACGACGAACTCCTGTAGTCGCTGTCGTTTGTTGCGGTTGCCCAACAGGGCCTGCCACTGTTGAAACCGAGCGTTCCGACTGGTCACACGGATAGCGCCACCTGCGGACACCTGGTATTCCTCTCACCGGACGGCTCAGTAGCGCGAACTCTAACCGGCGCGTGTGACGTTATCGGGAAGAGGGGTGCGATCGGCGATGCCTGCCACGGTATCGATTGGTGGTCAGCAATCGCAGCACGATCGACGGAGTGCTGGTCTCGGTGCGTTGGCGTGTCGTGGTGGTCATCGGGATCTCCTTTGAAGTCTGCCTTCGATGCGTTGATCAAAGAATTCCAGCCATCACCGGTTACGGCATCAGTGTGATACCCGCATTTCCCAGAGCTCAAACCCCTAGGGGAGATCGTCGTTGTCCGAACCGGACCGATGTTTCCTTCCCGACCCGAAATGAACGCCGAACATCCATATCGGAGTGTCTCAGTCCTCCACCATCGTCGATTAGCACTCTCGGCCCGAGAGTGCTAATGTCGGCGTCACTTCGGACACCATCGACCATGGCCCCCGCGCGAGAAAGGCGGCCGATGAACAGCGACCCCGACCGCCGACTCGGAAGCAGGTTCTGGCGCTTCTGGGCGGCCGCGGTACTGGCCAATCTGGGCGACGGCATTCGGATAGCGGCGTTTCCGCTGCTCGCCGTGTCGTTCACCGACGACCCGTTCCTGGTCGCGGTCGTCAGCGCCGCAACTGCACTGCCATGGCTGCTGACCGGACTGGTGGCGGGCTCGTTGGCGGATCGTCGCGGTGCTCGCGTTCTGCTGATCGCCGCCGACACGACCAGAGTCGGGGCGCTCACGCTGCTGGTCGCGGTACTTCTCACCGGCACCGGATCACTGTGGTTCCTGGTGACCGTGGCCTTCGTCCTGGGGGTGGCCGAGACGATGCGAGACGTCGCGGCGCAGACCGTCGTGCCCCGACTGGTGCACACCGCGCTGCTCGAACGCGCGAACGGACGCCTGGTGGCCGGGGAGGTCACCGCCAACGAGTTCGTCGGTCCGCTACTGGGTGCGGCGCTGTTCGCCACCGGAGCCGCGCTGCCGTTCGCCGTCAACGGAGCGACGCTGAGCATCGCGTTGCTGCTGCTCCTGTCGCTGCCGGCGTCACTGCTGCGACCGCCGGTGGAGACACCCGGAGTCTCGCGCCCCCGTCACGGCGTGCGCGCGGGTCTGGCGTGGCTGGCGTCGCACCGCCCATTGAGGAGCCTGGTGGTCGCGGTATCGCTGGTGGTACTGGCCGACGCCGCCTGGTTCGCGGTCTTCGTGCTCTTCGTGAATCAGCACCTCGGAGCCGGCGCGCTCGGATTCGGTGTGTACCTGGCGATCGGTGCCGGTGGCGGGCTCCTGGGGGCCGTCACCACCGATCGGCTGATCGGCGGCCACCGGCATCGGGCCGTGCTCGCGGGGAGCATCGCGGTCACCGCGATCACTCCGGGTCTCCTGGTGCTCGTTCCGAGCTCCTGGGCGGCCATCGTCGTCGTGTCACTGACCAGTGGCGGTTTCGGCGTCCTCAACGTCGCTGCGGTATCGGTTCGTCAACGCCTGGCACCGGAGGCGCTGTTGGGCCGGGTGACGGCGGCCTGGCGGACCTTTGTGTACGGCGCGGGCGCGCTCGGCGCGATCGCCGGTGGCGTCATCGCCGCCCGGCTCGACCTCAACGCGACGTTCCTGTTCAGCACGGTGCTCGGGGTCGTCGCCGTCGCCCTGTGGTGGGCATCCAGTGCTCGCAACGGGACGCTTCGGCCCGGCCCGGCTTAACGGTTGAACCTGCTGTCCTGTTGCGCGACGACCGGGCGGGCCTCGCCGCGCAGGCGAACTGATCCCGCCTTCGCTGTGCTTCCTCAACGCCGGACCTCCTCCGCCGCCGCGTTGCACTCACCCGGGCCGCCGCTCACAACGAACGAGATCCGAAGACGATGTCCCAGGTGTCATTCGTCGACGGCTCTCCCGATACGGCGCGGTTCGGTCGGCGGCGACGTCGTGCGTGGCAGACAAGTCGCCGCCGGTTTCCCGGCTTCGTGGGACGCGTTGACCCGTGTGCCCGGGATACCGGGAACGTCACGCTTTACCCGGAACCGTCCACCACCGCTGATCAGTTGAGCGGTATCGGTCGCGGAGTCTCACCGGATTCCGCACGCACGTGGGAAGGAGGCAAACACATGTCGAAGATCCTGAACCTCCAGAAGCTCGCCGCGCACGTCGGCGAGGTCGAGCCGGCGATCAGCATCAGCTCCTGTGACTCGCACAGCTGCTAAAAACGCCGCAAGCCGTCCATTGTTGACGGTAGTCCGCCCCGAGTCTTCTCGGGGCGGACACGCGGTGGGGACGGTTCCCAATCGGTCCACGTCGCTGTGAAGGATTTCGCCGTGTATTCCTGGGAAACGCTGTACATCTATTGCCAACAGGGCTCACGGTGGTTCGAGCCGTTGACACGCTATCAGCCCACATCGGAGCATCTGGCGGTGTTTCGCGGCCTCGCGCCCTCGGACTGGTCGATCCGGCGACGGGGACTGTGGTTCATCACCAACCCGCCGAACGCCCAGATGCCGAAGCAGGGATGGAAGATCCACATCAGCGCACGGACGGCCGACAGCGCAGAGATCCTACGGCTGGTCACCCCGCGAATGATCGAGGCCGGGGTCCCGTTCAAGTTCCTGCTCGACCCGCGTTCGGTCGCGCTGACGAGTGGCAAGCTGTGGCCGCGCGCATCCAGCGGCAAGTTCATCACGATCTACCCGCCGGACGACGCCTCGTTCGCCACGATGGCGACGGAGCTGTCCGAGCTACTGTCCGATTACAGTGGACCGTATATCCTGTCGGACCGTCGCGTCGCCGACTCCAATGTGGTGTTCTACCGCTACGGCGGGTTCACCGGCATCCGCCGCGTCCGCGCCGACGGCGCCGCCGACCTCATGATCGCCGCACCCGACGGCAGCCTCGTCCCGGACCTGCGTCAGCCGTTCTGGTCTCCGCCATCGTGGTTGAGTGTCGACCCGTTCGGCCGATCCGTCACCGAGGACGAGACCGACGAGGACGACGGCGGTGACGGCACGCTCGGTGGCCGATACGCCGTCACCGACGCGCTTCAGTTCTCCAACCGGGGTGGCGTCTATCGAGCCACCGACGTCCGCACCGGCGGTGAGGCGATCCTCAAGGAGGTCCGGCCGAACATCGGTCTCGGAGACGTCAGGTACACCCAGGACTATGTCGAGGTGCTGACGAAGGAACACCGCCTGCTGACGGCTCTGGCCGACTCCCCGCACTACGTCAACCCGCTGGCCCTGTTCGAGGAGTGGGAGCACACGTTCCTCGCCGAGGAACGTGTGGACGGCCCGCAGCTCAGCCAGGTATCCATTGAGCACAATCCCGTGTACACACTGGATCTCTCCTCGGCCGGATTGGCCGAGTACCACGGCCGGATGCGCGGGTACTTCGCACAACTGGCTCGGGCGATCGCCGACGCCCACGACCGCGGAATCGTCCTGGGCGACCTGTCCTGGACCAACGTCCTCATCGACGAGGCGGCCGACCGGGTCACCGTCATCGACCTGGAGGCGGCCCGCGACCCCGAGGTCGACGCCCCGATGCGGATGCACACCAAGGGCATCTCCAGCCCTCGCTACATTCGCACCGGCGACGCCGCTGCCCGAGACGACCTGTACTCGCTGGGCGCGATGCTGTTCGGTTCGGTCGTCCTGGCCAACACGTTCCTGGGCTACCGTCCCGACGCGCTGCCCCGGTTCCTCGAATCGTTCCAGGTGGACCTGGGGTTGCCCGCCGAACTGGTCGCCCTCGTGCGCGAACTGACCGACGATCCCGACGGTCCCGCACCCACGGCCGCCGAGGCCGCCGACCGGCTCGCGGCCCTGCCCGTCGCCGATCCCGCCGCGTGGCCGGACCCCGTTCCGCTGGCGAAACCGGCCGCCGACGTGGTCACCGGAGACCGGCTGGATACGGTGCGGGCCAACGCCGTCGAGGTCCGGGACGGCATCGCCCGGTACCTGCGCGGCACCGCCACACCCGATCGGGACGATCGCCTGTTCCCCGGCGATGTCGCCACCTTCGAGACGAATCCGCACCACGTGGCCCACGGCGCCGCCGGTGTTCTGCACGCGATGACCCGGTTGCCCGGCGAGGTGCCCGGCCGACTGCCCACCTGGCTGCTGCACTCCACCATCACCAACGCGACGCACCCCGCCGGGCTCTACGTGGGACAGTCCGGAATCGCCTGGGTCCTCGACGAACTCGGTCACACCGACTACGCCGCCGCGCTGGCTCGGCAGGCCGCCGCGCATCCGGGTCGCGATCACAGTCCGGGCATCCTGCGCGGCAGTGCCGGTGTCGGCATGGGTTGCCTGCGTATGTGGAGTTCGACCGGGGACGAGACACATCTGCGCGACGCCGTGGACATCGGGCGGGCGCTGACGGAGTCGGCCATCATGGACGACAACGGCGCGCACTGGGTGGACACCGATCCGCTGGGGGAATCACACGTCCCGTTGGGCTACGGCAACGGCCCGGCCGGAATCGCGTTGTTCCTGCTCTATCTTCACCTCGCCACCGGCGACGCCGAAGCTCTGCGGCTGGGGCGTGCCGCGCTCGACTTCGAGTTGAACCACGCCGTTCAATACTCCGACACCATGACCACGTTCCGAGCCGACCTCGACGCCGAACGATCTCCGAAGCTGCGCGCCTACTTCGACGAGGGAACGGCCGGAGTACTGACCACATTGGTTCGCTACGTCGTCGTGACCGGGGCACCCGAACTGGAGAAGTGGGTCGACCGGCTGCTGCCCGACATCAGCCGCAAGTACGCCGTCATGCCGCAGTTGTTCCACGGTCTGGCCGGGCTCGGCAACGCTCTCCTGGACGTCGCCGAACTGCTCGATCGACCCGACACGCTGGCGGAGGCGTGGCGCACCGCCGAAGGTGTCCTGCTCTACCGCATCGACACCGCCGAGGGCATCGCGTTCCCCGGTGAGCAGTCGCTGCGTGAGTCGGCCGACCTCGCGTCCGGGGCCTCCGGTGTCGGGCTCTTCCTCGACCGGCTGATCCGGCTGGACGCCGGTGAGCGACCGGGGAACCCGAACTTCGTCCTGGACGAGCTGATCCCGGGCCTGGCGACCGAACCGGCTCAGGGGCGGCCGGCGTGACAGCCGACGAAGCGACCGAGGTCGCGCCGAAACCGGCGAAGCGGAAGTCCCGGTTCGCCGCGTTGTCGGCCAACCGCGACTTCCGCATGCTGTGGATCGGCCAGGCCGGATCGGAGCTGGGCGGATCACTGACGACGCTGACCGTTCCGTTGCTGGCGGTCGCCCTCACCGGCTCCTCGGTGGCGGCGGGTGTGCTGGGTTCGGTCGGGTTCGTGGCGATCTGGCTCGCGCAGTTGCCCGCCGGGTATCTGGCCGATCTCGTGGATCGCCGAAAGGTCATGCTGTGGTGCGATGCCATCCGGCTC
>Ga0233365_1001241_pt1 | contig 11054 bp, 9 predicted proteins | sample ElkDunMinimDraft_27_FD_191535 | JGI IMG/M metagenome (GOLD analysis project Ga0233365, IMG submission 191535) | Fecal eukaryotic communites from dung pellets of Tule Elk in California, USA - Elk Dung C36 | ecosystem: Host-associated > Mammals > Digestive system > Large intestine > Fecal | place... | reverse complement strand
AAATTAGGAATTTTTACCTCGATATTTATTACTCTTGCAATTATAATTACCCTTTTATACGAATTTGATATTTTACCTGTTTCGGCAGATTTCATGATCGGCGTTCGTTGGACAACTGCATTGGTATTGATCATAAACGCTTTGGCAAGAAAAAATCTTACCACATGGATTATTACCTGTATGATATTGGGTGTTTTTGTGGGTGTTGATTTTCCTAATGCGGCAATGGCACTGCAACCATTAAGCAAAGGATTTATCAAGCTGGTTAAAACCATTGTGGCGCCAATTATTTTTGCAACATTGGTTTATGGTATCGCCGGACATTCGGATTTAAAACAGGTTGGACGTATGGCTTGGAAATCAATGCTGTATTTCTTTTGCGCTACTTCATGTGCCATTTTTATTGGTTTGGCAGTAATTAACATTACACAGGCGGGTGTTGGAATTGATATGCAAAGCATGCCGCACGAAGAACTTCCTGTACCAAAACCGCCCGATGCTGCCTTACAATCATTACCTGATCATGTTCACGGAATTTATAAGTTTGCTCATTTTATTTACGATTTATTTCCTGAAAATATTGTAAAATCAATGTATGAAAACCAAGTATTGCAAGTTGTAGTATTTTCGGTTTTATTCGGAATTGGTTTGGCAATGGTCGAAGAAAAAAAGCGCAAGCCTTTGGTAGATTTTACCGAGAGTTTGTCTGAAACCATGTTTAAATTCACCAATATTATTATGTATTTTGCACCAATTGGTGTTGGGGCAGCAATGGCTTATACGGTGGGGCATTTAGGTGTTGATATCCTTAAAAACCTGTTCATGCTTTTAGGATCGTTATACATGGCGCTGGTCTTTTTTATACTGCTGGTTTTTGTACCGATTATGTTGTTCTTAAAAATACCGATTAAGAAATTTATTGCAGCTGTAAAAGAACCTGTTTCTATTGCGTTTGCAACCACAAGTTCCGATGCTGCTTTGCCAAAAGCCATGAGTGCGATGGAAAAATTCGGAGTGCCGCGTAAAATTGTTTCATTTGTTATACCCACAGGCTACAGTTTTAATTTAGATGGAACGTCGCTTTATCTATCATTAGCATCGATATTTGTTGCACAGGCAGCCGGAATGAATTTGGATATCGGACAACAATTGGGAATTGCCTTTACGTTGATGATTACATCTAAAGGAGTAGCAGCCGTTCCACGAGCATCGTTAATTGTTTTAATTGCCACGGCAGAACAATTTGGATTACCTGTATTTATTATCGCCGCTATTTTAGGGATCGATGAATTAATGGATATGGCACGAACATCGGTAAATGTTATTGGTAACTGTTTGGCAACGGTTGTAATTGCCAAATGGGAAGGCGAGTTTGATGATGAAGCTCCATACCGATTAACTGATGAAACATTGGATGAGGTTTAAGAATATCTAAATTAAACAGGACTTTTTCGCTATTTTAAATTTATGCTAATTTTATATGTATTTAGCTATGAGTAAATTAGTAATGATTAAAAAGGTTATAATTGCTCTATTATTCTTTTGCTTATATAGTTGTAGTACAGTAGGATGGAAGACTAAGTCTTTTGATTTAAATACTAAAAATCAAGTAATTTGTTCTGATGTTTTATTTAAACAAGGTTTTGAGGATATTCGTTTTATAAAAAATAAAGAGTTTAGAAAAATCGAAAAATTTTTGAGAAAGAAACATAAAGCAACCTATATTAGAAATATTTTCTATGTTGAATCTAAAGAGCAATATTATTGTGAGTTTAATATAAATGATTATACGATCAATTGTTTATTTCTTGATAAGAACTTTAAAGTGATTTCATTCGATGAACTTGTATTTGATTTGTAAGGAATTTCAGAGAAAATTAACCGATGAAACTTTAATAAATATTAAAATCGATTTATAAAAGCAGAAAACCCCAACCATTTGGTTGGGGTTATTGTTTTATAAATCAAAAAAACTTACTCTTTACTTTCAACTTTAGCCCACGTATCGCGTAAGCCAACCGTTTTATTAAAAACTAATTTTTCTGCTGTAGAGTCTTTATCAGTTGCGAAATAACCCAAACGTTGAAACTGGAATTTATCGCCGCTTACAGCTGTTTTTAAACTTGGTTCTACATAACCTGTAATCACTTTTAACGAATCTGGGTTAATGTATTCTTTAAAATCAACTTCTTTGTTACCATCAGGATTTTCGTGCGTAAACAAACGGTCGTAAATACGTACTTCGGCTTCAACAGCATGCGGAATCGAAACCCAGTGAATGGTTCCTTTTACCTTGCGTTTTGATGCTTCTGTTCCGCTTCCCGATTTGGAATCAGCATCGTAGGTAACATGAATTTCGGTAATATTTCCGTTTTCGTCCTTAACAACGCTTTCGCCTTTAATAATGTACGCGTTCTTTAAACGGACTTCTTTCCCCAATGTTAAACGGAAAAATTTGTTGTTTGCTTCCTCCAAGAAATCCTCACGCTCAATATATAATTCTTTAGAAAAAGGAACTTTTCTAAACGTTAATTCTTCAGCCTCCGGATTATTTTCAGCATCCAACCATTCTTCCTGACCTTCCGGATAATTGGTAATAATCATTTTCACCGGATCTAAAACAGCCATTACACGATCAGTAATTTTGTTTAAATCTTCGCGAACACAGAATTCCAACAACGAAACATCAATTAAATTGGTACGTTTTGCAATTCCAATGGTATCGGCAAAATTACGAATTGCAGTAGGAGTGTAACCTCTACGACGCATACCCGAAATGGTGCTCATACGCGGATCGTCCCAACCGGTAACATGATTTTCGTTTACCAATTGCAGTAATTTACGTTTTGATACAACAGTGTGCGATAAATTTCTACGAGCAAATTCGCGCTGTTTAGGTCGAACTTTCTCGTCGTCGTAAATCTGATCTAAAAACCAATCGTACAATTCGCGGTGTGGTAAAAATTCTAACGTACAAAAGGAATGTGATATTTGTTCGATATAATCGCTTTCGCCATGAGCCCAGTCGTACATAGGATAAATTTTCCAATCTGCTCCCGTTCTGTGGTGCGATGCATTAATGATTCGATACATAATAGGATCGCGCATTAACATATTGGTCGATGCCATATCGATCTTTGCACGTAAAATATAAGCACCTTCTGCAAATTCACCGTTTTTCATTCGTTCGAACAAATCCAGGTTTTCTTCAACAGAACGATCGCGGTTTGGTGAATTAACTCCAACCTGTGTAGGCGTACCTTTTTGTTTTGCAATTTCTTCTGCCGATAAATTATCAACATACGCTTTGCCTTTCTTAATTAAAAGAACAGCCCAATCATACAATTCCTGAAAATAATCAGACGCATAAACTTCCTGATCCCATTTATAGCCCAACCATTCCACATCGTTTTTAATGGCATCAACAAACTCCTGCTCTTCTTTTGCAGGGTTGGTGTCGTCAAAACGCAAATTTACCGGTGCATTGTAATCTAATCCCAAACCAAAGTTTAAACAGATCGATGATGCGTGCCCAATGTGCAGATATCCGTTAGGTTCGGGCGGAAAACGAAAGCGTAATTTATCTTGTGACAAACCATTTTTTAAATCGTCTTCAATGATTTGTTCTATAAAATTCAATGATTTTTCTTTTGTTGACATATTCTTGAATTAAGATTACAAATTTATCAAAAAATGTTTGATTTTCGGCGGTAATGATATGTTATAAAAAAGGTTTAATTTTACGATATAAATTTTAAGAAATGGGAATTATTCGCTTAACAAACATACGCGTTTTTACAAATCATGGTTGCCTGATTGAAGAAGCTAAAATAGGATCGGAATACCGTGTTGATTTAGAAATTAAAGCCGATTTAAGAAAATCATCGGAAACTGATGAATTAGCTGATACCGTAGATTATGTGCATTTAAACCGTGTTGTAGTGGAAGAAATGGCTAAACGATCTAAATTGTTAGAACATGTTGCCAAACGAATAGTAGTGCGTGTTTTCGACGAATTGCCTATGGTTTCGCGTATTTTGCTGGAAGTATCAAAAATAAATCCGCCTATTGGTGGTGATGTACAGCAAGTTACTATTGTTATGGAAGAATACCGGGCATAATTTTATGCTTTGGGTTTTGATATTTAATTTTTTGTAGTAGATTTGCAAACACATTACAGAATGGCATCTTGGCCGAGCGGCTAGGCACCGGTCTGCAAAACCGACTACAGCGGTTCGAATCCGCTAGATGCCTCTTTTAAAAAACCTTCAACTATTGAAGGTTTTTTTGTTTTACTACATTTTGCATTTTTCAAATTGCTATATTTATCTTAAAACTTTATGAGATGAGAAACTTCGTTATTATATTTTCTTTCTTTTTATTGAACAGTTACATAGTAAATGCACAAGATAATCGTATTTACTTGGGAAAAAAGTTTGCACACAAAGAGCTTAATTTAGCATTGGCTATTTAAAAAGAGAATCGTAATTATATTGGTGAGAAACCATTAATTAAGGATGAAGAAATGGCAATTCAAGTAATAGAACCAATTGTAATTGGAAAATATGGCAAAGAAAGAATAGATTTACAGAAACCTTATGAAGTTCATAAAATTGAACAATATTATATAATTACAGGGACTTTACCTGGTGGATCTATTGGAGGAACATTTGTAATTATTATTGATGAAAAAAATGCGAGAGTATTACATTTAACACATTACAAATAATTTCATAACAACTATATTTATCTTTAAAATTCATACTATGAAGAAAATTGCATTATTCTTTCTGTTGATGGTTATCGCCGCTTGTTCGTCTGAATCTTTATCGGTTAAGCAGGCTACAAACTTGATTGAAACGCATACCGAGAAATATCCTTATTTCGAAAAAACGAATTTACAGTTAGGCGAGCAAAAATACAGTGTTCATAAAGATTCTGCTGAACTATTGGTTTTAAGAAATCTGGCATCGCAAGATTTAATCAGTTTAAAAACCACCAGTTCACATAAAAAACTACTTTCTAAAGATTCGGTTTTAGTGGTAAATATTGGTTTAACTACCAAAGCTGCCGATTTTGTAATCGATCAAAAAAAGAACAAAGCACAGGTAAAAACCTATCTTTTCAATATTCAGGAAGATTCTGATGTTCAGTTGGAACTAAACAGTAAAACCAAAGCAACGGCATCTGCAAAGCTTATTAAAACCACCACACCTTTTGCGGGTTTAAGTAAAGATAAAAACCCGAACGCTGCCTTTATCACTCAAAAATTCATCTTGAAATACAACAAAGAAATCGGTTGGTATGTAGCAAGATAATGAATTCAATTTTGATAAAAACGTAATATTTGGTGTCGGTTTTTAGCTTTTCGTCAATTACCCAAGATTATAAAGAAACAAGACGTATTTTTTTGATAAAAAAAATATATATTTGGTATTGATAGAAAACAAATCGAACGTATGTCGAATATTTGGATAAAAAAGCCTTTAAGTGCCTACGAGGCAGACATTAAGAAAAGTGATTTAAAAAAAATATTAGGTAAATGGAGCTTAACCGCTATTGGTGTTGGTGCCATTATCGGTGGCGGAATCTTTGTACTTACTGGTACGGGAGCGTATTATAACGCGGGTCCGGCATTGGCATTATCCTTCGTAATTGCCGGTATTGCCTGTATTTTTGCGGCGTTGTGTTATGCCGAATTTGCTTCGATACTTCCTGTAGAAGGATCTGCCTATGCTTATGCTTATGGAACGGTAGGTGAAATTTTTGCATGGGGATTGGGCTGGTGTTTAATATTGGAATATGCCATGGCAAGTATGGCGGTTTCCGTCAGTTGGTCAGGTTATTTTACCAAATTTTTAAAGATGTTTGGCATTTATCTGCCCGATTATCTTACTACAGATCCCGTAAGTTACACAGGTGAAGGTTTTGCAATGAATCTTCCTGCATTCATCATTGTACTTTTAGTAACAGCTTTACTGGTAAAAGGAACTAAAGAAGCTGCTAAAACAAACAATTTTATCGTTATTTTAAAAACCACCGCTGTTGTATTTGTGGTTATTGTTGGTGCATTTTATGTAGTGCCAGAAAATTGGATGCCTTTTATTCCGGAACAAACAATGATTAAACAAACAAGTGGAGAGATGGCTCCGGCGTATGGTTTTCAAGGAATTATCTCGGGTGCGGCAGCAATTTTCTTTGCTTATATAGGTTTCGATGCTGTTTCTACACAGGCAGGCGAGGCGATTAATCCTAAAAAAGATGTTCCGTTTGCCATTATTACTTCTTTATTGATCTGTACTGCCTTATACATTATGGTTTCGCTGGTATTGACCGGAATGATGCATTATTCTGATTTTGATCCGTTAGGGAAATATCCTGAAGCAATAAAAGCACCGGTGGCTTATGCTTTTGAAATTGCTGGGAAACATTGGGCAAGTAATATTGTTACCATTGCTGCTACGGTTGGATTGATTTCGGTTGTTATGGTAATGATGATGGGACAATCTCGTATTTTCATAGGAATGTCTAAAGACGGACTGATTCCTAAATTTTTCGGCGAATTGCATCCAACAACAAAAACTCCGTATAAAGGAATTATTTTATTAGGATTGATAGTAGCTACCGTTTCTGCTTTAACACCTATATCAACCTTGGCGCACATGACCAGTTTTGGTACTTTGTTTGCCTTTACAATGGTATGTATTGCCGTTTGGATCATGCGAAAAAGACAACCAAATATTGAACGACCATTTAAAGTACCTGCCTATAAAATAATTGTCATATTAGGCGTTATTATTAATATAGGTTTAATAATTACATTAGACAAACTAGCATTGATGCTATCTGGTTGCTGGCTTGTCCTGGGAATAATCGTTTATTTTGCTTACAGTAAAAGAAATAGTAAATTGAATAACCCATAAAACTAAAAAATCAGCTTTTAAAGCTGATTTTTTAGTTTTTGGAACCTGTCCAGGTTCCATCTAAATCCTGAACCGGACTGTTCCAAGTTCCCGATCCCGTTTTTTCGGTTAATGTACCTGTCATTGTTCCTACTTCTTCACCACTGTAAGAGTATGATACATTTATAGTTCCGTTTTCTGTAACATTGCCAGTTAACACAAAGTTTACTGATGCTACGCTGTTTGAAGATACTGTTCCTGTTGCTTTTCCTTGAGCATCAATTGTCGCTGTCCAGCTTCCGGTGTCTCCGCCAGAGAACGTTCCAACCCATGTTCCTTTAAATTTTTCCAATTTGTTTTCTTGGTGAACGTGATTGTCATCGCTAGAACAAGAAATAGAACCAAAAGCCAATGCGCTAAAAATGCAGATTGTTAGAAAATGTTTTTTCATATAAAATGTTTGTTTAAAGTATAGACGTAAATGTAAACAAAAAGGTTGTAAACGATTGTGATTTTTTTCTCCGGAAGATCTATTCAGAAAATAATTATCTATTGAAACTGATGTTCCTTTATGGTTTTAGGGATTTTAATTTCGCTTTTAATAAACGATTTCGACATGATTACCAACCCGAAAACTACCAAAAGCACACAACTTATTTTTTTTACCTTTAAGATGTTTTTAGGTGTAAGTTTACTTTGCAATTGTTTGGCTAAAAGCATTTTAAAAATATCGGTCAATAAATAAGCTCCGATAACAAAAGCGAAGAAATTGATCATTCTGCCGTGATTCATTTCTAATTGCGGACCAATGGTAATAATAATGGTCAACCAGAATCCTAAAACACCCACATTGATAAAGTTCAATAAAAATCCTTTGGCAAATAACGAAAAGTAGTTGTTTTTGTAAGAAGTAGCTTCGATATGAATTTCGGCTTTCTTCAATTTTTGAAGTCTAACAAACGAAATGGCTCCGTAAGTAATCATGATCATTCCGCCGAAAAGAAAAAGCGCAGGATCGTCTTTAATTCTGTTTATCAGCTGAAAACTACTGAAATAAGCTATTAAAATAAAACAGATATCGGCAATAATAACACCGGCATCAAAAGTTAATGCGGCTTTAAATCCTTTGGTAATGCTGGTTTCTATCAATATAAAAAAGACAGGCCCAATCATGAAACTGAGAAAAAAACCAAGCAATATTCCTGTTAAAAATAAATCCATACAGTATAAAAAAAATGCCAATTTTAGTTGGCATTTTAATTTAATGTTACCACAAATTTACAATAAAATTATTTAATATATTCTATTGTACCGCCCAAGGTTATTTTTTCTTTAACATCTTTGGGTTTTCCATGAATTTTAATGCTTCCGCCAGCTAACACTTGTGCTTCCAGATAATCAGTTGCAGTTGCTTTAACAACACTGCCCGAATTTACCTTGATAATATTGCGTAAAGTAGTTAATTCGTTGGCAGTAATTTGTCCGCCTGACGATGCCGAAAGCTTAACCGATTTTGAAGCCGATCCGTTTAAATGCAGCTTTGCACCGGTGTTTGAATTGGCTGTCAACGTTTCTGTTTTCAGATTCAGTTTTATGGTAGAACCTAAATTGGCGTTTAATTCTATTTTGGTTTGATCTATAACGGCATCGCTAAAAATATACGAACCGCCTTGTGCATCGATTTCTTTTAAATTGTTGAAATGAACCTGAATAGTTACCGAATATTCACTTTCTGAAACCAGTTCTTTCAAGGTGTTTTTTAAAACCAACCGACTGTTTTTATTGATGATATTCACGGCATCAGCCTGACTTTCCTTTACAACAATTTTATTTTCTGTTGATGGAATCAGCTCAATTTTAATGCGGTTGCTTGCTTTTAACGATGTAAAATCGCCCACGTTTTTATCAACTTGGGCATTTACTATTGTTTGTAATCCTATAAGTAAAGTTGCTGTAAAAAAATACTTCATCATTATTCATTTACTTTTTTAATAAACGTAAAATCTAACTGTTTTTTAACCAAATCGGCATTTTTAACCTTCACGATGATTTCATCACCCAACTGTAACAGGTTTTTTGTAACCTCGCCAACTAAAGCGTATTGTTTTTCGTCGAACGTGTAATAATCATCTTTAATTTCGCGGATACGAACCATTCCTTCACATTTGTTTTCAACAATTTCTACGTAAATTCCCCATTCGGTAACACCTGAAATTACACCAACAAACTCTTCGTCTTTATGATCTTGCATAAACTTAACCTGCATGTATTTTATACTGTCGCGTTCTGCATTGGCAGCTAAATTTTCCATTTGCGAGGTATGCACACATTTAGCTTCGTACACTTCTTCGTCTGCCGATTTTGCTCCGTCTAAATAACTTTGCAATAATCTGTGAACCATTACATCTGGGTAACGACGAATTGGTGAAGTAAAGTGTGAATAATAATCAAACGCCAAACCGTAATGACCAATGTTTTGGGTAGAATACGCTGCTTTACTCATACTGCGAATTGCTAGTGTATCAACCAAATTCTGCTCTTTTTTACCTTGAACATCGCTTAACAATTTATTAAGTGATTTAGAAATATCACTTTTTGATTTAAAATTCAATCCGTAACCGAATTTTGAAATAACTGATTGAAGATTGAATAATTTATCTTGATCTGGTTCGTCGTGCACACGGTAGATAAAGGTTTTCTTCTGCTTGCCGATAAATTCTGAAACCTTGCGGTTTGCCAGCAACATAAATTCTTCAATTAAATGGTTTGCATCTTTTGAAACCTTGAAATAAACGCCCGTTGGTTCGTCATTTTCATCTAAATGGAATTTAACCTCTACTTTATCAAACGAAATTGCACCATTTGCCATACGTTTTGCACGCATTTGTTTTGCCAGATCGTCCATTGTTAAAATAGCATCAACAATAGGTTTTTCTATGGTTTGATCTTCGTTGGTTAACGATATTTCGGCAGGAATTTTATTTCCTTTGGTTTCAATAATAACCTGTGCTTCTTCATAAGCAAAACGCTTGTCTGAATACGTAACGGTTCTACCAAACCACGAATTCACGATTTCAGCTTTTTTGTTCAGTTCGAAAACGGCAGAAAACGTATATTTTTCTTCGTTTGGTCGTAAAGAACACGCAAAATTTGATAATACTTCGGGAAGCATCGGCACCACACGATCAACCAAGTAAATAGATGTGGCACGGTTATAAGCTTCTTCGTCTAAAACGGTTCCTTCTTGTAAGTAATGAGAAACATCGGCAATGTGGATACCAATTTCGTAATTTCCGTTTTCTAAAACTTGAAATGACAACGCATCGTCGAAATCTTTTGCATCGCGTGGATCAATCGTAAATGTCAATACATCACGCATATCACGGCGTTTTGCAATTTCTTCTTCGGTAATCGATGTATCTAATTTTTGTGCGAAAACTTCAACTTCTACAGGGAAATCGGTCGGTAAACCGTATTCAGCCAAAATAGCGTGCATTTCGGTATTGTGCTCGCCGGGTTTTCCTAAAACCTTGATAACCTGTCCGTACGGATTGTTTGCTTTTTCGGGCCAATCGGTCATTTTAACCAAAACAACATCGCCGTTTTCGGCATCGCCAAATTTTTCCTTCGGAATAAACAAATCCACGTACATTTTTGGGTTTGCCGTAACAACAAAAGCAAACGTGCCGTTTATCTGAATTACACCGACAAACTCATCGCGTTTGCGTTCTAAAATTTCGATAACTTCGGCTTCGGGCTTTTTGCCTTTACGTTTGTTGTAAACATAGGCTTTAACCTTGTCGCCATGAAGCGCTTTGTTTAAATTGTTGGTTGGAATAAACGGATCTTCCTCGAATTCAGGACTAATAAAATAGGCTGCTTTGCGGGCAGTCATGTCAATTGTTCCTTCAAAATAGCTAGATTGTTCCAAAATACGGAACTTTCCACGATCTACTTCTTCAATTTTTTGGGTAGAAACCAGGTATTTTAATTCTTTAATAATTTCGTTTCTTCCTTTGGTATCGGTAACTTCTAAAACAGCAGCTATTTGCTTATAGTTAAAATCTTTAGAGCTGTTTTGCGAAAGTAATTTTAAAATTTGTCCGGAATAATCTTTGCCCGGTTTTTTATTGAATTTTCTTATTTTCTTTG
>Ga0233365_1001240_pt1 | contig 11069 bp, 11 predicted proteins | sample ElkDunMinimDraft_27_FD_191535 | JGI IMG/M metagenome (GOLD analysis project Ga0233365, IMG submission 191535) | Fecal eukaryotic communites from dung pellets of Tule Elk in California, USA - Elk Dung C36 | ecosystem: Host-associated > Mammals > Digestive system > Large intestine > Fecal | place... | reverse complement strand
ATGGGGTGGAAGGAACGGGACTTCTACCTTCCCTCCGAGCACCGCGACCGCCTGTTCGACACGAACGGCAACGCGGGCACCACGGCGTGGTGGGACGGCCGGGTGGTCGGCTGCTGGGTGCAGGACGACGGCGGTGTCGTGAGCCCCGTGCTGTGCGAGGACGTCGGCGCCGACGGCCGGGCCGCCCTCGACGCCGACGCCGAGCGGCTGACCCGGTGGCTGCAGGGCGAGCGGGTCGCGACGGTCTACGGCTCCCCGATGATGCGCGGCGGAGTCGCGGGCTGAGGGGTCACGACGCCGCGGTCAGGGCCTCCCGGACCGTGCTCGCCACGGCCGCCACGCCAGGCGGGCTCATGATGATCGTGTAGTGGTTCACGTCGTCGACGTCGCGCGTGGTGACGTGCGGCAGGCGCGGCGCCCAGGCGTCGAGCCACGCGGGGTCGTAGAGCGGGTCGGCGTCGAGCAGCCCGCGCGGGGCGCGCAGGAACGCGGTCGGGACGCGCACCGGTTCCGGTCCCGCGATCGCCTCGAGCAGCGGCCCGCCCTCGTACAGGTCGAGCGAGTCCGCCGCCACCGCCGCGTACGACGACGCGGGCCGCAATGCGTCCCCGTCCTCGACGAGGTCGTAGTCCACGTAGTCCGACAGCAGCTCGCCCAGCTCGGACTCCCACGCGTCGGCGAACGCAGGGTGCGCCCGCCAGAACTGCCGGTACGTGGCGCGGTCGGGGAACGTCCGGGACAGCCGCTCGGCCGCGGGCCCGAGCAGGGCGAGCAGCACGTCGTCGTGCGTGGCGTCGTCGGCCACGAGCGGGCGGGGCAGCGGGACGCCGCCGTCGACCAGCACGAGCCGCGACACGAGAGCGGGGTGCCGGTGCGCGAGCACGGTCACGACGAACCCGCCCATCGAGTGCCCGACCGCGACGACCGGCCCGCCGCCCTCGAGCTCGAGCACGGCGGCCAGGTCGTCGGCGTGGGCGGCCATGCCGTACGGCGCCGGGAGCGCGTGGCTGCGCCCTCGCCCGCGCAGGTCGGGAGCGATCACGCGCACGCCGGGCAGCGCGCGGACGAGCCCTGGCCACGCCCGGTGCGAGGCGGTGATGCCGTGCACGGCCAGCACGGTGGGCGCCGGCCCGTCGGACGACATCGGGTCCCACACCCCGACCCGCAGCGTGCCGCCCGCGACCGGTGCGTCGAGCGTGCGGTAGGTGTGCGTGGTCGTGCCGGACGTCAGCGTCATCGCTGGTCTCCCTCGGGTCGGGCCGCGTGCGGTGCGGCGAGCACGCGCTCGACGATCTGCATGGTCTGCTCGAAGACGGCGTCGGGGACGGGCGTGGGCGGCCCGCCCGGCCCGCCGGCCTCGTCGTCCCACGAACCCCAGAGCACCCAGCGCATGCCGACGATCTCGCCGATGCCCATGAGTGCCCAGGCCGCGACCTCGGGGTCGACCTCGTCGCCGACCTGGCCCGCGGCGCGTGCCTTGGCCAGGCCCGTCATGTAGCCCTCGACGATGCGCGTGTAGTGCAGCCGCAGGGCGCCCGGCGAGACGAACTCGGCCTGGCGGATGATCCGGTAGAGCGCCGGGTGCTCGGCCGTGAAGCGGAAGAAGGCGGCGAATCCCGCGCGCTCGGCCTCGACCCGGTCGGCCGCCGCCGAGCTGGCCTCGATCATGGCGTGCCGCACCCGCCGGTTCAGGTCCTCGACCAGCTCGTCGAAGACGTCCTGCTTGCCGTCGAAGTACAGGTAGAACGTGCCCTGCCCGACGCCGGCCGCCTCGGTGATCTTGACGATCGACGCGTCGTGGTAGCCGAGGTCGGCGAAGACCTGCTCGGCCGCCGCGAGGAGCTTGGCGCGCGTGCGCTCGCCGCGGCCGGTGCGGGGCGGTGTGCGGTCGCTCATCGGGACTCCAGCGGTGGGGTGCGGGCCAGAGCCGTCCTCGACACCTTCTGCAGGGACGTCCGTGGCAGGGACGGGACGAACGTGAACGAGCGCGGCACCTTGAAGTGGGCGAGCTCGCGGCGGCAGTGCTCCTCGAGCTCGACCGCGTCGACGGGGACGCCGCGCCGCCGCACGACGAAGGCTGCGCCGACCTCGCCCCAGCGGTCGTCGGGCCGGCCCACGACCGCGACCTCGGCGACGCCGGGGTGGCGCGCGAGCGCGGCCTCGACCTCGGCGGGGCTCACGTTCTCGCCCCCGACGATGAACACGTCCTTGAGCCGGTCGATCACGCGGTAGTAGCCGTCGGCGTCGCGCTCGACCAGGTCGCCCGTGCGCAGCCACCCGCCCACGAGCGCCGCCGCCGTGGCGGCCGGGTCGCGGAAGTAGCCCGCGAAGACGCCCGGTCCGCGCACGAGGAGCTCCCCGGACACGGCACCCGGCTCGTCGAGCAGCTGCCCGGTCACCGGGTCCGCGACCGCGACCTCGACGTGCGGGTACGGCGTCCCGGCGGACCCGGACCGCGACTGCGCGACGTCGTCGGGCAGGCACAGCACGTTCGGTCCGGCCTCGGTGAGCCCGTAGCCCTGGGTGAGCGCGACACCGCGGCGGTGCCAGGTGCGCAGCAAGGGCTCGGGCATGGGCGCCCCGCCGACGACGGCGAGCCGCAACGACGACAGGTCGGTGTGCTCGAACGCCGGGTGCTCGGCCAGGATCAGGTAGTTGGTGGGCACGCCCATCATGGTCGTGACGCCGCGCTCGGCCACGAGCTGGAGCACCCGCTCGGGCTCGAACGTGCGCTCGAGGACGACGGTCGCTCCCGTCCACCAGGCCAGGAGCGGCTGGATGTTCCAGCCGCCCGCATGGAACTGCGGCAGCACGGACAGGACGACGTCGCGGCTGGTCAGCTCCACGGTGCGGGACAGCGACAGGTTGGTCCAGAAGCAGTTCGCGTGCGTGAGCAGCGCACCCTTGGGCGACCCGCCCGTGCCCGAGGTGAAGACCAGCAGCAGCGGGTCGTCGTCGCGTACCGGGCCCTGGACGCCCGGGGCGTCGGCTCCCGGCCGGCGCGTGGGCGGCGGCACGTGCGCCTCGATGCCCGAGCGGCCGAGGGCCGTGCGCCGCGGCGGCAGGGGCAGCCGTTCGAGCGCGGCGTCGGCCAGCGTCGTGAACTCCTGCTCGACGAGCACGACCGCCGGGTCGGCGATCTCGAGCTGCTCGGCGAGCTCGCCGGGGGACAGCCGCCACGACAGCGGGGCGAGCACCAGCCCGGCCTGCGCGCACGCGAACAGCAGGACCACCTGGTCCGCGCTGTTGCCCGTGACGGTCGCGACCCGGTCGCCGACGCCGTACCCCGCCGCCCGCAGCGCGGTCGCGAGCGCGGTCGCCCGGGCGTGCAGGTCGCGGTAGCGCAGCGTCACGCCGCGGTCGTCGACCGCGACCCGGTCCGGCGTCGCGAGCGCGCGGTCGCGCGTCCAGCGGCCGAGCGTGTGCAGGCCGTCGCTCATGCGGCCATCCTCTCGGGGGTCGGGCCGACCGCGCGGCGGCGCGCCAGCCGCTGCGCGAGGCCCGCGATCCCGCCCGGCAGGAACAGCACCACGAGCACGAAGCACGTGCCCAGCAGGAACATGGGCTCCGACAGCGGGACGCGCAGGACCGCGGGCAGGGCCGCGACCGCGTCGGACGACGCGAGCTCGCCGAGCCGCTGGTCGAGCAGCGTGTAGACGACCGCGCCCACGATGGCTCCCCAGCGCGAGCCGACACCGCCCAGCACGACCATGACCAGCAGCGTGAGCGTGAAGTCGGCCGACGACGCGCGGGGCACCGCCCCGGACTGCAGCAGCAGGTACGCCATGCCCGTGACGGTCGCGAGCGTCGCGGCGAGCACGAACACGAGCAGCCGGACCGCGTACGGCCGCCCGCCGATGACCCGGACGCGCACCTCGTTCTCGCGCGTGGCCGCGGCGACGTGGCCGGCGCGCGAGCGCTCGACCCACAGGACCACGAGATAGGTGCCGACCAGCACGGCGAGCGCCAGCCAGTACAGGTTGCGCGTGTGGAGCACTCCCACGAGCGCGTCCGGCACGTGGTCGGTGCGCAGGGCCAGGCCCTCCTCGCCGCCCGTGGCGCCGCCCGGGTTGCGTCGTACGAGCACGTTGCCCGCCTGGGCGAAGGCCAGGGTGACCATGGCGAACGAGATCCCCGTCACGCGCAGCGAGATCGCGCCGATGACGTGCGCGAGCACGACGCCGCCCACGAGCACCACGGCGGCCGCGCCCAGCAGCGGGAGCTCGGTGTGCTGGAGCACGATCGCGAGCCCGTACGCGCCGGCAGCGAAGTAGAGCGCGTGGCCGAAGCTCATGAGGCCCGCGAGCCCGAACAGCAGGTGGTAGCTCAGCGCGAGCGCGGCGACCAGCCAGCACAGCGCCAGCACGTGCAGCGTGCCGGGGGTGTAGGTGGGACCGGGCAGCACGCCCGGCACCTGGATCGCGAGCAGCGGCAGGCAGGCGAGCACCACCGCGACGACGACGGGCACCACCACCGTGACGACGGCGCTCGCAGGCGTGAGGGTCGGCCGGCTCATCGTGCGCTCCTTCCCATCAGGCCCGACGGCCGCACGAGCAGCACGACGGCGAGCAGCAGCACGACGACGAGGTCGCCGTAGCCCCAGTAGTAGTTGGCGACCTGTTGCAGCACCGCGACGACGACCGACGCCACCGCCGCGCCCGCGAGCGAGCCGAGCCCGCCGATGACCGTGACGATGAACGCGAAGATCAGGAGCGACCCGCCCAGGTGCGGCGAGACGTACCCGAAGTACTGCGAGGCGAGCACCCCGCCGAGCCCGGCGGCCGCGCCGCCGACGGCGAAGACGACCGTGAACGCCTTGCGCACGTCGATGCCGAGCGCGGTCACCATGGCCCGGTTCTCGACGCCGGCCCGGATGATCAGCCCGTACCGCGTGCGGCGCAGGAACAGCACGATCCCGCCCAGGACCGCGGCCGCGACGGCGATGACCACGAAGCGGTCGTTCGGCACGTGCGCGCCGAGCAGCGACGTCGTCGAGTCGAGCCAGGCGGGGCCCGTGATGAACTCGGGGTCGGGGCCCCAGATGCCCTCGAACAGCGCGACCGAGGCGAGCGAGAGCCCGACCGTGACGAGCACCTGCTCGATGTGCCGCTCGTACAGGCGGCGCACGAGGAGCAGCTCGGTGAGCGCCGCGACGAGCGCCCCGACGATCGCGCCCGCCAGCAGCGCGAGGGCGAACCCGGCCCACGACGTCGTGCCGACCGCGCGTGCCACGGCCCACCCGGCGAACGCGCCCAGGGTCAGGAACGAGCCGTGCGCGAAGTTGAGCACGCCCATGAGCCCGTAGATGAGCGACAGGCCCGAGGCGACCAGGAAGTACAGCGCGCCCAGACCGACGCCCGTGACGAGCAGCAGCACCACGGTGCTCATCCGGTCACCTCCTCGGTCGTCGGGCCCGCGGGGGCCCGGGTGATGGTGTCGCCGGGGTCGTCCGCGGCGGTCTCCGCGTGCACGCCGAGCAGGCGCTGGACGCGCGCGGGGTCGTCGAGCAGGTCCCGGGCCGGGCCGGTGTGGACCACCCGGCCGGCGTCGATCACGACGACCCGTTCGGCGAGGCGGTCGACGACCTCGAGGTTCTGCTCGACCAGCAGGATGGGGACGCGCTCGGCGGCCTCGGCGAGCGCGTCGGCCACCTCGGCGACGAGCCGGGGCGCAAGGCCCTTGGTCGGCTCGTCGACCAGCAGCAGCCGGTTGTCGTTGAGCAGGGCTCGCGCGAGCGAGACCATCTGCTGCTGACCGCCCGACAGCGTGCCCGCGCGCTGGCCCGCGCGCTGGACGAGGTCGGGGAACAGGCCGGCGACCAGCTCGCGACGGGCGGCGCCCACGCGTGCGTCCCGTTCGGCGAGGCGGAGGTTCTCCGCCACGGTCAGGCCCGCGAAGACCTCCCGGTCCTCCGGCACGTAGCCGATGCCTCGCCGCACGATGCGGTCGGTGCGCTCGCCGTCGATCCTCGTCCCGCCGAGCACGATCTCGCCCTGGCGCTCGACGAGCCCCAGGATCGCGCGCAGCGTCGATGTCTTGCCCACGCCGTTGCGGCCGAGCACGGCCGTGACGCCGCGCGCGGGCACGGTGAAGCTCACGTCCTCGACCACGGTCTGGCCCGCGATACGGGCCGACAGGTGGCGTACCTCGAGGACGTCGTCGGCCGAGCTCGGTCCGTCGTCGGCCGGCCTCTGCCCGTCGACGGCGGTGTCGTGCGCGCTCATGCCGGCACCCCCGCCCCGATCTCGGTACCCAGGTAGGCGGCCTGGACGGTCGGGTCCGCCATGACGGCCTCGGGGACGTCGCACGCGAGCAGCTCGCCGTGGTGCATGACCGCGACGCGGTCGGCCAGGCCGAGCACCACGTCCATGTGGTGCTCGACCATGAGCACGGTGACCCCCCGCGAGTGCAGCCCGGCGATGACGTCGCACAGTCCGGGCACGTCGGCGTGCGAGACGCCGGCCATGGGCTCGTCGAGCAGCACGACGGCCGCTTCCATGGCCAGCAGCACGGCGATCTCCAGCTTGCGCTTGTCGCCGTGCGACAGGTCGCCTGCCGCGACGCGGGCGCGGTGCGCGAGGCCGACGGCCTCCAGGTGGACGAACGCCTCCCGCGTCGCGGCGTCGTCGCGCCGCGGGAAGCGGAGCACCGACAGGCTGCCGCCCAGGCGGCGCTGGGCTGCGAGCCGCACGTTCTCGAGCACGTCGAGCCGAGGGAACAGGCTCGACGTCTGGAACGTGCGGCCGAGCCCGGCCCGGGCACGTGCCGCGACCGACGCCGTCGTCACGTCGGTGCCACCCATGAGCACGCGACCCTCGGTCGGTCGCAAGATGCCCGAGACGAGGTTGAACAGCGTCGTCTTGCCCGCACCGTTGGGTCCGATGACGCCGACCAGCTCGCCGAGGCCCACCGCGAGGTCGATGCCCTCGACGATGCGGGCCCCGCCGATGCGCAGCCCGAGCCCGCGCACCTCGAGCGCGACGTCGTGCCCCGCCGGGCCGTCTGCCTGTCGCACCGCGTCCCCTTACTCGGCTTCGGGCGGGGCGACCGCCGCGGCGTCGACCGGCTCGACCAGCTCGGGGACCCACGCGTCGCCGTCCTGCACGAGCTTGGTCTGGTACATGGGCTGCAGCAGCGCGTGGTCGGACGCGCGCACCGTGGTCTCGCCCTTGGGGCCGTCGAACGTCCAGCCCTCGAGCGCGTCGACCATGGCCTCGACGTCGTCCCCGCCCTCGGCGATCGCCTGCACCATCAGCTGGGCGGCGACGAACCCGTCAGGCGTGAACAGGTCGGGAGTGCCCCCGGCACCTTCGACCGACTCGAGCATGGCCTTCTCGACGTCGGTACCCGCGGCGCCCGGGAAGTAGTGGTTGAGGAAGCTCACCTTGGTGGCGGCCTCGCCGTACGCACCGTAGGTCGCCACGTCGCCGAGGCCGGTCACCACGGTCGTCGAGTCGAGCACGCCCTGCTGGTCCAGGCCCTGCCACATCGCTCCCGACGTCGCGCCGGCCCACGCCACGAAGACCAGGTCGGGCTTCGCCGCGGTGATCTGGTGCGCGAACGGCGTGAACTCGGTCGCGTCCTCGGGCACGAGGACCGAGCTGACCTCGGCGCCCTGCGCGCCCAGCACGGCCTCGACCGCGGCGAGGTTGCCCTGCCCGAACGCGTTGTCCTGGGTGAAGACCAGGACCTTCGCGCCCGCCGGGTCGACGAACGTGCCGGCGGTCGCGACGTCCTGGAGGGACTGGCGGCCCGAGCGGAACGTGTACCGGTTGATGCCGGTCAGCGCGTCGACGGCCGCAGGCCCGGACACGTAGAGCACCTTGTTCTGCTCGGCCTGCTCGGCGAGCTTGAGCGCGACGCCCGACACGACCGTCCCGCCCAGCACCTTGTACCCCTTGCCGATCAGGTCCTTGGCCTGGGTGACCGCCTTGTCCGGGTCGCCCGCGTCGTCGTGGAACGTGACGTTGAGCGACCTGCCGTCGACCTCGCCCGTGCCCTCGGTGGCGTAGTCCAGGCCGGCCTCGAAGCCGTCCTTGTAGGCCTTGCCGTAGGCGGCCAGGGGGCCGCTCTGCGAGTAGATGATGCCGATGTCGACCGGCGTGGACTCGGCCGGACCGCCGGCCGGCTCGTCGCCGGTCGCCTGCGTCGGCGCGCACGCGCTCAGCGCGAGCCCGACCGCCGCGGCGACGGCCGTGATGACCAGTGAATGCCGTGGGGACCTCGGTGTCCGCATGACTCTGCCCTTCGTCGGGGATGCCCTGGGTGAGTCGCCCCGGCCGCGCCGATCGCGCAAACCTGAGAGGCGATTCAGGTTGCAGGAATAGTGGCGTGGGCGGGCTCTGCGTGTCAAGAAGCGGACGGGCGGGACCCGGGAGTCAGGCTCCGTACTCGTCGTCGGTGACGTGGTCGAGCCACGTCACGAACTGACCCTGGTCGGCCTCGTGGATGGCGACGTGCGCCATGAACCGGTCCGGCGTGGCTCCGTGCCAGTGCTCCTCACCGGGCTCGATGTAGACGACGTCGCCGGGCCGGATCTCCTGCACGTCGCCGCCGCGCCGGGCGACGTAGCCGATGCCGTCGGTCACGTACAGCGTCTGGCCCTTGGGGTGCGTGTGCCAGGCGGTCCGGGCGCCCGGCGTGAACCTGACGTGGGTGCAGCCCACGGCGGACTGCTCCTCGGGCCGGGCCGACGCCGGGCGCTCAGGTGCAGGGTCGCTCAGGTGCCGGTCGCGCGCCGCTCCGGGCGAGGCCCTGTCAGGGTGTGTCGCTCTTCGGGTCGCCGATGAACTCGGTGATCTCGTCGTCGACGCCGTCGAGGTTCATGTCGGTCGTCCGCGCCCTGCGCACGTCCCAGCGCAGGGTCGCCGCGCCCAGCAGCGCCGCGAGCACCGAGCCTGTCAGGACGGCGGCCTTCGAGGCGCTGGTGTGCTCCGAGCCGTAGCCGAACGAGAGCTCGGCCACGAGCAGCGCGACCGTGAACCCGATGCCCGCGAGGAACGCGACGGGCAGCAGGTCCCGCACCCCGATGCCCGGGGCGAGCCGCAACGGTGTCAGGCGCGTGACGATCGCCGTCGTGCCGAGCACTCCGACGAGCTTCCCGACGACGAGTCCGACGGCGATCGCCGGGAACACCGGCTGGCTCAGGATCTCGTCCACGCCGCCGGCGTCGACCAGGCTCACTCCCGCCGAGAAGAACGCGAAGACCGGCAGGGCGAGCCCCTGCGACCACGGGCGCACCGCGTGCTCGTAGTGCTCGGTGCGTCGTCCGGCCTCACCGAACATGGTCCGTGCCGGGACCGTGAAGCCCATGAGCACGCCCGCGACGGTGGCGTGCACGCCGGAGGCGTGCATGCACACCCACGCCACGACGAACAGGGCCACGAGGACCCACCACCGTGGCCGCCGCGAGCGGACGTGCCAGCCGAAGAGCGCGACGACGGCCAGGGCCGCGCCGAGGTAGCCCCACTCGATCGTCTCGGTGTAGAAGACGGCGATGACGATGATCGCGAGCAGGTCGTCGACGACGGCCAGGGTCAGCAGGAACGTGCGGATCGCGAGCGGCAGGCCGCGGCCGAAGACCGCGAGCACGGCGAGGGCGAACGCGATGTCGGTCGCCGTGGGGATGGCCCACCCCTCCAGCGCGCCGGGCTGGTCGAGCGCGAGGACGGCGACGACGTAGATCAGGGCGGGCACCACCATCCCGCCGACGGCGGCGATCATCGGCACGGCGGCCTCGCGCGGGCTGCGCAGGCTGCCGGCGACGAACTCGTGCTTGAGCTCGACCCCGACGACGAAGAAGAAGACGGCCAGCAACCCGTCGGAGGCCCAGTGGGCGACGATGATGTCGAGGTGGACGGGCAGCGGTCCGATCGACTCCGGTCCCACGACCAGGTCCGCGAGGTCGAAGTAGGCCTCGCGCCACGGCGAGTTGGCGAGGATCAGCGCGAGCGCGGCGGCGCCGATCAGCAGCGCGCCTCCCGTGGTCTCTTGGGAGACGAACCGGCGGATGCGGGCGCCGAAGGTCAGGGTGGGGGCGTCGGTGCTCAGGGCGTGCTCCTGTTCGGGGCAGGGGAAAGCGGGACGAGCCGGCGTCCCAGCCGGCGCCGCCGACCAGTCTTCCCGGCTCACCCGGACTCCAGGCTACCCGGCGGTCGTCATCGCGAGCAGGCGCTGGACGGTGTTCCAGTTGCGACCCGTGGTCCAGGTGCCCGCCGCGCGGTCGATCTGCGGTGAGCTCAGCCTGGACCGCCCGATGCCGTCGACGTAGTGCACGAACAGCACGTCCTCGGCGACCGCGAGCAGCTCACGGCCCGGGCTGGCCAGGTCGAGCCGCGCCACCTCGTCCGGGTCCACGGGCTGCGGCCCGACGTAGACGAGCAGGTGCGCGGGATCGTCGCGTGCCGCGGCGGAGAACGGGTTGGCGGCGGCGACGGCGGCCAGGCGCTCCCCGCTGACCGCGACCGCGGGAATCTCGGCGCCCGTGCGTGCCTGGAGCGCGCTCACGACGCGCGCCGCGACGTCGTCGTCACCGGGTGGCGGGCCGTCCCCGGGGACGGTCACCACGAGGTTGCCGCTGTTGGCGTAGGTGGCGGCGTCGGCGAAGCCGGCGTCGGTGCCGGCCGCGCGCAGGTCCGCGCTGGAGACACGGCGGTGCGGGCCGAGGTTGACCCCGCGCAGAAGGACCGCGAAGGCGGTGGGCGCTGTCATGGGCCTCATGCTGCACCGACGCACCGGCACCCACTCGCCGAGACCTCCTCGCCGAGATGACGGTCCGGGTGAGATTCTCGCGACCCGCCGGTCTCGCGGTTGGTGAGACGAATCACAGGGTCGTAGTTTGGCGCTCAGGGGCGGCACCCAGCCGCCTCACGGGAGGCCAGCCGATGGAGTTATCGCTCCGTGCAGGAGGGCCGGCCCCGGCTCTGCGGCGCGGTGTCGCCCGCTCGGCCGGTCGCCTGCCTCACCCACCAGCCCGCCCTGCCCGGAGCGCACCCCTCGAGGTGCGACGCCGAGCGACCGGGCGGCGACGGCGCCCTGGCGCCGGAGGGAGCACGCCGTGGCTCATACCG
>Ga0233365_1001235_pt1 | contig 11093 bp, 12 predicted proteins | sample ElkDunMinimDraft_27_FD_191535 | JGI IMG/M metagenome (GOLD analysis project Ga0233365, IMG submission 191535) | Fecal eukaryotic communites from dung pellets of Tule Elk in California, USA - Elk Dung C36 | ecosystem: Host-associated > Mammals > Digestive system > Large intestine > Fecal | place... | reverse complement strand
GTGGCAACTGAAAAAAGCAAAACTGAGAGAGAAAAAATGGATGTTTTAGACTGTTTCAGAAGAGGCAAATACAAAAGCCTGTCAATAAATTCTTTACAAAGATATATAAAAAATTCCAATAAACGGTAATTCTTCTTAAAATATAGCAATTACGCTTTAAATAAGGATGATTCCACAACTTTTTTGCGTTGCTAAATATCCTTGATAATGATAATCTACCTTTACTTTATAGCCAAAAGCAGACTGCGCTTTGTTGTTAATTAAAATTCCGTTGGAATCAAAAAAACTGTTTTTCCCCGCTTTGTTGATAAATTCTATAAAAATATTAGTATCTAAACTAAATTTCACCAACTGTAACTTATTAAAAAAAGCTTCGCAATTAATACCTATCTCTTTTAAATGTAAAATGGCATCACTGCAACTATCTACCTTTGTAACCTGCAACATATAATCTAACTTCATGGTACGTAATTTTTGTGAAGGTACAACATTTCTACGCAAAACCTGAAGTAAAATATAAAAAGCGGGCTTTTACACCCGCTTAATTTTGGATAACCGCACTTATTTTCTTTAAGTTAAAACCTAATTTGTATTAATAAGAATACCTGCTACATTGTAAAGGCTGCGGTTTATTCTCATGTATTTATCAGCAAATTTTATGCCAATGGATGGCGCTTTTATTGTTAAAAGCTTATACTTTTAATTCATGATTATTTTTGAATAAATATTTTACAAGAAAGCAATTGAACGTAATTTATTAACCTACATTAAGTTTTTTAAATGTAAGATGCTATACATTTGTGACTTCATAAGTGTTTTTTTTGGTTAATAAAAGAGGTTGCTAGCACTTGCTGCAACCTCTTTTTTCATTATAACTCCTTTAATATTTATCGCTTATAAATTCTAATCATATATTTTACCTTCGCATTCCCAATTATAAGTAAGAATAGTGTCTTTTTTATGAACATTAAAAGTTAGTTCACCTTTTCTCTTAATAATGGTATCTCCACGTTCAATTTGATCTCTGTACGAATACCACCATCTCTGATTTTCAGAGGAAACAGTATACTTTCCGTCTACTATGCTAATACCTTTTACTGACATTGTGGTAGTGGTAGCTGGCGATAACTCATCTACAATAATTAAGCATTCTTCGTTTCTATAATGACTTGCAAGTGCTTCACAGTCTGTTTTGCATGATATTAACGTAGAAACAAATATGCCTAAAAGAATTTTGTAAGTGATATTCATAAATGTATTATTTGTTAGTTAAAAACAAAATCCATCACTACGATGGATTTTATTTGCAGAGAGAAAGGGATTCGAACCCTCGATGCAGTTACCCACATACAAACTTTCCAGGCTTGCTCCTTCAACCACTCGGACACCTCTCTTTTTAGGTTGACAAATTTACAGTAAAGTAAATAAATCTACAAAAATCGTAACTAAAGGTTGAAACTATTCATTGTCTTCTTTCGTATCCATAAATTCATTTAACAGACCTTGTATCACTTTGTTATAATACATTTTACCAAATTCTTCTTCTCCATATAATTTACTAAAATGATCTTCTTTTCTTTCAATATCTTCTTTTTGATCTTTGATCAATTTAAAAGTCGATACAAAATTACCATGTAACGTTATAGCTTCTTCTTTCGAAGCAAATAAAGTACTATTCAAATTCTCCTCAATCCAAAGCTGGAAAGGTTCGTGAACTTTATAATTATATTCAACTTTTAACTTATCAAAAAATGCCTTTCGTGCTTTTCTATGAGCAATAAAATTTTTAGATGAATAAAATGCAATTGCTTCTTTTTCAAAAACTTCATAAGTTGGCATTTCCTTGTTATTTGAAGTATCACTTGATTTCTTAGCAGGTCTTTTCTCTGCAATAAAATCAACAGGTAACATATCGGCAGTTTTTAAATCGGCAAAAAAACCACTAAAATATACATCATTCGGATTTACTAAATGCCCGCCTTTTTGGATAAGGACACATTTTTGTTGAAAATATAATTGAGATTGCTCTTTCGTTTCTCTGTTGAAAACTACAAACGGCACTTCGATTTCGGTAGTATCTTCTTTCAATTTGGAATTTAGATTACCGCCTTTTATAACCACACCAGATAAATCGGGTCTTTTACGAGTAGGCATTTTTATGATACAAAGTTTATAACCATCATTTTCGGGTTCTACTTTAAAATATTCATCTACATTAACGCCCAAACCATTAACTGCAAGCATATAATCAGAATTTTCAAGATTTTCAGTAATTAAATCACTAAAAAAAGCAACGCTTGAATTGTTAAAGGTTTCTGCTCGGTTAGCAATTGTCTTTTTATTAGGCGTTTCATTTTCGTTGAACAAAGAATACCCAAAATAATTACTGTTCATGTAATTTTTAGGATCTAACGTTTGATAATTGAACTGTACCTGAAATGATTCTAAGTGAAATTTTATGGTATATCCCAAGTTTTCATTGTTGATAATGATCGGTTTATCTGAATTTGCAGATAACTGATTGGTTTTTGTATAGAAATAAAAAAGGAGATCGTTTTCGTTTAAAATTTTTGTTCGTTTGGCATTTTTGGTATTTCCTATGAAAAAGTGTTTAAAAGCTTTGAGCATCTGCTTTCGGGTAAAAACATTTTTATCGATCACTAGCTCATCTAAAATGGTTTCTTCGGATTTCAATCGAATTTTTAAATCAGTAGTTGCACCGGGATTCGACACAATGAAATATTCATATCCAAAAGCACTTACAACCAATTGATTTTTATTATTTGTCGGAATATTGATCTGGAAATTTCCTTTGGAATCTGTTTCGGTTGATATAGTTGTATTATCTAAAAAAACCGACGCTGCTTCAATAGGCTTGCCGTTTTCTGCACTTACAACAACTCCTTTAATGTTTTGTGCGTTTGTAAATACACTTAAAAAACAAAATATCAATATGTAAAAATGCCTCATAATTAAAACTTAACTTCTTAAAAACAAAAAACTACCTTAGAATATTCTAAGATAGCTTTTTTAGAAAGATTAACTCAAATCGATCTTATTTTTTTACAAATTTTAAAGTAGCCGAACCTTTAGCCGTTTCAACTTTTAAAATATAAACGCCTGCTTTTAACGCAGAAACATTAACCGTTTGTGTGTTTGCCTGTAGTACTTTTTGACCTGCAATGTTGTAAGCAGTAACATTTGTAATACTTTCAGCAGTCTGAATATTTAATATATCTGATGTTGGATTTGGATAAACGCTTGCCTGAATAGTATTATGAGATGGATTAGAACTTGCTACTTTTTCATTGATTACACCTACAGCCTGTAAATCGAAACCTCCAGAAGGGAACGGCGTTGGGTAAGAATCATTTATTAAATTGTTAAAACTATCTAACGTTCCATATTGCGGATCTATTGTTCCAACAACATCAATTACTTTAACGTGTGTAATATTCTGTTTATCCAATAAAGGGTTTGCGGTAATTTCGCTTAAATCGAACGGAGTGCCGTAAGTTCCTGCATATTTTCCTGCAATGTTGTTTAGATTCTCTGCTAATGGAGTTCCGAATGAACCCACTTGTGTAGCTGTTTGCGTTAAACTATGTGTTGGAAAACCAAAAAAGTTAATTCCGTCTGAACTTACTTCAACAACTGCCAGTTCAAGAAAAGACGTTCCTCCATTTTCAAAAACCGCAAAGTCGAATCCAGGACCGTCGTAAATAGGCTTATCAAATGTAAGTATTGCCGTTCCTTTATCGCCCAAACTTACAATAGGTCCCGTTGGCGCGCCTAAAGCATCGTTTGGATTTCCTATAGAAACAACTCCCAAACTTGGATTGGCAATATTCATGTAGCCTCTTTCAACAGTAATTCCCGTAGCCCATGCAACATAAGCGGTTGAATCTTTATGAATGGCGGTGGTACCTGCAACACCTGCCTGCGGCGGATAAGAAGTTTGTGCAAAAATAATCTGCGTAAAAAACAGTAAGAATAACAAAGTAATTCTTTTCATAATATAGAAAATTTAAAGTTTTGTTCCCGAAACTTTATAGGAATATATTGTTATGAAAAGATTTTTTAAGAAGATTTCCCTAACACTTTTATTCCCGAAAGTTAAAAATGATCAGGCAGGTCTCCTGGCTTGCATCTTATTGTAGGTCTTCCCAGAAAAAATCCAGTGACGTTTTTAATTTACAATAAGTTTGGTAGCATACAGTTGCGGGTACAGCTCAAGATTCGATTATATCTTACTTGATTCCCTTTTAAAGAACATGACGAATGTTCTACCAAAATCGGCACAAAGGTACAAAATTTATTCTAAAGCTAAACGAATGGGAATACGAAAGCGGATACGTTCTGGTTTTCCATCAATCAAGATAGGATTTAAGCGCAATTTTCTTACAACTCGAATAGCTTCTAAATCGCATTCTCTACAAACTCCTTTGTAAATAGTTGCTTCTTGCACCGTTCCGTCTTTTTCAACTACGAAATTAACAGAAATGGTTCCGCTAATTTCATTTTCGACAGCTTCGTCTGGAAAACTATAATTTTCGGCAACAAAACGGTGTATGCTTTTTCCCGTAAGCGTGATATAATCTGATGCATTTCCGTTTACAATGCTGTCGTTTGCCGAATTACTCGCAGGAGCTTCATCAACGCCTTTTACTTCAGGAGTAGGAACATTTTGAGAAAATCCTGCCCAGGAAAATCCAATTATAAAAAGTGTGACAATTTTTTTCATTAATTAAATATACGAAAAAAGATGCCTTTTCAGACATCTTTAGAACTTATTCTACAACAAACTCCACATTTTCGATTAACGAAGTTGAAGGTGCTTTGAACGACAATTTTATTTTTGTCTGCTTATCAGAATGATCTACCTTTAAAGTTCCTTGTGTTATTTTGTAGTAACCTGCTTCGCCTTTGCAGTAGCAATGCTTTCCGTAAACCAGTTTTACATCTTGTAAAGCGGCATCTTTATATTCTTTTTTAAATGCTTTTGCAGGAATTTCCAAGAACAATTCTTCCTTGTAAAAATCGTCTGCATAATTTTCTTTAGCCTTGTTTCTGTCGAAACTGTACTGAACCAAAACCGTTTCCGGATTATAGATTGTTTGCGGATACAATTGTTCAAAACCGTTTAAGTTTAAAGCCTTTTCAGACTCGCGGGTAGCTGTTACTTTTCCGTTTTCTGGCGCAACAGAAACCATTGTTACCTTTTTGCCTAACCAATTGGTAGATTCAACACCTTTTGTGGTTGAACAGCTTATTGCTACAGCCGAGAAAGCAAATAGCGCAATCATTTTTTTCATATATTATTTACCGTTATAATTATTCATTGCATTGTTTAAACCCGCTAAAGCAAATTCTTTTACCGCTTTGGAAACCATGTCTAAACGTTCTTTTAAAGCCGTTGTTTCTTCATCGCTCCAATCGCCCAAAACATAATCAACTTGTTGCCCTTTTTTAAATTCGTCTGATATTCCGAAACGTAAACGTGGATATTCCGAACTGTTCAAAATCAGCTGGATATTCTTCAAACCATTATGTCCGCCGTCTGATCCTTTTGGTTTAATTCGAATCGATCCGAAAGGTAAATTTAAATCATCTGTAATAATTAAAATATTTTCTTTGGCAATTTTTTCTTTATCCATCCAATATTGTACTGCCTTACCCGATAAATTCATGTAAGTATTTGGTTTTAAAAGAAGTAATACCTTGTTTTTTACCTTTATCTGGGTTAACGATCCCAATTTTACTGTTTCAAAAGTTGCACTAGCTTCATTCGCCATAAAATCAACCGCTTTAAAGCCAATATTGTGGCGCGTGTTTACATATTCGGCTCCAATGTTTCCCAATCCAACAATTAAATATTTAGTCATAATGTCTGTGTTTGCTTGCGCGCGCGGTTTTGTAAACCACTTTGTTAAAAAATTCATTGCAAATGTATTAACTAATGGGTAATTTAGAACAAAACAAAGCAATTTATGGATCACATACAAATAATTTGGGAATTTGAAAAAGAATGGTATTGGATTCCTTTAACCCTGATAAATACCACCGCTTTTATTACCATTTTAGTTGAAAACGGCAAGCCCGAAAAAACCATTGCTTGGTTAATGGTTATTGTGTTCCTGCCTTTTTTTGGAGTTGGTTTGTATTATTTTTTCGGACAGAAATTTCAAAAAGAAAAATATTTTAAAAAGTTAGACAACCGCTACAAAGTTAAACTAGAAGAACGTTGGAACGATTTAAAACCTTTTATAAGCAACGAAATTAAACTTACCGAAACGTATGACGATCATTTAAACGATGTTTTTGAATATCTGGCGCATACACAAACGTCAATTCCAACATCAAACAACAACGTGGAACTTTTAATTAATGGCGAAGAAAAATTTGCATTGTTGCTGGAAGATCTTAAAAACGCCAAACACCACATTCATATTGAATATTACATTTTTGACGAAGATGAAATTGGATCGCAGATTTTAGCCATTTTAGTCGATAAAGCAAAGCAAGGAATTGAAGTCCGTTTGATTATTGATGATTTTGGATCATCGCCTTTTGCCAAACACAAGACACATTATGAAAATTTAGGTATTCAGTTTGAAATTTTCCTGCCCGTGCGTTTTTCATCATTAGCAAACAGCAATTACCGAAACCACAGAAAGATCATTGTTATTGATGGATTGATCGGTTATGTTGGCGGTATTAATGTATCGGACAAATACATCAATCCTAATAAATTCAACCTGTATTGGCGCGACACGGCGATTAGAATTCATGGCGATGCTACCAAAATGCTACAGGCGCAGTTTTGGTTGCATTGGCAAAGTATTTCGGCAAATTCGTTCACCTTGAATTATAAATATCTACCGGAAATGCAAACGATTTTTGAAAAGAAATTACCAATGACTTTTGCTTTTTCATCGCCCGGAAACACACCGCCATACATTATGGAATCGATGATTTTAAGTATTTCGGCAGCACAGAAAAGTATTCAATTGTGCACCCCTTATTTTATTCCGACAGATTCTTTTAAAACCGCTTTGTTGATCGCCGTTTCAAAAGGTGTTGATGTTTCGCTGATGCTTCCATCGAAAGGTGATTCTTCGGTTGTTCAGGCGGCATCTTTATCATTCTTAAAACCTTTTATGGAACGCGGAATGAATGTTTTTTTGTACGAAAAAGGATTTATGCACGCAAAAACCATCTGCATTGACGGATTATTGAGCTACATTGGAACCACCAATTTAGACTCGAGAAGTTTCTTGATAAACTTTGAACTTTCGGCGGTTGTTTTAGACGAAAAAATTGCCCAACAATTAACAGATCAATTTGAAAAAGATGTTTTGGTAAGCAAACGTTTTACCGCAGATTTATGGAAAAACGAGAAGTGGTATTATAAAGCATTTGCATCAATCTGCAGGTTGTTGGCGCCTTTGTTATAGTTTGGTTTATAGCTCATTAAAGTTAAAAAATGTATTTTATTTAAATATTCGCATTTTTAGCATACAATTTCTAAAAAATTACATATACATTTTAAATTTAGCAGTTATGATAAGAAAATTTCTAAATTTCATCAAATTATCATACATTAATTACAATTGGGATAGAATTTATCTTCATTATATTTCTCACCTGCTATATAAGCATCGTAATATGATTTTGATTCTAATATATTATCAAAACAATTGATTTTATTTTTATTTTTTTTACAAAAAACAAATTTGATAAAAGGATAGTTTGTATTTTTTACTCCGAAAGCCACCTTATTACTTTTAACCAAATGCTCAATTTTATTATAATTATCCTCTATATTTTCTGTATTTAATATTTCGTCCTTTTGCTTTGAGGTATCCTTAATTTCAGAATAATCTATAAAAATTATATCTATGCCATTAATTTTTTCATAATCATAAAGTGTAGTTCCTATAAAATATGTTTTACTAGGACATATAAACATTAATTTAGCATGATTAGAATCTTCAGAATAACTACAAATTAATAAATCTAAATTATAGGATTTCAATTTATTTAGACTATCAGTTACTTCTCTAATACTTTTGGAATATTGCTTAGCTTTTTCGATATTTGAGTTTTTATTTTTGCAACTAAATAACAATAAGAATAAAAGCGTCACTTTGGTATAATAAAAGATATTTTTCATTATTATTATAATTTTTCAATGCGCATGCCTGCAATCTGCTGCATTCCGGTTGGTTTGGTTACGTGATCGTATTTCGGACTTTTATTGATATCGATATTTGATGTCGGTAAGATTCTAACCCAAAGAGAGATTTCGTCGTTTTTTTGCAATTGAACTTCGGTTGGTGCAATTAAAAGTCCGGCAGCAACATCAAAATTTCCAAAACTGAATCGGAATTCGGTTTTACCCAAAATTTCTTCGGTTGGCGATTGCGGATTTTTAATCAGATACAATTCCATGTGAATACTGTCTTTAGACGAACTGCCCATTACGCCCGGATTGATGTTTGCAAATGCCGAAACCTCAAACGTTCCCGATGACGAAATAGTGATTTTATCGTTTAAAAACTGGGTGATTTTATTGTAAACTACATCAACCGGTTCAAACTTTAATTGTTGCATAACCGAATGTGTATTTTCCAGATGAATACTTCGGATGCTTCGAATATAAAACGATTTTTCCTGTGCAAATCCGCTAAATCCAACCAACAAAATTAAAACCTTAATAATATCTTTGAAAACCATCTTGATCGCTGATTAATTTTATGTTCATAGAAAACGACGTGCAGTTTTTGTTTTTGCGGTTACAGCCAATTTCGCAACTCAACAACACATTCCCCAACAAACCCGCACTAATAGCAGGTGCCACAACGGCATCTTTTTGCAGATAAACTATGGTTGGATACACTTCAATTCTCGAAAACTCATCCTGATTTTTTTGATCGAACGATTTCCTTGTTGCTGCCACATACTGCTCTACTCCTTCTGCAATTTGAACAACGCCAAAATTCACTCCGCCCCTGTTAAACTTTATGACACTTGTGTTTGGATTAAAATGGAACGATGCCGAAATTTCGTAATAGCCGTTTTCGGGAATAGTTAGTTTTTGGGTTGTTTCATCGATCACAAATAAGGTGTTGGATACAATTTCCTGCTTATCCATTTTTATGTAGTGAAATGTTTTATCGGTTCCCGGTCGCAGATTAAAAAACTGCTGCTTATGGGTTTTGTAGCTAAACGATTCTTGCGAGAAGCCAACCAACGGAAAAAGCATCAAAAACAAAAAAAATCTCATGCTGTTTTCTTTCAAAGATACAAAAATTAACAAACTCCTTTATTTCTGTAAAGACCTCACCGATTTTAAAAACCGGTAAGGTCTGATAATTAAAAAAAAATGCAGCTAAAATTAGCTGCATTAATCACTTTATATAAATAGAAAAAATTACTTCTCTCTGTCATTCCGGACTTGATCCGGAATCTCATCAATCTAATTCACAAAAATGATGAGAAGCTGAAACAAGTTCAGCTTGACAGTGATACTTTTTAGACAGTATCACTGTATTTTAAGTATAAATTACTCTACACCCCCACCCATTGCTTTGTACAACTGTATGTTGGCATTCCATAAATTATATTGCGTGGTAATAATGTTCAACTGCGCGTTTAATTCGCTTTCTGTTGCCGTTAAAACCTCCAAATAATTTGCCATACCGTTGTTTAACAACTCTTGCGAATAGGTAACCGCCGATGTATAAGCTTCAGCTTCCTGCTGTTTTAAAACCAGCTTCTTTTTGTTGATGTCTATTGCATACAACGCATCAGAAATTTCTTTACTGGCATTTAAAACACTTTGTTTGTAATTTAAAAATGCTTTTTCTTGATTAGACAAGCTGATTTCATATTGTGTACGAATTTGTCTGCCGTTTAAAACAGGTTGAGCAATTCCGGCTACAATGCTTGCAAAAAACGAAGTAGGATCGAACAATTTTTCAAATTCAACCGATTGTAATCCGCCGCTTGCCGTTAATTTTAAAGTAGGATAAAAACTTGCTTTGGCAACATTTGTCAATTCAAAAGCGTTTCTAAAACCTAATTCAGCAGCCTGAATATCGGGTCTGTTGTTTAATGTTTCTATCGATACACCTTCTTCTGTATCAACATTCAACTGCAAATCGGTAAAAGATGATCGTTCAATTTCTTTAGGAAACATTCCTTCTAAAATACTTAACGAGTTTTCTTGAATTTTGATGTTATTTTCAATATCCAACAACAAAGCCTGTGCGCTTAAAACCTGTGCTTCGGTTTGCTTAACAGCAACTTCGGTAACACGTCCGGCATCTTTCAATGCTTTATTGGTTTCTAAACTTTTGCCTCGATTTTCAATTGTTTTCAAAGCAACTTTTTTCTGGGCATCTAACGCTAATAAATTATAGTAGTTTGATGCTACCATTGAAATCAGTTCCGTTTTTACTGCCTGATGCGCTGCAACTGTTTGCAAGTATGTGGCTTCGGCTGCCAGTTTTTTGCTGGTGATTTTCCCCCAGATATCAGCTTCCCAACCTAAAGTTCCGGTGATATCAAACTGATCTAATCGCTGGCGCTGACCTAAAATTCGACCAAACTGAGTATTGATCGAGTTTACAGAATGCGTATAGTTTGTACCTATTGAAAAGGTTGGCAAATGCCCCATTCTACCTTGCGACAGATACGATTGCGCCTGATTGATATTTTCTAACGCCACACGAATATCCAGGTTATTATCTAACGCAGTTTGAATGTGCTGTTGCAAAGCGGCATCGGTAAAAACCTGTTGCCACGGCAATACATTTTGTACTGCACTGTCTTTAACAACCTCGTTTGTATTGAACGATGCATGTTCCCAAGCATTTGGTTTCTGATAATCTTTTGTAGCAATACATGATTGTAACGAAACAGCTGTAATTGCCACAAAGGCTGTTTTATATATGATTCTCATAATTATTCTTGAATTGCTTTTTGATCGAATATTACCGGTTTGATTTTTTCTTGTAATGCTTGGAAAATCACAAACAATACAGGAATTACAAACACTCCTAAAATGGTTCCGATTAACAAACCAA